>Ga0210409_10002242_pt1 | contig 23264 bp, 26 predicted proteins | sample IncBWH17MmetaG_FD_161649 | JGI IMG/M metagenome (GOLD analysis project Ga0210409, IMG submission 161649) | Forest soil microbial communities from Barre Woods Harvard Forest LTER site, Petersham, Massachusetts, United States - Inc-BW-H-17-M | ecosystem: Environmental > Terrestrial > Soil >...
GCCCGAAGGGTACGAGCGCAGAACTCATCCGTGGGGTCGTCGAAATGAAGCAACGTAATCCCAACTGGGGCTGTCCGCGAATCGCTCAACAGATGGCCTTGGCGTTCCACATCGAAATCGACAAAGACGTGGTTCGCAGGATCCTCGCCCGTCACTACCGGCCTGGACAGGATTCCGATGGCCCCTCCTGGCTGACTTTTTTCGGCCACATGAAAGATAGCCTATGGAGCATGGATCTGTTCAGGTGCGAGTCGGCCACGTTGCGGACCCACTGGGTCCTGGTGGTCATGGATCAATGCACGCGCCGGATCATTGGGTTCGGTGTCCATGCCGGCAGCGTCGATGGTGTCGCACTTTGTCGGATGTTCAACCGCGCCATTCGAGGGCAACTCTGGATGCCGAAGTACATCAGCTCCGACAACGATCCACTCTACAGATTCCATCAGTGGCAAGCCAATCTACGGATACTGGAGGTAACAGAAATCAAGTCCATCCCCTACGTTCCGCTGCCCCATCCATTCGTGGAAAGGCTAATCGGCACCATTCGACGCGAGTATTTGGATCAAACGTTGTTCTGGACGACTGCCGATCTGGAGAACAAGCTGCTCGATTTCAGGACCTACTTCAACAACCATCGCACGCATAACTCGCTGGAAGGGCGAACGCCGGATACGCCCGTGTCGCGACCAATCGCCAATCCACTCGTTTCAATGGCAACCTCATTGTCGGGCCCTCTATCAGACACCGGTGGCTGCCTGATTTCTCAAAGATTCGCGCTCGCTACGGTATCCGGTCGACCTCTGCAAAAACCTCGAATGAAATCACCCGTTCTTTGCCTGCTCAGTTGCACCGCGCTTCGCGGCTCCGATGGTTTCACTGCCGCCGAATCAATTCGCCAGAGACCCCTTAGACGAATCGGAAAAGGACGTGTTGAGTTCGATCGCCAAACTCGAGAATGACAGCAATCATGCTTCTGAAGAAATCGGAATGTTCAACAGGCTTACGGCCATCGGTGAAGACGTGAGCCTCATTCGAGAGAAACTGGTCGAAGGAAAGCCGGTTCCAGAACTCGATCTCCGATTAAAACGACTAAGCGCGGATCACAACAAAACAGTGACGCAAATCGGAGAAAGCATCGCCGTGCTTCACGCAGAATCCTGAGGAATCTTGTTAGAAATAAGAATTCGCCAGCCACAGGTTGTCGTCAAGAGCTGAGGCGCAGCAGGCGTCGGGCATTCGTGCGCCCAATCTTGAGGCGATCATCTACGCTGATCGGCAGACTTTCGAACCAGTCTGACTGTTCTTGCACAGTTTCGTAGGGGTAGTCGACCGAGAACAGAACCTGATCGGATCCAACTTCGAGGAGCGTATCAATGAGTGCCTGCGTCCGAAAGGCGCCAGCGGTGGTCAGATAGAAGTTCTCGCGCAGGTAGGAGGTAACCGGCTTGAGCTGCCGCCCCCGCACCTCTGGGCTGGCGTGGCGCAACCGTGATTCAACCCGCGGCAGGAGGAATGGCAGTCCCTCACCTTGGTGGCCGAGAATTACCCTCAAGCGGGGAAAGCGATCGAACAAGCCGCTCAACATCAGACGAAGCGTATGCACGGCTGTTTCCGCCCCGAAACCCCAAGGCGCATCCGCCAAGACAGGATATCCCTCGTACACTCGCCGCTGATTAGGTAACGGGCTCCGGGGATGCAAGTAGACCGGTACATCAAGTGCTTCCACACGGGCCCAAAAATCCCATACCGGCGGCTCGTCGAGGTATTGGGCGGTGTTCATGTCGCCGATGTTGGTATAGCCGTTGATCATCACGCCCTTGAACCCAAGCTTTGAGATGGCCCGCTGCAGCTCGTCTCCGGCTGCGCTCACATCCTGGAGGGCAACGGCGGCGAAACCCGCGAATCGGTTCGGATGTGCCGAAAGGAAGCGCTCGGCCAAATCGTCATTCATCCGCTTTGCGGTTTCCACCGCTATAGCCCGATCCGGTATGCTCTGAATACCCGGCTGCGTCAGTGATAGAACCATGCACTCGATGCCGCAGCGATCCATGTCCCGAAGCCGGAGTGATCGGTCTCCTAGCCGCTTCTGAACGTCGGCGAAATATGCCGGGACGTAGTTGTGCGCCTTGGTAGCGCCATCTAGTGGCGAGGGGTCTGCACCATAAGCTGCAAAAGACGGCAGGAAGAAGTGCTCCTCGAGCGCAATTTTTCCCTGCATCATGGAGGAACCTCTTTTGAAGTGCTGCACAATGAGTGTCCGTTTGACGGGTCTTGCAGCCGCGACCTGCTCATTACGTCGGGCTTTCCATTAGGCCCGCAGCGCTCATTGTTTGTGCGCCCATCATCATATACCATCCGCCATCAATTTGAGGCTGCCAGTTGCATTTTCCGCCTGCCGCCTTCCCGTTCGGTAACCGCAACAATCTCCTGTTGAACAGGACGGAGCTGTTCCTGCACTTCGGTTTCTGCGGCACTCTTCCGATGGTGGATTGGTTTGGAGCAAGTAGGACCTCGATGGCACTCTATTTTCAATTTAATAGTAAGACTGGCTTTTCTTGTGTTGCTGAACCACGTGGGCCCGGTATTACGAAGAAGTGTTGCGAGGGACCTCACCAAGGATAACCCGTAGCGGGCGTATCCTCGGTTGACGCTTTAGCATGTCAGGTGATAGGAGCCGTCCAGAGACCAGCAAGTCAATGGGATTGCTATTGCGGACTTGCAAGTCTGCCTCTTGTTGGTGGTCCTTGACTGCCAATGACAGAGAATGTTTTCAATTCCAGCCCCAGCCCGAACACACGATTCCAGGTTCCGACGACTGTTGAAGCTGCTGCGAGGGTGATCAATCGAAAGCGATTCGCTCCTATCGGCAATCACACACTACCACGAGGAGAAATAACCAAATGTCCTTAGACAAACCGATCCAGCGCATCGCAATCGTGGGCACAGGAGTAATTGGCGCAAGCTGGGCCGCCCTGTATCTTGCCCGTGGGTTCAGCGTCGTCGCCACCAATCCTACCCCAAGTGCCGAAGCCGGCCTGCGTCAATATAGGTAACGAGGCACTCCCGAGCTAAAGTACGCTGCTGCAATCACTCGGATTTCCCACCGCGCTCGTTAGCTGGCAAAACGAGCAACACCCGGTTTCCAAAAATAATGTAAGTCCTTTTGAAATCTGGTGGACGAGAGGGGATTCGAACCCCCGGCCTCCTCATTGCGAACGAGGAAAAATCTAAGATAAGGTGCGGCATCACAATCACTTAGGTTTTTGAGGGGGGCTCTGAATTGGACAACCCGGACAACCGGTTCTACTTGCCTTCTTTGTTCATCTTCTGCGCCTTTCGAGATCGGCGGAACTTTATCACCGACTCGGTGCAAATACATTGGGCGGCGCTCTCATCGCGACCAGACCATAGGTTACGCCTCCCTTGGCCGTTCGACCATCACTGACACAAGGAACACCGTTCATATTCCAGCGTCAAAGTGCGCAAAACGTTGCTCGGCGATTTCCCGATCCATTTCTGACATCGTCGACTGGGCTGCGAGAGCAACCGGCGACCGCGGCCAGCGGTTCTCATGTGTTGGCCTCCACCTTGCACGGAATTATTTCATCTTGCAAAACCACAGCAGCATATTTGCCGTTTTCGCAGAGCGTGACTTCTCCCAAGGGCCAGTAAAACTCAGTCGGCGGAGAGAGGCACGCGGGGTTGTTGCATCCAACCAATTGACCCTCCACACTAGTGTCCTGCCGTCATTGAAAGAATCTGTTGCCACGACCGCCGAACCATCAATACCTCCAAGACGCATTCTTGTGTTGCCGAATACTCAGTGCCGCTCGTATTTAGACACCGAAGAACGGACAGGGATTCGGTAGAAGTATATAGGGCCAAATTGCAGCCGGCTCCAGGGGAGTCTGGTTTCTGAGCCGTGCGGAAAGAGATTGGTCACTTCTCCGAGATCGCCACTTATCGGGACTTGAGCGACTCTAGATGCAACGAAGCTAGCGCAGCAAGTGTGCTAAGTCCCGCTTTTTCGGCCTCCGCCATCAGTGAAGTCAAAATAACTCCTATGTCATTGGAGTAGAAGAAGTCCCAGCCTGCCGCGTAGAAGTGTTGGTAGGCTTGGCCATGGTCCCCGCGCTCGGATGCTCTCTCTGCATGATTCAGCCAGTATTCACGCGTTCTGCCATTAATCAGTGCGTCTATATAGTTACGCGCGTCTGAATCCAGCCCCGAGTCGCCCAGGGCAATCAATCTTTCTGCTGCAAACTTACTCGCTCGGGCCGAGTTTGTTCGCGTCCAATTTGCAGTGAAAGATGCCGAAGAACCTAACTTCATTAATCCTGCTCGATAAGCGTCCTTCGCCTCTGAAATTTGCCGTTCACGCTCGCGAGCCCAACCGATGACCACATAGGGCCACGAAAGGTCATTGCGCAGTTTGAGAATCGACTCAGCTTGTTCAAGAGCTAACGCCCAGTTCTGAGAAGTTAATTCTCCTTCTCTGATATCGAGTGATGTCGCGAGGAGCTTAACCTTATCGCTTGGAATCAGAGCGGGATCGAACAGCCACGTTTTGAACAGGCTCCATTCGACACCAAGTTGTGAGGCCAGCTTGCCGCCACCCTTGAGGGCGCACACTTCATGCAAACGACTCCTCAGAGCGCGTCGACAGGCCGCTTCTCGAATAACAATTGGCGACAAGTCAGTGTGCGACGAAAGGTCGGGTGTGAACTCCTCTAGCTGCTCGAATTTCAGGTAATTGAGGGAAAGTACCTGTTGATTGAATAGCCCCAATGGCTCCAATGGCCACCTTCGTGATGCCACTCGACGAACTCCGAAATGCTCCCATCGCCATTGAACCTGACGTTCACACAATCGCCCATTCCATTCCCCAAGATGGGTAATGTGTCGGGGAGCATTTGACCTCCCCAAATGTGCTTTGCGTGGTCAACAGTTTCTTTGGGATTGAACGGCTCGTTGTAACACGCCGACTCCCCATCGAAAGATCTCCAGCCGTCTTGAAACCAGGTCTGTTCCTCAGGTCCAAGTCTCAGGTTTAATCGCTCAATTAAGTTCCGCATAAACCATCCAGTTCCTCTTCACTGGCAAGCAATCATAGACTCAGTTGAGTAAGGACTCTAGGGTCCTGGTAAACAGCGTTCGCGGAGAAGTGAACTCGCGCGTGAAAGCTCGCGGGTCAAATGGACGGTAACCCGGCGCCCCTAACCGAGTCGATTCCTGCCAAAGTGCGCACAAGAAGAAATGTAACGAACGGCTACTCCCGTCAGTAATATCAATCAGAAGCTCAGCATGAAATTCAACAGCAACTGGACGAAGTACCTGTTGATTTCTAGAGGGGCCAAGCTATGAAAACGCTCTTCATCGCGCTTCGCGCCATATTGTTCAGTACAGGATTCATTTTTCTGTGGGGCTGGGTCGCACTGAGCCTGCACCGCCGCTACGACACGACCCTTGGCTTTGTCTTTTCCGGCTGGACGCTCCCTTTGGGCATCGCCCTGATGGCTGCCGGTGGAACTCTCGCCTTCGCCTGCATAGCGACGTTCGTCACTCGCGGCGAAGGCACGCCCGCGCCAATGGACCCGCCGCGCAAGTTCGTAGCCGCTGGTCCGTACCAGTTCGTGCGCAATCCGATGTATATCGGCGGTTTCCTCGTGCTCGCAGGCTTCGGCCTGTACGAACGGTCGCCCGCCATTCTGCTCTTCTCTCTGCCGTGGCTTCTCCTCGCGCATCTGTTTGTCATCCTCTACGAAGAGCCGCATCTCCGCGCCACATTTGGCTCGCCCTACGACGCCTATTGCCGCTCGGTGCGCCGCTGGCTGCCTCTCGGCTAGTCGTTTTGCAGATTGTCCCGTAACGCAACTAGCCGGGTGGGGTTCTAGGAATCCAGCTGGAACAATTCAGGCATTAAATCGTTCCTCGTCTGTGGTCTGTTCGGAAAACATCGACAATTCGGGTTCTGAACGGTTCACACCATTGGTTCTCATCGAAAAATATGTAAAAGACCGATACACAAGCACGTGAAAGGACTGCCAAATTGGTTGAATCAGGAAGACACGCATCTCTTAGGTTGGCCCGATGAAGTGATTTCTGAAATGCTATTTGCCATCCCGCCAAAAGACGATGTGTTTTCGCATGCAGTGCAAGAGACCCGTATTGGTGTTTCCTGAACTGGTGGTGTGCCTCGATTGCGGTAAAACAGAATTTATGGTTCCCAAAGCGTAATTAGACATACTTACTAACAGGGACACCACTAAGCTTCCCAATTCGGATTGAAAGCCCATCAAAAGCTGAAGGCTGCGTCAACAGCGGCACGCAACGTGCGGTATGTGAGAGTCAGACCCGGCCAACGCTTTTGTGTGATGCTCAGCGAAACTGTGTCAGACCATCTGCACGTCATTGCCGAAGAAGTCAGCCGCGTTGCAGAGCTTTGCATCGGAAGCGATATGGGCACGATGGGCAGCATTCATGGAGATGAGCAAGCACAAGGTTGCGTACAGGCAACGACGGAAACGACATGGCATGTGATACTTGTACTGCTGCAATCAAGGGAGCCGAAAGCACGATTACTCCATTTATCAGATGCCGGAGGGTAACCGGGTTGCTGTGAATGGTGCAAATGCGATAGTAGTTGGTCTATCGAGGTGACTTCATAGGCGCGGGGGACTTGGAGATTCCGTGCAACTAATTGGCGCGGGGCGCGCTCCTATTCAAGAACAGAAATGGAGTAGCGACCGTTGTCATTGATTCGCGTTCTGGTAGTTGATGATTTCGAGAATTGGCGACGCCAAGTCCGTTTGGTGCTTCAGGCGCGCCCAGAATGGCAAGTCATTTCCGAGGCGTCGGATGGATTAGAAGCTGTTCAGAAAGCCCAAGACCTGAAACCGGAGATAATTCTGCTCGACATCGGTCTCCCCAAGTTGAATGGAATCGAAGCCGCCCGACAGATACGACAACGCTCCCCCAAGTCCAAGATTATCTTCCTGAGTCAGAACAGTGACCTCGACTTCGTCCGGGCAGCTGTGGGCATGGGCGCGTTGGGTTACGTTGTTAAGACAGATGCCGGACGCGAACTACTGCCTGCCGTGGGCGCAGTTCTTGGGGGTAAGCAATTTTTCAGTAGCAGCGTAAAAGGCCACCAGTTCACCGACACCTCAGCAAAGAAAGCCGCTCACAGGTTCAATTCTATTCCGACCACGCACTTCTTCTTGACACCTTTGCTCGCTTCATCGCTGTAGCCCTCAAGTGCGGACGTGCGGCTATCGTTGTCATTACCGAGTCGCGCTCGGACGGTCTCGTTTCGAGATTGAAGGCACAAGGCTTAGATGTTGATGCCGCCACCCAACAGGGGACTTACATTCAGTTGGATGTTAACAAAACGCTCTCCACATTTATGGTCAATGATATGCCTGACTCGACTCGATTTTTCCCGGTTGTAGGTGGTCTCATTGAGGCAGCAGCCAAAGCGGCGAGGCAACCGCATCACGGCGTTGTGGTGTGTGGAGAATGTTCACCTGTCTTGTGGGCTGAAGGTAAGGCCGACGCTGCGATTCGTGTCGAACAACTCTGGGACGAGGTAGGCAAAACCTTTGGGGTGGATATCCTCTGTGGGTACGCCTTGAACAGCTTTCACGGCGAGGAAGACGAGCACGTTTTCCAGAGCATCTGTGCGGAACACTCAGCCGTTTATTCTCAGTGAGAAGTAAGACTCAATTCTAGGTTAACCTGCCGCCTTTGCGAGTTGGCGCAGCTCTTCTTCCGGAACAGCAAATTCCGCGGTGCCACAATCCAAGCAGACAACAACCTCAGGAAATACCCACACAACGGGCTTATCAAGATTTTTCAGTTCGGCAAAATGGATGGCCATCTCCGCGCTGAATTTCTTCTGGTTGACTGACCCACACGACTTGCAGGGAATACCGACCCCCTTCGTGCGTTAAGTTACGCTCTCAGAACATTATCACCAAAGTGACACGCACCCGGTTATTTTGAATGCGTATGAACATTGCCATTGGTGGACTTAATTGAAATCTTGTGGCCTGTCTTTTGGGAGAAAATCCAATATTCACATGATGTGGTCTGCATCAACGCGCCCACACGTGCCTTGGCAGCCTCCAGCTCAGCCGCAGCTTCAATCCACAACATGCCATCGGGTTCATCAACCCTGAAGATGTCAAACGGAGCAATCATCACTACCATATATGACTACCTCAATCTGGTTGCACAGAGTGGAGCACAACTGGGTGTCGGTGTAAAGCGGGGAAACGCCACCACCCATTCCCTCGATTCGAGATGCGAACGAGCAAATCGAAAGTATTTTTGGAAGCGAGCCGTACTGACGGTTCTTAAGCAAATCGCGGCCGAGCAGTACTGTTACTAAGATGTCCGGTTAGCTTACGGGGAATCTAGCCTAATTTCGGGAGTCTTTTAATAAATATTTCCCACTCTTTTGCTCACTCCTGGCATCCAATGCCCGGAAGTCCTTCCTATGAGGACGCGGTGGAGGTGTTCAATGGCGCGGAACGTAGCAGATCTAATGTGGGAAATGCTTCAAAAGGCTGGCGTGAAACGCTGCTATGGAATTGTGGGGGACGCTCTCAATCCCGTCATCGATGCGCTCCGCCGGAACGGAAATGTTGACTTCGTTCATGTGCGGAATGAAGAGTACGGCGTCTTCGCCGCGGTTGCAGAGGCCTACTTCACGGGAAACCCCGTTGCGGTGTGCGGCACGGCCGGCCCCGGCGTGACTCACCTGTTTAACGGCCTGATGGACGCGAGGAAAGAAGGCGCCGCGGTCATCGCCATTGCGGGCGACGTCGAATCGAAGCTGATCGACACGGCTGCCCTTGAAGAGCTTAATCCTTACAAGTTTTTCGACGCCGCCGCGCTCTACATCGGGCGCGTCGTGAATCCGGAACAGGCCCGGGCAGTCATCAACACCGCCGTCACGACTGCCGTCATCGACCGCGGTCCCACTGTGATTTCGCTTCCCGGCGACGTTGCAGCATCCAAGGCGCCGGACGGAATGCATACCGTCGCGATTCCTGCCAAGGCTGTCTTTCGTCCTGCCGAGGCGGACCTGGAAAAGCTCGCACGCTTGATCAATGATGCAAAGACGGTTGCCATCTTCGGCGGCGACGGCTGCCGCGACGCGCGGAACGAAGTGCTGACGCTGGCCAACAAGCTAAAAGCGCCTGTCGGATACTCCTTCCGCGGCAAGCAATGGCTCGAGCATGACAACCCCTACGCCACGGGCATGACCGGTCTCATCGGCTACGGCGGAACGTACAACGCGATTCACGGCGCCGATCTTCTTCTTCTGCTCGGGACAGATTTTCCGTTTTCCGAGTTTTTGCCGAACGGCAACGTGAAAAAAGTCCAGATTGACACGAATCCAAAGCACCTCGGCCGCAGGACGGCGCTGGATCTCGGCCTTGTCGGAGACGTGCAGGCGACGGTTGCGGCCCTGCTGCCGAAAATACGCGAGAAAAATGACACCACTTTCCTCGAAAAGCACCTTGCGCAAACGCGAGAGTTCGACGAGTTGCTGGGTCATTACGTTGAGAAAGGCCCTGGCATCAAGCCGATTCGTCCGGAGTACCTCGCCGCGACATTAAGCGCGCTGGCTTCCGACGACGCCATGTTTTTCGCCGACACTGGAACGGCCTGCATCTGGATGGCGCGGCACATCAAGGGCGGCGCGAATCGCCGGCTCTTTGGCTCCTTTTCATGGGCATCGATGGCCAACGCCGTGCCTAACGCCTTCGGCGCACAATTGGCCTTCCCTGGCCGGCAGACGATTGCCCTCTGCGGCGATGGCGGATTCACGATGCTCGCGCTCGGCGATCTGCCCACTCTTGTGCAACGCAAGGCGCGCGTCGTGCACATCATCCTCAACAACGAATCGCTCGACTTCGTGAATATCGAGCAGCAGGAGGCGGGCTTCGTTCCCTTTGGAGTGAATTTCAAGAATCCGAATTTCGCGCGCGTGGCCGAAGCGATGGGCGCAAAAGGCATCCGCCTCGAAGAACCCGGCGACGTGAAAGATGCACTCACGGAAGCTCTGGCCTACAAGGACGGACCAGTTGTCGTCGATGCCGTCGTCGACCCCTACGCACTTTCGTTGCCGTCGCACGTCCCGTTCCACGCGGCAGAGGGTTACACACTGAGTCTCGCCAAGCAGGTGCTTGCAGGTCGGTTCGACGACGTGATCAAGACGATAGAACGCAACGTCCGTTTGGTGTAGGTCGGACGCGAATCCGAATGTGCCTGCGCAACTCAAAATAACGCCGTCCTCGTCAATGTGAAGTAATACTTTACTTCTCCGATTTTGCGAACAACTCAGGAGTTGGCACTTGGTCGGGTATTTCGTTGCGGCGTGGCTGTTAACAATTCTGTACTGAGAGCGTCTCGTTATGCAGAGGAGAACGCAATGAAACAACTCAGTCTTTTCCTCCTTTGTGTCACCGCCGGGAGTCTTGTAGCGGTTATGCCACCGAGGCATCGCGACCCGACTCGTGCTACGTCACTACGCCGAACGGAATCGTCGCGGGCTCATCGGAACGAAACGAAAGAAGTTACGGAAACGCGCTGTTGTCCGTTGGCCCGTTCGGACTGTGGCCAAACGGAACGGTTGTGTTCAAACCGGGCGGAGCCGGATTTCAGACGAAAGAAGGGGCGCTGGGAATGAAGTTCGGATGGACGCGGGGCATTCGAGGCAAAATTAACGTCACCGGACGTCGAATCGACGCCGATGCGCCACCGCTCCGGTTTGAAACGAACCAAACGAATGATGCTCACAGCACCGGCTTCCTCGCGAGTTACCTGCTCTTTTCGACTCCAGGCTGCTGGGAAGTCACCGCCCAGGTCGGCGACCGCGAGGACTCGAAAATAACATTCGTTACGCGAGTCGAGAAAATCGGTGACGGCCCGGCCTGGCGGCGCTGAACGCCACCAGGTCCTTCCCGGTACCCAAGTTTCCGAGTACGCGACGCAGTATGAAGGGGCGCCCTCTTATAATGCGTGGGTCCCTGTAGAACAGCCATTAGGCTCCCAAGTTATGGCGTTCCATTTGGCGTCCGTTCGGGCAAGCGGGTCAGATCTTGTTGGTCCGAAAACGCTTTGCGATTCGTTGCGAGTTGCGCCGCGAATGCCTTCAGTTGTTTGCTGTTTGCGGTAAGGAAGTACTCCCCGGAATCGTCCTGGGCACTCGCCACGCTGATTAGTTGTGACTTTAGGGCGACTTGCAGCCATGCGTTATCTACGTTCGGAAAATGCAGCGCACTTTTCCGTATCTCTAGCCTTCCGATAATGTGCATCGGAACCCAGAATCCAGCAACAATGGCGACGGCAAAGATGTTGCTGCCCACAACAAATTCGGGCGGGAGAGTTGGCTCGTCACCCTGACGGAGTATCTGGAAGGTTGCGTCGTAGAATAGCTCGCCGCCAATATGCGCCACGCATATTTCGAGAACTAGCCTGTTCCCTGTTCTCGAGTCTGCCTCGCGATCTATCATCCAGTATTTTTCATGATCAGCCTCCCGAACGGAATAAGTCACGCCGGGACCGGTCCAGGCTCCTAGGATCTCGGGCACCACCTCGCACTCATCAGAGGAGAACAATCCCTGCAGTGATTTGGCTGCAACTCCAGCCGCGATGGGAAGGGGAATGGCTGCGACGAGAAGCGATGCGATCACGAACGTTCGGGACAAACGCATTTTGAGTCCCCCATGCCGCAAATCCTGCAACAAGAAATGTGGCGACAGCTTTCAAGTTGCGCGGCAAGTATGTCGCTCACTACCTGATCACCGCCGTAACCGGTAAAGTCAAGTACTAGGAGCAAGATGTCCCGGCAGAAGAGGGAAACCTACGGAAGCGCTAATCATCCGGTTGCCCCTGCCGATTGACGGAAAGGCTTAACCGCCACCGCCTCGTCGTCCATGATGTCGAAAACGGCATCCAGCTTTGTAACTTGCATCACCTCGTGAACCTTCTTCGTGAGGTTGAGCAGCTTTAACTCTCCATCGTACATCCGCACCCTGACTAAGGAACTGACCAGATTGCCCAAGCCCGAGCTGTCGATGTAATTGACATCGACAAAATTCAACAGAATCTTCCTCTGCTCCTTGCCTACCAAGTCAGCCACAAGTTCCCGTAGTGCAGCGCTCTCTTCGCCCAGCACAATCCGGCCTTTGATGTCCACGATGGTGACGCCGTCCACATCGCGCGTAGTTGTCGTCATCTTCATCCGCCACCTCCTAGAACGTTTTAATGCTTCGGACTTCACCACTGGCAACAGAGCACGATGCGCTGGTCAGCCTTCCAGCAAGGCACACATTAGCGCAAATCGTCAGGAAAGCCGATAAATCCTTCAAACGGCAGCTATCGCGTTGTCCTGACATCCTGACATCCGCGCCTTCTCCGTCTCAACGCTAAGGAAAGCGGCGCTCTCCCAAATGGATTGAGCTGTCGCTGGCCTGATTAAACACGCTAATCGTCCATGTCGGTACTGGTCCGGTTTTGCGACTTATCAGGGTTTGGACTACTCGCGGCTCACGCGTTGAATTGCAGGGATTAGTTCATTGAAGAGTTTTCCCTTGTCAAGAAGCTCCACTGCACCGTAACCCCGCGCAATGATTTGCGTTTCTTCGTCTTCGTGCCAGAGTGACATAGCCAAGATACGTGATTGTGTCGAGAGAAGTCGAAGTTTTACAATATCTGATTTAGAACGGTCGCCGTCAGGCATATGTAGATCAAGTAAAATCACATCCGGCTTCAGGCTGGTAGCCAAGTCAAAAGTCTGGGAAAAATTCGCGGCCTCGCCACACACCTCTATCGTTGGTTCGCGCGCCAATAAATCTCTGATGACACTGCGAATCACTTCGACATCATCAGCAATCAGTACACGGACGGGCATACGACGGTTGCGCGGAATAGCGCTTCGCTCCTTGCGGACTCCTCAATAAACGGGAGCAGCGAATCGAAGCTTGCGACGGTGAGCCAATCAACCCAGGGCGTCATGTACGCAAACCGAAGACCGGCGTCGGGCAAAAAGCCGGGTGGAGTAGGGCGTCCTACCTTGAGGACCGAGAGCACGCCGAGTTTTTGAAGAATTGGAGAGAAGGCCTAGCAGCGACAAACGCAGACGAGATCAAGCAACTCCGACGTGGTCAAACGTTGAGTAGCATTCAGAGGCGTCGACAAAAGGGATGGGGCAATTACGAGAATCGGGGATTGCGGGAGGGGGAGACTGACGATTGTTTGCGCCTTGGCCGAGTGATTCAGTCCTAGCACGCCGTCTACATCGTCAGTCGGATCTGGGGAGATTAGAACGTAGGCAATCGAGAAGATAGCAACCACAACTAGTGCAACTCTCGCACTTCGCATCATGGCGAAAGTTGATAGCATCCGTTTTTGTCCCTGTCAAGGAGAACGACTGGTTAGGTCTGATGGGCTGCGGTCTTGTAGAGTTGGGCAAGATTGAGCAAGACTGTTCACGATTCCACAGGATGAGAACAATGAGAACTCGGAACTGGATGTGTCGTCTGTCGATCATCGCTGTCTTGCTGCTGGGATTGTTCGCGTACAGCGCAACGGCTCAGATGAAAGCGAAGAATGTTCTTGTCTGGCAGATGGGAGAGTTTGATCAGACCTCGCGCGAGTTCGGCCACAATTTCGATCTGGAAAGCGGAACGCTGAAGCCGATATTCACTGTTGGCCAGAGTAAGAACGCCGAGTGGCCGGCGTGGCAAACCACATGGGTGAACGGCGCGGCCGGCAAACGCCCGACGCCGTACACGATTCTTTTTTCGTTGCCGAAACCGCCATCGGGAGTCTACCGGCTCACCATTTCCGTCTTCCTTGTGAATCCGAGCGTGCCGAACCTGATGATAGAGGTGAACGGCCACAAGGGACGTTTTTATTTCGACCGCAAGATCAGCTACTACCCAGGCGATGATCGTATCGACTCGCCAGTTTATGGGGGAGATACGCTGGAAATCGACTTGCCCGCGAAGTTTCTTAAGGCCAAGGAAAACAAACTGGTTCTGACGGCCGTCGAAGATCCGGATAACCCAGACACCCGCGCGTCGTTGATTTATGACGCATTGAAACTGACGCAATGTCCCAGCAGAAGAGTCCAGCCGTCGGCTGCGGTGAAGCCCAGCGTGTTTTTCCGGCAAAAAGAAAATCAGACGTACGAGGTAACCCGGGTGACCGTTACCGTTGCTGACAAGCTCGGGCCGGGCTCTGTAGACCTGTCGATGGGAGGAAAGCACTTTCGCGCGGCGCTGGCGGGCGCAAACGACTTTGGACAGGAGCGAATCGATTTCGACGTGCCGGAATTCTCGGGGCAGCCCATGGCGGACGTGGCGATTCACACCAGCGGCAAGACGTATCGATCAAGCGCGAAGGTAAGTCCGGAGCGGAAATGGTTGGTCTATTTCGTGCCACACGCCCACCTCGACATTGGCTACACCGACTACCAGGCGAAGGTTGTGGAATTGCAGAACCGCAACATTGACAAGCTGTTGGATTTCTTGCCGACACATCCCGAGATGCGATTCAGTCTGGACGGTTCGTGGGTGGCGCAAAACTATTTTGCGACACGCAATGAGGCGGCGCGGAGACGACTACTGCAGTACATTCACGAAGGCAAGGTCAGCGTTCCGGCGCAGTACTCGAACTTGCTGACCGGCTATGCAAGCCTGGAGGAACTGATTCGTTCGCTGTCATACGCGCACACGCTGCACCGGACGGAAGGTGTTCCTTTTGACTACGCGAATATCACGGATGTCCCGAGCGTGAATTGGTCGTATCCCTCCATACTGAATGCCGCGGGCATTCGGTATTTCGCGGAGGCTACGAATAGTGACCGCGGCCCAATCGTCTTGTACGGGAAATGGAATGAAAAGTCACCATTCTGGCGGGAAGGGCCGGACGGATCGAAAATCCTGATGGCCAATACTCGGCAGTATTCGCAGCTTTGGTTCGTATGCGATTTGCCGCCGGGTGTGGGCAATTGCCGCCAGGGGCTTCCGGCCTATTTGCAACAATTTTCCGCGCCAGAGTACAAGCCGGATGCCGTGCTAATGTTCGGCAGTCAACTGGAGAACACGGACGCGCGGTTGAGCGAACCGGAATTTATTGCCAACTGGAATGCCACGTACGCTTATCCGAAATTCATTCTCAGCACGTTTCCAGACTATTTTCGTTATGTTGAGCGGAAATACGGCTCGCAACTAGCGACCGCTTCCGGCGACGGCGGCCCGTACTGGGAGGACGGGACAGGATCGGATGCAAAGAACACAGCGATCGACCGCAACAACCAGACGCGGGCGGTTTCCACCGAAGAACTGTCGACGGTTTCGCGCTACCTAAATCCGACCCTGGCTGTCCCGCGGCAACTCCTAGACCGCATTTGGATAAATCTCATGCTCTACGCGGAACACACTTGGGATTCGTGGGATTCTGTGTATCGCCCGGATAGCCAGGAGTCCGTCGGGCAGTTGGCAACAAAGGATGAGTACGTCGCGGAGAGCCAGCAGGCCGTCAGCGCACTGGCTCAGCAGTCGCTCAGCCAGATCGCGGACCAGATTCACATGCCGGCCGGGTCGCTCATGGTCTTCAATTCGCTGAGCTGGCAGCGCAGTGGGCTTGTGGAACTGGATCTGAACCACGACACCATTGTTACGGAATATCCCGGAAAGACGCCGGTGTCGTTTGAAGTTCTGAGCGAGGGGCCCGGTTACAGGCACGTGCGGTTTCTAGCGACTGACGTCCCGGCAATGGGTTTCAAATGTTATTCCCTTCAGGAGCACAAGGAGGAGAGCGAAAACATTGCGGCTGCAAAGGAACGGCAGGCAGTGATGACCGATACCATTGAAAATTCCTTTTACCGCGTTCAAGCGGATGCCGCGACAGGCGCGCTGAAGAGCATCTTCGACAAACAGCTCAACCGCGAGTTGGTGGATGCCGCGAGCTCTTACCGCTTCAATCAGTACGTGTACGTCGAAGGCGGAGGAAAGACGCCAACGCAGATCGTTTACATGCGCAAGTCACTGCCATTTGCGGAATTAAAAGTTTCTCCATCCCGCGACGGACGACTTGTCGGGGTCAGGAAGACTCCGTTTGGGCAAATCCTTGAGGTCGAGTCGAAGGGAGTGCACACGCCATCGGTGCGGAGCGAGATTCTTCTGTATGATGACGAGAAAAAAATCGAGTTCGTGAATCATGTTACGAAGGAGTTTATTCGCGACAAGGAAGCGGTCTATTTTGCGTTTCCGGTGGCCTCGGCCAAGCCATCTTTCAGCTACGAAATCCAGAACGGCTGGGTGGACCCGAGCAAGGACATGCTGAAGGGTGCAGGCCTCGAGTGGTTCAGCGTCGGCCACTGGGTGAAGGCTTCGGCCGGCGATGCGGAGGTGGCGATCGTTCCTGTGGATGCGCCGCTCGTTACACTGGGCGACATCAACCGGGGCGTCTGGCCGGAGGAGTTCTCTGTTAAGAGTCCGACGATCTTTTCCTACGTGATGAACAACTACTGGCACACGAACTATCGTGCCGAGCAAGGCGGCGAAGCCACATTTCGCTACGTGATGACCAGCGGTGCTACACTGGCGCCCGAAAGTCTGGCGCGATTCGGCCGAGCGGCGATGACACCGCTGGAAACGGATCAGGTGATCGATCAGGATAAGGTCGGAAATCCAGACCGGCCCCTGGCGCCTGTGCCACTGAGCTTCCTGCAAGTGGATGCACCGAATGTGGTCGTCGAGGCCTGGAAAGCGGCCGACGATGGTAACGGGACAGTGCTGCGTCTGCTCGAAACCGGTGGAAAAGAGAGCACGACAATGCTCCGATTCCCGATGCTGCAGCTTCAAAGAGCGTGGCTGTGCAATGCCATGGAAGAGGATTCAAAGGAGCTTGCGGTCGAGAATTCGTCGGTGGAGGTTGCGCTGCAGCCACACCAGATCATAACGGTGCGCGTGCTTGGGCAATTTCAGCGGCCCGGACCATGAAGGCTGGGTGAGGCGCACAATCACATGTGGGGCTATGATGAATAATGCACGCATGCCTTAGATGGGGACCGCTTGAAGCTTCCCTATTCAAGGGGTCGGAATTTCCTGGTCGGCGAGGATACTGGCTGGGTAGTCGATAAACAGGATGCAGATAGAATTGAGAACTGCCCTTAGTCGGAGTTCACCACAGTCTCGCCGCGACCACCCAAACTTGGATATTTTCCGACTGCTTCTCGCAGTGAGGCGACGGCAAGAACCGGGTTAGCTTCCCTCGTCCAACACGGACTTTCTCGCGGAATGAATTGAGCGCATCAGATGTCGTGATCATTACGTCCTCACAGGTTGCGATGCAGCCTGCCCAAAAACCCCATCTTTCCTGACACCGCAACTAGCTGATTCCACGCATTCAATTTTCGTCAGTTTCGCTTGCCCAATATCAGATGTCTTTGGGCCACCAGTCTCTGAGGTTTGAGCTCAGCTTCCGTACCATTACCAACTTTTCTGGAAAGCGCGCTGAGTTCATTGGCGGCGGATATGGATGTCGACAAGTATGTCGGCCGATGAGAGTTCCCATACGACAAGTACCATCCTATTTCCGGATGCGCGATTGGGGCTTGAGTTGCCGTCAACGTGTGTACCCGTCCGAGATTTAGTTACGTCCCATAGTTAGGAACGAGTTAAGGGGTTGGAAGGTTCTGATGCGGACCTCAAAGTTGCTGCCCTACTTAGTAATTTGTCTGACAAGCATTCCGGTAAATCCACAACAAGCAAAAGCGAAGGAAAAAGGCGAGCCGCAAATGGTGTGGGTGAACTATGCGGAAGGCGAGGTGAAGTTTTCGCCGGGGCATAACGGGGAGGCCAAACTGGGGAAGGATTGGATAGAGGCAAATCGCGGGCAAGTGATGCAGGACGGGTACACGCTGGTGACGGAAAAAGGAAGAGCGGAAATTGAGTTTGAAGATGGGACGGTGGTGTATTTGGCGCAGAATTCGGCTCTGGAATTTGATTGGTTGTGGGTTACGGAGAAAGGCGCAACAAAGACAGAATTGAATTTGTTGACAGGGACGGCGACGATCGCGCATACGTCGCACGACGAAGTGGATTTGGAAACTCAGGTGATGCGAATGAGGTTTCTGGGAATCGACACGACACGCGTGGAATGCGCGCTGAATGCAGTGATGATCAAATCGATGGAGGGGTCGCGGGAGATCCTGACCAGTGAGGGAATTACCAGGCTGGATGCAGGTGAATCGGCGGCGTATGTGGGTGGAAAGCTGATTCCACTGAAGGGAATGGAACAAACGATTGATGAGGATGAGTTGAGTAACTGGGGCGTGCAGACGGTTCGACAGCGGGAGATCGAACCACCTGCGGAGGGCGACGAGTGGGATCAGTGGGTGGCGGGCCGAATGGCGACGCGACAGGCGTTGGTGGCAGAGGGATTGAAGGAAAGCGGAATGAAGGAGCCGATACCTGGACTGGCGGGAATGGTGGAAGGCGGAAGATTTTTCGATTGCCCGCAAGGGCGCTGCTGGGGGACGAGCGAAAGGCCAGGGCAAGCGGCGATGGCAGCGCCGGCGACAGGGACTGGCCGGATGACTCCGCCAACGATTTCGGTGAATCAAACGATGCTGACGAGATGCCCGATGGAAGCGTGGCAAGTGGCCGCGGGTGGAACGGTGACGCAATATGGCACGTGTTTGGCGGGGAGTTGGAATGGTCTGCAATGGGATCCGATCGACCCGTGCCGGCGTTGGGACCCGGCGCGCAAGATGTACGTTTATTGGGCGGCATGCGATGTGTACCCGACGTGGGTGGCGGGAAGGCGGCATCATCACTCTTGCCATTTTGTGAAAACTGGACATTACCAAGTTGGAATCGTGCCGAGGCACCCGCAGGATCAGATAGGGCATCGGCCCCTGAGTGCAAAATCGGGGATTTTAGTGCTGGCGACGGAGAAGGGAAAATTGCAAGCGGGAGTGCAGCCGGTTCCGAGTAAGGGAGTGCACGTGGTGGAGAGTGTGCCGCGGGGAATGGAACGTGGCGTGGAGCGTGGAGTGATGGAGAACGCACCACGCGTGACACAACCGGTGATTGAAATGAAGTTGGCGGAAGCAATTCTGCCGCGGGGAGCATTAGGCGCAGGACATGCGGAAGGACAGAAGAGCGTAACGGCGATCCGGCTGGATTATAAGACAGGGAACTTCGTAGGGAGATCGACGACGGGAGGAAGTTCACATGGGGTGGTGATGGCGCATATGGGAGGTGTTGGAGGAGGGGTGGGTGGACATGGAGGGAGCGGCGGAGGTGGCGGAGGATCGCATGGGTCGTCGGCTGGAGGAGGAGGACATTCGGGCGGAGGGGGATCGTCAGGTGGCTCGTCTGCGGGGGCTGGTGGTGCCGGAGGGGGACATCATTGAGAGAATCGTGATGGCTGCGACGGAGAAACGAGCCAGCGTGAAATTTTAAGGCTTGGAAATTATTCCGTCGCGCGAACGCCCAAACGACAGATTTAAGGGCCGCAGGAGTTCACCGTCGCTCGGAGTGCTTGTTCTTTGCTGAGCCTGGGGCTGTTTAACCCAGCGTCCCGCTCCTGCTTATCGCAAGCCAATTTCTTCCTCACGACTCTTTCAGCGCGTTTTCTTCCATCTCCTTGAACTGCTTGGGTTGAATTTGGGTAGGGGCACCTTTCTGGATGGCCTTATAGTACGAGGAACTCTGACAAAGAGCGACGGTGGATAAAGCAAGAAAAACGAGTAGACAAACGACAGTTCTGTTCATGAGTAACCTCGCGTGTTGGGTCTCATCTTATCTCCTCTTCCAGCAAAAAGGCTGTTCGTTTCTCTTCAGCGCCTGGTAAACAGCGTACTCGTAGACTCGAAATCCGTTGCGAAGCTGGCCAGGCACAAGTGCGGTTTACCGTATCAATTCGCCAGAGACACGGCGCCGCCGGAGCAGCTCGCCCCCCGGGCACATCCGGGACGGGCACCGGCGCCTTCAACGGCATTCAGGAGTTTACGCCATCCGGAACATTCACCGTTCCGGCTGGCGTCACACACCTGCTCGTGGAGCTTTGGGGTGGAGGTGGCGGTGGAGGAGGAGCGACGTTTGGCCTACCGGTCTCGCCACCCTGCCCTGGCCTGGGAGGAGGTGGAGGAGGAGCGGGTGACGCGTGAAGTAGTCCCTGTCACACCCGGCGCTCAATATACGATCACCGTGGGCGCTGGGGGGCCTCAAGAATTCGGTTCCACGGCCGTGGACCCGAATACAGGTTCCGCCGGCCAGAGTGGCGGCGCTGGCGGGGCCACTCAGATCTTAGACAGCACTTCAAACGTGCTTGCCACTGCGGGAGAGGCTAGTGGTGGAGGTGGTGCATTTGTTTCATTCGACTTTGCCACGACGAACGTAGGTTTGGGAGGTTCTGGGAGTCGGCACATCGGGCCCAAATGCGGTCGGTCGCAGTGGAGGCGCCGGGACCGCCGACACCCCGGGATTCCTTGCGAACGGTCTATGTCCAGCCGGTTTGAGCGGGGCAGGTGGCGCGGGCGCGCCTGGCATCCAAGGGTCGATCTCCAGTTTGAGCGGAATCGCAATCGGAGGGGCGGGAGGCGGTGGCATACCGGGCTTGCGCGGCGGAAACGGGCTAATCGGCGGACCCGGCTACGTGCTCATCACTTGGTGACCCATGTTTCGCGAGGTACTAGTCAGTTTCGTCCTCCGGTCTGGCGCGCGTGGGTTTGTGCCTACCGGAAATCCCATTCAGCGGTTTTCACCAATGTAGCATTGTTGCTTTGCGCTCAAAACTTGCCACAATATCAATTCGCCAGGGACAGGCCGTGCGTTCTTCCCAGCCTGCCATTTTCCTCGCCCGCTTGTATTCTCAGTCAAAAAACAGGACCGCTTCCTATTGTGCTGAGAACCGGTGATTGTGACCGCTTAGAATGAAGCGAGCGAGCACCTTTCCAAACACCTGACGGCTCACTCGGTCTCGCCCGATTTGCGCACCGCATGCTACTATCACCGCGAACCCATGAAAATGCCGCGCACCTTCCCGGTCTTCGCACTCATACTCCTCTCCTGCGTGTCACTCGCCGCGCAATCAACACAGCCCCGACCTGCCCCAAGTGCGCACGCAATCGTTCTCCACGCGGCGCGCCTGCTTGACGTAGAATCCGGCCACATCACAACCCCCGGCGAGATTCTGGTCTCTGGCGACGCTATAGTCGAAGTCGGCTCGAAAGTACCGCGTCCCCTCGGAGCCGAAATCATTGACCTCGGCGACACCACTCTTCTGCCCGGCCTTATCGACGCGCACGTCCATCTCTTCCTCCACCCGGGTGCAGAGGACCTTCAAACCGTCCAGGAATCTGTCCCACAGCGCACCATCATGGCCACCATTGCGGCCCGCGACGACCTCATGGCCGGATTCACGGCTGAGCGCGATATGGGCACCGAAGGAGCGGGCTCTGCCGACACAGCCGTCCGCAACGCCATCAACAAGGGTCAGATTCCCGGCCCGCGCCTGCGTATCAGTGGCAATGCCATCAACATTCTCGGCGGCCATGAAGACGCCATCGGCTACAACCCTGAGCAGCACGTACTTCCCAACGCGACTTACGCCAATAACGCCGCAGAACTCGTCACGATCATCCGGGAACAAATCAAGGAGGGCGCCGACTTCATCAAGATCTACGAGACCGGTGCTGACTCACTCGTGAACGATCGCCTCTCCACTCCATTCCAGTACGCCGAGGAAGAACTCGCTGCCGCCGTGCGCGAAGCTGCGCGCACAGGCGATCGCGTCGCCGTCCATGCCACTGGTGAACCTGGAACTCTCTTTTCAGTTCGCGCTGGCGTCGAATCCGTTGACCATGCTTATCAACTGAGCGACGAGACCATGCGCATTATGCGCGAGAAACAAATCTTCGCCGTCCCCACTTTTACCATCTCCGAATATTTCGCGGACCACGCCGCCACTCCAGAAGCCGCCAAACACGAACGCCAGTTGCTCGAGCTGCACGCCAGCGAATTCAAAAGGCAGCTCGCTGCGGGCGTTCCCATCGCAATGGGTTCTGATGTCGGCCCATTTCCACACGGGACGCAGGCTCGCGAATTTGTCCTGATGGTAAAATTCGGAATGTCGCCGCTGGCTGCTATCCAGGCCGGCACCTTAAACGGCGCGATATTGTTGGGCTGGCAGGAGAAGATTGGCGTTCTGAAGCCCGGCCACGCTGCCGATGTAGTCGCAGTCCCCGGCAACCCCCTAGAGGACATTACCACTCTACAGAAAATTTCCTTCGTGATGAAAAGCGGTGTCATCTACCGCAAGTAACCCGCTCCTTTGTTCTTGCCGGCATGCGCTTTCGGGACCCGCTGTTTTGAACGTTCACGTTCGGCCTCCCGGATGCGAGAGCGAGAACTTCTGGAGTTGATCCACCGAATTTGCAGCTCCACGAACCTTTTGGGTAGTGGTTAAATCTGCGTAAATGGCCCTGGGCATACGTTTGGACACTGTGCGGAACTCATGCAAAGTAAAAAAAGAATCAACGGGCGGTGAGGAGGTGTGCCTACCGAAAATCCCATCCAGCGGTTTTCACTAATATAAACATTGTTACATTGCGCTCAAAATCGATTCGCCAGGGACAGGCAGCGTGTGACGGTTTCTTTGGAGCTCGAGCGGCCACGAGCACAACTTGCGCGGCGGCTGACTTGGCCATATTGGTCGGTTCAGCTTGCCGTGCCGGAGCAGGGTGCAGCGAAGGCTGAGCTTTTAACAGGCGCGCTTGTTGATCATCTTTGGAAATGCGACACAGGATGCAAGGAAAAACCGTCAAGGAATCCGTGGAGAGTCCATCGATTCTGTCGCCATTTTCTGAGACGACAAAGCTGGTATTGGATGGTGCCAGTTCCATTCGGAGTAGTATTGTTCGGCGCGCCGCCGCACGCCCGCTTCGCTGATCTTCGCGAGCCAGGCCGCACGGTGCCGTGGGGCATACACTTCTTTGCCGGCACACGGAATGCCCCAACTGCGATACAAGGCCTTCAGCCGATTCATGACCCGGGTGAGATCTTTGCTGATGGTCAGATAACTGCGCGCCAGCTCCTTCAACGTTCGCAAGCCGTGCTCTCCGTGATACACCGACTTGATGTTGTTCATATACAGCTGTTCGGACAGCTTGCGGGCATCGATCCGATCACTCTTACTGCCGTTTCTCGAGGCATTCTTTCGCGTATTGC
>Ga0210409_10002243_pt1 | contig 23263 bp, 20 predicted proteins | sample IncBWH17MmetaG_FD_161649 | JGI IMG/M metagenome (GOLD analysis project Ga0210409, IMG submission 161649) | Forest soil microbial communities from Barre Woods Harvard Forest LTER site, Petersham, Massachusetts, United States - Inc-BW-H-17-M | ecosystem: Environmental > Terrestrial > Soil >...
AACCGTTCGATGCCAACGTCGCCTACACGTTCCACAAATATTGGACGGCGCCGGATGAAAGCGTGCTGCGCGACTACATCGATTTTCGCGAACGTTACGATGTACCCATCTGGATGGGCGAATCCGGGGAAAATACCGATGAGTGGATCGCGCAATTCACGAGATCGCTTGAGAAGAACAACATCGGATGGACTTTCTGGCCCTACAAGAAGATGGAGAAATCGTCGGCGGTCGTCAGCATTATTCCCCCCGCGAATTGGGGGGAAATCGTGCAGTTCGCAAAGCTTCCGCGGGGCACCGCGAACGCGGAAGAACGGCTGAAGGCCCGGCCTGACCAGGACACGGTCACTCGCGTTTTCGCCGAGTTGCTCGAGAGCGTCCGCCTGCAAAAGTGTCGCGTCAATGAGGGATATTTAAAAGCGCTCGGGATGAAATCTAACATTGCGCCGGTCAGCGCGGCAGGACCAGGCGAACTGAAGGACTGGCGAAGGGAACGAATCTTTCCTCACTGATTTCGCGCGTTATTTACGTATGACTCCAGCGGGTCGCCACCCTTAGTCTTCCAAGGTTGGCAGCGTCTTTAGCACTTCCGACGCGGTCGGCCGGCTTAGGATGGCGTCATCTTTGCGGATTTTGCCGTCGCGGAAAATGAGTACGCGTTTGGCGAACTGGGCGATGTCGTGCTCGTGAGTGACCAGGACAATCGTCAATCCCTTATCATTCAGATTCTGAAAAATCTCCATGATTTCCACGGACGTGCGGCTGTCGAGATTCCCGGTCGGCTCGTCCGCCAGCAGAATCGATGGACGATTTACCAGAGCGCGCGCCACCGCGACGCGTTGCTGCTGCCCTCCAGACATCTGCGAAGGAAAATGATGGGAACGATCCGCCAGTCCGACCATGGCCAGCGCCTCGGATGCGCGACGCCGCCGCTCGTCATTGTCAATCCTTGTGTACAGCGTTGGCAGCTCCGTATTCTCCAGCGCCGTGGTGCGTGCCAGCAAATTGAATCCCTGAAACACAAATCCTATTTTCTGATTGCGAATCAGGGCCAGCGCCTTCTTGTCGTGCCGTGAAACATCCGTGTCTTCGAGCAAATAACGCCCCGAGCTGGGCTTATCCAGGCATCCCAGAATATTCATGAACGTGGATTTACCGCTGCCGCTCGCGCCCATGATGGCCACGAATTCGCCGCGTGCAATTTCCACGCTCACACCGCGCAGAGCATGCACGCGCGTTTCGCCTAATTCGTAATATTTGTGAACGTCTTCAATTTGGATTACGCACTTTGCCGCTGGATCTGGCGTGGTTTCGATAGGCTTCATGACGGGAGAAGAAGAGTGCATGTCCAAATGTGCTTGCGCGTCGATTGCTAACGGCGCAGCGCCCCTGGCCCTTGCGTCTTAGGCCCCACGGACCGGATGATCACATCGTCCTCCGGCTTGAGCTCGCCCTTGAGAACGGCGCGCACTTCCGTGTACGCGTGGTCCGTGATCCCAATGGAAATCTTCACCGGCTCGAGCGTATTGTCCGCATGCAGCTTCCACACAACGGCGCTCTCTGGTTTAGGCGCCCGGGAAACACCAACCCCCCCAGGAGGAACATGTGCTGTTGCGGCAACTTCAGCGCCATCCGTCCCCTTCGCGTCGGCGTCGATTCCGTACTGCTTGTAAGTGGCGAGAATCTGTTCCGGCGGCATCGGAGGTTTGTACCGCAGCGCGGTGTTCGGTACTTTGACTACGTTCTGCACTGTGTCGACGGGAATTGTGACGTACGCGGTCATTCCCGGGAACAGCTTCAGGTCCGGATTCGCAAATTCAATGATGGTGTCGTAGGTCACCACGCTTTGCACCATGGTGGCATTCATGCGCACCTGGCTGACCACCCCGCGAAACGTATCCTTGGGGAAAGCGTCCACTTTGAAAGTGACCGGCTTCCCCACTTTGATATTGCCGACATCGGACTCGTCGGTTTTCGCATACACCCACATTTTTTTGAGGTCTTGCGCGATGGTAAAAATCGTCGGAGCTTGCAACGACGCCGCGACCGTTTGTCCCACGTCCACATTGCGCGCCACCACCGTGCCGTCAATCGGCGAGCGAATCACAGTGTAATTCAGATTGGTCTGTGCCACGGTCACCGCCGCGACCTTCTGCGACACTTGCGCCTCGGCTTGCGTCACGTTGGCGGCCGCGCCGTTCACAGCCGCGGCTGCAGAATCAAAATTTGCTTTCGCCAGATCCAGCTGTTGATCGCTCATTACGCCCTCTTTGGAGAGCGCAACGGTTCGCGCATAGTCCGCTTTCGTTTGTATCGCACCGGCTTTCGCTTTTTCCAAATTCGCTTTAGCGGCCACGAGGTTGGCTTTGGCGTTCTCCAAGTCGGCCGTTGCTTGCAGCAGCGCCCCTTCAAATAGCGCCGGATCGATCAGCGCTACGATGTCGCCTTTGTGAACGCGGGAGTTGAAGTCGACATTAAGCTTCGCGATCGTTCCTGAGACCTGCGAGCCAACCTGCACGGTAATGACCGCATTGATTGTTCCCGTGGCCTCGACGACGTCATCAATCTCGCCGCGCTCCACCTTCGCAGTAAAGTGCTGCACTTGGCTGTTGCGATTGAGTCCAAAGGCAGCAGCCAGTCCAATCACAACCACTAAACCCGCCAGAACCAGCCATTTGTTTTTTGTTTTCATTCCGTTTTCGTCAGAGCGCGTCGGCGTGACCGTCCGTCACGATGCTCACTCGTATCGCAACGCCTCAATGGGGTCCAGCAAGGACGCTTTCCGCGCTGGGTAATATCCGAAAAACACGCCAACAGCGATGGCGAAAAACGCCGCGACCGCCACCGATTCGAGTGACATCTCCATCGGCCAATGCAGGGTCTGCCCTACAAGATAGGAGCCAAATATTCCAAAGAGCACTCCCGCAGCGCCACCCACCAGGCTCAGCATGATGGCTTCTCCCAGGAACTGAAGCTGGATAGCCTCTTCCGTCGCTCCGACCGCCACGCGGACTCCGATCTCGCGCGTGCGCTCCGTAACGGAAACCAGCATCACGTTCATGATTCCGATTCCTCCAACGATCAGGGACACGGAAGCAATGGCAATCAGGAGAATCGTCAAAGTTTTGCTGGCTTCGAGTTGCGCTTGAATGATGTCTTCGGGATTGCGAATATTGAAATCGTCTTCCTCTTCGGGGCGCAAGTGATGCCGATCGCGGAGTACGGCGGTGGCTTCCTGGCCGGCCATCTTCACGGCGTCCTGAGAAACGGCGGAGCAGAGAATATCGTCAAGCCAGGTAATTCCCTTCAGCTTCTTCTGCGCCATGGTGTACGGGAGGATGATGGTGTCGTCCTGATCGCGCCCGTCCAGCGATAATCCCTTGGGATGAAGTGTGGCAACCACTTTGCAGGGCAGGTTATTGACGCGTATCACTTTCCCAATGGGATCTTCGACGCCAAAAAGCTGATCGCGCACGGTGCGGCCAATGGTGCAAACGTCAGCGGCGCGGTCCACATCGTCCTGCGAGAAAATCGCGCCTTGATCCACGTACCAGCGCTTGATGTCGAAATATTCGGGAGAGACGCCGCGGTAAGAGGTGTGCCAATTCTGATTGCCATAGACGACCTGCACGGGATCGTCCACGTTAGGCGAAACGCTCTTGATGAGCGAGATCTGGTTCTTGAGCGCGACCGCATCGGCCATGACTAACGTTTTCGTGTCGTGCGTGCCGGTGCGCACACCGTTGACGGCGCGGCCTCCGGCCTCGACCCAAACGAAGTTGTCACCCAGATTGTTGAGCTGCTGTTCGACGCGCGCTTGCCCCGCCTTGCCGATGGCCACCACGCAGATCACCGCGGCAATGCCAATGGTGATGCCCAGCACGGTCAAGACGCTGCGCATCTTGTTCCTGAGCAGCGCCACTAAAGCGGACCGCAACAATGCCGCGCGATTCACGGATCTCTCCTGACCTTATTCTTGGCGTTCACAGATAAACCCTGGATAAACAAGGGCGGATAACGCTTGCGCGACGCATTCAGGATGCTTCCATCGGCAGCGGGCGCGGGCGCTTGCGCTTCCACTCGTAATCTTTGCGCAGGCGAGATTGATGCTTTTTGACTTGTACCTCGAGCTCCGTAAACGCTTTCTTGCAGCTTGCGCGAACGTTCTCGCCAGTTCCCGTCGCGTGCAGCGTCCCGGTGGGCATGGAAAGGTTCAGGGAAAAGGAGTGCTGCTGGTTGTGCGCATTTTTTGAAAAAACTCCGTGAAGCTGTATCAAATCCGGCTGATAACTCTTCAACAGCCTCGACAATTTAGCAATGTGGCGCTCGACTTGTTTCTCGGCTGTCTCATGCCCGTCTACATGTTTATAAGTAAGGGAAAGTTTCATGAATGCACCTATAGGAGTGTTTGCCGGAAGGGACAACCACGACACAGATAGCGTTTCCGCACCGCATTGCAAGCAAAGCATAGCAACTCGCGCACACCACGGCAATCGTGTGCGTGATTCAGCCTGGTGGGCTAAGATCGAAAAAGCCGCAGGGCTCCGCGGACCCCTCGCTGCGACTACATTGGAGCTACATTCGAGTACTTATGGGAGACATTCGCATCGGTCCAGCCGGCTGGTCGTATTCCGATTGGGCGGGCTATGTGTATCCGAACCCGCGGCCAAAAGGTTTCCATGAGGCCGCGTACCTGGCGCAATTTTTTGACACTATCGAGATCAACACTTCTTTCTACCAACCGCTGAACCCGGAACATGCCAAACAGTGGCTCAATCGCGTTTCCGCCAATCCGCGCTTCCTGTTTACCGCGAAGCTTTGGCAGAGATTCACGCACGATCCCAGCGCCACTTTCGAAGACGAACGTGCGGTGCGAGCGGGGTTTGACGTGTTGCACCAGGCCGGCAAGCTGGGCGCAATATTGCTTCAATTCCCTTTCGCGTTTCACCGCACGGCGGAAACGACGGCGTACCTTGAGAAACTCCTGAAACGGTTCGCAGACTATCCGCTCGCGGTGGAGGTGCGCCACGCGACTTGGAATGATCCCGAAGTCTTCGCGCTGTTACGCGAACATCGCGCGGCCTTCTGCAACATCGACCAGCCGGTGATTGGCCGCTCGCTGGAGCCGTCCGAGGAAACCACCTCTACAATCGGGTACGTCCGGCTCCACGGCCGCCGTTACGACACGTGGTTCAGCGACGATCCGGAAGTTCCGCAGCACGAGCGCTACAACTATCTTTATTCACGCCAGGAGCTGGCGCCCTGGGCCGATCGCATCAAGACCGTGGCGGAAGATGCGCCCAACACCTTTGTGATCACCAACAATCACTACCTCGGAAAGGCGGTGGTCAATGCGCTGGAATTGATTAGCATGCTCAAATCCAGCAAGGTCCGCGTGCCTGACCCGCTGCGGTTTCGCTACCCCGAACTTGAAGCCATTGCCGGCAACCCGCCAGAGGCTCCGACGCTGTTTGCGTTGGGAAGCGGGGAGTGACCCGAGAGGCCCCCCTCCCCCCCTGTTTTCTGTAAGTGCGCATTCTAAAGGACTTAGCGGAGGAGCGTCCGTAAGTGCAGATTCTAATGAGGTTACAAGGCTACTTTTGGGGAAAAATGCGAAGTTCTTGGATCTGCGGAACCTAAAGGACTTATCTCAGGTAGTTGACGCGCGAACGCCAGCCTGAAGAATAGCACGTCTGATCTACATTGTCAAGTATTTTATCACTTTGCTAATCCGTCGAACGGGTTGGGCCGTCTTAGTTACTGAAAACGTAGAAGTTGACGGATAGAGACTTCACACAGAGTTCACAGAGGGGGGCACAGAGGCCACTGAGAAGCCAAGGCCGAAGCGGAAGTAAGCGGCGTCAGGTGCCGGGCTGAATGGAGACGTACATCGGGCCGGCGCCGAGGGTGCCGACTAGAAACCATGTGAAGCGGCCGACGCGATTGATGGTCAGGAACCGGAGGTGATCGCCGGGGGCGACGTCAAGATCGAGCGTCTTCCAATTCCATGTGTTGTCGACGCGTAGCTTATGCCGGCCCGGAGTGACTGGAATCGTGATGGAGTCACCGTACATGAGTTCCGCGACGCGTTTTCCGTCTAGCTTAACGATAACTTGGCGGAGTTGGGCATCGTCAGGCGAGGTTCGACGGATGGTGACTTGCGCGTCGGGAGCTTGTGCAGAGGCAGAACTCATAGGAGGGTCGGCACGCACAGCCACGATGGCTGCGCCACTAGTCTGCCACGATTTGCCGTACCAGCAACTATTTCTTGAAGAGGTTCTCGAAGGCCTGGCGTGCGTCGTTGTGCCGCGGCGGGGGCGGAGTAGCGGCGGTAGTTCCCTTCTGCGCGTAGGAGGTGGGGGCGGTGTCTTTTTCGACGGTGGTGCGAAATTCGTAGAACGTGCAGTTGTTCTTGGCGTCCTTCGGGGTGATGCGGTCGGGGATGGGCTGCGTGCACTCGAACTGCGCGGCGCTGTCGAAGAAGCGGCACTGCTTACAGCTGTGCAACTCGAAAGCGCACTTGGGACACTGCCCGTTGGGGTCAAAACCGCCGGCGAGCACCGCGCCGCAATTGGAACAGCGCGCGCGTGTGACGGTGCCGACCATGCGCGGCGTGCGCGGGCCGAACTGATCGGCACGCGGGCCGCCTTGCGGCGGCTTGCGGTCATGCGAGCGGTCCTTCTTTTCTTGCTTTTCCGCGTCGCGGTAACCGCGGTGATTATATTTTCGATCCACAAAACCTCCTACAACATGGCGGCGAGACTGCTACCCAGGGCGCCTTGCGGCGCTGGGATGCGCTAAAGCGCACCCCTACAACTGCATCGCGGTGACTAAATTTTCGGCCCACTGAACCTTCATAGGTGCGGGTGTACGTGACCATTCGCAACGATGTCGCGCGCCAGGCAGGCTTGCCTACGGCAGACAGGCCAACTCCCGGCCCTTAACGCTACTACTCCGAACTTTTATCCAATCGGATTGCTACACTCGACCTTTTAGCGCAATCTTCCCCAGGGTTTAACGAACGGGATCGCCGACGTCGAGCAGGAGATGGGACATCTATGTTTCTAGTCCTGTGGGAGTTCGAAGTCAAGCCGGGCCGCGAGGAACGTTTTCAACAAGTCTATGGCCCCGGCGGCGACTGGGACTCCCTGTTTCGCACCGATCCGAATCATGCGGGAACCCGACTGTTCCACGACACGACGCGGAGCGGCGTCTATCTCACTGCTGACTACTGGCTCTCCCGCAAATCCTACGAGGAATTCCTGGCTCTCCGGAGAAGCGAATACAAAGCATTAGACGCTGCTACCGAAAATTTGACGCTGAGCGAGCGCCACATCGGTTCTTTTGAGACCGATGAAGGCGTCAATTCCGAACCCACAGAGCGACTAAACCGTCGGCGCCCAGATCCGGTCTGACGAATTGATGCGGCCGGCCTTCCCTGCGGAGAACGGCTTCAGCCGCCAGATATCCGCTGCGAACAGCGCCTTCCATGGTCGCGGGCCAACCGGTGTCGGTCCAATCACCCGCGAGAAACAGATTCCGCACACTTGTTTCCTGCTTGGGACGCCAGCGGTCAACTCCGGGTTCCGGGGAAAAGGTCGCTGCTGCCTCTTTGATGACGGTGGCCTTGATTAGGTTGGCGTCACGCGCGGCAGGCAATGCCTGGCGAACTTCCTTCAGACAGAGATCAATGATCTCCTGCCGGGGCTTCTGCAGCAAGTTATATGATGCGCTGACTACCAGTTGTAGGTACTGCCCTTTTTCAGATTTCTTGGCGGCACCGGTGGAGGGAGCGTACAGAGCGGTTTTGTTGAAAATCCATTGCGTGGTGGTATCCAGCAGGGTGAGGAACGGCTCGGTCATGACTTCGCGATCAAACCACAGATGCACGCCGGTGATCGGAGCGGTCTTCAGCATGGCAAGGTTTCGGAAGGCGGAGTCTTTGCGCTTCGCTTCTTCAGGGAGCAGGTCAAGAACGGTAGTGTGCGGGACGGCAAGGACGAAAGCGTCGGCGCGTTCTTCGCGGCCCTCATCAAATTGCACCGCAGCGAGGGTGCCGTTTTCGATTTGAAGGGACCTAGCCGTGGCGCGGAGATTTACCTCGCCGCCCTTTTGCTCGATCGCGGATTTGCATCCTTCGTAGAGATCCGCGAGAGGAACGGACGGAACGCCCATGTGGTAGCCGGTGCGATTGGACAAAAACGCTTTCCAGAAGACGTCGATGCCATAACGAGCGTCGGTTTTCTCGAGTTCCTCATCCAGCGCGCTGACCAGCACGACGCGCCAGAAGCGCTCGATGGCGCCCTTGGTTTGACGGCGGCGGCGCAGCCACTCGAGCATGGAAATCCCGCCGAAGCGATCAACGTCCCAAGTGCGGCCGTTGGTCTGCAAGATGTTGAGCATGGCCCAGGCGATGGAAAGCTTGTCTTTTAGCGTAAGGGGCGCGAATCTTGCGAACGCTCCCATCATATGAAAAGGGGCGGGTAGCATCCCGGCCTGCATCTCGCCGCGGCGCCCCTGCGGATCCAAGAATAGGAGCCGATCGAAGAATTGAATTTTGCTCTCGGCACCCACGCGGCGATAGAAATCAGCGAGATTGGTGCAACAGCCGAGAGTGACGTGCTGGCAATTGTCGACATGCTCGCCATCCGGCAGGACATAGGATGTTGCGCGGCCGCCAAGGAAGGGGCGCTGCTCAAAAATGCGTACGCGCCAGCCGGATTCAGCCAGCGCGACGCCGGCGGCCAGCCCCGCCAGCCCGCCGCCGATGACGATCACGTTTTTCAAGAATGTTCTCTTCCGTCAGGCGCGAGAAACGCGCTTTAGCGATAAATACAAGTTTTTCGGCTTTCGAGAGGCGCACACGCTCGGCGAAAACGGCGAAATCCAGCTCTTCCATGCGGGCCAGCAAAGCGCTGTAGGTATGCACCAGAAGCCAAAGAGCTGGACGGCTTTCTGGCTCGATAAGATTTAGCAACGCGGCACCTTCTTCGTAGCATTGCCAGGCGCGCTGGGCTTCGAAGCGCAAGAGTTCGCGAACACCGAGCGTGGGTTCATTGCGCGCGAAATCCCCGGAGTTGACGCCGTACTGCGCTAAGTCTTCCTCGGGGATATACACGCGCCCAATGGAGTAATCGTCGTGAACGTCGCGGATGATATTGGTGAGCTGAAAAGCCAGGCCCAGTTTCTCGGCGAGGTCCAGAGCGCGGGCATCGCGGAATCCGAAGACGTGCGTGCAGGTAAGGCCGACAGTGCCGGCGACGCGGTAGCAATATTCACGAAGGCGGTCAAACGTCGGATAGGAATGTACAGTCAAATCCATTTCGGCGCCGGAGATGAGATCGTGGAGATAGCGAGCGGGAAGATGGTAACGGCGCATGGTATCGACCAGCGCGGGCAAAACTTCGGCTGCGCCGGGTAAAGCGGAGGCCGCGGCTACGCCATTGGCAATCACGGCCTCGTCGAGAGCGGCGCGCCATTTGGCGAGACCGCGCTGCTTGGCGGCGAGGTCATGGCGTTCGTCAGCGACGTCATCAACGAGACGCATGAAGGCGTAAAGCGCGGAGAGACCGTCGCGGCGCTTTCTGGGCAAGAGGAAAAAGGCGTAGTAGAAATTACTGTGCGAAGCGCGAGCGACGCGATGACACGCTTCGTAGGAGCGCGCGGCAACATCGGCGGATTGTTCCTGCGCCTTGTCCGCGGGCTTCGCATCCTTTGCCACCAGATGCGTGACTAGCGCGCGGCCCAGAAGACGCACTTGCTTGCCCTTCCCGATGGATGGGCGATTGTGGAGCGTGTCGTAACCCGCAGCTTCGATGGCGTCCAGCACCGCGAGTCCACCGCGGCTAAACATATCGAGGTCGATGCTGAGGCGGGAATCGACCAGAGTGGCTAGCGGCTTGCCTTCAGCAAAAAGGAGGCGCGTGCGGCCGATCAAATCTTTCATCAGGCTTACATAGCGACCATCAAAGCGACGTTCGACTATGTCGGCTTCGCGGAGGCCGTGCACCGCGGCGATGTCCAACGGAATATAAATCCGGCCCTTTTCGAGATCGCGGGCGACGTCTTGCCAGAAATTTGCCAACTGGAGGGCGGTGCAGGTGGCGTCGGAAAGCTGCTGGCGCTGCGCGTCATGATAGCCGCAGAGATAAAGTACGAGCCGGCCGACGGGATTGGCGGAATAGACGCAATAATTCAGGACAGCGTCCCATGCGGGGTAGCGCTTCACGATTTGATCTTGACGAAAGGCGCGAAGAAGATCGGCGAAGGGCTGCCTAGGTATTTCTTTGGCGGCGACTGTTGCACGGAGAGCGATGAAAACGGGATGCGACGGATTTCCTTCGTAGCAAGCGTCGAGTTCTTTCTCCCACCAGTCGAGGAGTTCGAGCGCGCGCTGCGTGTCGGGGATTTCGTCGCCCAGGTCGTCGGCCCAGCGGCAATAGGCGTAGACGTTGTAAAAATGCTGGTGCAAATCTTTGGGGAGGAGCCAGGAGACCACGTTGAAGTTCTCGTAGTGATGCGTCGCGAGCCAGCGCGTGTAGTTTTGCGCGGCTTCCGACGTGCAGCCCGGCGCGGGTGCGTTTGCGGCGATTTCGAGTTCGTTAGGGCGCAGCATTTATCTGTCGTGCAACACCAAAAAAGCTTGTGCCGCTCACAATAGCCTTACAAGGCTGCGAACGTTGAGATCCTTCCGCCCGGCCGAAATGCGTCGGGACCTCAGGATGACAACAGGAAAGCGTTAACGCCGACTTCCGCAGCGGCAAGGTACCGAACAATTTATGGGCGGACGGCGAGCTTGATTTCGCCGCTACGCGATTTCATTTTTTGAAATGCGTGCGGTAGATCCTCGAGCCGAATCTCTTCGGTGACGAAATCGTGAGCGAGAATATCGCCGCGGCGGATGGCCTCGAGCGCTTCGCGAATGAAACGCGGCGTGTGATGGAACGGGGAGATGAGTTTGATCTCCGCATAATGAATCGCGGCGGGCTCGATCTCCACGCGCGTGCCAGATGGCAAGCCGCTGAAGAAATTCACCACGCCTCCGCGACGCACCATGGCCAGCGCTTGTTTCCAGGTGGCGGGATTTCCGGCGGCTTCGACGACGGAATCCGCGCCGCGCTCGTCCTCAGTGAGATTCCGGACCGCGCCCACAACATCGCGGACTTGCGTGACATTGATGGTGGCAATCGCGCCCATGCGCCGGGCAACCTCGAGCGGCGCAATGCGACGCGCTAAGGCAATCACGCGCACGCCGCGGCGCGAAAGCATGCGCACATACTTCAAGCCAATCGGTCCGCAGCCGATGACGACAGCGGTGTCGCCGGTGCGCACTTCCATTTCGTGAATACCGCGCAACACGCAAGCCAAAGGCTCAACGAGGGCGGCGCTGCCATCATCGACGGAGTGCGGCACCTCGAGCATGTTCTCCATCACGATGCGGCCGGGTATACGCATGTACTCGGCGTAGGCGCCATTGTTAAAGAGAAGATCCTCGCAAAGATTTTCCTGGCCGCGGCGGCAGTGAAAGCAACGCAGGCAGGGTGCGGAATTGGCGGCGATGACGCGGAGTCCCAGGCGCCACCGGGAGTCGACGCGCTTGCCAACGGCGGCAACTTCGCCCACGACTTCGTGTCCGAAGACGGCAGGTGGCTGGATCATCTTGGCGTGATAACCGCGCTGCCAAACTTTTAGATCCGTGCCATCGGTGAGGGCAAGGCGCACGCGGAGCAACACTTCGTCAGAGGCCAGCGGCGGGACATCGATTTTTTCCAAGCGCAGGTCCTCGCTACCATAAAGCACGGCGGCCATCATTTTGGAAGGCACGATGGGGGCGCGAACTACCGCCGTGGCCTCTTCGCCGATGACTTCGGGTCTCTTGGGCGTCGTGGTTCTCATGAATGTGTTATCAAAATTTTTAGAGACTGAGCCGTGGGCCGCGCTGCGAGTTCCAGCGCGCCTTGAATCTTATCCAATGGAAAGCGATGCGTGACAATTTCCATGACCGGAAGTTTCTTTTGCAACACTAGCGCTGCCGCGGTTTCTTGGATGTCTACCGCGGCACTGTAGCTGCCCAGTATCTCCTTTTCGTCGATTCCCACCGCCGCGGCGGGAAATTCAATCTTGGTTACCGGATCGTTTGCAGCAAAAAGCAGAACACGTCCCCCGGGGCGCGCTGCCGCGAGCGCGTCAATTACCAGAGCCGGATGCGCAACGGCGACTAGCACGGCATCGGCTCCCCGCCTTTCGGTTCTGGCCTGTATAGCACTTACCAGCTTACCATTTGTTGGGTCAAAGGACTCTATCGCGCCAAGGGTAAGGCTTTTGGCGCGGCGCTCGGGGATTGGGTCGCTGGTATAGACCTGGGCGGTTTGCAGTTTGCTGACCATCAAAAGCTGCAAGCCGATAGGACCGCAGCCGATCACTAGAACGCTTTCGCCGGGGGCCACGCGCGCCTTTTGCACGGCTTTGACGATGGTGTTGATGGGCTCGATGAAGGTGGCTTCCTCAAAGCTGACGTTGTCGGGAAGCGCGATGATGCCGCGCTCGGCGACCCAGGGCATGGCTTTCACGTATTCGCCGAAGCCGCCGCCGTTTGGCGTGAAGCCGCCGGTGAGGCCAGTCGCCTTGTATTGCTTACATTGAGAAAAAAGGCGCTTTTGGCAGTAGAAGCATTCGCCGCAGGGCGTGTGGTGGAAACTCATCACGCGATCGCCGGGCTTCCACTTGGTGACGCCAGCACCGATGGCGACTACGGTACCAGCGAGTTCGTGACCGAGGATCTGCGGCGGCTCCACGTAACGCTGGAAGATTTTTTTAATGTCGGTGCCGCAGACGCCGCAGGCCGCGACTTTGATGAGCACTTCGCCGTCGCGCACCTCGGGGACGGGGACTTCCTCTACGCGGACGATTCCCTTCTCGCGGTAGACGCCGGCGCGCATCGTTTTGGGAATGGGGCCGAGCGTTTTGAGGGTGTCGACAACTGTGCCCGTCCGGCTCATCGCGCAGCGATCCTTTCTTGCTGTTCCTGCGCTTCCGAGATGTCACCGTCCAGAATCTCCAGAAATCGATCGAGAAAGTCTGCCAAGGCAACTGCAGCGCCTCTACTCTTTGAGCCAAAATCGACCAACGTTGGAATTTGAGAGGGCCTTCGCAAAAGAAGCTTTAACAATGGCAGCGTTTGGATGTGCCCCTCGCGATTGACAACCTTCTCGATTCCTGACGGCAAGCTGTCCTCGTGAGTATCACTAATTGCGCGAACAGAAATAGCCGGAATTCTTGTGCCACCCACGATTTGAAGGATGTAGTAGCCTTCCATATCGACGAAATCCCCAAATGCGGCGAGAGACGCTTTGGCGGACGCTTCGGAAACAATGTGCGTCTCCGTGAGTTGCATTCTCTTGACGTGGGCACCAGCGTTTTCGGCCAGGCGCACCAAGTTAGCATTGCAGTGAATCACATCTCCACCCGCACGAAGGGATAGGGCGCGGGCTGCAACAACATCCCCGGCGTGCAGGTCCAGAGCTAATCCTCCCGCAAGGCCGGACGAGACGCAGACCTCAGGCTTAAGCTTAAGGAGCTCTCGAAGTACGTAGCAGGGGCGATTTTCCGTCTTGCTTTCCTCCCAACCGATACCCGTCAACAGCACGTCCACATTGTTTCCCAACACAACTCCGCGATATAAGTGCTGACTCTTCAGACCAATGGGAGTCGGCATTTCGACTAGCTCGAAGGAATGTCTGCGACGCCACGGGGCGAATTCGGCTTCCACCGCGAATGTGACGAGAACCTTCATGGCCATTGTTCAGATGCCGGGCTCGGGCCTGGCGCTACAGGTGCGGTGAACACAACACTACAAAGATGCTGCCGCATGGGCGATGCGCCGCGCGCGTCCCGCGGAGACGTAACCGTTGGCTTCGTACCAGCGGACGGCGCGCTCGAGAGCCGCTGCCACTGAGCCGGGACGAAAACCAAGTTCACGTTGCGCACGGGAGCAATCGACAAACATGTTGTGGCGCGCGATTTTCACGCCCTCGATGGGAATTTGCGGCTCGCGGAAGGTGAGCCGCGAAAAAATAGTGTTGGCGTACGCCGCGGTGAGTGCCAGGCCATGCGGGATCTTCATGGTCGGTGCGCGCAAACCGGTGATGTTCGCCAAGATGTCGAGCACTTGCTTGAGGGTGAGATTTTCCGCGCCGAGCAGATATCGCTCGCCGACTTTGCCTTTTTCGGAAACGAGCAGATGGCCCACGGCGCATTCTTCGACGCCGACGAAATTCAGTCCCGTCTCGACGTAGCCCGGCATTTTGCCATTCAGGAAATCGACGATGATTTTGCCAGTCGGTGTGGGCTTCCAGTCCCAGGGGCCCACCGGCGTCGTGGGCATGGCAACAATCACGGGCGCACCGTTCTTTGCCGCGTTCAACACTTCTTGCTCCGCCAGCCACTTGGAACGCTTGTAGTGTCCAACCATTTCGTCGAGGCGGGATTCCGTTGATTCGTTCGGTGGCTGCGGGCGGTCGACCGCGATGGTTGCAACCGTGCTGGTATAGACGAATTGCTCGACTCCCGCGCGCTCGGCGGCGGCCAGAAGATTCTTGGTGCCGCCCACGTTGGATTCGTAAATATCTTTCGAGCGCTTGGCCCATAAGCGGTAATCCGCGGCGACGTGAAAGACCCGCTTCACACCTTTCAGGGCGCGCTCAAGCGCAGCGGGATCGCGCAAATCCCCGGTGACATATTCCAGGGAGAGATCGGAAATGGCGCGATTGTGACTCGAAGCGCGTAGCAGGACGCGCACATCGTGGCCGCGAGCGACAAGCTGCCGCGCAATGTGGCTGCCGAGGAAGCCGGACGCGCCGGTGACCAGGGTGGTCATGCGCTTGGCTAAAACCCGCTACGCAGGCGAAATTCGCCGGGTTGGAATGTGAGCGCGCAGTATTGGTGCGCTTCTTGCGCTTGATTGCGAAAGCGGGACAAGGCGTAAAGTGGGAACGAATTTCGGTAAAGGTGATACTTCAAGTAAAAGACGCAGGGGAACCCGGTGCCCGTGAACTCGTCCTCGCTCCACGAACCGTCCTCATTCTGCTGCTCGACGAGGTAAGCCGTCGCCCTCTGAATCGCCGGATCACTCGTGTCAGAACCCGCAAGCAGACCGATCAGCCCCCAAGCGGTTTGCGAAGCGGTGCTGTTGCCTTGGCCCTTGGTCGCAGGCTCGTGATAGCTGCGCAGCGATTCGCCGAAGCTGCCGTCCGGCTTTTGCACGGTGCGCAGCCAACGCACTGCGCGCTGGCAATATTCTTTCGCAGTGAGGGAAACGGTTTCGAGCGCGCGCAACACCCCGCTCGTGCCGTAGACGTAGTTGACGCCCCACCGGCCGAACCAGGAGCCGTCTTCGCACTGGTCTTGCAGCAGAAACTTGAGTCCGCGCTGCACGGCCGGATGATCCGCAGGCCAGCCGTAGCGACCCAGGCATTCGAGCACGCGCGCGGTGACGTCTGCGGTCGAGGGGTCAATCATGGCATTGTGGTCGGCAAACGGGATGTTGCAAAGGAAAGCCTTATTGTTGTCGCGATCGAATGCGCCCCAGCCGCCGTCCCGGTTCTGCATGCTGATTAGCCACTGGATACCGCGGCGCACCGCGGCTTCCATGCGCCTGGGATCGGGAAATTTCACGCGCTGCAACGCCATCAAGACAAAAGCTGTGTCGTCCACGTCGGGATAAAAATCATTGCGAAACTCAAATACCCAACCGCCCGGTTCGGCGTCCTTATTTTTGACCTGCCAGTCGCCCGCGCCGAGAACCTGCTTTGACAAAATCCAGTCCGCCGATTTCACTAGCGCCGGATGATCCGGGGGCACGCCCGCTTCTTCGAGAGCGACCATGGCGATGCATGTATCCCACACCGGCGAAACGCAGGGTTGCATACGAATGGTTTCGCCGTCTTCGATCTCGAAGCGCGAAAATTCGCGAATTTCCCGGGCGGTCAGTGGGTCATCCGGTCCGTGGCCGAGCGCTATCAGCGCGAAAATCGAATTCATCATCGCCGGATAAATCGCGGCCAAGCCCTCCGTGCGATCGATGTGCTCGAGCAGCCAGGACTTCGCTTCACGAAGAGCGCGCTGGCGCAGCGGCTTCCACGGCAATTTTTCGTAGAGCTTGAGTCCACGGTCCAACGCGAGGAAAAAATTCCGCCAGGAAAGCAGCTGGTCGTCCCAATCGAACGCCGCTTTCTTACGCGAAATATCGTAGAAGAGTTCGTTCACATGCGCGCGTTCCGGCAAGCGCCAGTCCGGCCGCACCGCCGACAAAATCGCCATGGGAATTACGATGCCACGCGTCCACGACGACATCTCGTAGATATTCAGATAAAACCAGTTCGGGAGCAGCATCAACTCCGGCAGAATTGCGGGAACGAGCTCCCAGCCCACCGCGCCGACCAAAGCCAGGTAAAAGCGCACGTAAGAATTCGTGTGTTCCAGGCCGCCGAGGCGGTGCACGATCTCTTTCGCATGCACCATGTGGGGAGAATCTTGCGTGTCGCCAGCAAGCTTCAGCGCAAAATACGCCTTGCAGGTGGCATTCAGCTCGGAAGGACCGCCAGGATAAATGCTCCACCCGCCGTCGGGCAATTGCCGCTGGCGCACGTAATTTGCCAGCTTGGCAATGCGCTCAGGATCGGCTTTTCCCAGCACGTGCAGATAATAAATGTAGTCAGATTCGAGGGTAGTGTCGGCTTCAAGCTCGCCGACCCAGTAGCCGGCCTCCACTTGCAGAGACAGCAGGTGATTCGCGCCCCGCTCGATGGCTTGCTCGAGGCGCTCCAGGCGTTCCTGAATTTCCGGAAAGACCGGAGCTCCGGAGGTGACCGGACTTTCCAGCCCGCGCGTGCTCGTTGCCAAGGCAAATCCCCCAGTGCGATTTACGCCCAAAATAAGGACGCCGGGCGCAGATTCTAGCGAGCGCCTACTGTTTTGCGGATGGCGTCTGTACTACTAAATTATCGCTGGGGGCCAGGCAGGGGTCAACCGCTAAGATGCGGCAGTGTTTACAACAAGACGCCTTCCGCGTCACGAATAGTGCCCCGTACCTGATCGAGCAGGGCTGGCGGCAGAGCTTCCCCTTCACGCTGCAAAAACTGTGGTTTGCCATGCACGAGTTGCAGAGGCAAACGCGCCCACGCGTCTGCGTTGTTGCCACCCAGCAAGGGCTGGCGAAGGACAAACGCAGAAACCCGATCCAGTTGCAATCGAGCGGAATCCTTGAAATCCGCTTTTGAGGGATCGAGGACCACCAAGTACAGCGACGGCTTTAGAAATTGCAGCAACGTGTTGCTTTCCAGGATGATACGCGCCGGGCCACCCTGATCACTGTTGTGCAGATCGGTCAGCGCTTTGCGTAACAGCGGCATGCCTTCGGCGAGAAATCCCTGCTTGGTTCTCAACCAAAATGATCGCCGCGCGCCTGCGGCCAAAAAACGGCCGCTATCCGTATCGCTCGCCTGCTTCTCCCAGCTAATCGCGCAAACATGCTCGTCGGGAGCGCAATCACAATTCTCGCCGTTCTGCGCGCAGACTCCGTGCCCGTACTGCGTTATTTTCCCGGCAATCCAGTTCTCCTGCGGGAAAGCGGCGATCAAATCGCAAACGAGCTGCGTCTTCCCGATACTTCGCGTGTGCCCGCCGACAACAATTATCTGCAATTTCATGCCCGGTTACTCTCCCGTCTTTCTCCGCGCCCTCTGCGCCCTCTGCGGTGAACTCTTAGTCTTTCCTCGCGACGCGATTTTGGCCTCCATCTCTTTGATGCGTGCCCCCAACTCCGGAAGCCGTCCATACCAAGCATACGCTTCCTTGAATTTGCCAATCTCTCGCGCCGGCGTTCCCCACACCGTTTGCCCCGCGCGAATCGTTTTCCCGGTGGGAATACCCGCTTGCGCTCCGGCGATAGCGCGATCCTCCAACGTGCAATGGTCCGCGATTCCCACCTGCCCCCCGACGACCACATGATGCCCCAGTGAGCTGGACCCGGAAATTCCCGTCTGCGCGGCGATCACCGTGTGCGCCCCAATCTGGACGTTGTGCCCAACGTGTACGAGGTTATCGAGCTTGACGCCTTCGCCGATACGCGTATCGTCCAGCGAGCCGCGATCGATGGTCGCGTTCGCCCCGATCTCCACGTCATCGCCAATTTCGACAATGCCCACCTGCGGAAATTTCCAGTAGTGCCCGTCGCCGTAAACATAACCGAAACCATCCGCGCCAATCACTGTACCGGCGTGAATCTCAACGCGATTGCCAACCCGCGCGCCGGCATACAAAGTCACGCGCGGATGAATCCGGCAGTTTTCGCCGATCCAGCAGCCCGCGCCGATCACACAATGCGCTCCGATCTGCGTGCCGTCACCAATGTGCGCATCCTCGCCAATCACCGAAAACGGACCGATGCCGACGTTCTTCCCCACACGAGCCAACGGAGCCACAATCGCGCTGCCATGAATTCCTACGGCAATAGGCGCGCGCTCGAGCAAGAGCGCCGCCGCTTTCGCGAACCCGACTTTTGGCTGCGCATGCCGCAAAACTGTTTTGCCACGGATGCTTACTCCCTCGGCGGCAATTATGCAGCCCGCGGATGACGACGCCGCCCGCTCCGCATGCTTCGCCGACTCAACATAAATCAAATCGTGCGCACCAGCCCGTTCCGGCGCCGCCACCCCGCGCACTGCAAAATCCCGGTCGCCCTGCAACTCCGCCCCAATCGCCGCCGCCAATTCACCAGCCGTCTTCGCCATAATCAATTCTCCGCTCTTCTCCGTGGCCTCTGTGCTCTTCCCTCCGCGCCCTCTGTGTTAAGTTTTTTCTTGGTCGTACAGAAGTGCCTCGCCCTGCGGCCGCGTCTTCCAGCGCGCATGCACCCACACCCACTGCTCCGGGTGTTTGCGAATAATCCCCTCAATGACCTTCGCAAATTTCTGCGTATTCACAAACACGTCGCGCTCGGTGTCTCCCGTTCGAATCAACTCCACTGCCGGCTCAAAACGCAGATTGTACTTCCCGACGCCTTCATCCCAGTAAGCGTAGCCCGGCACCACCGCAGCATCCGTGTGCAACGCGACGCGCGCAATCCCCGTCGTACTGCACGCGGACTTGCCAAAGAAATCCACAAACACACCCTCTTCCGGCATGGTGTTCTGGTCGGCCAGAATCCCCACCGTTCCCCCTTCCTTCAATATCTTCAGAAGCGCGCGCGCGGACTCATTCTTGAAAATCGGTTCGTTCTCCGACAAGCATCGATAGCGATTCACCAGCGCATCGACCCGTGCATTGTCCAACGGCCGCGCCATATAGTGCAGCGGAAATCCATACAGGGCGTGGGCAAATGACGAGAGCTCCCACGCACCGATATGCCCGGTAAGATACAGCACGCCTTTGCCGCGGTGCTGCCCGTTCAGAAAATTCTCGTGCCCTTCAAGGACAACCATTTGCTCGATATTTTCGCGCGTGTACCGCGGAAAGCGCGCAAACTCCGCGGCCATCCATCCTAGATTTCGCACCATTCCCCGGATGACCTCGTTTCGCCGCGCTGTATCCCACTCAGGAAACGCCAATCGCAAATTAAACTCCGCAGTGCGCCGCAACTTCGGCAGCGTCGTATACAACGCGAATGCAACGGCGGCCGCAAGCCCACGTGCGAGCCCACGAGGCAAGGCGCCTAGCGTTTTTAGCACCGTCCACACCGCCGCGTATTCAAGCCACTCCCGCATTCGCCTCCGTTCAGAATCCGACCAAGAGCGCGCCGACCCAGTATCCTACGCGCTGACGTTCGCCCGCACCAATGCTAGACTCACCTTGCGTGACGACCTCGACGGGAATTGCCCCGCAAAACAACGCAAAGGAACTCACGGCCCGCATCGGCTGGCTAGTATTGATTTGCGCGACGCTCTACGTCTGCTATTTCAGCCATCTCGGCGCTATCGGCTTCGTCGGACCCGACGAGCCGCGCTACGCGTGGATCGCGCGCGACATGGCCGAAAGCGGCGACTGGATCACGCCGCGCCTCTACGGCAAGCCGTGGTTCGAGAAGCCGCCGCTCTACTATTGGGGCGCCGCCGTTAGTTTCAAATTGTTTGGCGTAAGCGAAGCCGCGGCCCGCCTCCCCAGCGCGATCTCCGCGCTGCTGGCGACGCTGGCTATGGCCTGGCTCGCTTGGCGCGTCTACGACGCGGAAACTGCGCGCTGGCTGCTGCTTCTGCTCCCAACCACGGTAGGCATGATCGGCTTCTCTCATGCGGCGGCAACAGACATGCCGTTCAGCGCCATGTTGACGATGGCGATGGTGTGCGCCGCCGTGGTCGTCGGCTTAGTGCCGGAGCGATCCAGCCAAGATGGCGCGCAGCATGCTGCGCCCCTACGCGATGAACGAGACGCCGCGCCGCAACGAGGATGGCTCGCTCTAATTTTATTCGGATTTTTTCTTGGACTCGCGGTACTCGCTAAGGGACCTGCCGGGATCATTCTTTGCGGCGGCGCAGTCTTCTTCTGGGCGCTTTTCGCTAAGCGCTGGCGCGAGGCCCTCCGCCTTTTTCAGCCCGCTGCCATCGCCGCCTTCTGCGCGACCGCCCTGCCGTGGTACATCCTCGTCGCCCGCCGCAATCCCGATTTCTTCCGCATCTTCATAATCGAACACAACTTCAAGCGTTACCTAACTCCCGAATTCCAGCACATCCAACCCTTCTGGTTTTATGTTCCCGTCCTGTGTATCGCTCTCATGCCGTGGACATTTGCCTCATTCATCTTGGCGATGGGCGGGGCACGCAGGTGGCAAGCGGGCGACCGGCGGAATTCGCGGAGCCTATTTTTGGTTTCGTGGGTATTAGTACCAATCATTTTCTTCAGCATATCCAAGTCAAAGCTGCCCGGTTACGTCCTGCCTGCAATCTTTCCTCTCGGGCTGCTCGTGGCAAGCGCCCTATCCGTTCGCATTCACAGGACTCTTGCCGAAGGTCGGTGGATTTGTGTCAGCATTGGCCTCACCTTAATCACTATTGGCATTTTGGCATTCCTCCAAATCGAGTCGATCTCGTTTGGATGGGCGCCGGTGGTACTCACGGCAGGCGGTATTGCGGTGTTGATGCTTGGGCTGGGGCCGCAATTCGCAACGGCGCTTTTGACGGGCGTGGGCACGGTGGTCGCCACAATTTTAGTGGCATTCGCCGGGTCGACTGGGAAATCGCTGGATCAACGCCTCTCGGTGCGCCCTTCGATCGAGGCCGCAGCTATCGTCTGGAAGGACTTTTCTCCTGAACAATCGTCAACCTACAGACTCCAGCGGTCCTTCCAATTTGCGTTGAATTCTTATTTTCACCGAGAGGTTCCGGAATGGTCGCCAGACTCCCGGCGTGGGTGGGTGTTCGCCCCGCATAGCGAGATCACTGACTTGCGAAAACGGGGCCTAAACTGTCCGGTCGTTTTCTGGTACGCCGTAACAGTCTGCGAAGATACAGCTTCACCGGCTAACGCGTCGGGTAGCCGGCAGCCGCAATAGGAAATAGCTCACTACGCGATTCTCGTATGCGCGCTTGTCCGCGTCTTCCATATCCACAAAATTCCCACGCGCGAGCGTGACTTGCTCCTTCGGTTCCGGCGCATTCTTGAACATTTTCTGCGTGATTCCTGCCAGCTCCGGATCGTCCGCGGCCTCAATAAACAGTTTCGGCACGCCCGTCAAAGTGTCCAACTTCCAGCTCAGCGGCTTCTCCCCGCTATACTTGTGATTGATCCAGCCGAAGCTCATTTCCGCCGACCGCGTCATCAGCGGAATGCGCGCCAGGCCTTGTTTTTCCACGCCGATCTTCACCATTTGCTCCGGCGAATCGTACACGGAATCCAAAATCAACGCGCGCACGCGCTTGTCGCCTTCCGCCTCGCGCAAAGCGGCGTAAGCGCCCAGGTTATAGCCCCACAATCCAAACCGGCCAGGATCCACATCGCCGCGCCGCGCCAATTCATCGATGGCCGCGCGCACCTCGTCCGCTTCGTGATAACCGAACGAGGTAATCCCGTCATTCGCTCCATGCGCGACGAAATCGAACACAAACACGTTGTACTGGTGATCCTGCAACGCGGAAACCAACGTCAGCAATTCGCCGCGGCTCGAACCATAGCCATGGCACAGCACAATAGTGGGCGCTCCCACCAGACCCGGGAAGAACCAGGCGTCGCGCAGCCCCGACGATCCAGGCACGGAAAATTTCATGGCATCGGGGCGCCCGGGAAAGCTGTCCATGTTGATTTCGCCGCCGGAGCGCTGCGGCTTCACGATGCGGTACACCAGGAATCCGGCAATCGCCGAGGTGGCCACCACGCCAAAAAGCAGCATGGCCAAAACGGCCATCAATAGCTTCGTATACCACTGGGTTGGAAACCGAAATTCGTCAAGAATGGACATTCGTGACCTGCGCCACTGGGTTGACGCACAGCGCCGTGGTGAAACCCCTCATTAAGACCATGCGCATGGTAGCACGCGGCTTCTTGCGCCTATTCCGCAATGCGCGAGCCTGTGTCGCATCAGTAGCAGCCGCGTCGCAGCTCTGCGTTTCGCGCAGTTCACGTTGAATCGGCTATCATAAAGCTGCGTGCCGTGCCGCTTGCGATGAATATTCTCGACCTTCGCCAAACCAGCGTCCGCCAGCTTGAGCCGCTGCTCGAGGAAGAAGCTCGCCATTGGCACGATGAGCTGCATTGGGACTATCGCGGCGCCCTTGATCTCATCAAGCGCTTCCTCGAAGCGCATGCGCTCTGCGGTTGTGTGGCCTTTGAAAACGGCTCCGCTGCCGGCTATTCCTTCTACGTTCTGGAAGAGCAAAAGGGCCTCATCGGCGGCCTCTACGTCTCAGCGCGTTTTCCGCAGGCCGACATCGGGCGCCGTCTGCTGGAGGAAATGCTCTTCTCCATGCGCGCGCTGCCGCAGCTTTCGCGTATCGAAGCGCAGCTCATGCCTTTCGGCGGACCGGTCGATAATCCGCTGCGCGAGCAAGGTTTCAAGCTCTACACGCGTCAATTCATGCTCCTCGATTTACAGACAGATTCCGATGGTCACACCGGCGCCTCCGCGGGTATGCGCCTCGACCGTTGGAGCGACCGCTTCTTCGAGCCTTGCGCGAAACTGATTTACTTGTCCTACGCCGACCACGTGGACGGCGAGATCAATGATCAATACCGCAGCCGCGCCGGGGCGTTACGCTTTCTCAAGAACATTATTCTTCTC
>Ga0210409_10002244_pt1 | contig 23260 bp, 16 predicted proteins | sample IncBWH17MmetaG_FD_161649 | JGI IMG/M metagenome (GOLD analysis project Ga0210409, IMG submission 161649) | Forest soil microbial communities from Barre Woods Harvard Forest LTER site, Petersham, Massachusetts, United States - Inc-BW-H-17-M | ecosystem: Environmental > Terrestrial > Soil >...
TCCATGCCGCGCACATTTTCCCCGCGTATTTGCGATGTGTGGCAATCCACGCAACCGGCCTGATCGACCAGCTGTGCGCCGTACTTGAGCCGGTCGGAGGAATTGACTTCGGCAACTGGCGATGTGATCGGCTCGGGCACGTTGCGGATCAGATACTTCACCGGAAAAATGATTTCAGTCGGGGGCAAGGAGTTGCGAACGGCAGGCAGTGAGCGCAGGTAGAGGACGACTGAGGCAAGGTCTTCGTCGGACATGTGGCGGTAATGGATATACGGCATGATCGGAAAGAGCGCACGACCGTCGTGACCGATGCCTTCGCGGATCGAGCGGGCAAGCTGGTCGTCGGTCCAGCCTCCGGCGCCAGTTTCGGAATCGGGAGTCAGGTTTGGAGCGACCACGCGGCCCGGGAGGCCGCGATAGGGAAGAACCTCGCCTGAACCTTCCTGGCCCGCGATGATTGGAGTTCCGGGAGCGGCCCAATGGTGCGGGGAGTGGCAGTAGATACAACCGCTCAGAGCGGTGGCGATGTAGCGTCCTCGTTCGAGGCGCTGGGGCGTGCGCTCGAAGGTGCGATTGGCGAGGGGGCGTGTCCTGGGGCCGAGAAATGGACGCCAGCCGGTGGTCACGGTGATGGCAATGACCAGCAGCAGCACCAGCGTTATGATTGCGTAAAGAAGCCACCTGCCAAGCCGGCTCATTGCATGATCCCTCCAGCGAGCCGTGCAGAATACCAGAAGGTCCACGGAGATCGCCGCACGAGCTCGGAAGGAATTACACTGGAACGATGTCTTCCGATTCGCAAAACTCGCTGGCGCAAGCTTCGTCCGCCTATCTCCGCTCCGCCATGCATCAGCCGATCCGGTGGCATGAGTGGGGCGAGGAGGCGTTCGCCACAGCCAAGCGCGAGAACAAGCCGATGCTGCTGGACATCGGCGCGGTCTGGTGCCACTGGTGCCATGTGATGGATCGCGAGTCCTATGACGATCCGGAAGTCGCGCGGATGGTGAACGAAAGCTTCGTAGCCGTGAAGGTGGACCGTGACGAGCGTCCTGACATTGACAGCCGCTATCAGGCGGCGGTGAGCGCGATCAGCGGGCAGGGTGGATGGCCTTTAACCGCGTTTCTGACTCCCGATGGCAAGCCGTTCTACGGCGGAACGTACTTCCCTCCCGACGATCAGTGGGGACGTCCGGGCTTCAAGCGTGTGCTGGCATCGATCGCCAAGGCTTTTCACGAGAAGCACGCCGATGTCGCCCAGCAAGCGGAGATGGTGGAACAGGCGATCTCGCAAGCGGAATCGTTCAGGGGCAAAAGCGGAACATTTTCGCCACGCGTGACTGACGCCATTACGAAGTCGGCTCTCGGGATGTTCGACGCGCGCAACGGCGGTTTCGGACAGGCGCCAAAGTTTCCGCATCCCGCAACTCTTGATCTGCTGATCGAACGCTACGCCCGTAATGGAGACGAGCAGATCAAGAACGTATTCGTGACGACCCTTGAACACATGGCCAATGGAGGCATGTACGACCAGTTAGCCGGCGGATTTCACCGTTATTCGGTGGATGAGCGCTGGGTGGTACCGCACTTCGAAAAGATGTCGTACGACAACTCGGAGTTGCTGAAGAACTATGTCCACGCATATCAGGTGACAAGAAATGCGTTCTTCGCGGACGTGGCGCGCGACATCATTCGCTGGATGAACGAGTGGCTCAGCGATCGGGAACGGGGCGGATTTTACGCATCGCAGGATGCCGATTACTCGATGGATGACGATGGCGACTACTTCACCTGGACCGTCGAAGAAACGAAAGGCGTCCTGAGCGAAGAAGAAGCGACGGTGGCTTGCCTTCGTTACGACATCAACGAAGTCGGCGAGATGCACCACAACAGCGCGAAAAACGTACTGTACGTTCGCGCATCGATTGAAGAACTTGCCAGCCGATTGCAGATGTCGCCTGAGCGAGTGCGTGAAGTTCTCGAATCTGCAAAGAAGAAAATGTATGCGGCTCGACTACAGCGACCGACCCCCTACGTCGACAAGACGGTGTACGTGGGCTGGAACAGCTTGTGCGTGTCCGCGTACCTGGAAGCGGCGAAGGTTCTGAACCTCCAGGACGCCCGCCGCTTCGCCCTGCACACGCTGGACCGGGTTCTGGGCGAGGGATGGAATCCGGAGCGGGGGTTGCTGCACGTCATCGCGTATTCGGATCCGAAAGCGGCTCGTCGCGACGTAAATGGATTACTGGATGACTACGCATTCACGGCGGTGGCCTGCCTGGACGCGTATGAAACCACAGCCGACTTCAGCTATTTCAAATTCGCACGGAGCATTACCGATTTCATGATTGCCAGATTCTTCGATCCGGTGTCGGGTGGTTTTTTCGATACTGCGGTGGATGCAAATGATGGATCGCGAAGTCTGGGAGTACTTTCGGCCCGTCGCAAACCATTTCAGGATTCACCGACTCCGGCTGGCAATTCCATGGCTGCGATCGCACTGTCGCGGATGTACGGGTACACGAATGATACGAGCTATCGCGATAAGGCCGAACAAACCATGGAAGTATTCGCGGGGTCAGCCGAGCCGTTCGGAATCTTCGGAGCCACCTACGGAATTGCGGCAGTGCACTTCTCGCAGCCCCACACGCAGATCGTTGTGATCGGCGAGGATGCGAACGCGGAGGCTCTTCTCACGCAAGCGAAGTCCGGTTTCTTCTTTAACAAGACCGTGCTTCGTCTGAGTGAGAACGAAATCGTGCCGCAAAATCTTCCTCCCGCTTTGGCGGAAACCCTTCCGAACATGCCCACGCTTCGCAGCAGCGAAGCGACCGCCATCGTGTGTTCGAACTTCACCTGCCAACCGCCGATCCATGAGGCACAAAAGCTGGCGGAAACACTGCACGAAAGCATGATCGAATCTGCCGCTTAGGAATTGACGTTCACCACGGAGAACGTTTTCCGCGCAAAACTTTTTCCGCTCAAAAAGATGGCCGACGTGAGCGATGGACTCACGTCGGCCACAGATCTCAATTCGCAGTAAAGCGCGTTACCAGCAGGTTACTTTGGTGACCTTGCAGTTTTTTACTTTAAGCTGCAATTTGGTCCTTTACTGGGTGGGCACAGAGGTAGCGGTCCACCGTCCGGAGCGGGAACTCTAGGGGCGGCGGCTGCTACATATGTGCTCACAAGGGCTACCAACAGGAACAGCGCCCTGATCGCACGTTTCATTGGGTTCTCTCCTTGCGTGGAGGCCGCAGCGTCAACTGCGGCTTTTCACGCGCCCGAATTATACAGTCGCTCGTCAAGCCCCCTACAGAAAATTCCGTATTGCATTGTCCATTTCCTGCCCGGATGCGCATTCCAATCGTTTGATTTTTATCGTAAGTCAATTGTTTTCTGTTGCTTGCGGTTGGTCAACGAAGTTTCCCGTTGATAACAGCAAGTTCTGGAAAGTAGCCAACCTGCTTTACACCGGAGAGAGAGGGTACGGGAATTACTGGAGAAGGAATGGTTTGGTGGTTGATTTCCGCGCAATTGAAATCGATTGCATTTTTCAGGTGCGAAATTTACGAGAGAGCCAGGCTGCCCAACACCGAGGTGTTGTGTGGGGAAAGTTAAGACTTCGAGCCGGCTCGTAGCGGAGCGTAATCGATGCTGGCGGCGCGGGCACGGCTCTCCTCATAGGCGGAGGAAGCGTTTTGCGGTGCCGAAGGTTCGTTGGTGCGAGACAGGGCGCGGTCGACCATACTCTCGAACATCGGAATCAAAGAATCGGGCGCGACCGGATGTTGCAGATCGTTGAGCGATTGTTCCCAGCGCTGGGTACGAAGCATCGACGCGGACTGATTAAGAGCGGGGCTCTTCACAAACATGTAACCAAACCAGGTGAGGATTGCGATGTTATACGCAATCATGTTGGCGAAGTTGCTCATCACGGTATTATCGAAATGACTCTGCAACGCTACTAGCGATAATTCCACGCCGGCGAACGCGCCGAAACCAAGAGCAATGCCAAAACTCTTCTGTTGACGATTTACACCGAGGTAGCGCGAAAACACTAAAAGGAAAAGTACCAGGCCGCATTGCACCACGCGAACGCTGCGCTCAAGGGTCATGATGGCATTGACCACTGGTTCATCCGCCGCACCGGAGCGCGTTGATGCGGCCATCACACCTGCCACCATGAGCATGACCAGTCCAGCCCATTTGAACAGAACGGAACCCAAATCGCGCAAGGTGTGGTACGGACGAAAAACGTCAAGAAAGACTTCGCGGATGACCAGGAAACCCAGCATCACGCTGACCGCCTCTGCGATCCAATATGCCGTGAAGTAGATCCGATAAAACCGCGGATCCCGGAACGGAAACGTCACCGCGAAGACCAGAATCTGAAACGCGACGTAGGAGAAGAAAAACGGAAAGGAGCGATAGAGCTTCCGCCAAAGCATGATGCTCACTACCATCGACTGGAGCAGTGGATGGGCGAGCCATAAAGCGTTAAACGCGAGCTGTGTGTTCGGGCTCATTATGCGTCACGCTCGCCATTCGCCGATGGCAGGCGGTTAATTTACGACAAAAAGCACGGAAACATGGTCCTTTACAAAATCAACCTTAACAGGTTTGCTCGATGGATCAATGTACCAAAGTAACCCTTGGTAACTGTTACTTTTGTTTTCCTGGAAGTCGATGCGCACCAGACAGTTACAGAGACCAGATGGACCTAGGAACAAAATATTTGGCGCGTAGTAACCAAATGAATTCCCGCCGTTCAAGGCGTCGAGTGGATGTAAGCGCGCATCATGCGGACTTCGTAATCTTTCTCTGACAAGTCGTATTGAATCACATCCCGCAAAGAAACCATGCCCTTCAGTTGCTTGCCTTCGCAGATCGGGAGGTGGCGAAAGCCATGGCGCCGCATTAGAAAACGGCAGGTTTCCATATCCTCTTGCGGCGAGACGGTCAGGGGATCTTCCGTCATGACTTCCGCGATCTTGGTTTGCCGCGGATCCCGGCCCTCGACCACCACGCGTCGCATCAAGTCGCGCTCCGAGAACACGCCGACCAGTAGACCGTCGGAGAGCACCGGAACGGCTCCGATGTTGCGTTCCACCATGGCGCGGGCGACATCAAGGACGGTCTGCTCTACATCGGCGCGGTACGTGTCCTGGTTCTTAATGAGGTCGTAGATGCACGACAAGGGGCACCTCCATCGGCTCAAATTTTGGACGCTACGGAATGCTAAGTTGCCGGGCGGAGTATACGACCGAATCGTCCGCCCCCTGCAAGGAAATAACATGCGAACCGCAGGCTACAAATACAGGGATTGCCCTATATTTGGCCCAAAACAGCTGTCGGCCAGCGTGTTCGCACTGATAGACAGACTCGTAACATCGGGGATTCCTGTTGACTGGCCCGTTATCTGGAGCGAAGTAATTTGGCGGGAATGCGTGCGCGCTCGTCGGGAGCGGAGGGCCTGTCGTCATCAAGAAAAATCATGTACGACGTGTTCCAGAGGTTCGTGGGGATGGTTCCACGACGACGCGTCGTCAAAACGATGTTGTAGTGGCCTGAGGTGGGCAACTTCTCGATGACCGACTCCTCGGCCACGGGCTCGACCAGCGCGAGATAGGAGAGAAACTCATAAATGTCGGGATCGCCCTTGTATCCCTGAGAAACGAAGCTCACATCGGCATTTTCGTTGCTGAAGTGCCAACCCAGCGAGGCAGCCAGGCCCACGGCACGTTCGTACGCATCGGCGGAAAGTACCGAGGGGCCGGGATTGTCGAAGACCAGACGTAGTTTACGTTCGTCCTCCCGGCTGAACTCACGCACCTTCAGCGAACCCGATTTCGCGCTTGCCTTCCAATCCACGTGCCGCGCCGAGTCTTCCGGCATGTACTCGCGAATGCGATAGAGATCGTAGCCACGGCCGCGAACGAAGGTCTCGAATTCTCCGGTAATCATCGGCAGGATGTCGAGAAATTCGTCGGTTGCTTCAACGGCTGGATACACCAGCACGGTGCGGGCGAGAGGGACACGGCGAGTTTTCGTGAGGAAAGCGAACGGAAAGCGGGTGGCGAGACCAAAGCCTTCTTCGACATAACGCCCGCGTCGTTGAAAGCGTAGTTCAAGGTCGGCGGAGAGCTCGGCTTGCGCGGGAAGATAAGGGAAGTAGGCAAATCCCTCGAACAACCCGGGCATGCTTCCGTCGTTGACGATGCGTCGGACGCGACGGTCCGGCAGTCGCACCCATTGTTGCTCCGGCGGGCGCTTCGGCGGAAATCCGAAAACGGCGGGTTCCCACGACCATTTCTTCTGTGCCTTTTTCTTTCTTGAGGGCACGACGTGAATCGAGATTGAAGGCAGGCGGCGCCGGGGATTGTGCAGCAGAATTCGGCCCAGCACGGGCTTGCCCGCGAAGACGTGATCAGGCAGGCGGATGTCGAGTTCGAGATCGCGCAGAACGAGCGCCGATGCCAGCCCCGAAACTACCATCGCCGCGAGCATGGCGGCGACCACGATGTAGAGCAGGTTGTTCCCGGTATTGAGCGCCGCGATGCCAATAAGCAACGTACTGATCGCATATACGATGCCGACACTTGTGACTTCGTAGTCGATCGCATTGCGGAGGCGTTTCACGACTACTCGCCGTGCAAGATGAGGAACGGTGGTAAGTCCCACTAGCGTGGCGAGGATCAGCGCAGCCGAGGCCAGAATAAGTGTTGCCCAAACATTCCCGGATTCGCGCGAGACGGTAGAGAAAATCGCGGCGGCAAAGGCCAATGCTAACCCGAGCAGAGCCAGCAAGAACTTGAACCAGATGTCGACCGCTTCGAGGCGCAAGATCTCGCGAAGCCGCGAGAAAGGCGATCGGGAAAACGGGGTGCGAGAGTGTTCGGAATCGGCCATGAAAAGGGGCTGAACCTTGAGGCTAGCATTCAGCTCGAGTGCGAGCAATCCAGAAGGGAGCCGGCTCAAACGCTTTCGTAACTAGCCGGTTGCGCCACGCTTTAGGGAGTTTCTTCAAGCGCGGGGATCACTTTTACGGAAATGTTTTTCCTGGCTCCGTCCTCGAGTTGAACTTTCGCGCCACGATCCTGAAGACTCGTCACGAATTCAGGGTCGCGGACATTGCCTTCGGGATCTTCCCACGCCAGCACGGTGTAGTCGCCGGAGATGAGCCCGCGCAGTCGGAAATGCCCCTGCGCGTCAGTGGTGTCTTGTCCCCAAACATCGAGTCGTTTGCGCCGTTCACCATCGGGAGCCGCAACCACCGTAGCATCGCTGACCGGCTTGCCTTTTTCATCGACCACTGTGCCTTCGAGGGTGGCGCCCTCAGCGCTCACGACGACGTCGAGTGAGTACGTGCCGCCGCTCACAGTGAAACCAGAATCGGCTACGTCCTTGCCATCGAGATTCACGGATTTGGTGTAGTAATCCTGCAAGGTGTTTGAGCTCGATGTGATTGCCAAACGGTACTCGCCCGCGGCAACGTTGGGGAGATCAAAGGATCCGTCGCTTCGAACACGCGAAATCGCTAGGCCTCCGGGCAAAGGGTCGGACGCGAGTTCCGATGAATCCAGTGGTGTCAACGTGGCACTCAACTGCGTCCAATCCATCTTGCGTTCTTTGTCCATGCGGAAACGTCCATGCACCCGTCCCGCGGACTCTGGCACGAGATGAACGCCATCGAGGTTTGAGTTGGTGACAACCAGCGGCGGCGCAAGGCGCGTCACTTGCACCTGGGGAGGACCCCCTGCTTGCACCGCCGCCATGGTGGCGGCGACATCGAGGACGAACAGGTAAGCTCGATAGGAACCGGGAAGGAGGTCCTGAAAGTTAAAGAAGCCTTCCGCACCGGTCGCCTCGTGATTATCGTTGACGCCACCCCCATCCTGAGAACGCAGTAATACCTGCACAAGGTGCGCGCCTGCTGGCTTTGCCACGGTTCCCCGAATGAAGAACGTGGCACTGGTCAGGGGAGTAAAGGTCAATGGGAGTTCATCCCCTGGATGAACTTCGACCGGAACGGCCTGACTCTTCTCCAAGGTGCCGGGATAGTACGTGCGTACATAGTTCAAGTGGGTTGGAGGGGAACTTTTCGGAGCTTCGGAAGACTTGGCCAACGGATGCCCGAAAGGACTGGAGGAAACCAAATATTTGCCGGCCCGCAGATTGGCGATGCGATACTCCCCCAGGTCATTGGTTCTTCCGTATCCCTCAGACTGGGCGGGCAATGCACTCACCGGTCCCATGCCAGTCGCCTGGACACCGACGTTTGGCATCGGGTCGCCATCGCTGTCGACGATCTTGCCGTAGATCGTGGCGCCAACCTGCATGTGCAGCACAATCCCATGACTGTCGGCAGGAGATGTCAGGTTGAGCGTGGCTCCATTACGACCACGCGGTTGTACGAAACCGGAATGATCGAGGATGACGCGATATTTCCCCGGCTTCACATCGTCGATCTGAAACTTGCCTTCGGCATCCGTGTTGGCGGAGTAGCTTCCAGTTTGACGATCTCGCGGCTGCAATTGGATGTCGACTTTACGAATGGGCTGGCCACCGGGTTCCTGCACAACCCGGCCCTGAACGGTGAGGGTCGTAGTTGAATCAATGGCAGGGAGTTGAGTGGAGTCAGTCGCGGGTAGTTGAGCGGAGACGACACCTGCGAGCAGGATGAAGAACAGAAGCGTGAGGCGCAAATTCACAGAGACCTCGCAGCGAGAGCGAGGTATTATTCCACCCCGCTGACGGCCTGCCAAGAAGGTGACGTGGTCATCGCAAGGCCCGGAAGCGTCGCCACAGCCACAACACGACTAGGGCGATGCCGACCAGGATGGCGATTCCCAGATTAAGCTTCTTGATGTAGTGAACCAGCAGATCCCAATGTTTTCCGAACTTGTAACCGACCAGGGAGATCACGGTCACCCACAAAAGCGCCCCCAGAAAATTGAAGACGGCGAACCGCTTCCATCGCATTCTCAATACGCCGGCAAGCGGTCCGGCAATCACGCGCAGGCCGAAGATGAAGCGCGCGAAAAAAATAGTGATGTCGCCATATTCGTTGAAAAGACGCTCTCCACGAGCGATGACCGCCGGTGAGATTCGAAAAAAATAGCGATAGCGATCGAGCAGAGGCCGGCCGCCCCGGTAGCCGATCGCAAATCCGAGATTATCTCCGAGGGTCGCTGCACACACGGCGACGACGATGATGTAGGGCAGTTGCAGTTCGTCACGGGAAAAAGCAAGAAAGCTGGCCACTAGCAGGATGGTTTCGCCGGGCACCGGGACGCCGGCGTTTTCGAGGAGTAAAGAAATCGCGACTGCCCAGTAACCGTACTGGACGACGTAGCTCTGGAGAGACTCGAAGACGTGTTGTCCCATTGCGGCTCGTGAGAGAGCAGCGATGATCTTATCGTGTTCGATGATGTGCGTGCGGAGCGCACGCCACCTGAATCTTCAGAACCTGTGATCTTCAGAACCTTGATCTTCAGATCACTTCGGGCTTACACCTTCAAGTTCGTGCATAGAACCCAGCGTCTCGCGGAGTCGATACACGACTGACTGTTGAGGATTAAGGCCGACGATGCGTTGCTTCACGATCCCATCTCCGGCGATGACGAGGTAGGTTGGAAACGCGTGGATCTGAAACGCTTCGAGGACCTTGTGGTCGGTGTCACGATATTGGCCCCAGTCCATGTTCTTTTTTGCGACGAAATCGCGCCATGCATTTTCGTCACTGTCGGCGCTGACGCTCACCAGAACCAGCTTGTCCGCAGGGTATTTACGGGTGAGGGCCTTCAGTTCGGGAACCGACTCGCGGCACGGGGGACACCATGTCGCCCAGAAGTCCATGACAAGAACTTTGCCGGCCACTCCTGAAAGAGAAAGCTCATTCCCTGGCAGGGTCTTGAACTGGAAGTCCGGCGCGATTTCCTCACGACCTTTGCGCGGATCAGCAAGCATGAGTTTTGCTTCGCGCGCCGTGGACGCATCGGGCTTGCAGTCGAGGCAAGCTAGGAGTTCAGGTTTCGCGTCAACGTCTTTCGATTGCCGCAGCAACGCACGCGCGAGGTTCAGGTGGTAATCAGGGTTGTTCTCGTCCAGTTGGGTTGCGGCCCGATATTCGTCTTCGGCGTTCTTGAGCTTCCTCGGTTCATTCCTTCCAATACCCAGGAAGAGACTGCCCTTAAGGTTGTGGATGATTGCGCGCGAGGTGTCGTCGCCAGCCAAGGCGAGAGCCTTGGTCGCATTCTCAAGAGCGCGATCGATCTCGCCCTGGCGCTGTAAAACAAGAGCTATTCCATAATAACAATCTGCGGATTGGTTCTGCTGAAGCTTGTTCGCCTTCTTAAACGCGGAGATTGCGTTGTCATACTGATGCGCAACCAGGGCGGCTTTGCCCTTTTCGAACTCTTCCTGATAGGCAGGATCCGCCGAGGTCTGCGGCCGACAGGGAGCACTGCAGACCAGGCAAACGACAACACAGCATCCGAGCATGGAAAGACGAAGGGTTTTCATGGCGCACTCCAACGGCTCAGCGAATCAAAGGTCCGGGTCGCGAGCCTTGCAGCGGGTTGAGATGGTAGCAGAATCAGTCCGGCTGAAAGCGGTGACCGACGTCACCCGACGTTCGTGTAAGGAAATCCACCAGCGCGTGGTTGAACAGGTCGGGCACTTCTTCGTAAGTGAGGTGTCCCACACCGGGGAATGTCACCAGTTCGCTTTTTTTCAGGAAGGATCGCAGCGCCTCGGCGGACTGTACGTACACAGCGCGATCCTTTTCTCCCCATAGCAAAAGCGTCGGAATATTGGCCAACATGGGGACCACGGATTTCAACTCTCGTAGATCTTCGGTCCAGTGGCTAGCGATCGAGAGGGCGTATTCGAAGCTGCGCGGCAGGTGAACGGGAGCCGTGTATCCGGCGAGAGTGCCCGGAGGGATGCGGCCAGGATCACCGTAAAGGCGCGCGAGCAGATGAGGAAACGTCCAGTGCATTCCCCCGATTAGGTGCAAGAAGAGCGCCGACCCGATGCGACTTCCCAGCATCGGGGCATAGGTCTGCCCGTGCGGCGACCAGGGGTTCACCGGAGCGACGAGGATCAGCTTGCGCAGCTGCAGGTCGGTGCGATGCGTGCCCATGGAAGCTGCCATCATCGCGACCGCACCGCCGTGCGAGGTGCCCAGCAGGTCGAAGGACGACACACCGACAACTTCCAGGAAGCGCAGAAGCCGAGCAGCCACTGCTCGCAGGCGACAATCAAGATTGACCGGGCGATCGGAAAATCCTGTGCCGATCTGATCGACCGCATAGACCGTGGCGCACCGGGATAGGACCGGAATCGTAAAGCGCCAGGAGAACGAATAACCCATCAGCCCGTGGACCAGAATCAGCAGAGGGCCGGAACCCGCGCGCAGGTAGCGCATGCGCGCACCATCTACGTCCGCAAATAGTTCTTCGATTTTGGGAGAAGCCGAGGATGAAATTTCTTCCGCCAGATTCGGATTCACGGGACTCTTTGGTGCGGGCGCGGACAACTTTTCAGCACCCGCAGCACTCTCACTAAACGATATCGCCTCTGTCGCTTCTGTGAATGGGGAGCTTCGGCTCCCCGATTTTTCACGCCGCGCGTCGCCGCTTTCGACCCAGGAACTTGCGCAGAACGCGAATTCCCTTGTCTACGTGCTGTTCCTGCAACAGGAATGGAGGCAGGAAGCGCACTACGGTGTCGTGTGTGCTGTTGAACAGGACGCCGTGCGCGAGTCCTTGTTCCACGATCGGCCGGCTGGGAATTTCAAGATCGATTCCCTGAATGAATCCGCGACCCCGCACTTCTTTGGCAGCGGCGTAGTCTTCGACCAACTCTTTCAATTGCTGATTCAGATAGCCGCCCACGGTCGAAACATTGCTCAGAAGATTCTCGTCTTCGAGAATCGCCAAATACTCCAGCGCAACCCGGCAAGCGAGCGGACCGCCACCAAAGGTGGTGCCATGCTGGCCCGGCGAAATGGCGCTGGCAAATTCTTCTTTCGCGATGAAAGCACCCAGCGGCAATCCGGCCGCGATTGGCTTGGCAATGGCGACGATGTCGGGCGTAACTCCGAGTGCCTGGTAGGCAAAGAGAGTTCCGGTGCGACCGAGACCGCACTGAATTTCATCGAAGATGAGAGCCGCCTTGTGTTGGTCCGCGAGCGCGCGGCATTCCCTCAGAAATTCGACCGAGCACTCGAAGATCCCACCCTCTCCAAAGATTGGCTCGAGCACGATGGCGCAAGTATTGCTGTTTACCGCTGCACGGAGGGCTTCTATGTTGTCGCGCGGCACGAACGTGACGTCTTCCAGAAGCGGTTCGAATCCCTTACGGTGCTTTTCCTGTCCGGTGAGCGACAGGGCGCCGAAAGTCCGGCCGTGGTAGGAACCTTCCAATCCAATAAACCGGCTTTTTTCAGGGCCGCCGACTCGGTGGGCAGCCAGACGCGCGAGCTTGATTGAGCCTTCGATCGCCTCGGTGCCGCTATTCGAAAAAAACACGCGCTGCAATCCTGACGAGGACGCGAGTTTCTCAGCCAATGCTCCCTGGTACTCGTGGTAGTAGAGATTCGAAATATGAATCAGCTTGGCAGCCTGATCCCGAATCGTTTTGACGATTCGAGGATGGGCATAGCCGAGGGCGTTCACACCGATGCCCGAGACCAGATCCAGGTATTTCTTGCCCTCGAGGTCATAGAGGAAGACTCCCTTGCCGCGGTCGAAGGTGACCGGATAGCGGTTGTAGGTGGGGAGAAGATACTGGCGTTCGAGGTCGGCGATCTGTTCGTAAGTTGTCATGGAAATCAGGATTTTAAACGAGTCGCTTGTGGAGCGGTGATTTCCTTGCGGCTTGGGAAGAATTCTTTGTAAATACAAGATCTGAAAGGGGAATACGGATTCGCAGAGAAACCTTCCAAAAGATGTATCTGCCATTCGAATCCACGCCTATAATCGTGGAAGTCGCTATTGGTCAGCGACTTAGCAGATTGTGCAAGGGATATTGGGGTGGCAGCGAAGTTGCTCAAGCGAACTTGGGGAAAATCGAAGTCGTCCGGCGCGGGCGTCTTCGTGTCCCCATTGGGTTCGATGAACAAGGACTTCCAAATACGGTTCACCGCAGTCTTGCTGTTTCTGCTGACGGCAGCGGCCTGCACCTTCGCTTGGATCAATTTCCAGAAGGAACAGGAATTTCAGATCCCCTACGACGGAATCTGGTGGCTTGAGAGTCACGGACATCTTACAGCCGACAAAGTCGAACCCAATGGTCCCGGTGATCGCGGGGGCGTACGCGAAGGCGACGTTCTAAGCGAAGTCAACGGGCGAGAAGTCAAAAACACACCGTCGCTGGAACGTCAGCTCTTCGGAGTGGGTGTTTGGCAGAAAGCCACTTACTCGGTGGTGCGCCACTCGGTCCCGCTCGACATCAATGTCGTTCTTGCGCCCGCGGACCGTTCCCTCAATAACTGGTTGCGGCTGATCGCGCTGATTTACCTGGGCATCGGACTTTATGTTCTGTTGCGTCGCTGGACCGCCCCCAGTTCCACGCACTTCTACATTTTCTGCCTGGTTTCGTTCATTTTTTACTCGTTTCACTACACCGGAAAGCTGAACGCGTTCGACTGGATTGTTCTTCTGAGCAACGTCGTCGCTGAGATGTTGCAACCCGCGCTGTTTCTGCATTTCGTTTTGACGTTCCCGGAAAAGCGTTCGTTTGTGAAGAGGCACCGCTGGGTTGTGCCACTGGTGTATGTGCCGGGAGCCATGCTGGTCGGCATTCACGTGCTGGCGTTGCGACTCCTCGGGGCCAGCGAGCGCTTGCGCTGGAACCTTGACCGACTGGAGATGTTGTACCTGGCGACTTTCTTTGTCGTGTCCGCCGGAGTTCTGTGGAACAGCTACCGGAGGGCGAGTACTCCGATCTTGCGCCAGCAGCTGAAGTGGGTTACGCGCGGGACGATTCTGGCGATCGCGCCGTTCACGTTGCTGTACGTGATTCCTTACCTGAGCGGCTCGCTGCCCACCACGACCATGAAGGTGTCGGTGCTCTCGCTCGGTTTGCTTCCACTCACGTTTGGTTATGCGATCTTCCGGTATCGCTTGATGGACGTGGACCTGATCTTCAAGCGCGGCATGGTGTATACGCTGTCTGCAGCGGCCGTGGTCGGGCTGTATTTCGCGCTGGTCGCGGGGATCGTCGAACTGGTTCACGCCCGCATTCCGAGCAGCGGCCCGGCGGGGCTGATCCTGGCGATGGTCGTGACGGCGCTGCTGTTCGATCCGGTGCGGAAGTGGATTCAGGATCGCGTCGACCAGTTCTTCTACCGCACGCGCTATGACTACCGGAAGACCCTGATCGAGTTTGGCCGCGAACTGAGCTCTGAGACCGATCTCGACGAAATGCTGACTTCGGTTGTCGACCGGTTGTCGCGAACACTGCTCGTGGATCGGATGGCCATCTTCCTGCAAACGGGTGAGGAAGGGGACGTTTACGTACTTGCCAAGTCTTTCGGAATGGCGCAAACCAGCGGTCTCGACCTCACGTTTCTGGCCGCGCAACGGCCCGAGATGGAAGCTGGACACCTCTTTTTCGACAACACCCACCAAGTTCCGCGAGAAACAAATTCGGCACAAAACAGCATCGCGCGGCTTGATTTGAACTACTACATCCCTTGCCGAGCGCAACGGAAGCCGATCGCGGTGCTTGGTCTGGGCAAGACGATGGAAGGCGACTTCCTGACCAGCGAAGACGTCGAATTGCTCGAGACCCTGGCAGGCTACATCGGCATCGCGATCCAGAACGCCCGTCTGTACGCGTCGCTCGAACAGAAGGTCGCCGAATACGAACGGCTGAAGGACTTCAACGAGAACATCGTCGAGTCGATCAACGTGGGCGTGCTCGCCGTCGACCTGGCGGACCGGATCGAGTCGTGGAACTCGCAGATGGAGGTCATGTACGCGTTGCCCCGCTGGCAGGCCCTGACCCGCCCGCTGAGTGAAGTCTTCCCCGCCGAGTTTGTTGAGGAGTTTTATCGTGTTCGGCAAAATCCCGGGATCCACAACCTCTACAAGTTCCGATTGAACACTCCGGCCGGCGAAGTGCGCACCATCAACGCAGCGATCGCGCCGCTTGTGACCAAGAAGTTCCATGTCGTCGGCAGGCTCATCATCATGGATGACATCACCGAGCGCGTGGCTCTCGAGACGCAACTGTCGCAAGCCGACAAGCTGTCCTCCATCGGTCTGCTGGCGGCCGGCGTTGCGCACGAGGTAAATACGCCGCTAGCGGTCATCTCGTCGTATACGCAAATGCTCTCCAAGCAATTGCAGTCAGACTCGCAGAAGGCGGGATTGCTCGAAAAGATTACGCGCCAGACCTTCCGGGCTTCAGAGATCGTCAACAATCTTCTGAATTTTTCGCGCACCAGCGGCGCCGAGTTCACCGACGTCGATGTGAACAAGATCATTACCGACACGCTGGCTCTGCTGGAACATCAGTTCAAGACGTCGCGTATCACAGTGGAAGACGAACTGGCGGAGCATCTGCCACCGATTCAGGGAAACACCGGACGTCTGCAGCAGGTATTTCTGAATCTATTTCTGAACGCAAAGGACGCCATGACTGGCGGAGGGACCTTGCACGTATCTACCTCGAATGGAACTGGCGTAAGCGTGGCGGTATCCGATACCGGCAGTGGCATTGCCCCCGAGCACATCGCACGGATTTACGATCCATTTTTCACGACGAAGAACGTTCCGCGAGAAGGCCAGAACCGGGGTACAGGACTTGGCCTCTCGGTAACCTACGGCATTATCCAGGAGCATGCAGGCAAGATTCGCGTGGAAAGCCGTCCCGGCGCAGGGACGACGTTCTACCTGGATTTCCCCTTAACCAGGAAGGCCGTCCATGTCTGAAGCCGCCGTTATTACCCGTCACCGCTTGCACGATACAGAACCTATCTCATCGGTCGGCTCCATTCTCATCGTCGACGATGAGGCTGAAATCCGGGAGTCCCTGCAGACTCTGCTCGAAATGGAGGGCTACGAAGTCGAGACCGCTGCCACCGGCCATCAAGGCTTGAACCGGACCGGCGAACGCGCCTTCGATCTGATTCTGCTCGACCTGGCGCTGCCCGATCGCAACGGAATGGACGTCCTGATGGATGTGCACACGCAGGATCCGGGACAGCCCGTAATCATGATCACCGCCTATGGCACGGTCGAGAACGCCGTGCGGGCCATGCAATCGGGCGCGGCAAACTTTATTCAGAAGCCGTGGGACAACGAAAAACTTCTTGCGGATGTGCGCGCGACTGTGGCAAGACGTCGCGCGGAAGAAGAGAACATTCAGCTGAAGCGCGCGCTGAAGCAGCGCTACAACTTCGAGCACATCGTCGGCAAAAGCGAAGCGATGCTCAAGATTTTTGACCTGGTGGCGCAGGTTGCGCCCAGCCGTTCGACCGTGCTGTTGCAAGGCGAGAGTGGCACCGGCAAGGAACTCATTGCGAAAGCCATCCACCTGAATTCGCAGCGGCGCGAACGGCCGTTTGTGCCGGTGAACACCGGATCGATGCCGCCCGATCTGCTCGAGTCCACTCTCTTCGGGCACGTGAAAGGCGCGTTCACCAGCGCGATCGCCTCGAAGAAAGGTCTGTTCGAAGTCGCCGACAAGGGCACGCTGTTCCTCGACGAGATCGGCACGATGAGCATGGACACGCAGAGCAAGATTCTGCGCGTGCTACAGGACCGCAAGTTCATGCACCTGGGCGGCATTCACGAGCTGCAGGTGGACGTTCGCATCATCGCTGCAACGAATGTCGATCTTCGCCAGATGGTGCGAGAAGGCAAGTTCCGCGAAGACCTGTTCTATCGACTGAACGTCATTACCATCGACCTTCCGCCGCTCCGGCAGCGCAAGGAAGACATCCCGCTACTGGTTGAGCATTTCCTGCGCAAGTACTCCCAGGAGAACGAACGCCAGTACCGGCGTATGACACCGGAAGGACTGCGGCCGCTGATCAGCTACTCGTGGCCGGGCAATGTGCGCGAACTCGAAAACGTGATCGAGCGCGCAGTCGTTCTTTCCTCTGGCTCCGAGATCGGGGTTGATCTGTTGCCGGATCAGATCGCGGGGCGCGGCACACCATTCCCGGTTCTTGAGCATCGACCGGATGCGTCGTTGTTCGACATTTTGGAAGACTGTGAGCGGCGCATCATCACTGACATGCTGGAAAAGTGCAACTGGAACCAGACCGAAGCTGCCGAGCGCTTCCGCGTTCCACTTTCCACGCTGAATCAGAAGATCAAGCGGCTGAATATCGAGATCAAGAAGAAGAATCGGGAGTAGAAGAGCAGCCGCTAGGTCCCAGGGGTTCGGGTTCTTACCCCGACCGCCTTATTATCTCTGCGCCTCGTCCGCAATTCGAACTTCCGAAAGCTGATGGCTGAGAGCTGAAAGCTTGCACGAAGCTCGGAGCACATAGCCCAAGCCTCGCGGCTCCTGTTATAGTCGCCCTAGGTCGACGGAGCGAGGCATGGCAGCGGGAGACTTCCTAAGCAGCATCGAACTGATCTCACCCACGGAATTCGCCAAGAAGAAAATCCAATCTCTTCAGGATTACTCGATTCTTGCGGCCGAATCGGTCGTCAACCTTTTTCGCACACCTCGGTATGTAGCCGACATGATCCAGCAGATGGACCTGATCGGCTTCGGTTCGCTGCCCATTGTCCTGGCATCGGTGTTTTTCACCGGTGCGGCACTCGCCCTCAATAGCGCAACTACGCTCAGCCGGTTTGGCGCCACGACCGTGATTGGCCAACTTGTTTCGATCGGCATCGTTCGGGAGCTCGGACCGGTGCTCGCCGGGCTGGTGGTGGCAGGACGAAACTCCTCCGGAATGGCCAGCGAACTCGGCTCGATGATCGTGACCGAGCAGATCGATGCGATGCGCGCTCTCGGTACCGATCCTCTGAAGAAACTGGTAACGCCACGGGTGGTTGCGACCGTGGTCATGATGTTTTTTCTTACGATTCTCGGCGACTTAATGGGGCTACTCGGCGGTGGGTTAGTCGCCAACTTTCTACTGGGGATGAATGCGCACGAATACTGGAGCAACGCCTGGCAAACGCTGGTGTTTTCCGACGTCTTCATGGGGTTGATGAAACCGCTGGTGTTCGGCTTCATCGTGGCCACGGTTGGGTGCTATTACGGGCTCTCGACGAAGGGCGGGACGCAGGGCGTTGGCCGTTCGACCACCGAGGCTGTGGTGGCTGCCATGATTCTGATCATCGTGGTCGACGTGTTCGTCACCCGCTTCCTGATGGTGGTCCTGGGATCTTGAGGCATGGCGACCCCTACCCTTCCCATCGAAGCGCCGTTGTCGACATCACAGCCTCCGTCTGGACCTGTGATCGTCTTTGAAGATGTTTCCATCGCGTTCGAAGAAAACGTCGTCCTCGATGGCATTTCCTTCACGCTACCCCACGGTGAGACCAAAGCCATCTTCGGAGTCGCGGGCGCGGGAAAGAGCACCCTCCTCAAGATGGCGCTTGGTCTTCTCAAGCCTGATAGCGGACACATTTACACGCTGGGCGAAGACGTCACTCAGATGACTGAGGATCAGCTCTTCGAACTGCGCCGCAACGTAGGAATCGTTTTTCAGGAGAGCGCGCTGTTTGACTCACTCACCGTTCGCGAAAATGTCGCATTCCGTCTGATGGAAGAGGGGAAGACGCCCGCCGCAGAGATTGAGCGGCGCGTGCGCGAGGCGTTGCGTTTCGTAGAACTCGAGAATACGGTGGACATGTTTCCCGCCGAACTTTCCGGCGGCATGCGGCGCAGAGTCGCGATCGCGCGCGCCATCATCACCCAGCCGGAAACGTTGCTCTATGACTCACCCACCGGCGGACTCGATCCGGTAACCTCAACCACCATCGTTGAGCTCATCATCAAGCAGCGCGACGTATCCAAGACCAGCTCTTTACTGGTGACTCATCGTCTGCAAGATGCCTTCATCATGGCCAACCATTACTTCGATGCCAAGGCGAACCAGATGAAGCCAGTTCCGCCTGGCGGGAAAATCGAAGCTCCCTTGGCGTTTTTGATATTGCGCGACGGCAAAGTGATCTTCGACGGGAATATCGACGAACTCGCGCACACCAAAGACGAATATATCCGAGAGTACATCTCGTAAATGCAGCGATCGGTTCGCGGCGCCATCTTCCTTCGACCGTTGGTTCCATTCATTGCATGGTTGACGGCGCGCTATATTGCGCGGGAGCGAAAGCGCCTCCTGCCAGATTCAGAGCCGCTCGGCAGTCGTTTCCGTGAGGAATTCCGCACGTACTTTCCTCGAGAAGTCCTGGAAGAAACACGGGTCGTGCGCGCCTCCGTGCCGAACCCGAGGTTTTACTCGCTGGTAAGAGTGTTGGGCATTGAGGGCGTGTTGGAAATGTCCTCCATCGGCGCGATCACTCTGATCGACATCGTGGCATACCCAAACCGAGTGGGCACGAGCACACTGTTTCATGAGCTCGTGCACGTGGTTCAGTATCGTGTGCTCGGCTTGCGACAGTTTGCCAAGTTGTACGTGAGAGGTTTTCTCAGCGGTGGCGGCTACGAAGGCATTCCCTTGGAGCGGCAGGCCTACGAACTGGAAGAACGATTCAGCCGAAGCCCGAAGAAAGCTTTCTCAGTCGAGGATGACGTGACTCAGCGACTGCGCGCGAACCTGCTGTAGGCGCCCAGGTTAGCGTCCAGAACCGACGCGCACCGGGGCGCCGACGATTGCAGAGGAAGTAGAGTGAGGGGCTGACTAACTGGCTTTTGCTGCTTTTTCGGCTCTCGCCTTACGCATGTTGGCGACGTTGCGGGTGATGACCGCGTAGCGCTCCTTGGCGGCCTCAGAGTGCACAAGCTTCTCGATGTTGCGCAGCAGCGTGGGATTCTGCATCTTCTCGCGAACTTCCGCAAGATAGGGCTCCAGCTTCACGAAAACCACAAACATCTCGCCGCAGAAGCTGGCTTCAAAAAACAGATCTTCGCTCAGCACGCCATGAGCGACGAAAGATCCGGCCATCCCCCAATACCCAAGGACTTGCCGGAACCATGCGTTCTCCTGGGTTCCGGCAGCACGCATCACCTTGATCACATCGTCGGCGCTTTCCGGCCAGAAGGTCGTCGTCCACCACTGACGAGCCTTGCGGATCTCGGTCTCGCGGCGGGCTTCGTAGAGTTTCAGGATCAGTTCAGCGTCGGCGTGCGTCGGCTTACCCATTTTGAGGCCTCCGGAACAATTGCTGAATGACAGGGTGATGCGCCGGCGACCATCCATTTCGACCGCCGGTGATCGGTTAGTGCCCGGCGCTTCCAGCCGCGCCCTCGGCTGCGGTGCCTTCAGCGGGCGGCGGCGCAGGACGCTCGTAATCGCACTCCTTGTTGGGACAGGCGATCACTGGACCTGCTTTCAAGAACTTCTCTACCAGGAACTCATGGCCACAGCTCGGACACTTCTCCGCGAGAGGCTTATTCGCCGAAGTGAACTTACACTTGGGATAGTTCGAGCAGCCATAAAAAGTGTTGCCTTTGCGGGCACGCTTCTCGACCAGTTCGCCGTCCGCGCAGAGCGGGCACTTCATTCCGATAAAGTTCTGCTTCACGAACTTGCAATCCGGATATCCGGAACAGGCCGTGAATTCACCGTAACGACCATGACGGATCATCAGATTGCGTCCGCATTTCGGGCATGGCTCGTCGAGCGGGATATCAGGCACGCGTTTGCCCTGATCCAGCCGGCGTGTGGTCTTGCAATCCGGATAGCCGGTGCAGGCCATGAACTGGCCGAAGCGTCCGCGCTTGAGGACCATCACTCTTCCGCAGTTCTCGCAGTACTCTTCCTGCGCGGTTTCCTGCACGTCGGCGGAATCGAGATCGGGCAGATTGATCGGATTTTCCTTGGTGAACGTGCAGCTTTCTGGATTGTCCTTGTCATAGGAACTGCACGCGTAGAAGGACCCGTGTTTGCCCCACTTGATGATGAGCGGTGAGCCGCAGCGCTCGCACTTTTCGTCCGTGGGCTTCTCCATACGCTTGATGTTTTCCATGTGCTTTTCAGCGTATTTGAGGTCCTTGGCGAAACGCTTGTAGAACTCCGCCATCGCGTCGGTCCACTTCTCTTTGCCTTCTTCAATCTCGTCGAGTTCTTCCTCGAGGCGGGCAGTGTAGGCAACGTCAAAAATATCGCGGAAGTTCTCAATCAGAAGATCGGTAACGACGAGTCCGATCTCGGTCGGCGCAAATTTTCCGCCCAGCTTCGTGACGTACTGGCGTTCCTGAATGGTGCTGAGAATAGTGGCGTAGGTCGACGGACGCCCAATGCCCCGCTCTTCCAGTTCTTTCACGAGGGAAGCTTCGTTGTAACGCGGAGGAGGCTCCGTGAAGTGCTGCTCGGGTTTCAGACTCTTCAGAGTGAGTTTCTGACCCGGTTCGAGCGGCGGCAGCTTATGTTTGAGCTCCTCGTCCTCATCGTCCTTGGTATCTTTTGACTCTTCGTAAACTTTCAGGAAGCCGTCAAACTTGAGGACAGAACCCGTCACGCGGAACCAATAGCTGTCATTCGCCTGCTTGGCATCGATATCGACGGTCGTCTGATCGAAGACTGCCGGCATAATCTGGGACGCGATAAAGCGCTGCCAGATCAGCTTGTAGACCTTGAACTCGTCCTCTTTCAGGTATTGCTTGACGGAGTCGGGATGACGAACGGCGGAGGTCGGGCGAATCGCCTCGTGAGCTTCCTGCGCACCCTTCTTCGATTTGAAGGTGTTGGGCTGCTCGGGGAGGTATTGCGGTCCGTATTCTTTCCCGATCATCTCCCGCACTTCGGCCAGCGCTTCGTTCGAAACGCGGGTCGAATCGGTACGCATATAAGTAATGAGGCCGACCAAGCCTTCTTCGCCCAACTCGACGCCTTCATAAAGGCGCTGGGCGATCATCATGGTGCGCTTTACGCTGAAACGGAGCTTGCGGGAAGAATCCTGTTGCAGCTTGCTGGTCGTGAATGGCGGAGTCGCATTGCGGCGGCGTTCTTTGCGATCCACCGAGCGGACAAGCCAGTCCGCTTTCTCGACGAAGGCGCGGATTTTCTCTGCTTCCTCGCCGTTCGGGACTTCGATTTTTTCTTCGGCCTTGCCGACGAAGCGGGCGTCGAACGCCGGCGGCTTTGCAGCAGCCAGGTTGGCGTCGATTGTCCAGTATTCCTTCTTTTCGAAGGCCTTGATCTCACGTTCGCGCTCAACGATTAAACGAAGCGCAACCGTCTGCACGCGTCCGGCGGAAAGCCCCCGTCGTACTTTGTCCCAGAGCAGCGGCGAAACCTGATATCCGACCAGGCGATCAAGGACACGACGCGCTTGCTGGGCATCGACAAGGTTCTGATCGATCTCGCGGGGATGCTCGAAGGCTTCCCGCACGGCGCGCTGTGTGATTTCGTTGAACGTCACACGCTGGATGCGCAGCCCGTCGCCATCTTTATCTTTACTCTTCTTTACACTTTTCTTTTTCTTTTTGGCGCCGTTGTTGTCGAGTTCGTCGGCGAGATGCGCTGCGATGGCTTCGCCTTCGCGATCGGGGTCAGGCGCGAGATAGATATGGTCGGCGGACTCAGCCAGCTTCTTCAGTTTGACAAGAACCTTCTCTTTGCCCGGAATAACGATGTATTCCGTATCGAATTCGTTGTCGATATCGACGCCCAGCGTGCTCTTGGGAAGATCCTTCACGTGGCCCAGCGAGGCCTCAACCGTGAACCCCTTGCCCAGGTATTTTTGGATGGTCTTCGCCTTGGCCGGCGACTCAACGATGACTAAGCCTTTTGACAATGTTTCCTCTTTTGCGATTTTTCTGGTTTCGAAGCTAGCACGAAGCTGGTGACGGGTACAAGTTACGGGTCAAGCTGCGAGCTTCGAGCGGCGAGCTATGAGGGTGCTTCGAATACGCCAACCTTGATCTGGTGGCTGCATCCGCGCACCGGTTGGACTCGTCGTATTAGCGCGGTCAGCATCCGCTGTATCTCGTCCACCTCACGTTCCAGCACTTCATAAGTAGCAGGGGGGAATAGTTTCAGATCACGAGCGAGCCATCTCGCCATCAGAATTCCGCCCACATCCTTCAGCGATATTGGCGCCATTGGACGACGCTGCACGCCTAATCTGCGAAGTTAAGCCATAAAGTTCCT
>Ga0210409_10002246_pt1 | contig 23248 bp, 17 predicted proteins | sample IncBWH17MmetaG_FD_161649 | JGI IMG/M metagenome (GOLD analysis project Ga0210409, IMG submission 161649) | Forest soil microbial communities from Barre Woods Harvard Forest LTER site, Petersham, Massachusetts, United States - Inc-BW-H-17-M | ecosystem: Environmental > Terrestrial > Soil >...
TAAGAACATCCTCGTCAACGTGCCACTCGCTGCAGCACACCAACTCCAGGACGTGCCCTCCCTGGCGCGCGTCGCGGCCGCTTTCGTGGCCTTCAGTCTATGCGCCTCGGGGCAGTACGTGTTGAATGATCTGTTGGATCTCGCCGCCGATCGCGCGCACTCCACCAAATCCAAGCGTCCATTAGCCGCGGGAACTCTTTCGCGCGGTGCAGGCGTGATCTTGATGGTGCTGGCGTGGACGGGTGCCGTCATCGCCGCCGCAACGCTCGGTGCAGCCTTTTGCGGCGTGCTCGTCGCGTATCTCGCGCTGATGTTGGCCTATTCCTGGCGTTTGAAGCACGTGGCGATCCTGGATGCGATCGTGCTCGGCGCAGGGTATGCGGCACGCGTGGCAGCCGGCGGGGTGGCAGTGGCGATCCGTCCTTCAGCGTGGCTCATCGCCTTTTGCGTGTGCTTGTTCTACAGCCTTGCCCTGGTAAAACGATACGCAGAGCTGGCGCAAACCCGCGACCGCGGCGGTCCCTGCGCGCACGCGCGCGGGTACCTGGGGATCGATCTGCCGTTGGTGGCAATGTTTGGGATCGGGAGCGGATACCTGGCGGTCTTGGTGCTCGCCATGTACCTGACGACCGAGCACCCCGCACGCCTTCTCTATGGCCGATCGGCCTTTATCAGTCTAACCGGGATTCTGCTCGCATACTGGATCAGTCATCTGTGGCTCGTGGCAAACCGTGGGAAGCTCACGGATGACCCGGTCGTGTTCGCGATCCGCGATCCTCTTAGCCGGGTTTTAGTCGGGCTGATGGGAGTCTGCGCGTGGCTCGCGGTCTAGGCATCGGCCGAATAGCGGACTTCAAGCGACGGGTGCGATCGCTCGCAGTGGCACTGGTGGCAGGTTCGTCAATCTGCGCGGCATCCGCAGGCGATGCCCCCATCACGATCGTGGACCTGCAGCCCGATCGAACCGTGGCGCGCGCTGAGATTCGGCGCGCGCCAGACGAGATCGGCTCGGCGAGCCTGACAAATCTGAATCCGCACATCAACAGTTGGTTCGTACTCACGCTCGACTGGCCGGCGCGCGGTGAGCACCAAAGCTTTCATCTGGAAAATTCCGATTCGCAGAAGTCGCTCACCCTGTCAGCGAATCCTGAGGGGTCACTACGCCTCGAAATCGGCGGTCCATCGAACCCCTGCCAACTTTCAGGGGCCCATAGTACGTCCGATCTATTGGAGGACGCCCGCAAGTCCGGGCTGCCCTACGCGCCGCTGTGTGACGGACGGTTATATCTGCGAAACCCGGTCGTGGGCCGAGCGACTAAACTTGAGAAGGTGACCGATTTCCTTCGCCAGCATGTTTGGGGAGGAGAGAAGTTTGTCACGCTGGTCAAGAAAGAAGTCTATCGGGATAAATTTCTCGAACAAGCAGCGCCGCAGAGCAACAGCCAGTCAGTGGCGGCCCGAGACGCGGCGCCTGCGGCGGCTGTCCGCGATGTCGCGCGAGCATCCCTTACCGTCACGCCACCGGATCTTGGCATCGATATCGACGCGCAGACCCAGTCGATGGTGGAGGGCGAATGGTATGCCGTCCGCGATCTGGCGGACGTGTTCGCGAGCGTCATGACACCGGGTGCGATCGCGCCGACAATTTTGCATGACCGCAGTCCGAGCGTCAGTGACTTGGGCTCGGTGGAGTCGGCGGCGCTCGTATATCTCGTCGCCTTCGAGCTTGAACGCTTCGATCTGCGCTATGAACTCGGTACGGAGCATCCGAGACTCGGCTGGTCGCCGCGGCCGCCGCCCGCGGCGCAAGATGCGCGCGTGGCCGGTCCAGATGGCATCGATACGGCCGCGCCGCTCGCGCGGACGGGCATGGTCAGTCCCACACTCGCCTCGCGTACCGTGGCCACGTTTGCGGGTGGCTTTAAGCGCGAGCATGGTGCGTTTCGTTACGGACCCTTCGCCGAGCGCAATCACGGTAGTCACTACGGGTTTGTCGAGGAGGGTGTGATTTTCAGCACGCTCCAGCCGGGGCTAGCCACGGTCTGGACGACCCCGGCGGGTGAGGTGCAGTTGCAAACGTGGGCGCTGCACGATGGCGGTCTTGTCTCGGGGATTCGCGACGCCCGGCAAAACGGCACGCCGCTCATCGAGTACGACGCGTCCCAACAAAAAAGCAGCCCCGGCGCCTGGGTGAATCGCTGGGGCGAAGGTAATTGGTCCGGATCGGCGAATGAGGACTTGCGCACCGTTCGGGCGGGAGTGTGTCTGCAGGAAGCTCACGGACACCGCTTTCTTATATACGGGTACTTTTCCGACGCCACGCCTTCGGCGCTGGCGCGCGTCTTTCAGGCATATGGGTGTCGCTACGCGATGCAGCTCGACATGAATGCGCTGGAGCATACCTATTTCGCACTCTATGTAATGCGCCGGGCAGAGCGCGTGGTCGAACACCTCATCGAGGGGATGGCGGTCCTCGATCGGCAGTCGCAAGGCGAGCTCGCGCCGCGCTTTCTCGGCTTCCCGGATGATCGGGACTTCTTTTACCTGACCCGGAGGGGCTCACCATGACCGCGCGCTGGAGCTTGCAGGCCCTCATGATTCTCGGCCTGCAGTGGAGCGTTCTCGGCTACGGGCAGAACACGCTCGCCGAGCAGAATCAAAGGCTGTTCCTCGAGCTCCAGCAGGTGCATGGACTGACCGATGCGCAGATGAGCAAGATCCGCTCTATCTTCGCCGGGTCTCGAGTCATCGGCCAAGGCAACCCCGCGATCACGCGTCATCCGATGACGCCGGAGCAGTGTCGCACGCGGGTGCAGCAAAGCGGTGCCACGTACGGTAACCCGACTTTCGAGCGCATCTGCGGTGCGAAATTCATGGCACCGCTCTACGATCCGTCACACGAGAGCCCCGAGAGCAGCAAGGCCTGCATTGATCAATTTGAGTTCCCGGACATCCCCTGTGAATACCCGGTGGTGTGGGTGAAGGCCAAGGAAGCGGCTGAGCTGTGTGAGGCCGAGGGCAAGCGGCTGTGCGACGCGCACGAATGGGAAGGCGCATGCGATGGGCGCCTGGAAGCGCCTGACTACCCCTTTGAGCTGGCAAAAGGCGTCGCTCCTGAGGTCGCGATACGTAGCATGCGGCTGGCTCACAATCGTCAATATGCGCCGTCGCAGCGTTGGAGCTATGGACCCAGCTACCAGCGAGGCATTTGCGCGACCGGCAGCACGAAGAGCGCGGATTGTAATGGCGGAAGCTGGACCCAGTGCGGATCCAACACCTACCCCGCGGGATCATTTCCGGCCTGTCACAGCCCGCTGAATGTATACGACCTCAACGGCAATGCGGCCGAGCATATGAATCTGCCAATCGCTCCGGATCAGATGTCAAGCCGCGGCAGCAAGACGCTTGGCTATACGGAAATGAAGGGCAGTTGGTTCATCTTCGACACGTATCGTGCCCATGAGGACTGGTGCCGGTGGCGCGCCCCATTCTGGCACGGCACGCGCGTGTTGGCGTCCGACAGCCACGCCAACTATCACCTGGGGTTTCGCTGCTGCAACACGCTCACTAAATCGCCCTGAAGCTTGCGCCCGATGCGGGCGCCGTCCCCGCCGAGCAGAAGAGTCACGGCGGGATCTCTTAGGGCATCAATAAACTCGCGCGCCGCCCCGTTCACGTAGATGATCCGGCTCACAAGCCGCACGCCGTGGCTGTAGTCGGCGTACTGGGCGCCGTGCACCGTGCTCAGGGGTTGGATCGGGTGACGCGCGGCCCAATGCCAACCGTAGATCGCGACGCGCCCTGGTAAGTCCAGGAGCCGATCGGAGAGTACGAGATCTTTCTTGTGCCCGGCGGTGAGCGCGTCTTCTGGCGCAGCGCGCAAGGCCCGCTGTTCGGCGATCAGCGCATCGTGTCTCACGAGGTATGCGGTGCTGCGCATCTCATCGCTCGCCGGCAACGGTTGCGGGGCGAGCTTGAGGTCGGCCGCTTCGTAAATCGCATCGACCAGGCGCGGGGTAGGCAGCACGGAGTCAAACTCGGCGGCGACGTCGAGCGCTGTGGCCAGTCCCATGGGCACGATCAATGAATCACTATCAGAGCCTACCGCGAGGTAGTCTGGCATGACGCAGAAAATCACTGTCAGCGGGGCACCGTCTCGGCCGCGACCTTCCAGGGTGACGGGCGCCAGGTGCCGCAGGTGTTCGGGCAGATTGCCGGCGAGTAACGCCCTGCGCACTTCGGCATCGCGAGCGGACCCCTCAAGGTCTCCGACGCGGCGTGCGAACTCCTGACCTCCCATCGAGCCAGGCGCTGTCCTCGGAATAGGCAGTGCGGCGTTATGGCAAGCCTCGCTCGCCCGCGCTGCAGGGGTCTGAGCGCTGATGATCGCACTGGCGGCGATCACAAAGACTGACTTTCTTGCTCGCGCGCGTATCGTCATCCGCAGTCTCATCCAATAGGGCCTGAATCGCCGAATTCTACCCGAATGACCACTAAATAGAGCGCTGGCCAAGGTCAGGGAGGGGGAGGGCTGCCTATCGGGATACGATCTGAGCCAAGCTTGGACCGAACAACGAAGCGCACGGCCTGACATAAAGTTTGCCGCGCGCGGCGTCCTGGATGGCCGCGTCTGGTGTCAGCGCACTGTCGGTCACCAGAACCTGGCTGAGATGTGGGCTCGCACAGAGGGTACGCAGGCCTTCGGCACTCGCAACATGCGTGATGGCGGCTGACACCCGCAGCGCACCCGCATCGCGAAATGACCCCGCAGCCCTCAGAAGGGTCTCGCCCGTCGCGCACAGATCATCGATCATGAGCACGTGTCGGCCGGCGGCGTCGCCCACAACCTGCTGCCCCGAGACTTGCCCCGCGGCCCGACGCTTTTCCATGAACAGGAACTCGACCGCTCGGCCGAGCCGCCTTTCGAGGTGCTCGCGATACAATTGCGCCCGTTTGATCCCGCCAATGTCCGGTGAGGCGACCGCAAGTCGGTCGCCGAGAGGCTGCTCTGCGAGCCACTCGACAAAAATCGGCCGTGCCGTGAGGTGATCGACTGGAACGCGAAACGAATTGTCGAGCGCGCCAAGGTCGTGCACATCCAATGCAATGAGATGTGTCACTCCGGCGGTCTCCAACAGCTCGGCCACATAGCGCGTGTGCACCGGATCACAGCTTTCGGTGCGTCGTTCCTGGCGCGCGTAGGCAAGATAAGGGATGAGTGCGATCCGCGAACGCGCTCCCGCATCGCGGAGTGAGCCGAGCAGAAACAGCAGACGCACCAAGCGATCCGCTATCGAGGCTTCCGCCGTCGGCGCTAAGGTCTGCACCACGCATACATCCCGATTCCCGACCGCGACCAGGGGACGCAGGGTGAACTCCCCGCCGGCGAAGCGCCGCTCCTCGATCGCCGCCCACTCCCAATTCGCCGCCTGCGCGATGGCGCGCCCGAGGCGCTCGCTTTCCGGCGGGGCTATTAGGTAGGGAGGCATGACGAGCGAGGACTCCGCGGCGGCCGTTTAGGCTGAATGACCTTCCTGTGCATGCGCCGAGATTCTGGATTGTATGAGATGCAGTTAAAAGACGCCGAACCCAATTGCGTTGAGAAGCTGCAGGCTAAAGCGGCAGGCGCACAAAGACGCTCTCGGGCAGAGCCCGAACGATGAACATGATTGGCCGCCAGAACCAGGGTAGATAAACCGTGCTGCGTCTGCGCTCGAGAGCGCGAACGATGCCGCGCCCGATGCGCTCGGGCTTGGCCCATAGCAATCCTTTGCGAAAGGCCGCAGTCATCGGCGTATCGACAAAGCCGGGTTTGATCGTGACCACCGCAACGCCGCAGGGACGCAATCGTTGGCGCAAGCCGGAAAGGAAAGCCGTCACCAGGGCCTTGGCGCTCCCATAGACATAGTTGCTCCCGCGGCCGCGATCTCCAGCCACGGACGAGATGACCGCGATGATGCCGGCACGCCGCTGCTCCATGCGATTGGCGAGGCGTGTGAGCAGGGCGACGACTGAGATCGCGTTCGTATGCAGCTCGTGCACCGTCAATTCCACCGAGCTCTCGCACCGCCGCTGATCGGGAAGGGTCCCGTAGGCAAGCAGGGCGATGTCGATACCGCCGAGAAAATCCTGGGCCCGCTCCAGCATGGCCTCATGGGCAGACAGATCGTTGGCATCCAGCGACTCCGTTGCGATGCGCGGGCAACCGCGGACAAGGAGGTCCGCAGCGATCTCCGCGAGTATCTTCTCGTTACGCCCGACCAGGTAGAGCGCATCGCCCCGGGCCGCGAACAAACGTTCGGTCGCCTCGGCAATCGCTGACGTGGCACCGATGACGAGCGTTCGGCTCACGCGACTTTGCCTTGGGCGACCCGTCGCCAGAAGCCCGAGGAGAAAGCCGGATCGACGTAGCGCTCGAATTCGCTCCAACGCGGGTAGCTATTGCGGAAGAGCTCGGCCGGCATACGGGCGTCCTTCGCCGGATACAGCCGCCCCCCGGCCGCGGCGACGATCTCATCCAGCTGTGTGAAAAGGCGCTCGATGCGAGCTCCCGTATTGGGAAAATCAAGGGCCAGAGTTACACCGCACCGCGGAAAAGACAGCATCCCTGGTGAGGTCAGGCTCCCGAACTGCTTGAGCACGGCAAGAAACGAGCCCTGGCCGTTGCGCGCAATCGTCTCGAGGAGCCGCGCAGTCATCTCCGGCCCTGCCTGCCCGGGCATCACGCACTGATACTGATAGAACCCACGCGGACCGTAGAGCCGATTCCAGTTAGCCACGCTGTCCAGCGGAAAGAAGAAACTCTGAAAGTGCACGCGGCGGCGTCGCTTGGCAACCGGGCGATGATAGTACAAGAAGTTGAAGGGCCGCAGCGTCGCTGTGTTGACCAGAGAGAACGGCGGCATGAACGGCACGGCCAGATGCCCCATACGGTGCTTTGGGTGCTCCGCCGGACTTGCCGAATGATTGGCTCGCTGGAGCAGACCCCGTCCCAGACTTCTTCCGCGGGACAAGCAGTCGATCCACGCCACCGTGTACTCGAAGTTCCGGTCGGAGACCTCACTGAGCCGGAAGAATTCATCGAGATTGGCGAACCTGATGACCTCCAGTTCCATCTCCGCGCCCGCTACGCGTCGCAACTGCAACTGCGCGCAGGTGATGAGGCCCGTCAAGCCGAGACCTCCGATGGTCGCCGCAAACCAGTCCGCGTTCGTCTCTGGTGAACAGGTCAGCCGTTGCCCATCTGAGCGGAGCAGCTCGAACTCCCTGACGTGGCGTCCAAAGGTCCCCGCCCGGTGATGGTTCTTGCCGTGCACGTCGTTGGCGATAGCCCCCCCGACCGTAACGGCGGATGTGCCCGGGACGACCGCAAGAAACCAGCCCGCGGGGCCCGTCAACTCCAGGATGTCTGCCAGCAGGACACCGGCTTCGCAAGTGATAAGGCCCGCGTCACGATCGAATGCGATGAAGCGATCCATGGATCGCGTCAGCAGCAGCGCGCCGTCCGGGTTGAGGCAGCTGTCGCCATAACTGCGGCCGTTTCCGTAGGGCAGGATTGTGGAACCGACGGGGATGGCTGGAAACGCGTCGTAGCGGCTTCGCAGCCCGTAGAGCGTGGATGACGAGCGGACCAGGTTTCCCCAGGAGGAAACGCTGCTCTTCACGGTGTCTCGGGTCGCTGCTGCTCGAGGGACACCCGTACAGCCTCGACAAAAGAGCTGACTGCGTAGTCGGCGTTGCCGACATCCCGGGCGAGCTCCGGTTGGATCGACATTCCCGCGAGAAACAATGACGCGACCCGGGTTTTCGGGAGAAGCTGTCGAATTCGGTCGATTATTTGCCCGGAGTGCTCGCGCTCCGAGCTCGGGAACGCGCTGACGAGGTAGGCGATTGCTATACCGGCCGGATCCGCATCGGGTGGCCGCGATTCTGACTCGAGATCCGCCATTGAAACATGGCGTGCATCCAGTCCCTGCTCCCGTAACGCACGTACCAGCAGCTCAGCGGCAATGGTGTCGGCGCGCGAACCCAATCCCAGACACAGCAGGACCGACCCAGGTGGAACCGCCACCGGTCCCTGCCATCGTCCGGTCAATTTTTCACGGTGCTGACGCAGGATGAGCCCGGCGTTCTGATCATCCAAGACCGAGGGCCGGCGTCGACGCAAGCGTCGGGGTTCGCCACTGAGAGTGGACACGACCGCCACGAGCAGGTCGCGCATCTTGATCTGCTGATCATGGCTGATCGCACCGGCCTCAAGATCGAGAAACGCGAGGTGCATCGCGGGCATCAGCACGAGATCGCAATACGCGGCAAACGAATTGCGTTTGAGGAAGGCTCGAGCGACCGCGAGAATCTCGTCGGCGTCTCCGGAGAGCGCCCGCTGATAGAACTTTTGGGACAGCGTCAGAGCCTGAGTGTCTCCCAGCAGAAGGTCCAGGAAGCTCAGCGCTTGGATGTGACGGCCTATCACGAGAAGGCACAAGGTCAACGGGGTCGACAGGACCAGACCGATCGGTCCCCAGATTGCGCTCCAGAAGATTGCCGCGACCACGACCGAAAGCGGTGACAGGCCGGTGGTGTGGCCGTAGAGATTTGGCTCCACGACTTGCCCGGCGATGAGTTCGACAACGAGGAACAGCCCCAGGGTGCTGATGGCGAGCGACCATCCCGGAACGACGGCGATTGCCAGTGTGGTTGGCAGCAGCGCCGCGAGCCACACGCCGACGTAGGGAACGAACCGCAGAAGCGTAGTGAGAGCGCCCCAAAGGGTCGCCTGTGGAACCCCCAGAACGGCGAGGCCCAGTCCGACGGCCACACCGACGCCGAGGTTGACGGCGAACTGCGATACGAAAAACCTGGAGAGTCGCTCGCCTGCGTCGTTGAGCGCAAGGGTCGCGAGCCGTATGTTGGTCCCACCGGCGACACGGATGAATCGGTCGCGCAGCGCTTCGTTCTCGAGCAGCACGAACATCAGCACCACGAGCACGATGCCGATGGACTCGATGGGGAGCCAGACCGATGCCAGCACTCTTGCAAGGATCTGCAAGGGCGAGGCGCGCGGTTGGCGCAACTCAACGGGGATGGGGGCCGCACCCAACGCGAGGTCGCCGGTTCCGGAGTCGACGGTGGATCCGCTCATCGGGTGGCTCTCGATAAGCCGACCGGCCTCGCTTGTTATGGCGTTCAGCCGACCTACGGTCATTTCCTCCATGTTGCGCAGCTTCTGCTGAATCGTTCTCTCGTATTGCGGCAGGCTCGCGGCCATGCGCAAGACCTGGGTGCCCAGCACCCCGGCTACTGCCGTGACTACGAGAGCCAAGGCGAAGACGGCCACGAGCACTGAAGGCGTTTGGCCCAAGCCGACGAGCCTCAATCTGCGCACCAAGGGCGCGATCAGGAGACTGAGCATCAGTGCAACGGTAAAAGGGATGAGCACATCCCGACCGAGATAGAGCAGGGCCAGCACCGTCGCGAACGCGATGATGCCGATGGCGCGGTCGCGTAGCGACCCGGTCCCGGCTGGGTCGGTAGCGGTCCTGCGGAGCGAGTCCGGGTTGTCTCTATCCATGTGGACCCAGTCTTCCTCGCTTACCACCACCCGCGTCGCTTGAACCATAGAATCGGCAGCAATATGCTGAGCGCGATGAGCGTCAGTCCGTAGGGATAGCCCCAACGCCACCCCAACTCCGGCATGTTGTGGAAGTTCATGCCGTACATGCTGGCGATCAATGTCGGAGGAATTCCGACCACGGACACGATCGTGAGCACCTTGAAGATTTCATTCTGCTCGGTATTGATAAAGCCAAGAATCGCGTCCAGCAGAAACTGCGTCTTACCGGACAGATGCGCTTCGAAATCGACCAGCGAGGCCAGGTCCTGTTGTGCCGTCTTCAAGCGAGTTTTCAATTCCGGCAGCAACCAAGCCGCCGCCATTTCAGATACGAACCCAACAATTCGCTGCAAGCCGAGCAGACTTTCGCGAATGCGTGACAGCTGATCCCCGGCGGTTCCCACCCCCTTGAGGCTTTCGCGCAGGGCATGTGTAACGCGCTTACCACGTGGGGGCGGCGAGTCCCCGTTTCGGCCAAAGGTGCTCGCCGAGACTGCGGCCAGATTGCGGCTCAAGTTCTCGAGCATATCAGCGCCGAAGTCCACCATACCGTCGATCAGGGCGACGAACACGGCTGCGCTGGCCATGTGCGGGTCCTTCTCGATGTGTGCTTTGACCTCAGCGAAGGCGTGAACCTCGGAATAGCGCACGGTGACCAATAGCTCTGGCGAGAGAATGAAGCCGAGCGGCAGGGGCGCGAAGCCGGCCGAGGGATCTTGTAGTGCGAGGGGCATGCTCACGTACAGCACCTGACCCTCAGCTCTGATCCGGCTCGACGTCTCGACTTCCTGCAAAGAATCGCGCGAAGGGACGTGGACGCCACCTTCTGCCGCCACTTTGGCGGTCTCATCCCGCGTCGGATTGAGCAAGTCGATCCAGATAGGCCTGCCACTTCGTGCGCCCGAATCGCCGGACGTTATCCCAAATGTGTTCAGCATGGAGTGTATTCGTGTTCACTCCGAGCGCTCCAGCGATACAGGTCTTCATCCCCACAATGCGGGCATTTGATCGCGGTCAATTGATCGTCGAATTCGGACGCCGCCTCTTTGCTTCCTGCTGGTGGGGGCGCGATAGCAATGAGGGCTCCGCACGATCGGTTCTTACACAACCACCCGACGTAGAGATTCCCTGGAACCATCTGCGGCTTCAACCTGAGGTCCACATGGCGCATGGCAACTGAAGCCACCGGCTTGCGTGATGGCGTACCCCGGCTCTTGGTCGGACGTTTGATCGCCATTGATCTCTCCCCGCTTAAGAACTTCGGGAGCCTACCGGGCCTGCGACAACTCTGCCAGCTCCCAACCGACCGAACTGCGCCCAACAGCGGAAAAGCGGAAGAATATGAAGATCCCCGCACCCGCCATCATTTGGTTCTTCTCACGGTCCCGTCAGGTCCCCGCACTGCCCGTCAGTCGCTTCCACCTCACGAGTCGGGGGTAGAGGCTGACCGGAGTAGCTCGGAATGATGAGGCGTATCCGTTCGGGCGTCGGGACAAGCTTCCGCTCAAGCAAGCGCAGCCAGCGTTGCAGACTCCCACTGCGTTGCGTGCGGCAGCCCGTCGTCTTTGAGCAGGGAACGTTGAGCAATCCCCGTCAAGCTCGCGAGGGAAAATAAATCCAAGGCGGGGTGACAACGGGTCAGCTACCTCCGTGTTTGTGCTACGGTAGCGCTGCGCCACATAACAACAGATTCTGATGTTCGCTCCTGGAGGCAACATGAAAACCGGTCTCGCCGTTGCACTCGCGGCAGGGTGTCTGGTGTTCGGGGTGGGCGTCGGGCTCGCCGCAAAGGAAAAACCGCCCGGCATGGAGATCATGCGCGGCAAACCGGCGAAGGAAGCAGGCCTAGCTGCGCTGCAGCAGGCCGAGCAGCTCGCCGGGAATGGCTCGTGGGAGTTGCTGGGGGTCGCGCGCGTCTACTACCTCTCGGGTAACAAGGCCAAAGGCCAAGCTCTGATTGATCAGGTCCTGAACGTTAAGCCCCAGGGGGGCGACTGGCAGCGGGCCGCAGAGATCTATGCCGACGCCGGCGAGTCCGAGAAAGCCGAAGAGAACTTTCAGAAGATGCTCAGCGCAGACCCAAAACAAAAAGATGATACCGGCAGAGCCGAGGTCGGTGCGTGGTACATCAGAACCGGTCGGCGCGACAAGGGCGAGGAATTGCTTTCGCAGGCGTTGGCAAGAAACGCGGGTGAGGTGTGGCACTACGTGCGCGCCGCTGAGGCCTACCTGGGTGTGCCCCCGGGTCGATAGCTTTCATCATCCCGCAACAACCATTCTCCCGCTGGTCCAGCAGGGTGCCCTGAGTCGCCCGCATGGGTTCGCTTGACGAGTCGGATTCGTCCTCGCTCGATCTGTCGGCCATAGCGGCAGCGAGTGGCACTGCGCACCGCGAGCTGACCGCGGGGCTGTACGCATGGTACGTACTCGGTGTGTTGTTCCTCGTCTATGTGATCAATTTCCTCGACCGCAACATCCTTTCGATCCTCGCGCAGGACATCAAAGCGGATCTCGGCCTCGGCGACGCGCAGCTCGGCTTTCTCTTCGGCACGGCGTTCGCGATCTTCTACGCGCTGTTTGGCATACCGCTCGGCCGCCTGGCTGACAGCTGGTACCGGGGCCGGCTGATCGCGGCGGGTCTCGCCGTATGGTCAACCATGACCGCCTTGTCGGGACTGGCGGCCTCGTACGGGCAGTTGGCGTTTGCGCGCGTTGGCGTCGGCATCGGTGAGGCGAGCGCCTCGCCGGCAGCGTACTCGCTGATCGCCGACTATTTCCCCGCCCGGCGTCGTGCGCTCGCATATGCGCTCTATTCGTCGGGCCTGTATGTGGGCGCCGGGCTTTGTCTGCCGCTCGGCGGCTGGATAGCGCACAGCTGGTCGCGCGCCTACACGCACGGGAACGCGCCGTTCGGTCTTTCCGGCTGGCAGGCAGCCTTTCTTGCAGTCGGTCTTCCCGGTCTGCTGCTCGCGCTATGGGTACTCACGCTGCGCGAGCCTGCGCGCGGACTTGCCGATGGGCATGCGGCGCCGGTGAGGAAACCGGGCGCGTGGCGCGGATTCGTTCTCGAGCTTGGTGCGATCCTACCGCCGTTCACGCTCTGGAGCGTCAGCCGATTTTCCGGTTCTCTGCGCACCAATTTGCTGCTGCTCGCGACGGTCGCGGGTGCAGCCGCAATGCTCATGCGGCTCACTCACGATAGGGCGCAGTGGATTGGCTTGGGGATTGGCATTTATGCGGTGGGCTCTTGGATGCAGATGCTTCGCGCCACAGACCGGCCGACATTCGCGCTGCTGTTCGGGCAGCGTGCGGTCGTTCTCGCGTTGGTCGGATTCGGCGCCACCGCCTTTGTCAGCTACTCGCTTGGCTTCTGGATAGCTCCCTACGTGATACGGACCTTCGGTGTTCGGGCAGACGTTGCCGGGTTAATGCTGGGAGTTCCACAGGCCTTCGCCTCCGCCGCCGGTTGCGCAGTCGGAGGTTACTTGTCGGACGCGTGGAAGCGGCGCGACCCCCGCGGGCGCCTCTTCGTCGTCATGCTGGCGAGCATCCTGCCGGGGCCGCTGCTGATAGCGGCGCTTCAGGCAGCGAACGTGCGAACCATCTACCTCATCAATCCGCTCCTGGCCTTTACAGCCTTGCTGTGGGTCGGGTCGGCTGTGGCGACCATTCAGGACTGCGTGCTACCGCGCATGCGGGGGACCGCGGGTGCGATCTTCATCCTCTCGGTATCCATTCTCGGACTCGCGCTCGGCCCCTATAGCATCGGCAAGGTGGCCGCGCTCACGGGCTCGCTACGCACGGGCATGACGAGCTTACTGGGGATGATGCCCGTGGCGCTCTTGTTGCTGTGGGTCGCTGGCCGGGGGATCGAAGCTGCTGAGAGAAGCCGTAGCGCCCGGGCGCGCGCCGCCGGCGAGAAAGGCTGAACGTCAGCCACGCTCACTTCGCGAAAGTAAGTGTGTCAAGCGCGCAGGTTGATCGCGGGCGTGCCCGTCTGCCGCAGACAAAAAGTGCCAGTCGGGGGGTTCGTGCCTAGCGCTACGCCGTGCTTATAGCTGTGCCGGAGGAAAGTATGGCTTCGATTCGAAGAGAGATCGCTCTCAACGAGACCGCCGATCGCGTGTGGGACGCGCTTCGTGATTTTCAGGCTATCGACAGGCGGGTCGCACCGGGCTTCGTCACACGATCAGAACCGGACGGCACGGCCCGCCTCATCACCTTTGCAAATGGAGCCAATGCGCGCGAAGAGTTGGTCGATTGTGACGATATCGCGCGGCGGCTCGTCTATGCGATCTCGAACGAGCGGTTGACACATTACAATGCCGCGGTCCAAGTGTTCGCCGACGGGAATGCGCGCTGCCGGCTCGTGTGGACGGTGGATCTGCTGCCAAACGAATTGGCAACCTACGTCGGTCAGCAGATGGACGCTGCGGTCAGAGTGATGAAACCCACGCTCGAGCGTAGAGAATGATGATGAGGTGACACCCGAGTTGCCCGGGGTGCTCTGCCTCAGACTTGCCCGCAAGGGGGAGGGCGAGAGCCGTGGCTGAGCCCTCCAGAGGCCATGATCTTGCGATCATGGCCTCTGGTTCTCTGCTCTTCAGCTTTGGGCGTAAGGGAACCTAATTTATCGATCGTCGGCGTCACGACCAGCGGATGCGGGCACCGAAGGCGTGACCTCGACCCGGAATCCGGTCAGGATCCAGGCTCGCTGACTCGGGGCAAACCGCGGTGCGAGTAGTCCGTCGTTGATCTCGCGTGTGACGGCGAAACGGTTGAATACGGTCGGCGAGAGATACAGACGAGAATTGTCTGCGAAACCGTCCGAGGGGGTGTCGACATCGCCCTCGACCGCCGAGATGATGCCGTCGTGGTTGGCGTCCACCCGCGCCACCTCGGCGGCATAAGCATCGAACAGCCGCCGCTGGAGATTGTTCACATTGGGCTCAAAGGAGGCCGGCCTTTCATAGACGTCCAAGTAGATCTCATTGGCGAGGCCGCTGGGGACCCCGCGCTCACGAAACTCCCGCTGCTCATTTACAGTCCCGTCAAACTTGTCGGGATCGCGGGGCAGGGCCGGATTGTCGCCGACGACCGTCGGGTCGTTGCTGATCCCCCGGGGTCCCGACCCCGGAACGATGGACTGCAGTTTCCCGATCTCACCATCCTGGAAGGCGTCGGGTGCTTTCCCGAAGTTGTCGGGGAAGCCGCCGGTAAAGGGCAGTTCGTAGAGCGGATGGATCCAGTTGGTACCCTGATAGTTGAATTCCCAGTAGGAGTGCGCGTCGCTCTGCTGCAGGGCGTTATATGCGCCCATGCTTTCAAAGAGCGATACGACGTTTGTTTGCTTATCGGGGAAATGATCAGCCTTGCTCGGGAAGTGAACGGCCTTCCCGTCGGCGGTGAAAATCGCCCCGGCGACGTTGTGGTGGTCTCCCATCTCCCGGAGCTCTTCGGCATCCTGTGCTGTGATCGTTCCGAATTGAGCATGACCGTCGCGGCGTGGCGGTGCTACTGCAGGCACCGTGAGATCGTGAATCATCCAACCCTCGTACCACCCACTCTCGTTATTGATGACGAACAGGGGTGAAATATCGGTAAAGACATCCATAAAGGCCCGAGGATTTGTCGGATCTGTCGGCAACCCAGGCTTCGGCTCCAACACGACTCGAACTGCGCCGATTGTGGACAACCCACAATTGCCGCCAGTCGCAGTCAGCTGAACGCTGTCGTTGACGCCGGGAAAGATCGTAGTGAAGACATTGGGTTCGAAGCCCTCGGTATCGAGTAGATAGTATTGAAACAGCTGACTCGGCTTGTCTGCTTCGGCAAATACTTGCAGCGGCAGATACGTGTGCGGTCGATCCGCCAGGCGGATCAGCCGATCTTCCAAGGGCTGTGGCAGGTTGATGATATCCCCGCGGTTGGCAACGGCTTGGCGGTCTGCTGCCGCATTGGGATTTGGATGGCAGGGCGCGGGTGGTTGTTCGGCGAAGGCGTTGCCTAAGTAGCCCATTGCAATGCTCGCCGTGGCACACACTAAGAGGCGTACGTTCATAGCTCCTCCAAAAAAATAAATCTGAAAGTGATGTGGCTTCCGTTCGATTCCCGAGGCCAAGTACTTCGACGGTTGGTATGTCTTGCTGTGGGGACGCTTGGGTTCTCCGTATGCGTGAGCGGGAACGTTCCGCGACGAGCGCCGTCGCTGATTGCGGCTCAGGGTCGAACTGAGCCATCGGCCGGCTGCTTGCAGTGCAGCGTTCCGCTCGGCGCGTCGCGTGCGGGAAGCCCGTGCCCTCACGCGAACAGCAGTGCTCTTCGTTTACCGTCCCGTCTCGCTCGGCTCGTCAATCTCAGTCAGCAGGTTATCGACCACAAAGTCGGCCACTTCGCTGCCGAGCCTTTCGCCGGCACTTTCATCTGACCGGAAATGCTGGCCCGCGTAGATCCGACTGAGGCTCGCCTCCCTCTCAATGGCCGCGAAGCTGTCGAAGGAGCGGACGACGCCGGGAAGCACTTCAGAAGTGACGGTCAATTGAAACGGCTTGTCGCCGAACAGGCTGCGCAGCACGAACGCGCCGCCAGCGCTGATCGTGGCGTGTGCGCCGGGGTAGGATGGATCGGCGGCGGTCTTACCGGCCTGCGGAAGCCAATTTGGATCCGCCGCCGTGTCGGGGTTGCCGGTCGTGGCGGCGGCGCGAATCGCAGTAACCGGCCGCCAGAAGTTGTACGTGTACTTGGTGTCGTAAAATGCAATCACTTCATCTGCAAGGGTGAGATTGAGCAACGCGAACACACGGGCGCTCTGTGCGATCGAGAGGTGATGCGCTTGAACCGCCGTCTGAGTGATCTCGTTCCAGTAGTTCTGAATCGCCCCGTTCCAAAACCGCCCGATAAGCTGCTGGTCCGCGGTAGCCGCCGTGCTGTTGGCGATGCCGAGCGCCTTCACTTCGTTGAAGGCAGCGGTGTACTCGGGGCTGGTCAGGGCCGGAGGCGGTCCCAGGCGAAATTGCTTGGCGTGGTCGAGGGCGAAAGGGGTGACTCGAGGCCAATGCGTGAACACAGGTTGCGCCGGGAAATTGGGGGGCGTGGACTGGTAATCCCCGGGGGCTTTGCCAAAGACGAAGAGAGGCGGTGTTGCGGCTGATCCATCGTCACTGCGCAGAGTCAGGGTGGCCTGTGCAACCGCCCGTCCGACGTCGCTCCCGGTAGTTTTGTCCGCACCATCCGGGATTTGTGCCAACGCTTGCTCATATTGCTGATCAAGCATGGATTGAAAAGCGGGATACAGCGAAATGAGTGTCTCGTGGGCTGCGGCTGCAACCGCCGCTTCTTGCGAGGCGTGCGGCGAAACACGTCCGACGCGCACGAGGTAAGGCTTGTGAGTGGCGTCGATCGCGTTGACGGCGTCATAAATCGCAGCGTGCATGACCGCGAAACTACGCGTCGGGTGTACCGTTGCCGGTTGCGCTCCCGGCGTACGGACTATGGTCAGAAGCGTCTTGTTCCATTGTATTACCTCATCGGACGCCCCCAGCGCCGAGTCAGCGTACGAAGAAGCGCTGTATGTCAGCGCAGTTGCGCACATGAGTGCGAGTGCGGTCCAGAATCGCAGCATGAGTCTCTCCCTCCATTGCAATTGCATGACTGCCGGGCGAGCGTGCTGCACGCCGGCGTCGTCTCGTACGCGTGAGGACTTCGACACCGAAGGATCTATTCCCGCCGGCGTGGAAGCGGGCGTTCCCGACCGGCAATTGACGGACCTTTCAAGAGTGCGGCGCCCCCTCAATCAGTAGCGCAGGGCGTTAGAGCCCTCCGCGCTTTGACGCTGGCCCGTTTCCTGGACGGCCTCTGCGCCGAAAAGCAGGTGCCATGGCTTCCAAAATGTCGTCGCGCAAAATGAAGTGATGCACAAGGGCCGCCGCTGCGTGCAAGCCCGCGAGCGCGAACAGACACCACGCGCCGATTTCGTGAACCCCATGAAAGATCCTTACGAGGGCCGCATCCTTGGCGACAAGCGGCGGAATACTCCACGCAAACAACTCAAAGGGACGCCCTCGCAATATCGTCTGGGCGAGGCCGGTTGCGGGTTGAATCAGCAGAAGCGCGTACAGTCCGTATTCGCTGAGCCGAGCTCCCAGTTGATGCAGCGGGGTCATGGACGGCGGAAATGCCGGAAACTGCGCGCCGGTAACACGCCACAAGAGCCGGAACACCGTTAGCGCCCAAATCGTCACACCGAGCGAGCGGTGAACCTGCAACAAAGGCGGCGCCCAGGATCGTTCTTCCACCTGACCATACAGCAGGCCGCTGCCGAACAGAGTCAGAACGACCAGCAGGGTGGTCCAGTGCAATGTGATCGTGAGAGTGTCGAACGGCGGCCGGGCGCGCGCTGGTGGCGCCACATCCACGAGCTGAGTGACCATCGGTGAGCGAATGTGCCCCGAGATGACCTGTTGAGGCCTTCCCGAGTGTCCGATCGCTTGTTGGTCCATCGCTTGCCTCTCGCGTGGGGATCTAACATGCAAAAGACACCGCGACGGGCCCGATTATTCCCAATCCTCGCTCGGTCGACGCGACCGAGCGAATCGTCGAGAACACACGCACGCGCTATCCGGACTGGCCGCTGGAAATGTTGATTGCGATGAATGTCGCGGCTCGGGCCAAGGGGCTTTCTGCGGCGGCCGCGCACTGACTTCGCGGAACACGGAGGATCCGAGCCGCGGCTAGTGGGGACATGCGTCTGCGCAGGGTTCGCGCGGCCGCGGCCTGGTCCGGGATCAGCCGGCCAACCCGTGGCTGCGCGGGATAGGAACCTTTAGGGCTTGTCTTCTGAGATCACACCAGGTCGTAGCGATCCAGGTTCATCACCTTGTTCCAGGCCGCCACGAAGTCACGCAGGAACAGCTGCTGCGAGTCGCTGCACGCATAGACTTCCGCGAGGGCTCGGAGCTGGGAGTTCGAACCGAACGCCAGATCGACAACGGTGCCCGTCCACTTGAGCTCGCCCGTCGCCCGGTCTCGCCCCTCCAATACGCCTTCAGAGCTGGCGGACTTCTGCCACTTGGTGCTCATGTCGAGGAGATTCACGAAGAAGTCATTGGTCAATGTCGCGGTTCGCTTGGTGAACACACCGTGTTGGGACTGCCCGAAGTTTGCATTCAGGGCGCGCAGGCCACCGATCAAGACCGTCATCTCAGGGGCGGTCAGCGTCATCAACTGTGCCTTGTCCACCAGCAGCTCAGCCGCCGATCCCTCAAGTCCCTTACGGACGTAGTTGCGGAACCCGTCTGCAGCCGGCTCAAGTACGGCGAACGAATCCACATCGGTCAGCTCCTGCGACGTATCCATGCGCCCCGGCGAGAAGGGAACCTTAACTTCGTGGCCGGCCTTTTTCGCAGCTGCCTCGATGGCTGCGCAGCCGCCGAGAACGATCAGGTCGGCAAGCGAAACCTTCTTCCCGCCGGACGGTGCGCTGTTGAAGTCCTTCTGGATCACTTCCAGCTTCCGCAGGACCTTGGCCAGTTCTGCCGGCTGATTGACTTCCCAACTCTCCTGCGGCGCCAGGCGTATGCGCGCGCCGTTCGCTCCACCGCGCTTGTCGCTGCCGCGGAACGTTGCGGCAGACGCCCAGGCCGTGGTGACCAGTTGAGAGATGGAAAGTCCGGATGCCAGGATTTTGGCCTTCAGGGCGGCAATGCTCTGTTCGTCGATCAATTTGTGATCCACCGCTGGAACGGGGTCCTGCCACAGCAGCGGCTCCTGAGGAACAAGCGGGCCAAGATAACGTGACCGGGGACCCATATCGCGGTGCGTCAGCTTGAACCACGCTCGGGCGAAGGCGTCCGCGAACTGACCCGGGTTCTCGTAGAAGCGTCGCGAAATTTTCTGGTAGACGGGGTCGAACCGCAACGCAAGATCGGTGGTCAGCATGGCTGGCGCGTGGCGCTTCGCCGGATCGCAGGCATCCGGTACTGTACCGGCGCCCGCGCCACCCTTGGGCTTCCACTGGTGCGCACCGGCCGGACTCTTTGTCAGCTCCCATTCATAGCCGAACAGATTGCGGAAGAAGTTGTTGCTCCACTTCGTCGGCGTGCTGCTCCAGGTGACTTCCAGGCCGCTGGTGATCGTGTCACCACCTTTGCCGGTGCCAAAGCGGCTCTTCCAGCCAAAGCCTTGCTCTTCAATGCCGGCAGCTTCCGGCTCAGCGCCCACCAGTGCGGCTTCGCCGGCACCGTGGGTTTTGCCGAAGCTGTGACCGCCAGCGATGAGCGCCACCGTCTCCTCGTCGTTCATCGCCATGCGAGCGAAGGTCTCGCGGATATCGCGCGCCGCAGCGATCGGATCGGGGTTGCCGTTCGGGCCTTCCGGATTGACGTAAATCAACCCCATCTGCACGGCCGCGAGCGGATTTTCGAGATCCCGGTCGCCGGAGTGGCGTTTGTCAGCCAGCCAGGTCTGCTCCGCGCCCCAGTAAGTGTCAGCTTCCGGTTCCCAGATGTCCGCACGCCCGCCGGCGAATCCAAACGTCTTGAATCCCATCGATTCCAGAGCGACGTTGCCAGCCAAGATCATCAGATCGGCCCAGGAAATTCTCCGGCCATATTTCTGCTTGATCGGCCAGAGGAGCCTGCGCGCCTTGTCGAGGTTGGCGTTGTCCGGCCAACTGTTCAGAGGAGCAAAGCGCTGGCTGCCGCTCCCTGCGCCGCCGCGGCCGTCGCCCGTGCGGTATGTGCCGGCACTGTGCCATGCCATGCGAATGAATAAAGGTCCGTAGTGGCCGAAGTCCGCGGGCCACCAGCTCTGTGAATCCGTCATCAAGGCATGAAGGTCTCTGATGACGGCATTCAGGTCGAGGCTCTTGAACTCCGCTGCGTAGTCGAATCCCGCGCCCAGGGGGTCGGACTTGGAGGAATGCTGGTGCAAGAGATTCAACTTCAGTTGATTGGGCCACCAGTCTGCGTTCGATGGGGCGCCAGCTACCGTGTGCTTGTGCGCGCCGCCCGAGAACGGGCATTTGCCTTCGCTTTCCATGTGCTCTCCGATTGAGTCCCGTGCTTTCACGCTGCCGGCTCAAAGTAACGCTCTCGACATCGATACATCCAATCGATCTTTTGATTGAGAGCAATAGAGCACATCTATCGTAGAGATCTGCACCAACGAACCGCCGTGCCCACACCACCGCCGGCGTCAAATGCGCATGCGGGAGCGCGTCAAGGATCATCTGCCACACAGCTCGCACACATCGCAACCCTTATCGAAAACGATGCGCCATATGCCCGGCGCTTCCAGCCGCCAGATTGACGTGAACGTTCCGATCAGCTTGCCCTTGGGATCGCGTACTGGGCCCGTAGAGAGCGCCAGTGTGCCCGAGTCGAGCACTACCACTTTTTCCGGCGTCCAGGAAAACGGTACCTCGGACTTCTCGTAGAACCGCTTCCACGCTTGAGCCACTTGCAGTTTGCCGCGCCAGGGCGTCGGCCCCGAGAAGAACACGGCCTCATCAGACAGGAATGATGTGAACGCCGTGTAATCGCGATCCGCCATTGTCTTCGCGAAAGCGTTTTCGGTGTCCTCCACCTCGCGCTGGAGCTCCGGCAGATTGGGGCGTGCGGGTTCCGCCGCGAAGGCGGTCTGCAGACCGAGGAGCGCTAGCGCGAAAAAGATTGGACTTCTGCATTTGACGATAACCATTCCGAACTCCCATTGGCGAGACCTTTAACAGCGGCAACGGCTATCGGCGATTTCTGACTTGAGGTTCGGATTTCCGCCGAGGAATCCATTGTATTGGCTGGCAGATTCGGCGCGATGCAGCCGAATAGTTTGCTGCAGCTAAAGTACCTTGCCAATGTAAGGAGAGCCCCATGCCGTCACCGGCCAATGCCTGTGCGGCGCGGTCCAGTACACCCGGCAGGAGAGCAGGGGCCGGCGCAGTAGCGCCGCGGTCCCAGCAGCACGGGCGAACGGTTGTTCGCAAGCGCCGACTCGCCGGGCGCCACGATTCCGCGCGGCGGCGCCGGCCTTCTGCTGCGACCCGGGCCGGGTATCTGGAGAGGCTCGCAGACACCCGGCGTTGTTACGACTCGTCAGCTCCTAACGCGTCGCGGCATCCGCGTTTACCAGGCCAAAGCCGCCGAAGTTGTTGATTGGGGACTTCGGCAGAGTCATGACCGGCGCGGTCCAGTGCCGGCCATCATCGAGGGTAACGGTCACCTTCATGCCGCTGAAGCGATCGGGATCCTCCTGCGTCGAGCCCTGGATTGGCGCGAACACCGATTCGCCGAAGTCGAACGACTGGCCGCTCGTGAACTTGCCGGGCGCGAATGTCATGGTGAACAGGGTGTTACCCGGGCCGCTGACCGTGTGTGCGACATCGGCGATGCTCGGACCGGTCGTGGCGCCGATGCTGAAGCGATTCGGGTTCGGGTTGAAGACTAGCCCGGCCGGCGAGCTATCCAGCACGATCGAAGCGACCGAGTGGTGGCCGATGCCCTCCACCTCGACCGAGAAGTCACGATCCCAGCGCGTCCAGTCGCCGCTGGCGGCGAACTCCAGCGGCCCGGCGAAGGCGCCGGCGATCCAGCGCATGTTGGGCACCGGGATGGGCGTGGCTGTCTCCTCCATGCGCCTATAGACGCGCCGCGGCGAGAGACTCCCGGGACCGCCCGCCGCCTGCAGCACCAGGCCCGCGACCGCAGCGGCATCTGGTGCCGCGGCGCTCGTGCCGAAGAAGTTCGGATAGCCGTTCCCGTCGGAATCGAAGCCGAAGAAGGTCGTGTCTATGCCGTCGGCTGCGGTGATTTGCGGCGTGAAACGCACGTCCGGCTCATCCAGGCGATTGCCCGCGGTGTCGAGGTAGATCGTCACCGGGCCCGGGGAGCTGAAGTCCTCGGGGAACTTCGGGATCGCGTAGTACTGTGCAGCCACGCCGCGAGCCCCGCGGGCGGCCGAGTGCCCCCAGGTCGAGGGAGCGTTCTGCCGCTCACTTACGCCCAGCCCGTTGATGTTGATGTACTTGATGTGCCTCGCCGGACCATCGTTGGTCCTACCGATGACCAACTGGTAGTCGGTGACGTTCACCCCGCCGACGAAGTCAGTGGGGAACGGCGGCAGGAACAGGAATTGATTCGGCGTGTCCGTCAGCAGCGCGTTGTCGGTGGTGTAGAAGCCCGGAAAGGCCGGGCTGTTGGGATCCATCCAGTTCCCGTCCTTGTCGAACACGTACACGATGTAGTTGGTTTTCACCAACCCGAGGAAGAACGGCTCATCCCACTGAAACGTCACGCCCTGATTGAACGTGGTCGTGAAGCGCTGCGTGATAGAGGGCGAATCGTCGTCCTCGCCGTCGTTGAAGTTGTGCACCGTCAGCGGGCGGATGGCGGCCGGAATCTGCTCGAGGTGCACGTTGCCGTGGCCGTGCGCGACGAGGTGCTGCGCCCGGGCAAAGGAGATCGGGTGATAGACGCTCTCGTAGGCCTCGAGACCGTTGTTGCCGGCGGAGGAGAAGTACGCGGCCCCCGCCTGGCTGACGAGATCCACCGCCTGCGCCAGGATGCCATCCGAGTACATCGGCTCGTCGGAATAGCTGACGTCATCGCAGATTACGTCGGCGTTGAACTGCGCGCGCAGCGC
>Ga0210409_10002247_pt1 | contig 23241 bp, 26 predicted proteins | sample IncBWH17MmetaG_FD_161649 | JGI IMG/M metagenome (GOLD analysis project Ga0210409, IMG submission 161649) | Forest soil microbial communities from Barre Woods Harvard Forest LTER site, Petersham, Massachusetts, United States - Inc-BW-H-17-M | ecosystem: Environmental > Terrestrial > Soil >...
TGAAGGAACTGGGACACTCCGGGCATGGCATCGGCGAATGTCGACCTCGTGCGCTCGATCTTCGATGAGTGGCAGCATGGAGACTTCGACTCGGCCGCGTGGGCCGACCCCTGCATAGCGTTCGTCCTCGCCGACGGCCCCTCGCCCGGGAGCTGGGAAGGGCTCGACGGCATGATCGAAGGCTGGCGGGACTTTCTCGGGGCATGGCAGCACTGGCGGGGCGAGGCCGAGCACTATCGCGAGCTCGACGGCGAACGTGTTCTCGTCCTGATCCACGGGACCGGGCGCGGGAAAGCGAGTGGTCTCGACGCCGCGCAAGTACGTTCCGAGGGCGCAAACCTGTTCCACATCTCCGGCGGGAGGGTGAAGCGTCTCGTCGTGTACTTCAACCGCGAGCGCGCATTCACCGACCTCGGGCTCGGGCCGGAGGCCGGCGCAGCAGACGTGCGGGACTGAGCCAGCTTCAGTTGGCCGTCAGCATCGCTGCCGCGAGGGCGTCGGTCTTCTCGAAATAGATCGCCATGCGACGCACGCGGTCATCTCCGAACGTGAGCAGCAGATACATGGTGTTCGCGACCTCAGCGCCGCTGGCGATTCCGCGGATCCGCACGTCGCAGGTCGCCAGAACCTGGTCCCCGCTCCGTTGCAACGCCGTGACCGTGATCCCGCGAAACTCGACTGCATCGGGGTCGACCCACGCTCTGATCGCTTCCCGGCCACGCAGCGTGCCGAACGCGCCGGCCCGCTGCACCTCGGCGTCGACGGCGAACATATCCGCAAAGCGATCGAAGTCGCCGTCGTTGAAGGCAGCTATGCCGGCATTGATCAGCTCGAAGTGCGCGTCCGACACAGATCGGAAGTATCGCGCCGTTTCCGTCCGAGCATCGCCCTCAACGGATCAGCAGCGGTCCGCCGTAATTGGAGACCTGAGCGCCGTTCGTGACGCGCACGAGCACGCGGTAGACGCCGTGCGTGACGCGCACTACACGACTGAACTTCGAGCTCGTCGCGTTGCGATGGTGCAGGATCGTGCCGCCGACGAGCACGCCGTGTCCGTGCGTGATCCGCAGGATGCCGACCTGCATCCCGTCGAGCGCCGGAGAGACCGTGCCGAAGATGCGCGCGTAGTGCGTGCGGCCCGCGCTCGCGACATGGCTCGAGACGTTCACCGCGACGCTCTCGAGCGCCACCGGGCTGAGGACCGGCGGGTTCGTCGTCGTGGCGACGCGGAACTGCGTCGTGAGGGTCATCCCCAGCAGCGGGAACGAGAAGCCGCCGCCGGCGTTCGTCACGAGCGGGTTGCCTACGTTCTGGAAGCCCGCCGTGAAGGGGAAGGAGCTGGCCTGCAGCACGACGACCCGGTTGCCGTTGCCGGTGCCCGAGAGCGTGCCCTGCACCGTGATCGGGCCGCCGAACAGGACGGGGTTGGGCGAGGCGAGGATCTGCAGCGAGAGCGGCACCTTCGTCGTCAGGAGCCTGGCGTCGGCGCCGATCGACGGGCCGGCCGCGTTGACCGCCACGAGCCGGTAGTGGTAGACGGTGAGCGGCTGCAGTCCGGTCACGGGGAGCCTCACGCTGACCGTGTGAACGCCCGCTCCGGCGTCGGCGATCACCGTCTGTCCCCCGTAGGCCTTGGTGACGCCGTACTGGAAGTAGTAGGAGGCGTCGCTGCCGTTCGGGTCGACCGAGCCGGTCAGGACGGCCGAGCCGTAGCCGATTTCGCGGGCTGCGCCCGTCGACACGGTGGGCGCCGAGGCTGCCAGCGCCGTCGCGGGAAGCACCGCCGCGCCCGCCGCCAGCACCGCCGCGCACCGCAAAGCCGCCGCGCACCGCGGTCCCACCGTCCACCTGAATGACCTCATCTTCGCCTCCTACCCGCTGCCGCTGACAGTTATCTAACACACAAACCCCCGCGGGCGCCGAGAGGTGCGGGCCGGTGCGCGTGACGCTAGGCTCCCGCGACCCAAGTCATCAGAGGAGAGCCAAAGCATGTTCGTGTTCAAAGCAGCCGTCGTCGGGGCCGGGACGATGGGCGGACAGATCGCCCAGACGATCGCCGCCGCCGGCATCCCCGTTGTGCTCAAGGACATCGACGACGCGCTCGTGCAGGCGGGGCTCGAGGAGGCCCGCAACGTCACCAAGGGCCAGATCGGCAAGCTCGCGGAGAAGGGCAAGATCACCGAGGAGCAGGCCGAGCAGCAGATCGAGGAGATCGTCGGCCGCATAACCGGGACGACCTCCTACGAGGGCTTTGGCGACGTCGACTTCGTGGTCGAGGCCGTGCCCGAGAGGATCGAGATCAAGCAGGCCGTTCTCGCCGAGCTCGACGCGGCGACCCCCGGCCACGCGATCCTCGCCTCGAACACCTCCTCGCTGTCGATCACCGAGATGGGCGAAGCCACGCTGCGGCCCGAGAAGGTGATCGGCTTCCATTACTTCTATCCGGCGTCGATCATGCCGCTGATCGAGATCGTGGAGGGCGAGGACACCTCCGCCGAGACCGTCGCGGCCGCCATCACCTTCGCTCAGGCGATCCGCAAGCAGCCGATCACGTGCGCGGAGGTGCCCGGCTTCGTCGTGAACCGGATCCTGAACTCCGGCACCTCGGAGATCTGGCGCGAGCAGGAGGAGAAGGGCCTCTCGATCAAGAAGATCGACGACGGGGTGGGCGCCGCGGGCGTGATCCCGGTCGGTCCCTACTACCTCGTCAACCTGCTCGGCCTCGACACCGTCCTGCATGTCGCCGAGCACCTGGTCGAGTCCTACGGCGAGGAACGCTTCTACGTGCCCAGGGGCATGCAGAAGCTGGTGGCTGAAGGCAAGCTCGGCGCGAAGACCGGCGGAGACGGCTTCTACGATCCGCAGGGCGAGCCGAACATCCCCGGAGACGGCGACCCGGACGTGCAGGAGCTCGTCGAGCTGCTCACGCTGAAGACCTTCCTCGAGGCGTGCCTCGTGCTCGAGGAGGGTGTCGCGACGCATCGCGACATCGATTTCGGCCTGATGGCCGGCGCCGGGCTCGACCCGCGCCGCGGGCTGATGCCGCCGTTCATGAAGGCCGACGCCGAAGGCCTCGACTCGATCCTGGAGCGCATGGAGAACGCCCAGGAGCGCCATGGCGAGCGCTTCACGCCGCCGACCATCCTGCGGCGGCTCGTGGCACAGGGCCGGCTTGGGCAGAAGCGCGGCCAGGGCTTCTACGCATACCCCCAACCCGACGCCGAGCAGCCGGCGGAGGTCATCAAGCTCGAGACGCGGGAGGAGGGCGTCGCGATCGCGTGGCTGGCGAACGGGCAGATGAACTCGATCTCGCCCCAGGTCGTGCAGGACCTCGAGAAGGTGTGGGCCAGCGTCAAGGAGTCGGGCGTGCGCGCGCTCGTGATCGCCTCCTCGAATCCATTCCTGTTCTCGGCGGGCGCCGACATCAAGGCTTTCACGACCATGGACGAGGCGTCGGGCGCGGAGCTGATCAACGCAGCGCACGCCCTGTTCAAGGACCTCGGCTCCGACGGGGTCAGCACGATCGCCGCCGTCAACGGGCTGGCCTTCGGCGGCGGCTGCGAGCTGGCGATGGCATGTGACGTGCGGATCGCCGCTCGCTCTGCGATCTTCGGCCAGCCGGAGATCAAGCTGGGGATCATCCCGGGCTTCGGAGGCACCCAGCGGCTGCCACGCCTCGTGGGGGTGAGCAAGGCCCTGGAGATGAACCTCGTCGGCGACCCGGTCCTCGCGGACGAAGCGTTCGAGCTCGGCCTCTGCAACCGGCTGGTCGACGATCACGAACTGCTCGACACGGCCCTTCAATGGGCCCGCAAGCTCGCCGGCCAGGCGCCGCTGGCGGTCGAGCAGATCAAGCGCGTGTCGGCGGCCGGCGAGCTCGACGCCGGTATCGAGGCAGAGAAGGGCGCCTTCGCGTCGGTCTTCCAGAGCGCCGACGCCAAGGAGGGCATCTCGGCGTTCCTGTCCAAACGCGCGCCGCGCTTTCAGGGGCGATGAGCGAAATGCCGGCGGCGACGTCCGCAGGCCACGACGTCGCGAGCCTTGCGGAGCTCGTGCGCGAGGCGGGCTCGGTCGTGGCCCTCACGGGGGCCGGGATCTCGGTTCCCTCCGGCATCCCCGACTTCCGCTCGCCCGGAAGCGGGCTCTGGGAGAAGGTGGATCCGATGGAGGTCGCTCACATCGACGCGTTCACGAGCGACCCGCGCAGCTTCTGGAGCTTCTACGGCGAGCGGTTCTCGACGCTGGAGAGCAAGCAGCCCAACGGCGCGCACAGGGCGCTCGTGCGGCTGGAGCGCCACGGGATGCTCGACGCGGTCATCACACAGAACGTCGACACCCTCCACCGTAAGGCCGGCACGCGCGAGCTCGTCGAGGTGCACGGCAGCATCGCCACATCCAGCTGTCTGCGCTGCGGCGGGAGCATCTCCCTCGAGGAGACCCGCGCGCGGATCCGCGCGGACCGTGAAGGCGTGCCCTGCTGTGAGGAGTGCGGCCGGCCGCTGAAGCCCGACGTCGTCCTGTTCGGCGAGTTCCTGCCCGAGGAGGCGCTCACGAGGGCGCGGCAGCTGTGCGAGCGGGCAGACGTGCTCATCTGCATCGGCTCGTCGCTCGAGGTGCATCCCGTCGCCGCTTTGCCTCTGCTGACGCGCGACGCGGGTGGGGCCGTGGCGATCGTCACCCAAGGGCCCACTCCCCTCGACGACCTGGCCGAGGTGCGGCTGCGGGGCGACGTGGTCGACGAGCTGCAGGCGCTCGCCGCAGCGCTCGCGGCGGACTAGCGTCGCGCCCCCGTCCGGCCTCAGGCCGGCAGCTTTGCGACGGTCAGCAGGTATTCCGCCCGGACGCTGAAGCTCCCGTCCTCGGCCTCGTTGGCGCCGCCGTAGAGATCGAGCATCGCCTCGCGCATCTCGCCGTAGCGGCCCTGCGGCTCGAGCGCGGCCTTCGCCATGATCGCGGGTCCGAGGATCCGCTCGTCGTAATCGAGCCAGCCCTCGGCGGAATCGTGGGTGAAGGTGACTGTGCGCCGCTCCAGAGACAGCTCGGCAGCGCTGTCCGCGAAGAGCTCGCGGACGTGCTCCTCGGTTCCCCAGCTCACCGGCGGTGCCAGCTCGGGCGGTGGCGGTGGCATGAACGAAGACAGGACCTTGAACGTCCGGCCGATCAGGCCGTCGGGGGTCCACGCCGTGACGCCGATGGTGCCTCCCGGCCGCGCGACCCGGGCCAGCTCGCCCGCTGCCTGCTGGTGACGCGGGGCGAAGATCACGCCGAAGCACGACGTCACGACATCGAAGGAGTTGCTCTCGAACGGGAGGTCCTCCGCGTCGCCCTCGACGAACCGCACATCGAGGCCGGCGTCGGCAGCCCGGCCGCGCGCTGCCTGCAGCAACTCGGGCGTGAGGTCGAGCCCGGTCACATCGGCGCCGGCGCGCGCGCCGGCCAACGCCACGTTGCCGCTCCCTGTTGCGACGTCGAGCATGCGGACGCCCGGGCCGGCTTCCACGCGCTGCGCGAGGAGCTCGGCGACGCTCTCGATCCGGCGCGCGACCTCCGGATAGTCGCCGCTGGCCCACATCGCCCGCTGGCCTTGCTTGAAGGCACTGATGTCGATGCCCATGCCCGCCGTCCTGCCTTTCAGCCCTCGGCCGCCGACAGTGCGCCCGCGAGCAGATCCTCTCGCGGGTCGATACCCCAGCGTCCCGCCACCTCGGCGAGCTCGCCGTCGAGCGGCCAACGGTCGGCGCGGGGCGGTCCGTCGTGTTCGAGGCTCGCGCCCTTCAGCGACATGCAGCCGCTGTTCTCACCGATCGCGCGAATCGCGCTCACCTCCTCAGTGCTCAGGCCCGCGTCACCCGCGACGGCGGCGAGCTCGGCACGCTTGTCCTCGATTCGGCGGGAGTCGGCCGCGCTCTCCTGGATGAGGGTGGGAGCGACGCAGCGGACGCCCGGCTGCGCCAGGTTCCACGCGCAGGCGAGCTGCAGCATCGTCAGCCCGTGGAGCTCGGCGTAGGGGCGCATCAGCTCGAGCTTCTCGCGCCCGTCGCGCACCCATCCCTCGGGCCGGAACCTGCGGTGGTCGTACTCGGCAAAGGCGTGACCCGGCAGAACGTCGTCGTGGAAGACGCCCCCGTAGTCGACCACGCGCGTGATCAGGCTCACGTCGTGAGCAGTGGCTGCACCAAGCACCAGCTCCCCCGGCCACGGCTCGAGCGGGCCCAGGATGATCATCGCCCAGTCGATCTGCCCGGAGAAGCGCTCGAGGCAGTCGATCAGATCGAGCGTGAAGCCGTTCGCCGGTCCGGGAGCCACTCCGAGCATACGCGTGAGGCCCGCATCGCGAGCTGCCTCCATCGCCTCCCAGACCGCCGGGCTCGTGTAGCCGATGCGGTCGGGGTTGTGCAACAGCAACAGGTCGAAGCGGTCCACGCCGCAGCGCTCGAGGCTGCGCTCAGCGGCCATGCGGACGTACCCGGCGTACTCCTGCGGACCGCGCAACCGCGGATCGGTGAAGCGGGGGTAGCCCTTGGCGCCGTCGCGCTGTCCCTCATAGAAGTCGTGTCCGATGGCTCCCACCAGGCAGTAGCTGTCGCGCTCGACGCCGCGAAGCGCCCGCGCCAGGGCGAGGTCGGCCTCTCCGGCGCCGTAGACGTCGGCGGTGATCACGGTGTCGATGCCCGCACCGGGCCGCAGCAGGGTGCTCAGGCGCTCGTCGTCGAGCGGCTCGCCGAAGTGCATGAAGCGCCCTCCGCTCCATGTGCCGATTGCGGTTGTCGTCGGGTCCATGCTCACTGGAGGTTAAACCCAGTCGCGGTTCGGGCCCGAAGTGCGGCTTCGAGCCGCTCCAGCGCATGACGCACGACATCCTCGTTGAGCGTGCCTTCGGCATCCGGGAGCGCGAGGCGCCCCTGCTCGGCGACGCCGGCTCGCAGCTGCTCCAGCTCGGCGATGCGGATCGCGAGATCTTGGCGCTTCTCCGCGCGGAGCTCGGCCAGCGCCGCGGCGAACGCCCGATCGAGCTCGATCGCGGCGTGGGCGAGCCGTCCGTGGTCGAGGTCCTCTCGCGCGCGTAGCACGAGCTCCTCGCACATCAGCGCGGCTCCGCGCCCGCCGAGCAGTACGGCGACACGCTCGTGCGGGCGCAGGGCGGCCGAGCGACCACGCGGGCGCCGCCGCCTGGACGAGGCCCGGTGGACGACCGCCGACCAGATCAGCTCCCGCGCGTGCAGCCACTGCCCGTATGCGACCTGCTCGCCCTCCCCCCAGCCGGCCCTGATTACCAGCGCCTGCTCGGGCGAGACCGCATGCGTGTAGGGGTCTGCCGAGGCGATGCGATGCGCGTGCAGGACGCGGTTCAGGACGGCGGTGGCAGCGGTCACCTCTCGCTCGGCGTCGATCTCCGCTAGCCACACGCGCGCCTGGTGCTCGGCGGACAGCGACACGGGATCCACGATCGTGACGCGCGCGGTGGCGACGGGGGCGGCGGTCGGATCGGCGGTGGAGCCGAGCCCGCGCCTGCGCGAGCGGCTGAGCATCGAGAGCCCGCGCCGCCGCGCCACGGTGGCCGCGCCGGGCGACGATCGTTCCGCGCCGAGCGTTCCGAGCACCACCACGCGCTCGGGCTCGGTGTCGGCGCCGGTCCGCAGCAGGTAGCGGCCGTCAGCCGGGCCGAGTGCCCAGGGGAACTCCATCTGGATGAAGATGAACAGTCGCTCGGGCATCGCTTCACCGTATCCTTCCGCTGTGGCGTACGGTGGAAGGCGCCGACGCCCCGTGTCACTCGACGATCAGGAGCAGATCGATGTCCGACGCCAGCAGCGTGACGAAGAGCCTGCGAGAGCGTCTCGGCGGCAGCACCGAGGACCGCCTCGGCCGCGCCCTCTCCGAGCTGCTCGAAAACCCCCTTCTCACGGGTGCTCTCGGCCGTGCCTTCGACGCGCGCGAGAAGGCGGCCCAGGCGCAGGAGGTGGCGATGGGGGCCCTCAACCTCCCCTCGGCGGCCGACATCGAGAGGCTGACGCGGCGCCTACGCTCGGTCTCATACCGCCTCGAGGGAATCGAGGATGGCGTCGGGCGACTGGATCGCGCGCTGGCGCCGGGCGGTGTCGAGGCGCGCCTTTCGGCGATCGAGGAGCAGCTGCAGGCACTCACTCGCAAGCTGGACCAGGACGCGCCGGCGCAACCGGCACACTCGCCGTCGCGCGCGCAGGCCGCGCGCACAGCGCCAACTGCGAAAGCCGGGCGGCCGCGCAAGGCCGGGCCGGCGGCCAAGAGCGCCAGCGGCGCCAGAGCGCCCCGGTCCGGTAGGGCCGCGCCGAAGAAGGGCTGACGCTCAGGCCGCGAGGGCGGCCACCGCGGCGGATCCCATCCGCTCGGCCGCGGCGAGCAGCGCGGCGTCCTCGATGCGCCTGCGCCCGCCGTTCGGATCGAACGTGTCGGATACCGCGAGGACGCAGGCGACGGGAGTATCGGCGCCGGCGCCCACGGCGAACAGGGCCGCCGCCTCCATCTCGACGGCGAGCGCGCCGGGCGCGGACGGCCGTCGCCCCTCGTCATAGAACAGGTCGACGCTCACGACGGTCCCGCAGCGCGCCGACGGGGCCTGGCCGGCCAGCGCCCGAGTGAGCTGCCGATCGGCGGACACACGCTCGCCGGCGCCGAGCGCCCGCGAGGTCCCGTCGGCGGAGATCGCCTCGCTCGCGACGATCAGCTCCCCCAGCTCGAGCCCGGGTGCGAGAGCGCCGCAGGTGCCCACCCGGATCGCGCGCCTGGCGCCCAGCGCGATCAGCTCGGAGAGGACGATCGCGGCGGACGGGCCGCCCATGCCCGTGGCCTGGATCGTGAGCGGCTCGCCGTCGGCGGCGCTGCCGGTGTAACCCCACAGGCCGCGGTGATGGTTGAACATCAGCGGGCGCTCCAGCAGCACCTGCGCGAGGGCGAGCGCGCGTCCCGGATCGCCCGGCAGCAGCACGCGGTCGGCCAGCTCCGCCGTGGGTCGCAGATGGATGGGGTCGCTTCCGGACACCGGCGGCGACTTTAGACTGCCTGCAATGGGACCGTCCTTCGCGTTCGTTCGTGTCTGAGCCCGAGGACGCTCCCGTGAGCTCCGCCGGCGAGCCCAACCTCGCCCAGGTCGCGGCTCGCGCCGGCGTATCGCCCGGAACGGTGACCCGCTGGGTGAATAGGGGTCTCGTCCCGGGGTACGAAGGGCACTGGACGCCCGCCTCGATCGCCTACGTTCGCGTCGTCGCGCGGCTGCGCGCCCGCGGCCACACGCTCGAGCAGATCAAGCGCGCCAGCGATCGGGGGCAGCTCGCGGTCGGCCCCATCGAAGACCTGCTGAGCGGCTCCGACGAGCGCTACACGCTGCAGGAGGCCTCGCGCACGAGCGGCCTGAAGCCCGAGCTGATCGAGCGCATCTTCGCGACGATGGGCCTCGCCTCGGTCTCGGCCCAGGCCCTCACCGACGAGGACCTCGAGATGCTGAGGTATGTCGCGGCGATGCTCGACGCGGGCATCCCCCTGGAGGCGTTCCTTCAGCTGGCGCGCGTCTACGGGCAGGCGCTCGCGCAGATCGCCGACGCGGAGGTGCGGCTGTTCCACCTGTACGTGCACGAGCCGCTGATGCGCGACGGCATTCCCGGCCTCGAGATCGCCGAGCAGATGGAGGGGCTCGTCGGCGAGGTGCTCCCCTTCATCGCTCCGCTGATGGGATTCGTGCACGGACGCTTCCTCGCGCATTTCGTCGAGCAGGACGTGATCGGCCACATGGAGTCCGGCCTGGGGGAGAGCGCCTACGAGGAGGGCCGCCTGCGCGTTGCGATCGCGTTCGCCGATCTGGCCGGCTATGCCCGGCTGACGGTCGAGCGGGGCGATGAGGTTGCGCTGGACACCGTCGAGCGGTTCGTCGAGGCGGTCGAGCAGTCGCTGCCGGTCGACGCGCGCGTGACGAAGACGCTCGGCGACGAGGTGATGGTCGTCGGCCCCGATCCTGCCGCCCTGACTGAGTGGGCGGTGGGCCTGCAATCGGAGGCCCTGGTCGAGGAGGCGTCCGTGCGGATCGGGATCCACTACGGCGAGGCGCTGTACCGCGACGGCGACTACTACGGGCGCGACGTCAACCAGGCCGCGCGCGTCGTCGCGCGCGCCGGCGGCGGCGAGGTGCTGGTCACGCGGGCGGTCGTCGACGTGGCCGCGGGGATGGACGGCCTGGAGTTCGACCGCATCGGCGAGGTGCGGTTGAAGGGCTTCTCCGAGCCGACCGAGCTGTTCATCGCCTCGACGCCCGGGGAGTAGGCCGGTGGACGTCGTGTCTGTCGTGCGCGAGGCTGCGGCCGGCGCCCTGGCGCCCGCCGCGGGCAGGCCGCTGGTGCTGATGCTCTCCGGAGGCCGCGACTCGGTCTGCCTGCTCGACGTCGCGCTGGCGCTGCACGGGGGGCGGGCGCTCTGTGCGCTGCACGTCAACTACGGGCTGCGCGAGGAGGCCGCCGGCGACGAGCAGGCCTGCGTGGCGCTGTGTGGAGCGCTCGGCGTCGAGCTGAGGCTGCTGCGCGAGCGCCGCTCGCCCCGCGACGGCGCGGCGCCGGGCTGCAGCTCGGGCAACCTGCAGGCATGGGCGCGGGAGGTGCGCTACCGCGAGGCCGGGCGCATCGCGCAGGAGCAGGACGGCCTGTTCGCGACCGGGCACACGGCCAGCGACCAGGTCGAGACGATCCTCTACCGGCTCGCCAGCTCCCCCGGGCGGCGAGCCCTGCAGGGGATGGTGGCCGGCGAAGGACGGCTGATCCGGCCGCTGCTGAGCGTCACTCGGGAGCAGACGGCCGCCTACTGCCAAGCGCGTTCGCTTCAGTGGCGGGAGGACGCGAGCAACGACGACGAGCGCTACGCCCGCGCGCGCGTGCGCCACGGCCTGCTGGCGGCGCTGCGGGCGGTGCACCCGGCAGCCGATGCGAACGTGCTGCGGACCGCTCGCCTGCTGCGCGAGGAGACCGAGCTGCTGGACGGCCTCGTCGAGGAGGAGCTCGGTGGACGCTCGAGCATCGCGATCGCGCGCCTGCAGGAGCTGCCGCCGGCACTGGCCCGCCTCGTCGTGGTGCGCCTGGCGGAGGACGCGGTCGGCGACTACGCGCCCCAGGCCGGGGACCGCGTGGAGGAGATCATCGCTCTCGCCCGCCGCGGGGGACGGGCCGAGTTGCACGTGGGCGCCAACGCGGGCGCGGTGATCGAGGACGGGACGCTCCACATGGTGAGGCTGCCGCCGCGCGGCGACTAGACTCCCGACGGTGTCCACACCCGCGCGCGCGGCAGGCGAGGCCGCAGTCGGCGAGGTGCTCGTCACCTCGGAGGAGCTGCAGCGGCGGGTCGCCGAGCTGGGCGCGGAGATCTCGCGCGACTATGCCGGCCGGTCGCTGCTGCTGGTTGGCGTCCTCAAGGGCGCGGTCTTCTTCCTGAGCGATCTCATGCGCTTCATCGACATCCCCGTCGAGGTCGACTTCATGGCGGTGGCCTCCTACGGCTCAGCCACCGACTCCTCCGGCGTCGTGCGGATCCTCAAGGACCTGGACGCGGCGATCGAAGACCGCGACGTGCTGATCGTCGAGGACATCGTCGACTCCGGGCTGACCCTGCAGTACCTGCTGCGCAACCTCGGCTCGCGCAACCCGCGGACGCTCGAGGTGTGCGCGCTGCTCACGAAGCCCGAGCGGCGGAAGGTCGACCTGCCGACTCGCTATGTGGGGTTCGAGATAGCCGATCGCTTCGTGGTCGGCTATGGCCTCGACTACGCCGAGCGCCATCGCAACCTGCCGTTCGTGGCGGCGCTGGAGAGCTAGAAGGCTCGCCGCCGCAGCGCCCGCCGCCGGCCGAATGGACGGGTTGCCCATGGTACGCTAGGGGACTGGTGCCCGAGAACTCAAACGGCGCCACGACCTTCAGGATCTCGCCATGAGCCGTTTCTTCAAGAGCGCCGCGTTCCCGATCCTCATCGTTGTCGTGCTGGCGTTCCTCGCCGTCAAACTCGTCAACCCGGGATCGAGCAACCACCACCCGCACAGCTACCAGACGCTGGTGGCGAGCGAGATCCCCAAACACGAAGTCAAGTCGGTCGAGCTGAAGAACAAGGGCAAAGCGCTCGAAGTCGAACTCGTCAACAAAGAAAAATACGAAACCGGCTTCATCGACCAGGCCGCGCCCGAACTGATCAAGGAACTGCGCACCGCCGGGGTCAAGTACAACGTCGAATCGGAAAAGAGCAGCGCCCTGCTGGGCCTGCTCACCTACATCATCCCGTTCGTCCTCTTCTTCGGCTTCTGGATCTTCATCATGAACCAGGTCCAGGGGGGCGGCTCGAAAGTGATGTCGTTCGGCAAGTCGCGTGCCAAGCGCCTGTCGGCCGACTCGCCGAAGATCACCTTCCGCGACGTCGCCGGGGTGGACGAGGCCGTCGAGGAGCTTCACGAGATCAAGGAGTTCCTCGAGAACCCGAAGAAGTTCCAGGCGCTGGGAGCGCGAATCCCGACGGGCGTGCTGCTCTACGGGCCGCCGGGCACCGGCAAGACGCTGCTGGCGCGCGCCGTGGCCGGCGAGGCGGGCGTTCCGTTCTTCTCGATCTCGGGCTCCGACTTCGTCGAGATGTTCGTCGGCGTGGGCGCATCGCGCGTGCGCGATCTCTTCGAGCAGGCCAAGCAGAACAGCCCCTGCATCATCTTCATGGACGAGATCGACGCGGTCGGCCGCCACCGCGGCGCGGGTCTCGGGGGCGGCCACGACGAGCGTGAGCAGACGCTGAACCAGCTGCTCGTCGAGATGGACGGCTTCGAGGCGAAGGACAACATCATCATGATCGCGGCCACCAACCGGCCTGACATCCTCGACCCGGCGCTGCTGCGTCCCGGGCGCTTCGACCGTCAGATCGCCGTCGATCGTCCCGATCGCAAGGGGCGGGCGAAGATCCTCGAGGTGCACACGCGCGGCAAGCCACTCGCGAAGATCATCGACATCGACGCCCTAGCCGGCCAGACGCCCGGCTTCACAGGCGCCGACCTGTCCAACCTGATCAACGAGGCTGCGCTGCTCGCGGCGCGCACGGGCAAGCGCGAAATCGGCCAGGAAGAGCTCGAGGAGGGGATCATGCGCGTGATCGCCGGCCCCGAGAAGAAGACGCGCGTGATGAGCGAGAAAGAGCGGCTGATCACCGCCTACCACGAGATGGGCCACGCGCTCGTGGGCCACTTCCTCGAGCACTCGGACCCCGTCCACAAGATCTCCGTGATCTCCAGGGGCCAGGCCCTCGGCTACACGATCTCCATGCCGCAGGAGGACCGCTTCCTGACGACCCGCGCCGAGCTGAAGGACTCGATGGCGATGACCCTGGGCGGCCGCGCGGCGGAGGAGCTCGTCTTCGGCGAGATCACGACCGGCGCCTCCAACGACATCGAGAAGGTGACGGCCACCGCCAAGCAGATGGTGATGCGCTTCGGCATGAGCGAGAAGCTCGGCCCGCGCGTGTTCGGGCACGACCACGGGCAGCCCTTCCTCGGGCGCGAGTTCTCGACCGAGCCCGACTACTCCGACGAGATCGCCCGGGAGATCGACGACGAGGTGCGCCGCATCATCGAGGCCGCTCACCAGCGCGCGAAGGACATCCTCAACGAGCACCAGCGCGACCTCAGCAAGATCTCCGAGATCCTCGTCAAACGCGAGACGATCGAGAAGGAGGAGTTCCTGGCGCTGCTCGCGGGCAAGAGCGAGGAGGAGGTCTTCGGGGTCGAGGAGGAGACCAAGCCGGAGCTGCCCGCGCCCCCGCCGGCACCGGCCGACCGTGCTGAGCGCGAAGCGCCACGCACGATCCCGCGTCCCGGCCTCGCCGGCGGCACCGCGGAGCTGCGGGGCAGCGATCCCGAGCTTCCCGGCCTCAGCTGAGCAACGCGCGCACAGCCGCTCGTCAGGGCTCTTTTCGCCTGATGGGCATCGTCAACGTGACGCCCGACTCGTTCTCCGACGGGGGGCGGTACGTGCGAGCGGATGACGCGATCGCTCACGGGCTGGAGCTGGCCTCGGAGGGCGCCGACATCCTTGACGTCGGTGGCGAGTCCACCCGCCCCGGAGCCGAGCCCGTGCAGGTCGAGGAGGAGCTTCAGCGCGTGCTGCCCGTGATCGAGGGTCTCGCGGCCGCCGCCGGTTCGATGGCGGGGAGCCCGGAGATCTCGATCGACACGACCAAGCTCGCCGTCGCCGAGGCCGCGATCGACGCGGGCGCCGCGCTGGTCAACGATGTCAGCGCCTTCCGAGCCGACCCCCGGATGGCGGGCCTCGTCGCGGAGCGCGGCGTCGACTGCTGCCTCATGCACATGCTCGGAGAGCCCCGCACGATGCAGGCGGACCCGCGCTATGACGACGTGGTGGACGACGTCAGGTCTTTCCTCGAGCAGCGGCTGCGATTCGCGGTCTCCGAGGGCGTGCCGGAGGAGCGCATCATGCTGGACCCCGGCATCGGCTTCGGCAAGACCGAGCGGCACAACCTGGAGCTGCTCAGGCGCCTAGGCGAGCTGTGCGAGCTCGGCCGCCCGATTCTGATCGGGACCTCGCGCAAGCAGTTTCTCGGGCGTATCCAGGCGCGCGCGGCCGGCAGGTCCGAGCCCGCCGGGGTCGCCGACCGCCTGGCCGGCACGCTCGCCTCGAACGTGCTCGCCTACGAGCGCGGCGCCAGCGTCTTCCGCGTCCATGAGGTGGCTCCCGTGCGGGACGCGCTTGCCGTGGCGGCTGCTACGTTGGGCCTGAGATGAACGGCGCGGAGCGGGGGGACGACTCGGACGATCTGGACGACGAGGAGGGCGGCGATCTCGGCGAGGAGCGCGAGGACACCGCCGAGTCGGTAACCGTCGAGATCACCGGCCTCTCGCTGTACACCCACCACGGGGTGACCGAGGCCGAGCGCGAGGTGGGTCAGCGGCTGGTGCTGGACCTGCGCCTCGATCTGGGCGAGACCGACGCGACGGTCACCGACTCGATCGAAGACACGGTCGACTACGCGGAGGTCTGCCAGCTGGTCGCGCTGATCGCACAGCAGCGCTCGCACAAGACGCTCGAGCGCCTGTGCAGCACGATCGCCGACCGGCTGCTGGCCGACTACGAGCTCGAGGGCGTATGGGTGAAGGCCGCCAAGCCCGAGCCGCCCATCGCCCTCGCCGTGGACGAGGTCTCCGTCGAGGTGTGGCGCGAAGCGGAGGGGTAGGGTGCGTCTGTGAGCTCGGCGAGCAGCTTTCGCGAAGTGGTGGAGAGCGGCGACATCGCCGCCGCCGAGGCGCTGTTCGCGCAGGACATCGTCTTCCACAGCCCCGCCACCTTCCACCCCTTCGTGGGGCGCGACACCGTGATCGCGCTGTTGAGGATCGTGGCCGAGACGTTCGAGGACTTTCGCTACACCGACGAGTTCGAGGCCGACGGCGCCCACGCGCTGATCTTCAGGGCCGCGATCGGCGGCAGGGAGATCGAGGGCCTGGACCTGATGCGTGTCGACGACGACGGTCTGATCGCCGACTTCACGGTGATGCTGCGGCCCATCTCGGGTCTCGTGCCGTTCGCCCAGGCTATGGGCGAGAAGGTCGCACAGGCGGGCCTGCAGACGACCCGCGTGTGAGCGCGCGATGCCAGCTGCACGGCTGAATGGCTGAGCGCACGCAACGTACGGGGATGCTCGGCCTCGGCTCCAACGTGGGCGAGCGCCGCGCCAACCTCCAGGCGGCTGCGGACGCGCTCCGCGGCGTCGGCGTGGAGGTGCTTGCCAGCTCCTCGACCTATGACACCGATCCCGTCGGCGAGCTGCTCGACCAGCCGAGCTTCCTCAACGCGTGCCTGCTCGTCCGCACGGCCCACGAGCCGCTGCAGCTGCTCGACTCGGTCAAGCGCGTGGAGCGCCAGCTGGGACGCGAGGAGCCCTCGCTGCGACACGGCCCGAGGACGATCGACATCGACATCCTGCTGCTGGGGGAGCTCCAGCTCGCGGAGGAGAGCATGTCGCTTCCGCACGCGCAGCTGCTCAGCCGCCGCTTCGTGCTGATCCCGGCGCTCGAGCTGGACTTCGACCTGCACGCCCCGGACGGCCGCGGGCTCGCCGATGCCCTTGCCTCGCTGCCCACCGATGAGGGCGTGCGCTGGGCGGGCCCGCCGCTGCGCGTCAGTGGACGATGACCTTGCCTCGCATGCCTTCTTCGACGTGGATCGTGCAGTGGTAGTTGAACGTTCCCCTGCGAGTGAAGCGCGCCGTGTAGGTGCCCGATTCCTGGGTGCGAGAGTGGAACGAGCGAAAGGTCACGTTGTGTTCCACCTGGTCGCGCCACACCCACTTCACGCTGTCACCCCGGTTGACGTTCAGCGTGGCCGGATGGAAGCGGAATTCGTGCAGGACCACCGTGTGGGCGCGAGCCGCCCGCGCGCCTCCCCACGCGCCCGTCGGCAGGAGTGCTGCGGGCAGCGCAACCGCGAAGGCCACCAGCAGGCCAATCGTTCGCCGGCTCATCTCAGCTCCTTCCAGCTCGTATGATCACGTTCGCGTCTCTCCGGTCCTGAAGACCAGACTCCTCCGGGCGAGCGACCTTCCCGCATGCTCGGGCTCCTCAGGCCGCGGACCCGCGCTCGACCCAGCTGGCGAGGCGAAGCAGCGTGCCGGCCGCCACCCCTCGCCCTGAGAGCACGCAGAGGCGGCCGTTGCGCAGCCATGTGACCACCTGCGCCCCCTGCGTCGACCGCAGCCAGTAGGAAGTGCCGTTGCGGCGGTTCTCCGTGCCGCCGTCCACCCTGGCGCCGGGGTGCCGGAGACGATCGCGTAGCCGATCTGCTGGCCGCTGCCGTTCGCGTAGAAGACCGTCATGACGGTGCGCCCCGCGACGCTGTCGGTCCGCTGCCCGGTCGAGCGCCAGCCGAAATGCTCTTCCCAGTAGGGGAAGTGCACGCCCTGCACGGCGGCCACCAGCTCGGTCCTGTTGCGCGCGCTCTCCTTCGGAGCCGGCGCCGTGGCCGAGCTCAGCGTCAGCGCGGTCGCCTGGCGAAGGCTCAGAGCGTGTCCGCCGCCGCCCGACAGCACGACCGCCAGGACGGCGATCACCACGGCGACTAGGGCGCCGGCGGAGGCGAGCCTTCGTCCGAGGCCCGCGCCTGCGGCGCGTCGTGAGCCACCCAGGATCGAGCGCCGTGCCCGCTGGAACGATCGCTCGTCGATCATCGACTCGATCCGCCGGTGCAGCGCGTCGGACGCCCGCTCGTCGCTTGAGCGGACGAGCTCGATCAGCTCTGCTTCGGTGCGGGGGCGCTGGTTCATGGTGTGCCTCTACCTTGCAAGACTCCGCTGGCCTTCTTCTCTTCCCGGCCCGATGTCGTCCCGGATGCTCTCTGCGCGCCGCGCGCGCTCTCGTCGCCGGACGGGCTGCGGGAGGCCGGCGAGCGTGAGGGGTTCGCCGAGGGCTCGGGCGCCACCAGCTGCGTGCTGACCTGCTTGCGCGCGCGGAAGAGCCTCGTGGTGATGGTCGCCTCGCGCACATGCAGCGCGTGCGCCGCCTCACGATAGGAGAGGCCGAGCACGTCCACCGCGACCAGCGCCAGGCGAAAGTCCTCGGGCAGCCCGGCGATCGTCTCATATACCTCCTGCATCTCGGCGGCCTGCTCCGGCTGCCCCATCGGCTTCGGATCGGCCGCGGCGACGTCCTCGAGCGTCGCGACAGTCACGGGTCGGCGGCCGGCGGTGCGCCGGCTCGTCAGGAAGGTGTTGCGCAGCACGCGCATCAGGTAGTAGAGATCCTCGTCGCCGTGCAGCACGCGCGGACGCGAGAGCACGCGGGCGAAGGTCTCCTGCACGAGGTCCTCGGCGTCCTCGCGCGACCCGCAGAGCGCCCAGGCCGCGCGGTAGAGACGGTCCACGTGCTGGGTCAGGGACTGCGGATCGAGAATGCGCATGGAAGGGCGCGGGCGTCGCCCCGAGGCCGTGGCGCGATCGTTCCCGCACTGCGACTGTAGCGCCGGGAAGGATCCGAGGGGTATCCGCGTCATTGCAGGTAATGGGACTCCGCAGACTCCCGTTCCATCTCGTGTGCGCGCTGCTCGGTGCCGCCGTGGCGGTCATGCCGGCCGTCGCCGGATCGGAAACGAGCCCGACGATCGAAGCCGGCTTCAACGGCTACTACCCTGCGTGGGTGCCGCCGCAGCGAACTGTGGCTCCCGGCGGGTCCGTCGCCTTCAGCAATCCCACGACCCTGGCGCACGGGATCGAATGGCGCAGCGAAGTCAAGCCGAGCTGCAGCAGCGGCGTCCCGGTCGGCACGACCCCGGAAGCCTCTGGCACGAAATGGAGCGGAACCTGCACGTTCAGCCAGCCCGGCTCCTACACCTTCTGGTGCACCGTCCACAGATCCGCGATGGCCGGGACGGTGACCGTCAGCAGCAGCGGCGAAACGACGACCACGACGACAACGATGCCGTCCGGCACCACGACGACCACCACGACCGCCACCCAGCCCGGCGGCACGACCTCGAGCCCGCCGGCCGCGGGCATCCCTGCCGCGACACCCCCTCAGGCAGGGCTCGCGACTGTCATCTCGCTTGCCGGCCGCCAGCGCGGCAAGGCCGTGCGGGGCTCGGTCGAAGTGGCCACCGCCGACGCCGGCGGACGGCTCGAGGTCGACCTGCTCGCGAGCCGGGCCGCGCTGGCGAGCGCAGGCGCCGCCAGCGCACGCGTCGGGCGGCTCGTGCACTCTTCGCTGCACGCCGGCAAGCTGTCCTTCTCGGTGCCCCTCAACGCGAAGGGCAGGCGTGCGCTGGCCCGTCACCGCCGCCTGGCGCTGACCGTGAAGATCCTGCTCGCGCCTGCGCAGGGTCCACCGTCGTCCGCGAGCCGCCGGATCGTCCTGCACCCCTGAGCGGGTCGCCGCCCTCGCGCAGCGCCTACGCCCGCGCCGGTGCGGCCAGCCACGAAGCCGGCAGCAGGCCGGCCGGGAGCCCGCCGCTCAGCTGCGGGAAGTAGCGCACGAGCCGGGCGCTCGGGCGGCCCTCGATCATCGGGCGCACGTCGGCGATGCTCATGAGCAGCCGGATCGTGCTCCCGATCTGCAGGTCCGCGGCGTTCGGGGCCTCGCCGCCGAGCAGGCCCTCGGCGACCCATGCGTCGATCCGGTCGAGCTGGCCCGGGAGCGCCGCGAGGTCGGCCCTCGCGGCATCGTCGGTCGCCCTGTTCTTGATCGCCATCATGCGCGCGGCGAGGGGCTGCGCGGGGCGCAGCAGCGGACGCGGCAGGGGCAGCTTCGCGTCCTCGGCGTAGCTCTCCATCGCCGACGGTCGTCGCAGGAAGCCGACGTCGAGGATGCGTCGGGGCACGCTCTGCAGCACCTCATCGCCCCACCGCTCGGCCTCGAGCACGCGAGCATAGGCCGGGTCGCCCGGCGCCGGCAGCAGCGGCGGCTCGGGAACGAGCTCGTCCAGCCGGCGCATGATCGCGCGCGAGCCCACCAGCCGCTCGCCATCGGCGCGCATGCCCGGAACGGTTGCTCCGCCGTAGCGCAGCGGCCCGACGATCAGCTGGCTCATCGGCAGCAGGTCGACGCGGTCGTAGTCGATCGACTTCAGCCTCAGCGCTGCCTCCACGGCCGCGCACGGGTGCGACCCCGGAAGCACGTAGAGCCTTGGACGAATCCCTGCCATCGCCCGGCTGAGCATAATGCTCGCCGATGCTGCTGGTCGTCGACGTCGGGAACACGCAGACCCACTTCGGAACCTTCCGCGGCGAGGAGCTGCTCGAGCACTGGCGCTTCGCAACGGTGCGCGACTCCACCGCCGACCAGCTCGGCGCCGCTCTGCGCAACCTGCTGGAGCTGCGCGGCTACGGCTTCGAGGACCTGACCGCGTCGATCGTCTCCTCGACCGTTCCGCAGCTGGAGCCGGAGTGGACGGCGATGGCCAGCCGCTACCTCGGTCACGAGATGCTCGCCGTCGGCCCGGGAACGAAGACCGGCATGGCGATCCGCTACGACAACCCGCGCGAGATCGGAGCCGACCGCCTCGTCAACGCGGTGGCGATCCGCGACCGCTACAAGGGCTCCGCCGTATGCGTCGACTTCGGCACGGCGACCACCTTCGACGTCGTCTCCCGGGAGGGCGAGTACCTGGGCGGCGCGCTGATGACGGGCATCGAGATCTCCCTCGAAGCGCTGTCCGAGCGCGGAGCGCGCCTTCCGAAGGTCGACCTCGCCCCGCCAAAGAGCGTCATCGGCAAGAACACGATCGACGCGATCCGCTCGGGCGTCGTATACGGCTACGCGGGCGCGATCGACGCGATCCTGCGCCGCCTGTATGACGAGCTGGGCGAACGCACCGCCGTGGTGGCGACCGGCGGGCTGGCGCGGCTGGTCGTGCCGTACACCGAGGAGATCAAGGAGGTCGACGACCTGCTGACCCTCACCGGTCTGCGCCTGCTCCACGAGCGCAACTCCTGAGCGCGCCACAATGGTGGCTGTCATGGCCCCTCCCAGAACGCTGACCGAACCCTGGACGCTCGGCTCCCTGCGCGTGCCCAACCGGGTGATGCTGGCCCCGCTCGCCGGGATCGGGAACTGGTTCGTGCGCCTGCAGGCAAAGCGCTACGGGGCTGGTATGGCCGTCTCGGAGATGGTCTCATCGCAGGCGATCCGCCACGGCAACGCCAAGACGTGCACGGAGATGCTGCGCATCGACCCGCGCGAGCGCCTCGACGGGCCGGTGGGCATCCAGCTGTTCGGTGAAGACCCGGCGACGATGCGCCTCGCCGCCGCCCACGTCACTCGCATCGGGGCCGACGCGATCGACATCAACATGGGCTGCCCCGTCGCCAAGGTGCAGAAGACGGGCGCCGGAGCGGCGCTCCTCGCCGATCCCGACGCGGCGGTCGCGCTGGCCGCGGCGGCGGTGGAGGGGACCGAGGGCCGGCTGCCGGTCACCGTCAAGCTTCGCTCCGGCCTGCGGCCGGGGGAGGAGAGCGGGTACGAGCTCGCGCACCGCCTCGTCGAGGAGGCCGGGGTGGCGGCGATCGCCTTCCATCCCCGCGCTGCGGCCGTGCACCACAAGGGCCTGCCCGACTACGAGCTGACGGCTCGCCTGGTGCGCTCGCTTCCCGCGCCCGTGATCCTCACGGGCGGCCTGAGCGACGCCGCCGAGGTGCGTGAGGCCTTCGAGCTGACCGGCGCCGAGGCAGTGATGCTCGCGCGCGGCGCGCTCGGCAATCCATGGATCTTCTCCCAGCTCGTGCGCGGGCGCGAGCTGGCGCCGACCGCGGAGGAGGTTCTGGCCGAGCTGCATTGGACGATCGACCGCGCCGTGGAGCACCTCGGCGAGGAGCGCGCGACCCGCTACCTGCGCAAGTTCTATCCCTGGTACGTCGCGCGCCTGCCGCTCGAGAAGGGCACGTCCAAGCGCCTCCTGCAGTCGCTGCAGGGCGCCGACACGCTGGCGAGCGCGCGAGCGCTGCTGAGGCTCGAGAGCCGCCCGCTCGCAGCGATGGCCTGAGGAACGGGCTCGGGTGCGCCCCGCTATACTGCTGCGCCGCTGAAGCCTCCGGGCCGCGACATCTCCCGCTGCCATGCGGGTTTTTCGTGCTCGCCACCCGTATCGTCAAACCCCTGATCGATTCCCGCCAACCCACATGCCGAAGGACGTCATCCTCACCCCAGAAGGCCTGAAGAAGCTCAAAGACGAGCTCGAGCTGCTCTCCACGGCGAAGCGGCGCGAGGTCGCCGAACGCATCAAGGAGGCCCGGGAGTTCGGGGACATCTCGGAGAACTCGGAGTACGACGACGCGAAGAACGAGCAGGCGATGCTCGAGAGCCGCATCGCGCAGCTGCAGGAGAAGCTGCGCATGGCCACTGTGATCGACTCGAAGGAGCTCTCCACCGACGTCGTGCAGGTCGGCTCGGTGGTACACGTCAAAGACGAGAAGACCGGCAAGTCCGTGAAGTACACGATCGTGGGCTCGGCGGAGGCGAAGCCGGACGAACACAAGCTCTCGAACGAGTCTCCCGTCGGCCGCGCGCTGATCGGGCGCAAGCGCAACGAGACCGTCGCCGTGAAGGTTCCACGCGGCCCCGCACGCAAGCTCAAGATCACGAAGATCGACGTCGGCCTCGAGTAGGCTCGCCGCGATGAGCGGAAGCGAGCAGCGGGAGGGCGGGTCCGACGCTCCCGAGCCCGGCCGGCACGGCCTGCCCGAGCTGATCGCCGAGCGCAGGGCCAAGGGCCGGCGCCTGGCCGCGTCGGACCCGACCGCCTTTCCCTACGCCTTCCGCGGCGTCGAGCCGATCGACGGGATCGCCGCCGCCTACGAGCACCTCTCGGCGGGAGACGAAACGGACGAGGGGCACAGGGTCGCCGGCAGGATCGCCGCGCGGCGCGGCGCGGGCAAGGCCGTCTTCCTCGACCTGGTCGATCGCACCGGCAAGATCCAGCTGCACGGTCGCGTCGACGTTCTCGGCCCGGAGCGCTTCGAGCGGCTCACCTCCCTGGACCTCGGCGACCTGCTCGGCGTGGACGGCTCGGCGATGCGAAGCCGTCACGGTGAGGTGTCTCTTCGTGTCGAGGACTTCCAGGTGCTCGGCAAGGCGCTGCGCCCGCCTCCGGACAAGCACCACGGGCTGACCGACGTCGAGACGCGCTATCGACACCGCGAGCTCGACCTGATCGCCAGCGAGGACGCGCGCCGCCTGTTCATCGAGCGCGCACGAATCATCACCGCCGTGCGCTCCTACCTCGACGGCGAGGGCTTCCTCGAGGTCGAGACGCCGGTCCTGCAGCCGCTCTACGGCGGTGCGATCGCTCGCCCCTTCACGACACATCACAACGCGCTCGACAGGGACCTGTACCTGCGGATCGCCACCGAGCTCTACCTCAAGCGCCTGATCGTCGGAGGGCTGGAGCGCGTGTACGAGCTCGGCAAGGACTTCCGCAACGAGGGCGTCTCGCACAAGCACAATCCCGAGTTCACGATGGTCGAGTGGTATGAGGCGTACGCCGACTACCAGGACGAGGCCGCGCGGCTGGAAGCGGTCGTTCGCTCCGCGGCGGGGGCGGTCGGCTACTCGGGCGACGTCGACTTCTCCGGGCCGTGGGCGCGCATCGGGTTCGTGCAGGCGATCGAGCGGGCGACGGGCATCAACGTGATGGAGCACCCGGAAGCCGAGAATCTCGCCGCCGCCATCCGCGAGCGGCGACTGGACGTGAAGACGAGCGGGCTGTGGTTCG
>Ga0210409_10002248_pt1 | contig 23234 bp, 19 predicted proteins | sample IncBWH17MmetaG_FD_161649 | JGI IMG/M metagenome (GOLD analysis project Ga0210409, IMG submission 161649) | Forest soil microbial communities from Barre Woods Harvard Forest LTER site, Petersham, Massachusetts, United States - Inc-BW-H-17-M | ecosystem: Environmental > Terrestrial > Soil >...
AAAACACGGGGCGAACGATCTCGGTAGCATCATGATTGAGGAGAATGTCGTTTCCCAGGCGGGCACCACCTTCCGCATGAGCGTGGGAGATATGCGCCGCTTGATCAGCGAACTCGGTTACGAGCCGCATCAGCGTGATAACTGGTATCGCTTGTTAAACTAAGGCTGACAGATCTCAAAGACCTTGTTGGATACCTTCCCTGGGCATCCGCTTCGCTACGGCCCAGGCTTTCACATCACGCTCTCAGCCTGAGTGGCGACTCGTGAGGCTTTGGCCTCGTGGCCTCCCTAAAATGCTTTGTCCTTCCTTCCTGGGCAGGTTAACTTGGTGTTTTGTTGAAAGGTCATCCATCCAGTCCGGTGCTTTCGCATCGCCCAACGAACGTTGCCGACGGGCTCAAGACGACTCTGTCAGTCACGGCCCGTTTGCCTGAACTCCTCGCTCCAGCGGGAGACTGGGATTGCGCCCGCGCCGCGGTCGAGAACGGGGCCGATGCCATCTATTTCGGCCTGGAAAAGTTCAACGCGCGCATGCGTGCCCGAAACTTCACGGAGGCCGATTTGCCGCCGCTCATGGAGTTTCTGCACTGCCGAGGAGTTAAAGGTTATGTGACCTTCAACACGCTGGTGTTTGAAAACGAATTACGTGATGCGGAACAGTACGCGCGGGCAATCATCGCCGCCGGGGTGGACGCGGCAATTATCCAGGATGTGGGGATCTGCCGGCTGGTGCGCCGCCTTTCCCCTGATTTCCCCATTCACGTCTCCACGCAAATGACCGTGACGAGCGCCGTCGGCATTGAGTTCGCGCGCGAACTCGGCTGCAACCTCGTGGTGCTAGCGCGCGAATGTTCGCTTAAAGAAATCGAACAAATCCTGGCGAAAACTTCACCTCAATCCCCTTCGGACCGGAACGGCTCGCCTCCGAGCCTCCCGCTGGAGGTGTTTGTCCATGGCGCTCTTTGCGTCGCTTACTCCGGCCAATGCCTCACCAGCGAAGCCTTGGGCGGCCGTTCCGCCAACCGTGGCGAGTGCGCGCAGGCTTGCCGCATGCCTTATGACCTCATCGCCGACGGCAAGCCGGTTCCGCTTGGCAGCCGCAAATACCTCCTCAGCCCGCAAGACCTTGCGGGGCTCGAAGTTTTGCCCGAACTTGTTCGGCTGGGCGTCGCGTCCCTGAAAATCGAAGGCCGGCTAAAGTCGCCGGAGTATGTAGCCAACATCACCCGGATTTATCGCGACGCCTTGAATAAACTGTGCGCCGGAGCCAATGGTTGCGAAATGATCTCCGCCGGGAACCCTGTTTCATTCGGCCGGACTGCACGATACCAGATGGAGATGGCTTTCTCGCGCGGCCTCTACACCGGCTGGTTCCGCGGCATTGATAACCAAAAGCTTGTTCACGGCTGTTTTGGCAAAAAGCGAGGCGTCTATTTGGGCCGCGTTCTGGCAGTCCGGTCCGACGCGGTGAGCGTTGAACTGGAGCAAGCGCTCCAAGCCGGTGACGGAGTTGTATTCGATGCGGGGAACCCGGCAGACCAAGAGGAAGGCGGCCGCGTCTACGAGGTCGTCGTCGAAAGACGTTCTACAGTCAACCCAAAGAGCTCTCGGCAAATGACTCGCCCGGATAGTTCCATGCCTGGAACCGTCCTGTTGCGCTTCGGTCAGGGAGATATTGATTTCAGCAGGATTCATGTCGGCGACAAGCTGTGGAAGACGAGCGACCCCAAGCTTGAACGTGATCTGCGTCGAACTTACGAAGGTGGCCGGCCCAAATTTCAGCGCCCGGTGTCCATGGAGGTGCACGGCCGGGTGGGTGACTCCCTTTCACTCCTGGTCCGCGATGACATTGGGCACGTCGTGCGTTGCGATTCCTCGATGGCTCTGAGCCGCGCAGAAACCCAGCCTCTGAGCACACAACGGTTGCGAGATCAACTTGGCAGGCTGGGCGGCACTCCTTTCACTCTTGGCAAACTCGAGAATTTGCTTCCCGGTGACGTGTTGTTGCCCCTCAGCGAATTGAACCGGCTCCGCCGTCAGGCCGTCAGCGAACTACAGGCCTTGCGTGCGCGGCCCAAGCGCTGGACTTTACGCGCGCCGGCCAGCGCGACTGGCTCGGCCTCGTTGCCTCGTGTCGCGTCCGTTGCGACCCCGCAGTTGATCGTGCTGGTCAGGAACCTGTCACAGCTCGAAGCCGCGTTGAACAGCGGCACGGGCACGGTGTATTGTGAATTCGAGGATCCCAAGAAATATGGCGAGGCCGTCAGCCGGTTTCGAGCCTTTGCGCATCCGTCAACCCGCCCGCAAATCTTCGTCGCGCCGCCCAGGATTTTTAAAATGGGCGAAGAATGGACCCTAAAACAAGTCCGCTCCAGCGATGCCGATGGTTACCTGGTCCGCAATTACGATCACTTGCGCTTCTTTGCCCAGGACCGTTGCATTGGCGATTACTCGCTCAATGTTGCCAACCGGTTAACTGCGGATTACTTCAAAAAGAGGTTTGGTTTGGAGCGGATCACTACCTCGTACGATTTGAATTTTTCTCAATTGGAAGCCCTTCTGCAGGCTGCTCCGCCGGATTGGTTCGAGGTGACTCTGCATCAGCACATGCCCATGTTTCACATGGAGCACTGCATTTTCTGCGCCTTTCTCTCCAAGGGCACCGACTACACCAATTGCGGCCGGCCCTGCGACAAGCATGAAGTTCAGGTCCGGGACCGTGTCGGCGCCGAGCACCCGGTCAAAGCGGATGCGGGTTGCCGCAACACGGTGTTCAACGCCCGGGCCCAGACCGGCGCCGAATACGCTGCGCGAATGATGGCCCTGGGCGTGCGTCACTTCCGCATCGAGTTCCTGAATGAAACCTCCGAACTCGTTGGCGAAACCATCCGTAAATATCGGCAGTTGCTGGCGGGTCAGCTCAGTGGCGCTCAACTCTGGCGCGAACTCAAGTTGATCAATCAGCTCGGTGTCACGCGCGGTCAGATTGCCGGAACACGTGATGCCTGATCACCTTGAGCTCCTCCGCGTGAAACTCTTTTACACCGGCCCGGTCGTCAACGCGGAGCTTTTAGTGGCTATGCTCGAAAAACACGGCATCGCCGCCACGCAAGAATTTGCCGACCCTCAACTACCCGACGACGGCGATTTGAACCGACTCGCAAAAGTTTCCGTCCCGGAAACCGAGTACGACCGCGCCTATCAATTGTTTTACACCGAACGCCAGGACGAACTCTAACCTGGGAGCGCCGGCGTCCCGCCGGCGAGTTCGCTGGATCAAATTGCGCAACGCGCCGATCCCCCAGCTAATCGCCCCACGTTGCACAGGCGGTGCGTGAATGTATAGTCTGGGTCGGTCGCAGCTAATGTCCGAGAACCGCGCAGAGCAGGTACGCGAATTGCTCGACTCCGTTTACCGAGCGGAGTCGGGCCGGATTCTCGCCACACTCATCCGCCTGCTGGGGGATTTCGATCTGGCCGAAGATGCGGTGCAGGATGCCTTTGCCGCGGCTCTCGATCGGTGGCCGAAGGACGGCGTGCCCGAGAATCCCCGCGCCTGGCTCATTTCGACTGGACGATTCAAAGCGATCGATTCCCTGCGACGTCGCGCCCGGTTCGATGCATCACAGGAGAGAATTGCGGAACAACTCGAAACTCAACCCAGCGGGGTCATGGGGTCGGATGACGAGAATGTTGAAGATGATCGACTACGATTGATTTTCACTTGTTGCCACCCGGCGCTTGCACCTGAAGCGCGCGCGGCGCTCACGTTGCGCGAGGTGTGTGGCCTGACGACCGAGGAGATTGCGCGCGCTTTCCTCACGGCCGCGCCGACGCTCGCTCAACGCATCGTGCGCGCCAAGGGGAAAATTCGGGACGCGCGCATTCCGTATCAAGTACCCTCGCCCGCCGAGTTGCCCGAGCGTTTGGATACCATCCTTCAAGTCATCTATCTTGTGTTCAACGAAGGCTATTCCGCCTCCTCCGGAGCATCACTGACGCGCGCCGATCTGTCGGGTGAGGCGATCCGGCTGGGACGGCTGCTGAAGGAGCTTTTGTCCGAGCCGGAGGTCCTTGGCCTGCTCGCCCTGATGCTGTTGCAGGAGTCCCGCCGCGCGGCGAGGACATCATCGGCGGGGGAGTTAATCCTGCTGGAGAATCAGGACCGCTCGCTGTGGAATCGGGAACAAATTGCCGAAGGGGTGGCGCTGGTCGAACAGGCTTTGAAGTCGCGCCGCTTCGGCCCTTACACACTGCAGGCGGCGATTGCGGCGGTGCATTCCGAGGCGACCAGCGCCGCGGCGACGGACTGGGCGCAGATTGTTGCGTTGTATAGTTTACTGGCCCGTGTGGAGCCCTCGCCGGTGATCGAGTTAAACCGAGCGGTCGCCGTAGCCATGCGTGATGGGCCGGAGGCCGGATTGCGCTTGATAGACGCCATCCTCGCGCGTGGCGAACTGGACGACTACCACCTGGCGCATTCCGCAAGGGCAGACCTGTGCCGGCGGCTGGGAAAGTCAGCAGAGGCCCGCTCTTCATACGAAAAAGCCCTGGCGCTCACGCAGCAGGAGCCGGAGCGCCGATTTCTCGAAAAGCGGCTCCGGGAATTGGGCTAAAAAAAGTGGTGGGCGCTGTCGAATTCCGGAGGTGCCGAACGACTACCCACTGAACAGTCACTCAAAACGAATAAACAACAGACTTACGAATATGAAATACATGATGATGGTTAAGCTCGATGGGAATTCCGAAGCCGGCAGAAAGTACGAAGCCGGGCTCCCGCCCGACTCAAAGATGCAGGCAGCAATGGGGAAACTCATCGAAGAAATGACCGCATCCGGCGCGTTGCTCGACACCGGCGGGCTTCTGCCCGTCTCAAAAGGCGCGCGAATCCGGGCAGCTAGAGGGAAGTTGACCGTGACAGATGGTCCATTTATTGAATCGAAGGAAGTAATCGGCGGCTACGCCATCCTTCAAGCAGACTCAAGGGAGGCGGCTATCAAATTGGGCGAGAAGTTCATGAAACTCCACGTGGATGTCCTTGGCGCGTCGTACGAGGGCGAACTTGAAATTCGTCAAATGTTCGACACATCCGACTGCGGTTCCAAAGTTGCGAAGCTTTAACCACAGGGCCGCACGAAACGATTTTCAATCAACTCCTTGAAAGGAAACAATTATGAAATACATCTGCCTTGGGTATATCGAACCGAACAAATTTGAGACCATGTCCGACAGCGAACGCAATGCGATGCTGGACGAGTGCTTCACCTACGACGACGAGTTGCGGAAGAAAGGCCATTTCGCCGCGGGCGAAGCACTTCAGAGCGCCAGCACCGCAACGACCTTGCGTTGGAAAAATGGCAAGATATCGGTCACGGACGGCCCGTACGCCGAGACGAAAGAGCAATTGGGGGGAATACTTGTGCTCGAAGCGCGCGACCTGAATCATGCAATTCAGTTGATGTCGAAACATCCGGGTGTAAAGGCCGGGCCTTTCGAGATCCGTCCCGCCGCGGACTTGACCGAAATGGCACGCGAAAGCGAGCAACGGCGGAGGAAGGCGCATGTGCAAACACCTTGAGAGCCGCCCCGTGGAAAAACGGTGATCCAACGCTCAGTTCCTGACCAGCGTCGCTTGGCGTAAGAAACATGGCCGGCTATTCATCCACACCACTTTGGAAAAAGCTCGGGTATAAGGCCGGCACGGACGCTGTTGTCGATGGCGCGCCCGCCGAGTACGTTACGCTGTTGCAGTTGCCGCCCGAGATACAGGTCCGATGGCAACCACGCGCCAAGCGCGGCGTGCCGCTGGTTCATGTGTTCTGCCGCGATGCGGCGACGTTGAAGAAGAAGCTGGGGGTGCTGCGAAAGCAAATTGCGCCGGACGGCGTGATCTGGGTTTCGTGGCCTAAAAAGGCGTCGGGAGTCCAGACCGACATCACTGAGGATACGGTGCGCGCGTATGCCCTGCCGCTGGGATTAGTCGACATCAAGGTTTGCGCCGTCGACGACGTCTGGTCCGCATTGAAACTGACGGTTCGAAGATCGCAACGATGAGCAGCAACACATCTCATGACTTCACGTTCGCGCGGCGTGAGTAAGTCCTGCCAATCGAGTCCGCTCAGGCCCTGCATCCGTACATCCAACACAACGCACGTGGAAGAAAACGCAAACCTTTCACAGCTGTAATCGTCCGGAAAGGCGTTAGCAATCCGCGCGTGGTCTCTTGTTTTTGCACATGGGGAGCTCCGGTTGAACTCTTCGTGATGATTTAACCAAAGAATTAAAAATTGCATGAATAGCTCCAAATGAAAACTATAGGAGAGAACTACTGCTCGGCCGAACTCAAGAGACTGGAGCTTCCATGAAATTGCTCACTAAGCTGATTTTACAGGAACTTAGAGCGCGTCTGAAAACCCGGCCGGTCAGGAGACCAGTCTCGCGGGATCGCGCAGTTTTGCCCAATTCTTGCGGGCCACTTCCTCTCAAGCGGAGCTCCGGTGGCAAGTCGAAAAAGGCTCTTGGTTTTCTTGTTCTGGCCTTCTGCCTCGGTGGTCCAGTCTTCGCCGCCCCCGGAATTGGAACCGTCGTCATTAGCGGTCGAGGACCTGGATGGTGGTGGCGGGACCGAGATCTGCAGGAGCCATCCACGACCGCAGGGCCCAAACGATCTTTTTGTCCGGGGTCACCTCGATGGCCTGCACCGGTGGATTGCTTGGATCCATTTGGCCGGACCACTGATTGAACCAGTTATTGATGATCGTGTTGCCGTTGGGCAGGCGCGTGGCTAGCTGAAGATTTGTAATGCGATAACCCGGCGCCTCCGCCGGTGTCCATTCCCAAACAGTTTCACCTTGACGGTTGATTTCGCGAATAAACCCGCGGTTGCTTACCGCGAGGACGTTGCCATTTTCCATCAGCGTGGCCGACCAGATGCCAGGCACTTCTTTAGCCCAGATCTGCTTGCCGTCCAGGTCATATTCTACGGCTTTGCCCAAATCCATGTGCGCGACGAGGAGCGTGCCCGAGGCGGTCAGCCGCGCATGTCGAAACTGGCCGTGAACGCCCTTGGGGTTTTTGACCGGCAGAACAAATTCGCGCTCCACCTTCATGGTAGCTTTGTTCATCACAATGAATTTCGCCGGATCACCGTTTTGCACGAAGCAAACGCTATTGCTGCCGAAAGGCTGCGCGGTATGGATTTCCGTGCCGGCCGGAGCCTCGTAATTCCAGAGCACCTTTTTATCTGCATCTATCTCCGTTATCCCGAATTGGTGTGCGAAGAGGATATTTTTGTTCGGCAACAAAATCGCATCGCTGATTTCACCCCTGCCATTATGGGTGTAAGACCAAATCACCTCGCCGCTGCGCACGATAGCCATTCGTTCCTGCTTGGCTTCGCCGGCATAAAAGAAGTCGTGCTGGGCTAGTCCCTTGCCCGGGAGGACGTCAGGCGCGTTTGGGGCAGCGGGATTCTCCGCCGACCAGGCCTTGGGAGCCATGAGGGTGCCGAGAAGCATCAGTCGGATCAGCGTGGTGGAAAGCGGCGAGAGTTTCATGACTGGGTTGAACCTGCATTGATGTTTCCAATTCGCGAATTGCACATGGACAATCTGCGCCAAAACGCATCGCAGGCGTCCTGCGCGCTTCATCACAGTGTCCGCGCGGTAACGCTCGCTGCTTTTTTCGGCTCACGCTCGAGAACTCTGGATTTTGCCGCGGTCGTCTGGCAAAACACAACTCCATTTAGCTCTCCTGCCGACAGGTAATTCGCATCCAGTCGGCCGTTTTCTTCGAGAACCGTTTGTGACAGACTGCGACCTTTTTGCTACCCTCCTGACCATGCGATTGCTTCTTCCATGAGAATTGAGTTGCGAGGTCTGACAAAATCCTATCGTTCCATCCGTGCGCTGGATCAGGTTTCGTTGCAGATCGACCCGGGTCAAATCCTGAGTTTGCTTGGTCCGAATGGAGCGGGAAAAACCACGTTACTTCGTTGCTTGGCAGGAATTGCGGCACCCGATAAAGGCTCCATTTACCTTGAGGAGCGGGAGCTCCGGCGAGACCAACTGGATCTGCGGCGCAAAGTGCATTTTTTGCCCGATTTCCCATTCCACTTCTGGGAGCAATCGGTCATCCGCAACATCGCAATAGTATTGCGGATTTTCGAGGCTGACGGGGACAAGGCCGAAGATCGCGTGCTCGAATTATTGCGTGACTTCGACCTCCTGCCGCTTGCACTTCGGCCGGTTAGTTCTCTGTCTCGCGGACAGGCGTATAAAGCCGCTCTGGTGGCCATGATTGCGGCTGACCGCGAAGTGTGGCTATTGGACGAGCCCTTCGCCTCCGGTATGGATCCAAACGGAATCGATGCATTGAAACGGCACGCCCGAGCAGCTACACATCGGGGGCGCACGATCTTATACTCCACACAAATTCTCGACGTGGCGGAACGTTTTTCTGATCGCGCGTGCGTGATTCATAAAGGCGCAATCCACGCGTTCGACACGCTTGATCATTTGCGTGAACGGGCGAGCGATAAGAACAACGTGCTGGCAGAGATGTTCCGTCAACTTAGGGAGAACTCGCAGTGAAACTGCACTCACCCACCTTCGAGAAAGGACTGCGCCGCAAAGTCAGGCGGACTCTAAAAAGTTCGTCTGAATTGTGGCGTGAATTCCGAGCGGCGCGCAAGTTTCGTAAACAGTATCACCTAATGATTTTGGTTCGGCCGCTGATCTCACTCGGCTTGGGAGGTGTCGCCTGGCAGATGTGGGCAGAGACGGATCACATTTCCTCGGGTTTGGCTGTGATTAGTCTCTGGGGTTTGGCGTTTGTCTTCATGCACGCGCAACGGTTGATGGCCAGCCTCTATGCCTCAAGCGATTTGCGATCCTTTGCAGTGCTTCCGGTCCCCGAGTCGACGGTTTTCCGCTGGGAACTGCAAAAGTTCTTTTTCGGAGCGCTTTGGTCGCTGGTCGACATGTTCCTTGCCTTCGCTGCTCTGGCATTACGCGCTGACTTTTCCATCATAAAGTGGTGTGCTGTTTTCCCGCTTTCAGTTGTGACGTGGGTCGAGGTGGTCGCCTTGGCGGCTCTGTGTGTCACCTACTTTCCCAGAATGCCATATCAACTCGCGTCGAGCATTCTGATGTTAACTATTTTCGTTCTCGTGATGGCCCGCGACAGCGTCGGCAGCGCCGTCATGACTCTTGTCGACAGTTGCGCGCCAAGCCTGAACCTGATCCTGCCGACTGGGTGGCCTGTGTCGCTCTTCAAAGCCTTGCTTTCTGGAGATGCCTGGAGGGGTGTTGGATTTCTGGTTCTAACGGCGATTATTGTCTCTTCACTTAGAAGCTCACTCCTGCGTCTCGGCGGGAATTATCAATTCGTAGAGCAGGTCGTGCCCGAGCCGCCGGACCTTGTTCCCGGTGGGAGGGAAGGGAATTCAGCCGCAGAGGCCGCATCCTGCGACAAACCGACGCGATTGGGACCGACCGCCATCGAGGAGATAATCCAAACACGGAAATTCCTTGCGGAACCTGACTGGTGCCAGCTTGGCTTGCTCGAGAGAATTTTATGGCGGTGGTGCAGTTCGCGCGAAAAGGCATTGGCTGAGTTTGTATTTCCGAATGGACTGGCGTTTTCGAAGCCTTGGCGAAATATTTTCCGCAACCTTGCCGTAGCCTGCTTAGCGGCACTCGGGGTCGGGTTGCTCAACCACACGGCAGAAAACTGGCTCTTTGGTGCGGGATTGTTTATTACGGTGTGCCAGGCGCTTGGTCGTCTCTTAACCAACGGCACAGCCTTTCAACTCGCGCACTGCGGCGGCGTTAACATCCCTATTTACGCAAATTATCCCATTGGATTTCTTGAGCTGGGCGCTTTTCTCTTCAAGTACTCGCTGACGCAACTCCCCTTCGTGCTGTTGTTTTCAATGGCCTCAGGCGTTTTGATGTTTCATCTCTGCGGGTGGCCTCTAACTTTGGGCGCATGGTCTGGGCTTAAGGCCGCCGGATTGCTGCTGGCAAGCCGGTTCATTCTTCTCACGTTCAGCTTCAGCTCGGGCACCAACGACACGTCAAGAATTCGAGTTTGGTCGATACTTCTTGTCTTGTTTGCCGCTTTCTTTTGCCTGGGCTTTGCCGGTCTCGGAGCAGCGAGTCTATTGCTGCCTGATCCAGTTGCTGCCTGGCTGTGCTGGGCCACAGCCGCTCTAGAGGCTTATGCCTTCTTTCGGATCTACGGCTGGTTTTATCATCGAAATCAGTTCGATCTAATGAGCCTGCCACGGCAGTGAAATCTCTCATTTTCCAAGGGAAACCCGGCACGATGGATGTTAAATGCCCAGGTTAACGGCCTGAGTGACCAAGTGGCGCTTTCGCCAGATAACGTAAATGACAGGATACAGCAGCAGCTCAAGTATACCCGAAGTGATGACGCCACCAATCATCGGGGCCGCGATGCGTTTCATTACGTCGGCACCGCTTTGGTTGGTGGGAGACCACATGATCGGGAGCAAGCCAAACAGGATGGCGCAAATGGTCATGATCTTGGGGCGAATGCGCTGAACTGCTCCCTCGATGACAGCTTCGCGGAGATCGTCCATCGAGTTCATGCGGCCGGCGGCGCGGAACTTGTCCCAGGCATGATCCAGATACAAAAGCATCACGACGCCAGTCTCGGCATCGAGCCCGGCGAGAGCGATCAGGCCGACCCACACCGCGACGCTCATATTGTAGCTGAGCAAATAGAGCAACCAAAAGGCCCCGACGAGCGAGAACGGCACAGCAAGGAGCACGATGGTGGCTTTCGCCACCGAGCGCGTATTGAGGTAGATGAGAACGAATATGATCAGTAGCGTGAAAGGGACGACTACGCGAAGGCGTTGCTCCGCACTTTTTAGATACTCAAACTGTCCGGCCCATTGGATGTAATACCCGGGTGGGAACCGCACAGCTTCGCCAAGCCGATGTGATGCAGCCTTTACGTAACCGTCAATGTCGTCAGTGGTAACATCCACAAATACAAACCCGACGAGCTGGCCGTTTTCGTTGCGAATCGAGGGCGGACCGGTTTTGTAGGTGATGTCAGCCAACATCGAAATGGGAATCTGGGCTAGTGCCGGGGCGCCCTTGGGGTCGGCCCCGGACGCCATTTCCTGCTCTTGCCGGCCGGCGCCCATGGGCACAGGGACGAGGACTCGTTTGAGGGCATCAAGGTCTTCCCTGAAATCGCGGGCGTAGCGGACATTGATGGGATAGCGTTCTCGGCCTTCCACAGTCGTGGTGATGGTCTTTCCGCCTATAGCGCTTTCAATGATATCGTTGACGTCACCCACGGTCAGGCCGTAGCGGGCCGCAGCTTTGCGATTCACGGTGAAATCGAGGAAGTAACCACCTGTAGTGCGCTCGGCAAAAACGCTTCGCGTATCCCGAAAATCCGTCAGCGCCCTTTCGATTTGTACGCCGAGATCCTGGATCACGCCAAGGTCTGGACCGAACACTTTGATGCCCAATTTGGTGCGAAAGCCGGTTGTCAGCATTTCAGTGCGCGTTTGAATTGGCATCCAGAAAATATTGGCCATACCGGGGGTCTTGATTTGCTTGTTCATTTCGGCCAGGAGCTTCTCCCAAGTCAAGCCAGGCCTCCATTGCGCCACGGGCTTGAGCTTAACCACGGTCTCGAACATGGAGAGCGGAGCTGGATCGGTCGAAGTCTCCGACGCACCGGCCTTGCCGAAGACTGATTCGACTTCGGGAAACCGGCGCAGCATCCGGTCCTGAACCTGCAGAATTCTAGTGGCCTCCTCGATGGAGATACCTGGAACCGCCGTCGGCATGTACAGGATGTCACCTTCATTGAGCGGGGGCATGAATTCCTTGCCGAGCCTTTGGAAAGGGTAAAGGGTAGCCGCCATGACGAGCAGGGCGGTGATCAGAGTGAGCCAGCGGAACCGAAGGACAAAGTTTACACAGGGCTGGTAGGCCCAAATGAGGAGGCGATTCACGGGATTCTTTATCTCCGGGGTGATTTTTCCACGGATGAAAAGTATCATCAGGACGGGCACGAGCGTGACGCCAAGCAGGGCCGCAAAGAACATCGAAAAGGTTTTTGTAAAGGCCAGCGGCTTGAACAGGCGGCCCTCCTGCGCTTCAAGCGAAAAGACCGGGATGAAACTGACGGTGATGACCAAAAGCGCGAAGAAAAGCGGCCGGCCGACACTCTTTGCGGCGGCGATGATCACTTCGACGCGTTCGGCACCGGTTGGGTCGCGGCCATTCGCCTCCCGGAAATGCTCCAGGAACTTGTGGGCATTCTCCACCATGATGATGGCAGAGTCCACCATCGCCCCAATCGCGATGGCAATGCCGCCTAACGACATAATGTTCGAGGTAAGCTGCATTTGATACATCGGCAGGAAGGAAAGAAGAATGGCAATCGGGAGGGTAATGATCGCGACCAGGGCCGACCGCACGTGCCACAGAAACACCAGGCAAACCAGGGCCACGACGATACTTTCCTCGATGAGTTTTTCGCGCAGGGTGTCAATCGAGCGCTTGATAAGCTGGCTGCGGTCATAGGTGGTTACCAGTTCGACGCCCTGGGGCAGAGAGGGTTTGATTTCCTGCAGCTTCTTCTTGATCCCGTCAATGACGCGCAGCGCGTTCTCGCCATGGCGCATCACGACAATTCGCCCGACCACCTCTCCCTCGCCGTTCAGCTCCGCCAGGCCTCGCCGGAGGTCCGGTCCGAAGTGGACTGTGCCAACGTTCTTCACGAAGATTGGAGTGCCCTTTTCGGATTTAAGGGGGATGTCCTCCACATCCTCAATGCTTTTGATGTAACCGCGACCGCGCACGTAATATTCGGTCGAGGCGACCTCGAAAATCTTGCCGCCGACATCTCCGTTGGACCGGCGGATTTTATTCACGACTTCGCTTAACGGGATGCCGTAGGCCAGCAGTTTGTTTGGGTCGAGGTCCACCTGGTATTGCTTAACAAAGCCGCCGACCGGGGCCACCTCGGACACGCCTTTGACTGATTCCAGAGCGTAGCGCAAGTGCCAGTCCTGGAACGATCGCAACTCGGCGAGGTTATGTTTGCCCGTTTTGTCCACCAGCGCGTATTCGAACACCCAGCCGACACCTGTGGCATCAGGTCCGATGACTGGGTTCACGCCCTCTGGCAACATGCCTCGAACGGAGTTCAAGTATTCGATGACGCGCGATCTCGCCCAGTAAATGTCGGTGCCGTCTTCGAAAATTACGTAAACGAAGGATTTGCCGAACATCGACTCGCCACGAACAAACTTCACTTTGGGCGCTGCGATAAACCGGGTGGAAATGGGATAAGTAATCTGGTCTTCGACGAGGTCGGGTGAACGTCCTTCCCAGTCGGTGTAGACGATGACTTGCACATCGCTTAGGTCCGGGATGGCGTCAAGTGGAGTGCGCCTGAGAGCCCAAACGGCCCCGGCGATGCCAAAGACAGTGAGAATGATGACGAAGAAGACGTTTCGGGCGCTGGCTTCAATAATGCGCTCCACCAGGAAAGGCTGTTGAGCCGGAGTGTCGGAGTGTCGGAGTGTCGGCGGTTCAGCCATGATCTGCTCCTCTCGGCCGGATTAGCCACTTCTCCGGTTGCTCAGCCATTCTCACAATCTGTCCAAGCACTTTTTCATAGTTCTCGTCGATGTCGCGAAAGGTTTTTTCGTCCCAATAATGGCAGCGCAAGGCAATCTCCGCGGACACTTGCGTTTCCGCGGCTTCGGTTTCGGAGTCGCTCAATTTTGCGACAAACGCTGCCTGGTAACTTCGCTTCCGCCACGCTTCGGCCAGATTGTTGCAGACCGACCGGGAGGAACGGCGAATCTGGTCAGTCAGACTAAAACGCTCGTTGGAAGGCCAGTGTTTAGTCAATTCGAATATCTTCATAGTGAGATTCATTGCGTTTTGGTAAACGTCCAGTTCTCTGAAATGTCTTACCAGGCTCATAGGTCTTTCGGTTTTCGTTATGCTCGTAATGATTTCGAGCGCTTCGTTTTTGCGCTCTTTGCGCCGGTACTCCGACACGCCGTTTCAAGCCTAGTCACCACGACTTTAGGGCGCCCTGGACCTTGGCCTCCGCGTCTATAAGGAAGTTGGCGCTGGTGACCACCCGGTCGTTTTCCTTAAGCCCGTCGAGAATTTGATAAAATTGCCCAAATTTGCGTCCCAACTGCACGAAACGCGGCTCAAGCTTGCCTGCTCCCCGATCTACAAAAACGATGTCGTGCTGGCCTGTGGGCAGCACTGCAGGCACCGGCACCGCCAAGCCCTCGCCTAAATCTAATTTCAGCTCGGAATTCACATACATCTCCGGCCGGAGCTTCAAATCGGGATTGTCCACGTCGATGCGCACGCGCCCCGTGCGGGAGGCATCGCTCAGAAACGGGTCTACAACGGAGACTTTTCCGGGGAAGGTCTCACCGGGATAAGCGGAGGTACTGATGGACACAGGCAAGCCCTTCTTCAACATCGCGAGTTCATTTTCGTAGAACTGGGCCCAAACCCAAACAATTGACAGGTCCACGATCTCGACCAAACGGTCGCCGGCCATGACTCGGCGGCCCTGATCCACGCCAAGGGCTTGCACGATTCCTATGAAAGGCGAGTTGAGCGTAAGTGTTTCCTGCGGTTGGCGGGTCTTTTCCAGTTCGGCGATTTGCGCATCGGTGATGTTCCAAAGGCGAAGGCGGCGCTTGGCGGAATCCACCAAGTGCTGTGTGCTTTCGAGCACAACGCGGTCGCCTTTGCTCTGTGTCTCATCGCGCGTTTTGAGCACGTCCAGGAATTCGTTCTCGGTCGTGAGCAGGTCGGGGCTATAGATCGTCAGGAGGGGCGCGTCACGTTCGACGATTTCGCCAGGTGAAAACACAAACAGCTTTTCTACATATCCGTCCACTCGCGTGACGTAATCCCAGCGCCTCTGTTTATCGGAGGCTACCAGACCTACAGCGCGGATGGTGAGCGCGAACGGGCGCTTTTCGATCTTTTCGTACGTGACACCGATTTGTTGCTGGCGCTCGACCGGGACGGTGAATTCGGAGGGTTGCTCGGTCGCGTTAGTGGTGGCGGAAGGCGGCATGCCAGGCATGATCTCCATCTGGGCCTGATTGCTTCCCTGAGCAACAGTCAGGGCCGGAGCGGCGCCCTTTCTTTTTACAGGCACTAAGTCCATCGAGCAGATAGGACACTTCGCATTCGGATCTTGGGATTTTACCGAGGGGTGCATAGTGCAAGTGTAGTAATCCACGTCCGGCGGCTTGGTCGCTGCTCCATGCTTGGCGCATGAGGCTAACGCCAACACGAGAAACACTGAGAGTGCCAGGAACAGGAGGGAGAAAAGAGTCGTACGCAAGTGGTTAAAAATGGTCTTCATGGATTACTTCCCGAGTTGGTGGTGCATGTCAGATGCAAGGGTTGGGTCAATGCCAACAACCGATTCCAATTCGGCCAATGCGCTGAGGTATTCGGCCAGATGGTTCCAATACATTCCCTCGATTTCCTGCAGAGTCCGCTGGGCATCAATCAGATTGAGAAAAGGAGCCTTGTCGGTTTCGTAAGCTTGGCGAGTAGCCGAAGCGTTTTGGCGGGCGAGAACCAGGATGCGATCGCGAAAGAGTTCCACGTGGTGATGCAGCGTCTCCACCTTGTTGTAGGCCTCGCGCACCAGCCCCAGCGTCTCCTTTTCCGCAGATTCCAAATCATACTCCGCGCTGATTTCCATCTGCCGGGCTTCCTCGATAGCAGCTCTGTACTTGCCGCGATTGAGCCACGGAATGTTAATGGCCACTCCTGCCATGACTTCGCTGGCAGGCGGGCCGGAATCGTTATACCGGCTAGCTTCCACCCGCAAACTGGGGTCGGGAATCCACTCTCGCTTCCAAGCCGTCAGCCGGGCATGGGCGGCTTCGGTTTTCATCCGCCCCATGACCAATTCGGGGCGATGCTCCATCGCCAGGGCTTGCAAGTGTTGCAGATCGAAATGCACCGTAATGGACTGCATCTCTCCCGGGTGTGGCAGCGGGGACTGAGCCGGACGATTCATTAACACGTTCAGTTGCGATTCGGTGTCAGAGATCTGTCGCAGCAGGTCGTAGCGCGACTCTTCGAGCTTGCTCGCATCTGTTTCGGCGGCGAGAACGTCCGATTGTGGACTGGTTCCCGCTTCGTACTTCTTGCGAGTGATTCGGGCGAACTGTTTCAGTAGGTCAAGATTTCCATCCACGATGCGGAGCTGTTCGCCCGCGTTGGCCAGCCGATAAAAAGCAGTCCGTGCTCTTGCGGTCAGGTCCAGCTCGCGACGGTGCAATTCCGCGAAAGAAGCAACCGCGTCAGCCTCGGCAGCTTCGCCCCGCAGCCGGTTCTTACCCGCCAGGGGTACGGCCTGCTCCACCGTGAGCCGCTGGTCCGTAAATGAGTTGGGCGGAATGGAAACGAAACGGCCCACGACGGTATCGAATTCGCTCCTGAGGTCCTCCCAGGCGCGGGCCTGTGGCACGCGCTGTTTCATGGCTTCCCAGTTGGCCCGCGCGGCCTTGAGAGAGGGATTGTTCTCAAGCACGTCCCGGAGCACTTGCCGCAGCGATAGCACGTTGTTGGTAGCGATCTCCGCCGTGTTGGTGGTCACCACACTGAATTCCGGCGGAGCATCAGCACCTGAACTGCCACTGACAAAACAAGCCCAAAGACTGGCACAAATCACAAACTGCCTGACTGAAATCTGCATACGATTCATCTGGAAAAAGGGTTCGCACGGACACACGGAGTCCCTGATGAATCCCATCAGGGGACACTACGGGCGTGAGAAGCCGAAGCTCAGATGAGGAAGGAGCAGTCCCGCTGGAAAATGGGGACCGCTTGAACGGGCACGAGGGAGTGCGAGGGTGTCCGCAACTCGGTCAGAATGGAGTGTGGGAGCGCCCAGACGACTGACAGAGCGGCAGCAAGCCCCTGCAAGTCGCTTGAAGCGGACAAGGGACGCGAAGGGGGTGGTGCCGGGCAACGCTGCCGAGCGGGAGAAGTGCAGCAAGAGGGCGTAACGCAGGTGACCGGATCGGAATGGCAGCACTTGCAGGTTGGCGCCGAGCCTGCAGAAGAGCGGTCGTGCGACACAGGCGTTGCACCTGGAGTCGCCGCTGCCACGCCCAGCATCACCGCGAGCAGCATCGCTACAAATCTTTGGACTAAAGTTGTCATCCGAATGTACCCGGCGAAGTCAACCTGCACAGGCCGAGTCTCGGGGGAACTATCGCCCGACTCAAATGCGCTGTCATCTCATTTCTTACGCCCGTGGCCAACCCCAGGTTGAGTGACAAAGTCCGCAACTGGGGCTACGCGCCCAGGCTGGTGGGGCGAGGCTCCCGCCGAGCCCTAACTAAATCCGTTTCTTTCGATGAACCGTGAACAGCAATTCCGCCCTCACCCCCGGCCCTCTCCCCCGAGGAGAGGGAGAAGCACTTTGGCGGATTCGTCGTCCGTAGTCTCAATGCATTTGCGAACGCAAATTGAGGCTCGAGATGAACAGGCCGCCCGGTTGAATAAATGATCAGGGCTCAGCAGGAGCCTCGCCCCACCAAACGACGGCGTCGGCTACTGTGTCACTGGCCAACCCAGGATTCATTTTATGGTCCCTTGACAGTCGCAAGGCGACGAGCTATTTATTTCGTTGTATGGCGAAATATGTTGTATGACAATGCGCGAGTTCATGGCCATTACCAAGGCGCTGGCGGACGAAAACCGCGTTCGGGTGCTCCTGGCGTTGCAGGGCGGCGAGCTGTGCGTCTGCCAAATCACCGAGTTATTCGGCCTGGCCGCCTCCACCATTTCCAAGCATTTATCCATCCTCTACCAGGCCGGCCTGGTCGATTCCCGCAAAGACGGCCGCTGGATCTACTATTCCTTGCCCGCCAAGGAGGCATCAGCGCCGGCCCGCGAAGCGATCCGATGGGTGGCCAAGTCGCTGGCGGAGGACACTCGCGCCAGCGAAGATGCCTCTCGCCTCAAGAAAATTCTAGCCATAGACCCTGTTGAACTTTGCAAAAGCCAATGTCGAAACTGAAAGTAATGTTTCTCTGCACAGGAAACTCCTGCCGCAGCCAGATGGCGGAGGGATGGGCGCGTCACTTGAAAAGCGAGGTGATCGAGCCGTATTCAGCAGGGATTGAAAAGCACGGCATGAACCCACATGCCATCAGGGTCATGGCGGAGGCCGGCGTGGATATTTCGAAACACTACTCGAAGACGCCGCAAGACATCGGCCCGGTGGAGTTCGATTACGTCGTCACGGTTTGTGGTCATGCGGATGAGAACTGCCCCGTCTTCCCTGGCAAGACCAAAGTCGTGCATGTGGGATTTGAAGACCCGCCGAAGCTCACCAGGCATTTGCCGGATGGCGAGGAGAAGCTTGCGGTTTATCGGCGAGTGCGGGATGAAATCCGCAAATTCATTGAGACGCTGCCCGGGACGCTCACCGCCGCCAAATAGAAGCGAGACAACCCTTTGATGGGCGTGCTCGATTGACTTTGGCGTCATTTACAAGGTGTCTGACATGTTATAAGTTTGCAGGCGAGTTAGCATCGCGAACACCGATCCACACGGCTCAAAAGCATGAAGCAAATCTCGTTTGATGAACTGACTTACGCCCGGTTTGCCGCCCTGGTAAAGAAACGATTCGAGGTGCAGGTGGACGCCGACAGTCGAATCGAGTTGGAACTCGCCGAAGTAAGGCAGTTTCAACCCCGGATGCGGCCCAATTCGGAAGGCACCACTCTGAAGAGCGAAGGCTTTTCGCTGACTTTCAACGGTCCTCTCACGCGATACTTGGAACAGAAAATGTACGACTTCCAGCACGATGAACTTGGAACCTTTTCCCTGTTCGTGGTCGGCATCGGCAAAACCGAGGAAGCCTTCCAATACGAGGTCGTCTTTAATCGCCTGGCCTAGCCGCGCTGCCCGGTGGATTCCGGCCTGGCGCCTGAGGTCGCCATTCCAAGTGTTCATAAGGGCCGTTCTCCTCTATTTTCACAAATCCCAAACGCGCGTACAAACGCCTGGGACGGGAGCCGGTTAAGACGTGCAGCCGGAGGGCTTTTGCGCAAGCGCCGATTCCGACACCAATTCTTTCAGAAAGAAGGTGCCGATACCGCGTCCACGAAATTCGGGAAGCAAAGCAATGTCGACCAGACGCAACTCGTTTTCGCCGCGGTCCACCACGATCAGCCCCACCCTTTGCGCCCCCAGCATGATCACTGAGAATTCACCGCGCGGAAACTGCCTAGCATAACTAATCCGCATTGCGTTGAATTGGGAGTCTAAAAAAACCTTGCGCTGCTCCGGGCCCCAATCGGTCAGGTCCAATTCCTGCTGCCGGGTGCTCGCATAGACTTCCCAAAGAAAGGTTTCGTCCTCGGGCAATTGCCGGCGGCAACGCAAGGAGCCGGCAGTTGAATCCAATTGAGCATCGGTTTTATCGGCCATGTTGAATTGTTATCCGTACAGACTGAACTCAGGCAAGTTTCAAAAACAACCCCGATTGGACTTGTTGGAAACCGGCTTTTCGCCTAGACAGCTACGTCGTCCGATGTGCTATATCGTCCCGGCCCCGGGCGAATCATGCCAGCCAAATTCAAAGCAATCGCCGTTCGGCCGGAGCAAGCTGCCGATGAGCCTTTTCTCCTCGAACTTTACGCCAGCACAAGCAAAGAGGCACTGGACGCTTGTGGCAGGCCGCCCGGGCCGCGAGCCGATTTTCTCAAAATGCAATTCCAGGCCAGCCTGGCTTACCACAGGACGTTCCCCGACCCGGAATTCCAAGTAGTCCTCGTTGACAACGAGAATGCCGGCCGGCTCGTCATCAGTCGCAGTCCCGATGGGTTGCTCATCCTGGACATCGCCCTGATGCCCGAGCTGCGCAGTGCCGGCATCGGCACGGCGTTGTTGCAAAGAGTTTTCGGCGAAGCGGCAGCCACGCACAAGCCGATCCATGTGAACGTCTTCAAAGGCGACCGCGCGCGGCGCTTTTTCGAACGCCTGGGCTTCGTGAACATCGGCGAGACGGATTCGCAGCTGAAATTGGAATGGCGCGCTCCCGCACCAACGCCACCCGTAAAATTGCTGGACGACAGTTTGAGATTGCCGCTGCTGTTTGAACCAGCCCGGTTGCAGGCGGATTTGGCCGGCATTCTGTCAGCGGAATATGTGCCGCATTTCAACACCGCCTATTTTGAGGGCGACTGGAGTGCTGTTCCGCTTCGGTCGGTCGGCGGCAGCGCCAGCAGGATTTATCCCGACCCCACCGCCAAGAATGAATTTGCCGACACCCCGCTGCTCGCGCGATGTCCCTATGTCCGGCAGGTGCTCGCGGCGTTGCCCTGCCCGCAACAGGCCGTCCGCTTCCTCCGGCTCAAGGCCGGTTCCATCATCAAGGAACACCGCGACCACGAATTGGGTTTTGAGGACGGCGAAGTGCGGCTCCACATTCCCGTGATCACCAATCCGGCTGTGGAATTCGTGCTGAACCAGGTGCGTATCATTATGAACGAGGGCGAGTGCTGGTACCTCAACGTGAATCTTCCCCATCGTGTTGCCAATCGCGGCACAACCGACCGCATCCATCTGGTCATTGACTGCGTGGTGAACGATTGGTTGCGTGAACTGCTGCTGGCAACCAACGCCAATGTCAGCGACCCTCAAATGCCAGAATCACTATAATACAGAATCATGGCGGGACAGAATCTGAAATAAATTGGTGCCCGGTGCTGGCGGGGTGATGATGGGACGGACAGGGCGGTTAGGACCAATGGGACAAACGCCAAGGCTCGCTGGCCACCGGCGTCCCTAGGGTTGAGATGCCAACAGGGACGCCGGGCAGTGGCGCGGGGGATGGATACCTGACTTTAAAATGTCAAAGAACGCGAGCGAATTGACCGACGGTTGATCGGGCCGGTCAAACGCGCTTAAAAATCAGTGCGATTTAGTGCGATTTAGTGCGATTTAGTGCAATGGGGCGCAACGTCGAGTGACGAGGGGCGAGCGGTCTGGTCTCAGTAGCGGGTTGGCTACTGGGTGGTTGAGCCGAATGATCAAAGATGGCAATTTCGAGATGCGCAGTCCACGGTGCTGTGGGCGCGTGGCAATCTGCTGTTTCGAACATAAGGACACATTAGCGCAAGGAGGTGCTGCTGGCTTATTAGCGGAAGCGACTTTCTATTAATAGCGCCTGTCGCTGAAGCAGAGATTCAAGGCCATGGGGCGGAACTGATCTTAGCTGGGCTTGCGAGCGGACTAATAGCCCCCGGCTGAGGATCTGAGAGACTGAAACTCGACAATTGAATATAAAGACTCGGGTCTTTGAGGTCCGGGCGCGCCAGGAGGCTGGCGGCATGGTGACGCTGCTCGATGGGGTTGCCTTTAGCCGCGAGTTTGATCAGAAAGGGGCCCAGCGCCGTTGGAGTCGTTGCCGGGAAGCCGTATTTCCGACAGAAGTAGATATAAAACCCGACCCATTTATGGTAATCCTGATGGAGGGTTTGAGACACATGCTCCTGGTCCAGGTAGCGCTGGAAACTGTCTGCTTATGGTGGCGATTACATCCTGTTCAAGAGAACCACGCGATTCGACGCCTAAGAGAACTTTCGGTATCTCGGTTGATCTGTCCGATCAAATGGCACCTGTGCCAGTCTTATTCCTAGACGACTTCTTCTCGAAGCGGTCCTTCTCAAAGGCTGGCGGACTTTTCGACAATCGAAACGTGCTGCATGGCATGTCATATGGGCGAGGGGCCAAAGTTGAAATTGGTGAGCATAACCGGCGCTTTCCAAACGAACTCTGTCGAAGACCTTAAAAGGCTTATGAGCGACCTCGAACTTGAACTGCGCAGCAGGTTTCCGGGCAAGGAGATAAAATCGTGGACGAATTTGCCGAACCAGGCGGCTGCACCTGACTGCCGCCTAGCTTCTGCGTTCCCCGTTTTAACCGAATCTCTTTATCCCGTTTACGTTCGGGACCCTTACTCGGCGGCAGCAGGTGAGCCGCGTCGTTGGGCCGGTGAATCCCAAAGGGATTCCGCCCTCCAGCCCAGTTGCGCGGAATGCGCTACCCTGGGTAAGTTGGAAGAGGATTGGTTCAACCCGGAACGGGTTGCGACCAGGGTGGTTCAGAGGCGCAACTCCGTTGGAGTTGGGGCAGGTTTGGCGTGGCGTTACCCAGGGTAGCCCTGGCTGCGCCGAAGCAACCCTGGGCTTTGGGACGGAATCCCGTTGGGATTCCTGCAGTGAGGCGAATGGAAATACATCGGACACGAAGGGTCAACTGGCTGCAGGCAAGGCCGGGCTAAGCCGTGTTGTTTGTCCTGGCTCCTCGACCCGACCTGCCATACAGAGCGTTAGGCCGCTTCACACCCACATAGAAAAAGACATCCGCGTGATCCGCGAAATCCGCGGTTAGGCTGGGTTGGGTTGCGGCGTGGATGCGCCGAGGAACTTGCGATCTCAACGAAACCCACGATCCATCCTCATCTTTTCAAGTTGCCGGTAAACTTCCTCCAGCCATTGCTGCGCGAGAGCTCGGATTTCCGGTGATGCGCGCTGGCGTTTGGCCTGGCTGTCTTCTTCGAACGGCAGCACGGGATTCTTCGCATCCAGGCGGGCCGCGTCTGTCATTCGCCGCGATTCATCCGGCGAAAAGTCCACGCCCCAGAATCGCATGAGCTCAGGCCAGACCAGGCCCGGGAGCTGAGAGTAATTAACGAGCTGGCCGGTTCCGCCCTGGACTTGCGCCAGGGCCGCCTCGCAGATTTTGGCCAGCGCGCGGGCGCCATATGCATTCGGCGGCATGGCTGCGGCCGCCGGCGCGTCCCAGCCAAACAAGCCCGGATCCAATACGCCTGGAATCATCTGCGCGCCGCGGTGTGATATTTGTGACACCAGCACTTCCAGCGGGTCGCGATAAAGAAAAATCCACGGCACTCCGGGAAAGGCGCGTTGAATCAACGGCAGAAAGCGCGTGTGCCAGCAGTCGAATTTGATGAAGAGATTTCTTTCTTCCGGGTGACGCCGCCATCCCAGTGCGTGGACTACCCATTGCAGCCATTGCACGCGCTGCTCATCGGAAATGGCCGGGTCGCGAAAATGCGCGCGAAGGATCGTGTCAATGGGTTTGGCTTCGGAAATGACAATATTTTTGGCGGCGGCA
>Ga0210409_10002250_pt1 | contig 23208 bp, 22 predicted proteins | sample IncBWH17MmetaG_FD_161649 | JGI IMG/M metagenome (GOLD analysis project Ga0210409, IMG submission 161649) | Forest soil microbial communities from Barre Woods Harvard Forest LTER site, Petersham, Massachusetts, United States - Inc-BW-H-17-M | ecosystem: Environmental > Terrestrial > Soil >...
CCCGAAGCGTAGCTTGTTCCGCGGGCGACTGGGTGGCATAGACGAAGTGTAATATTTTCACTTGCAATTAACAAGTAATCTGACAAAATGTGCTGAAATTATTAGGCATTTCAAACGTATTTGTAGGAAGCAACCCTTGGAGGGCGGAATGAGCGGAGTGCGAGTTTTAGTGGGAACGCGTAAAGGCGCGTTCCTGCTTAGTTCGGATGGAAAGCGCGAGAAGTGGGATATCAGCGGACCGCATTTCGCGGGCTGGGAAATTTATCACATGAAGGGATCACCGGCGGATCCCAACAGGTTGTATGCATCGCAGTGCAGCGGTTGGTTCGGTCAAATGATTCAACGATCGAACGATGGCGGGAAAACGTGGGAGCCTGTCGGCAACAAATTTATCTATGACGGAGTGCCCGGTACACACCAATTTTATGACGGCAAGCCGCACCCGTGGGAATTCAAGCGCGTGTGGCATCTGGAGCCGTCATTGACGGATCCGGATACGGTTCACGCGGGAATCGAAGATGCGGCACTGTTTCGGTCGAAGGACGGCGGGCAAAACTGGGAAGAGATTTCCGGATTGCGAAAACATGGCTCTGGGCCACGCTGGCAACCGGGAGCTGGCGGGATGTGTTTGCACTCGATCATTCAGGATCCGAAGAATCCTGGACGAATGTTCATCGCTATTTCGGCTGCGGGCGCATTTCGGACTGACGATGGCGGCGAAACGTGGCAGCCCATCAACAAGGGACTGAAGTCGCTATATATTCCTGATCCGGAGGCTGAAGTGGGCCATTGCGTTCACCACATTGCGATGCACCAGGCGCGGCCCGGCGTGCTTTTTATGCAGAAGCACTGGGACGTGATGCGCAGCGACAATGGCGGAGATTCTTGGCAGGAAGTCAGCGGCAACTTGCCGACCGATTTTGGATTTGTGATTGATGTGCATGCGCACGACCCGGAGACTATTTATGTGGTGCCGATCAAAAGCGACTCGGAGCATTATCCGCCGGATGCAAAACTGCGCGTGTACCGCAGCAAGTCAGGCGGGAATGAGTGGGAAGCGCTGACGAGTGGCCTGCCGCAGAGCGATTGCTACGTGAATGTTTTGCGCGATGCGATGGCGGTGGACTCCATGGATTCGTGCGGCGTATATTTCGGCACGACGGGCGGGCAAGTTTATGCGTCGGCGGATGCCGGAGATAACTGGAAGCCGATTGTGCGCGATCTGCCGGCGGTGCTTTCCGTGGAAGTGCAGACGCTGGCATGATTCGCGTGGTGATGCCGGCGCATTTGCGGACGCTCGCGTCTTTTCAGGGCGAAGTGCAGCTGGAGGTGCAAGGCGCGGTGACAGTCCGGACGGTGCTGGATGCGTTGGAGACGCGATTCCCGATGCTGCAGGGGACGATTCGCGAACATGTAACGCAGGAGCGACGGCCATTTTTGCGATTTTTCGCCTGTGGAGAAGATGTGTCGCACGATTCGGTGGACGCGCCGCTGCCGGACGCGGTGGTTTCAGGTGCCGAGCCACTTTTGATTATTGGAGCGATTGCGGGGGGATGAAGAGGGCTGGCCATTCGGTCAGGAAGTACATTCGACACGTTGGGAGCGGGTTGCGTTGACTTGGTGGCGCGCGAGGCTACAGTGGAAGAGTCTCTGCGGAGGACTTCATGGCCTGGAAATGGCCCGGCGCTTCAAGCAACAACGTCACTGAAGAATGGACCGGATTTATTGATCAAGGGGTGACGCTGGAAGGCACGCTGCAGGTCACCGGAACGTTTCGCATCAACGGAATCGTGAAGGGCAATATTATTTCTGAGCACACCGTAATATTGGGTGAAGGCGCGAAGGTTGAAGGACAGATTGAAGGCAACAAGGTGGTCATCGCAGGGCGATTCGACGGCGTAATTTTTGCTAAGGGGCGCGTAGAGATACAAGCGAAGGGCGTGGTCACCGGAGAAGTGCATGCGCCGTGCATGGTGGTTGATCCGGGCGGAATCTTTGATGGGCGATGCCACATGTTGGCGTCGTCGGATATGACTTCCGGGATTACTATTCCGATTCGGGCGGCTGGGCGGGCCTCTTAACGCGGTTTGGCAGTTGAAAAAATACTCCCTTCTAATTTCTTCCATAAAATTTCATCTACTGAATTCCCTGAGCAAATTTGCGACTTAAATTTCCGTCTATAATGACAGTGGACTTCGTGTATGTGGGGATCATGGAGACGAGGGCTGACGCATGAAGGTGTTGGTGATTGGTGGCGGCGGGCGTGAGCATGCGCTGGCTTGGAAGTTGAAGCAGGGCTCGCGAGTGACCAAGATTTGGTGCGCTCCGGGGAACGCTGGCATTGCGGCGGAAGCGGAATGCGTGAAGGTGGATTCGGGCGATGTGGCGGCATTGGTTGCTCTGTCGGAGGAAATTCGACCGGATTTGACTATCGTGGGACCGGAATTGCCGCTGGTGAACGGAATCGCGGATGCGTTTGCGCTGCGAAAATGGGCGATTGTGGGGCCAACGCGGCGAGCGGCGCAATTGGAAGGCAGCAAGATTTTTTCGAAAGAATTTTTGCAACGGCACAATATTCCCACGGCGCAGATGTACGGCGCTTATGACTCCGCGGACAAGGCGAAGGAGGCCCTAGAAAATGTGAAATGGCCGGTGGTTATCAAAGCCGATGGGCTGTGCGCGGGCAAAGGGGTTTTCCTGGCGGCGGATAAAGAGGCGGCGAAGAATTTTATTTCCAGCGTGATGGAAAAACAGGAACTGGGAGCGGGTGGAGCGCGAATTCTGCTGGAAGAAACGCTGGAAGGAGAGGAGCTGTCGTTTATTATTTTGACGGATGGCGAGCGCTATGCGGCGCTGGCCCCTACACGGGATCACAAACGTGTTTTTGATGGGAACGAAGGGCCGAATACGGGAGGGATGGGAGCGTATTCGAGTGACGAATTGTTGCCGAGCGGGCTGCGCGAGAAAATCGTAAGGCAAATTGTGGGGCCGACGCTGCAAGGGCTGGCCACTGAGGGAATTCGCTACCAGGGATTTTTGTATATTGGGGTGATGTTGACGAAGACGGGGCCAAAGGTACTGGAGTTTAATTGCCGGCTGGGCGATCCGGAGGCGCAAGCGATCGTGGCGCGGATCGATTTTGATTTGGCTGAGGTGCTGGCGGATGTGGCGGCGGGACGGGTGGATGCGTCGAAATTAAAATGGAAAAGCGGCGCAAGCGCGTGCGTGGTGATGACGTCGGGGGGTTATCCAGGGAAATTTGAGACAGGCAAGGAGATTACCGGTTTGCGTGAGGCAGATCAGGTTAGTGGCGTGAAAGTGTTGCATGCCGGAACGAAATGGGACGGAGATAAAATTGTGACTAGTGGCGGGCGGGTGCTTGGAGTTACCGCGGCAGGAGCCACTTTGGACGAGGCGCTCGGCGCTGCTTATGAAGCGGCGCAAAAAATTCATTTTGCGGAGGCGCACTACAGGAAAGATATTGGAGCACACGCGAGTGTCAGCAGTGGGGACGATTAATGATGTTTCCACGTTACAAGACCCGTCCTCCAAAAACCCGAGGGTGGGGCACCCTCTGCGCTTTTGAAATTGTTGTGGTTAGCGGCGATAATTAGCGACGCAATTTTAATGGCAAAGCTGCGGCGAGTTTGCCGTTTGCGGAAGAGTCACGGAGTGGGCTTTTTGCGGAGAGAAGGCGCTCCTGGCGGGCGTGATTTGTCGTCGGTTTTTTCGACGGGTTCATCGGGCGGAACAATCCAGTCGAAGCCATGCTGCTCTTCCATAGTGCCAAGAAAAAATTTGTTGCCGCCGGCGATTAAAGGTAGTGCTGCGCGCAGAAAATCGGCGGAATCCGTGGCGGACGCTTTTTGCGCCTGACCGTGGTCGATGGCGTCCATGACCTTGGCGAATTTTGGATCACCGGAACGTAGCCGAGTGAGAGCGGGGTCGCCGGCTTGGATGAGTGCGATCAGAGGCGGTTCGGTGTTTTGCGTTACTACTCTGCTGGCCAGCACGCCGGGATCCTCGGGGGGATAGCGCGCTTCGACCAGAGTGTGGGGCGCTTTCTTGCCGCCCTCTGGCGGATACAGTTGCGTGAAGCGCGGCCGCAGGATGCGCGTCTGCCAATATTCCCCGCGCGCGGCTACCTGTTGCTGCTCGATGCGATACTCCACTTGCCAGACTTCGGGGCCGTAATCGGGGCCGAAGCCGATAATGACCAACTCGAATAGCGCATCGTCGGGACGGAAATCGAGCTTGTGATGAAGCTGCGCGACCAGTGGACGAAGTTTTTCGAGGAAGGCGATCCCGATGGTTTCCAGATCGGGGGCTTCTTGACCGGGATACGGTGAATAGTGCTGGTTGTTGGGGGATTGCGGGATGCTTTGATAATTGCGATCCAGGCGAACGGAATCGGGAGCGGAAGGAATTTGCCATTCGGATGCGCCGAGCAGGACACCGACGTGGGTGGCATCGAGTTGCAGGAGGCGAGGCGGTACAGAATTTTGTTCTACGGGCTGATTGATGGCGGCAAAGACGATGACGTTGTCCTTAGCAACCTGAGCGATGACGCGGCCACCTGCGAGGCTGGCGACGATCTCGTCTTCCCGCTGCAGCGATTGAGCGGCGGCGACAGGCGAGAGCAGCATGGTTGCGAAGAAAGCCGAAAGTATTGAGCGACGTGGCACGATAGATTCACACTACCACAGAGGTTTGGAGTGGGGGCAAGGGGCCGAGTGGGCTTGGCTTGCGTGAGGGATCGAAGCGACATTCCTCCGCCGCGCAGGCCGACTCGTTCGCGGACGAACGAGGGGAAAAAGTGTCGGCCTGCTGTCCCGCCGGCGGCTGACAGGCAGAATAACCGTTGGAAGTAAGCGTTGGGGACGACGCTCGTGGTTATTGGTAGGAATGGTGTAGCGGTTCCGTAAAGACGACATTTTCGGTAAAGTCTTCAGTGACAATGCAGTTGCAAGCCGGATTAGTAACATGTGCTGCTTGAAGCGAAAAGAGATCGAGGGCTATCGACGATGGGATTGAAGAAGGCGAAAAGCATTACGCATAACGGGAAGAAGTTGACGGAGATTCTGGAGGCGCACGAGCGATTTTTTCGCGGGCAGGATGGCGGGGAGCGCGCCAATCTGGCCGGCGCGGACTTGTCTGGGGCCGACTTGAGTGGAGTAAACCTTAGCGGCGTGATATTGACTGGGGCTAACCTGACGGGCAGCGACTTGCGGAAGGCAAAACTGCCAGGTGCGGATTTGTCGGGGGCCAAGATGCATGGAGTGGATCTGCGCAATTCGGATTTGACAGAGGCTATTTTGCCGGGCGCGGATTTATCGGAAGCGCAGGCGAGCGGGATTGAGTTTTTTCGATGCGACCTTTCGAATGTGAATTTTGAACGGGCACTTTTGCGGAATACGAATTTTAGATTAGCGAATATCAACGGGGCGAAGTTCGCGGGCGCGGATATGGGCGTGGCGATTTTGCGGGAGACAGATTTGACGGGCGTGGACCTTTCGGGTGTAGATTTGGCGACTACGTTGATGCCGAAGGGATATGTGGTGGCGGGCAAGAAGAGCGCGTAGTTGTGAGCGAGGCGTGAAACGCGGCGAGGAAATTGGGCGCAGACGATTAGTAGGCAGACTTCGCATCGCAACGTCCGGTGGTTGAAACAGTGACATGTCGACGGAACGAGGCAGCGTCGGCCTGCTGCGGTCCCGCCAGCAGCGGGCGGGCGGAATGACCGTCGGTAGCTGGTGGTGTTTTTTGGTTTTTGTGGTTTCAGTGTTTGTGGGTAGCGGGTTGATCGTTTTCTGAGTCTTCTTCTTTTGGCTACACCAACGACACAATTCGAACGCTCCATGGTGCGCGAACGCGTGTTGGAGGAGATTCGCGGCTTGTTGCAGGAATTGGGGAGTGCGGGCGCGATGCCCATGCTCAACGGGTCTTCGCATCTGGAGCGCGATCTGGGACTGGGCAGCCTGGAACGTGTGGAGTTGATGGCGCGGCTTGAGAATGCATTTGGTGTGCGCATCGCAGACCAGGCGGCAACGCAGGCGAATACGCCGGATGATCTTGCTGCGGCGGTGATGGAAGCTCCGGAAAGCGTTGCGGAGACAGGGGGAAATTCCGCAGAGCGGGCGTCCGTTAAAGTGCAGCAACTGAGACGCAAAGCTGAAGAAGCCGGTGTGGTGTCAGCAGAGACGCTGGTGGATGTTCTGCATTATCGCGCGGCACATGACGCGGCGCGACCGCACCTGGTGATTACGGAAGACGCGGACGGACAAGACAAAACGATAACGATGACGTTCGGTGAGTTGCACGGGGCGGCGCAGCGCTGCTCGGCGGAATTGATGCGACGGGGAGTGAGCGCGGGCAGCCGGGTGGCGCTGATGTTGCCGACTTCACGCGCTTTTTTTGTTTCTTACGCCGGGATTTTACTGGCGGGCGCGATTCCGGTGCCGATTTATCCGCCATTTCGCGCCGATCGCATTGAAGAGTACGCGGCGCGGCAATCGGCAATTCTGAATAATGCCGGCGTGATGTTGTTACTGACGTTTCGTCGAGCGGAAGCGGTGGCGAAATTATTGAAGCCCCGCGTTGCCTCGCTTGCCGCCGTGGCGGATGCGGAAAAATTGATTGAGGCGGCGGACAGAGCGCCCCTTCCCTCACCCGGGGCGCGGCCGCTGCATTTAAGTGGAGTGCGCGCGCGAACGGGGAAAGACATCGCGTTGCTGCAATACACTTCAGGATCGACTGGTGACCCCAAAGGTGTAGTGCTGACGCATACAAATTTGCTCGCAAATATTCGGGCGGTGGGCGAAGCGGTGAAAATAGGGCCGGCTGATTTGGGAGTGAGCTGGCTGCCTCTTTATCACGACATGGGGCTGATCGGCGCATGGTTGACGCTGCTGTATTACGGGATTCCGTTGGCAGTGATGTCGCCGATTGCGTTTTTGATGCGGCCGGAGCGATGGCTGTGGGCGATCCACAATCATCGCGGAACGATCAGCACGGCTCCGAATTTCGCGTATGAGTTGTGCGTGAGAAAAATCGCGGACAAAGATATTGAGGGGCTGGACCTGAGTTCCTGGCGTATGGCAATGAATGGAGCGGAGCCGGTAAATCCAGGAACGCTGGAGCGCTTTGCGGCACGCTTCGCGAAATATGGATTTCGTGCCACAGCATTGCTGCCGGTTTATGGGTTGGCGGAGGCTTCGCTGGCGGTTACGGCGGGGCCAATGGGGCGCGAGCCGGTGGTCGATCGCATCGACCGAAAAGTTTTTGAATCGGAAGGAAAGGCGATACCAACACGCGCCGAAGATGAAAATTGTATCGCGTTTGTTTCGGCGGGAAAACCAGTGCCGCGACATGAAATTCGCGTGGTGGACAATGCGGGGGTGGAAGTGGCGGAGAGGACCGAAGGATTTTTGTGGTTTCGCGGGCCTTCGGCGACCACCGGGTACTACCAAAATAAAGCTGCGACGGATGCTTTGCTACCGCTGGGGCCTGGCGATGGGAATGGAGAATTCGCGTGGGTGAATTCGGGTGATCGCGCATACATCGCGGATGGCGAACTGTACGTAACCGGCCGCGTGAAAGACATCATTATTAAGGGCGGACGGAATTTATATCCGCATGAAGTAGAGGAGCTGGCGGCGCGGATAGAAGGAATTCGCAAGGGCTGCATTGTGGCGTTTGGAATTAAGGATCAAGCAAGTGGAACAGAAAAAATGGTGGTGGTGGCGGAATCGCGAGAAACAAACGACGCGCGGCGTGCTGAGCTGGCGGCCAAGATTACGGAAGTAGTATCGCGAGGTTTGGGGTTGCCGCCGGATCGCGTGGAACTGCTTCCTCTGGGTAGCATTCCGAAGACGTCGAGCGGGAAATTGCGCCGGGAAGAGACCAAACAACTCTATCTGGCGCGAACGCTGTCGGAGAACAAAGCGCCTGCATGGCTGCAAATTGCGCGGCTGGGCGCAGGCGGAGCAGTTTCAGCCACCGGGCGCGCGATTGCGAAGGGCGTGAAGCGTGGGCTTGAATTTTTGTACGGAATTTACTTCGCGATGGTGTTCACGGTGTGGATCGTGCCGACGTGGATGATTGTGCAGCTATATACGGACCATCGAGCGGCGGGAAGATTCACGAACGGCGCGCTGAAGATTTTGTTTTTCCTGATCGGCTGCAGAGTGCGGGTAACGGGAAAAGAGTTCATGGATACTCCGGGCGCGAAGATTTATGCGTCGAATCACACGAGCTATTTCGATGTGGTGGCGTTGATGATGGGGCTGGGAGTTCCCTATCGATTTGTGGCCAAGATGGAAGTTACGGGCATGCCGTTCATCGGGACGTTTCTTCGGCAGATGGGGCATTTGTCATTTGATAGGTCGGATGCGGAATCGCGATTGCATCAGGCGGCGGAAATGGAAGATTTTCTGCGCAAAGGTGAGTCCGTTTTTGTTTTTCCGGAAGGGACATTTACCCGCGATCCTGGGGTGCGGCAGTTTCAATTAGGCGCTTTTAAAGCGGCGGTGGAGACTGGAGTGCCGATTATTCCTGTGTCGCTACGAGGGACGCGAAAAATTTTACCGGACGGGGCGTGGCTGCCGCGGCCTTCGGACGTGACGATTACGTTGTCGCCGCCAATATTTCCGCGAGCGGTGAGTGGCGATGGGGCGGCAGGCGGAGCCGACTGGCATGAATTAATTCGGCTGCGGGACAGCGTCAGAGAATCGGTGGCAAAGAACTCGGGAGAAGCGATGTCGTAGGAGTTTACCTTGACGAGAGCGCGGATATTGAGGGCTTGCGTTTTATTTTATAAAACCTCACAAAAAAACACTGTTTGGCTCCGTTATGGCGACGTGTTGCTCACGGCATAAAGCGAAGAGAGATTCTTTCCACTGCGCACGCCGACTCGTTCGCGGACGAGCGAGGGGAAAAACGTCGGCCTGCTCCGGTCCCGCCGCCGGCGGGCAGGTGGAATGACACGTGTGGGTGCTACGGTTCGGGGGTGCCAAGATCATCAGAACGAGGGTAAGACCCGGCAGGTGCTAAGCCAAGGTACAGTGATGGTCGTATGGTAGGGCAACTAACAAAGGAGTTAAATGCCAACTGGACAACAAGAAAGACCGGTGCGTGTTGGCGAATATTCTTATAGTAGATGACGATGATCATGTTCGGCGACAACTACGCCGACTGATAGAAATGGAACGCGATTTGGCGGTTTGTTGTGAAGCGGCGACTGGTAAAGAAGCGGTAGAAAAGCACTCCCGCGATGCGCACGTTACATTGATGGATTTCAATATGCCCGGAATGGACGGGCTGAAGGCTTCACGTCTAATTCTCTCAAAATGCCCAGATGCGTCGATCCTGATGGTCACGGTGTTCTGTTCCACACAGTTATGCGACGAAGCCCGGAAGGCGGGACTCAAGGGAGTTTGTTCCAAGGGTGAATCTGATCGTATTTTGGAAGGCATAAATACGCTGCTGCGTGGAGAGACGTTTTTCCCGGCACATATTAATTAAGCCTGTATGAGTAGTAGTCAAAAAAACGTGCGATCCTCAGCAAACCCGAAGCTAACCTCAAAGCAATAGTTTGATTGGAATGAGGCGGTCTCGGCGACGAGAGCGATCTCACCATGCTCTTTCAACAGTCGCTGAATGGCGTTGCGCATGATCGCGGTGTGGGGTACTTAGATGAGCCTTCCGTGCCTGATCAAAAATCGCCATAATTTAGTCATAATATTACTAATAGCGATTGTTCACGCGAGGCAGTACAGACCGGCTCCCTTTTCGGGCGTACCGCGGCAATAAGGTTACTGGGGGCACGGCGGTATAGCGGAAGGTGGGAAAATGAAAAAGTCAGTGGATATTTTTTGGTTTGGGGAAAGCGGACCAGTGTGGGTAGAAGCGGTTCGAACGATGGAACGCGCGAAGGCGTGCGTAGATGCCCTGCCGCTCAAGGCTGCGGGCGGGTACGTGGTAGTGGATCAGCGCACCGGCAACAGTATGTCTTTCGAACCAAACTTAACGGATGGGCGGCGTAGTGTATGGCGAACCGAAAAGGCTGCGCGTAGCCGGGTTAAGTAAAACTGGGCGAGCGGCGAGGTAGTTAGGGATTTTTTGGCGGCTGGCGTTTCGAAGGCTGTAAACCGATCTTCAGTACTTTTCGCGTGTCCAAGGGTTGTCACACAACTCCCCAATAAAACCCGCAAAGGTGAGATCTTAAGAAAATTGTACGGTCCACATTCAATAGCAAGAGTCAGCGATAAAGTTTGTAAATGACGGTGATGTGGGTGTCGACTTCGACGGCGCGCCCGTTGAGAAGCGTTGGTTTGTAACGCCATTGGCGCACGGCATCGAGCGCAGATTGATAAAACATGGGGTCGCCGTCGAGGAATTGCAGGGAGCGAACTGTACCGTCGATGCCGATGAGGGCGTGGAGTTCGACACGGCCTTCGCGGCCGGTTTGGCGGGCTAGCGTGGGGAAAATGGGTTCAATGCGATGAATGAGCAAGGCGGGGTCGACGTTCGTGACGTGCACGACACTGGGCGTGGAGACTTCTGGAATGGCGAGATGTGGACCGCTATAGGTGGCGAGTCCCTTACATTCGGAGCATTCTGGGCCGGCGCCTTCGATGATATCGGCGCCACTAATGTTTTCGTCCGACGAATTAGTGGGCTGCGTGTGAGTTGTGGCGAGCACCGGCGGGCAACTCAGGCAAAAGGTAAATTCATGAGTTCGCGTGGCGTGATGCGGACGTTCCACGGCGTGGTCAGAGGTGGTGGTGTGATAGTAGGGCGGCAATGGCATCACGTTGGCGAGAGCGATGCGCGGAGTCTTGGATAGGATGGGGATCAAAATCAGTGCGGCGAGTATCGCGATTTGTACGAGCACAGAAAGCAGCAAGGAGTGGCGACGGGTGCGGCGAGCGCGATGGAGCTGATCGGCGTCGCCATCGACGAGACAGGCGCTTAAGGAAGCTGAGTCACGAGTTTCAACAGACTGATTTTGCGATTTTGCACACACCACGCACCTCCCGTTTCGTACCAGTTTCGGATTGCTGAGATTGGCGACGCCAACTTCCTGAAGGTTTAGATTTTCAGGAAGCCGGCGCCGCGCTCGCAGGGATGTGAGGTACGCGCGTTCCTCAGTTCATTGGACACCGTGGAAATGGGGAAGTTCCTGGATGATTTTTCTATAAGCTGGCGCGAAACGGAGATTGATGCTTCAGTACGGACAAGTTATACAGCAAGCGCGAGTTATTCAAAGTTTTTGGGACGTTCCACCTTGCGAATTGACGCGATGAAGAGTTCGGAAATTTCGGAGATTGAATATTTTCGAGAAACTGTACCGAAGTGGGGCGTGGAAGCATCACACCCCTTGTGGACGTGGATCCCAAGGAGGGCAATGCCATGGACCGGCGTAATGAAGCAATAGGTGTACGCCGCACGGGCTGGGCCGCTCTGGACCGCGATCCGCAGCAGGATACGGTGGAATACACCTGTCCGCACTGCGGGGCGCAGGGCCAGAAGAACGCCCGGCGCGAGCGTGCGCAGTATCACTTCACGGATGGATTTTTGCAGGATTTGCAGGGTGAGGCGACGCATTGCCGCGCCTGCAACGGGTCGTTGCGGGTCGTGCCGGTAGTGCTTTTGCACGATCAGGACGAGACGCGGAGGTTTGAGGCGGTATTTTCGGAGGACCTGCCGGAAGTGCCGTTGGTAACCAACTAACTGGTGCAAACGGACTTATCTAGAGTTCTAGAGTAGTGCCCAAGAGGTACCTCGAGACAGGTGCCCCTTGTTTTGTGACTCCGGCGGTACAAAACCTCGTAAATACAAAGGCGCAGCCTAAAGAACCGGCTGCGCCGTTCCAGTCAATCCGGATTTATAGCACTCGAGAAATTAGGGATGCTCGTCCCGGTCATGATCACGATAGTGCTCGTGGTCTTCGTCTCTCCAATCGTGCTCGGTGTGCCAGCTCTGGGAGTCGGCATCCCACCACCTGTGCCCATGACCCCAGCAATATTCCCGAGCTTCCGCGAGGTTGTGACGGGCGCTGTTTGCCTCGGGACTGCGATAGCCGTGGTGCTCGATAGCCTCGTGAAGCCGGTGGTCGGCGCGATTGATGCGTCTCTGGCAATCGTTGTCGTCAGCGCGCAAGCTGGGGGCTGAGCCTAATGTGGCAAAGGCCGCGAGAGCCGCAGCGAGTAGTGCGGTTTTGCCGAGGTAGTGTATCCATCGATGTGGCAGGTTCATTTATTGTCTCTCCTTGTGAGGACTAGCCTCGAAATGGAGGGTAGAGTCGCGGGTTGATTTGGGCTATACGGCAATGCCCTTACTATGGTTTAGGCGATGCGGTATGGATTTGGATGGCCAATTAAACACTAAGACTGAAGAAAAGAATCGACTTGCATGTGATATTTCTCGAGGCCGGCGCGGACGTAGTTAAAGGCCTCGTCGACGGTATCTGCGAACTGCAACATTTTAAATTCGCTTTCGTTGATGGTGCCGGAATTCACCATGGCCTTCCAGTTCAAAACCTGATCCCAATATTTGCGACCGTAGATGAGGATGATGTTGTGCTCCGCCAGCTTGTGGGTTTGCATCAGCGTGAGCATTTCCATGAGCTCGTCAAGAGTGCCGAAGCCGCCCGGGAAAATGATGAGAGCTTTGGCGATCTGCGCGAACCACAGCTTACGCATGAAGAAGTAATGGAAGTTGAAACTGAGCTCGGGACTGATATAGGCGTTGGCGAATTGTTCGTGGGGAAGCTCGATGGAAAGGCCGATGGATTTGCCACCTGCTTCGGTGGCGCCTCGATTGGCGGCTTCCATGATGCCGGGGCCACCGCCGGAGCAAATTACGAATCGCCGAGGGCGTGGACCCAAAGTCATGGCCCAGGAAGTGATTCTGCGAGAGAGTTGGCGTGCTTCTTCGTAGTAGCGGGACATTTCCAGCAAACTCTTGGCGCGGCGTACGGCGGCGCGGTGCTTTACACGATGATCGGCGGGGATTTTGTGTGCCGGGAGGAGCTTTAAACGGTTGTAACGCGCCAAAGCCAGATCGCGCGGGAGGATGCGCGCTGAGCCAAACATGACGATGGTGTCGCCGATGCCTTCTTTCTTTAATTGCACGTAGGGGTGAATGTATTCGGCAAGAATGCGCAGCGGACGAGCGGGAGTGCTCTGCAGAAAGTCAGGATCTTCGTGGGGCGCTTTGGGAGCGTGGCGGGGCTTGAGCTTTGGTAATGCGGCAGACATGCTTTTCTCTCCGTAAGGACAAACCTCAATTGTAGGAAGCGGAGCTGGCCCCGGCAACATCTAGCGGGTCGCAGGCGTCGAATCCGATACAGTGGCGCTTCATGGCCTGGTTCTATTGTGTTCTGGCACAGGGCACAAGAGAAGCACAGACTGCGAAGAGTGTTACATCGCATCATGAATGCGGACGCGGGACGCGAGTGAGGGCGACCATGGAGGGCATGCGAGCGGCGGTATTGATTTTGCTTGGGCTGGCCGGCGCGTGCTCACAAACATCGGCGCAAGCACCGGAAGGACCCATGGCGCCGAAACCTGGCAGCACGATACAGCAGGCACCTCCAGAAGCAGAAACGCGATTGAAGGTGCGAGTTTCGCTGGTGAATACGCCGGTGACGGTGCGCGACCGTAGCGGGCAAATGATTCACAATCTGGATGCCAAGAATTTTGTGGTCACCGACAATGGGGTGACACAAAAAATTACGCACTTCGATCTGGGGGGCGATCCCCTTTCGGTAGTGATCTTGATGGAGACGAGTGAAAGGATCGACTCCATATTTCCGGAAATTCGCAAGACAGGAAGCCTTTTCGCGGACACAGTGGTGGGCTCGAGTGGAGAGGCCGCGGTTGTGGGGTTCAACGATTCCGTGGATAAGCTGCAGGATTTTACCGCGGACGGTGAAGCGATTGAAAAAACAATTCACGGTATGCGGGAAGGAACGTGGGGATCGCGATTGTACGATGCCATGGCAGTTGGAGTGGAAATGTTGACGAGCCGGCCGCAGCCTTCCGCTGAATTGCCGGGGCGACGCAGAATATTGTTCATTATGTCGGAAGCGACCGACGTGGGCAGTGCTACAAAATTGGGTGAGGTACTGCGCCAGGCGCAGCTCGCGAACATTACGATCTACAGCGTGGGGTTATCGACCACTCGGGCAGAGTTGCAATCTAAGACGCAGAAGAAACCGATAGAAGTGACGCCGCCGGGAACTTTTGGGCACCCGCCGCTGCCAGGAACAGTGCAGACGCCGACTAGTGAGCAACAGCAAACCGGGAATATTGATTTGCTGGCGCTGGCGGTGTGGGCGGTGCAGCATGCGGAAAACCAAGTGAGGGCGCATGCGCTGGAAGTTGCTGCTACAGCTACCGGCGGAGCTCACGTCTCAACGTATCGGGACCAATCGATTGAAAGAGCAATAGATGAGATCGGCGGAGAGCTGCATTCGCAGTACAGCGTGAGTTATACGCCCACTGGCACGGCAGAGTCGGGCTATCACGAAATTAAAGTCAGCGTGGACCGCCCCGGAGTAACGGTCCGCGCGCGGCCTGGATATTATCTGGGGCCGCCAGCGAGTTAGCACTGTAGAACGTACGTGAGTTTATCGGAAGTTCTCCACAAGAATGATGTCACTATTTAACGAATCCAGTTGCGTGTAAAGGATTGTCTTTTTATCCGGAGACACGGCCAATCCGGGCGCTTGCCGAGCTGGGAGGTTTTCCAGATCGAACACTCGAGTGGTGCGACCACTAGCGGTATTGAAGAAAGCGATCCCTGGTTTCGTGCTCGTCGTCGTATCCAAGTAATAGATGCCGTTCTCGACCACTACCCAGTAGCCCCAATAACCTGCTTCCAGGGAAGTAATGACCTCCACCTCTTCGCCCCCGTTGGTCGGAATGCGCCATAAACCGGGAACGGTCAGCCCTTTTGCGTAATACAGGAATCTTCCGTCGGGCGATTCGAACGCTGCATATCCGCCGTGGCGCGTCACTTCCACAGCAGGTCCGCCTGTCGACGGAATCTTCCATACTTCCCAACCGCCAGTGCGGTCTGATACGAAATAAATCCAACGCCCGTCTCGCGACCAACTGGGCACGATTTCGGTCGATGGTTCACTGGTGAGCCTGTGAGGCGAGCCGCCCTGAGAATCCATGACAAAAATGTCCGCATTGCCGGGACCGCGAGAATCGAAAGCAATCTGTCGTCCGTCCGGCGACCAACGAGGAGTTCCAGTCACAGAGTTGAAGTGGGTTAACTGATTGAGGCCACTCCCGTCGCTTCGGCACATCCAGACTTCATAAGCGCTGCTGCGGGTAGATTCGAAAACAATTTTACTTCCATCAGGCGAGAACTGAGGACCACTTTCCATCTTCGTGGAAGATATGAACCTATCGGGAGGACTGGCCGAAGCCAACGAATTTGAATTTAGCTTTCTCTTCCAGATGTTGAGATTCGCCGTTTGGCGGACATAGACTAATCGGTTTCCTCGAATCGAGGGTTCGATTCCCTCTTGACCGAACTGCAGGCGTTCTGGCTCACCCCCACGAAAGGGTATCTTCCAAAGCCAACCATCATTTACTGGCCAGCCAGCATTTGCGAAAATGATGTCGCGACCGTCAGGGGTCCACGCTAGACCCCAATGATCCGTACCATCCGAGATAAGACGTTGTTCGTCTCCTCCCAAAACCGGCACCGTATGGATTGACTGGAATGCTTGCGAAACTCTGGTGAACGCCAATGTCTGGCCATCGGGGGAAAGTGCAGGATTGGAAGCACCTTTCGAACGCAGTGGCGAAGTAAGTCTGCGAACCTCCAGCGAATCGAGCGATAGTAGAAAAATAGAAGAAGCAGGTTCGTCACGGGATGCCCGGTCAGAAAACGCCAGTGACTTGCCATCGGGTGACCACGAGAGGCGGCCTGCGCTCCAAATGATTTGGTAAAACTCTTGTTCCTCCCAAAGAGTTTTGCGTACTCTGCGCTCAGCGCCTCCCAATGCGGGGATGATGTAAATGCCCGTTTCACCTTTTTGAATGCGGCAGAATGCGATGTAGCGGCCATCGGGCGACCAAACCGGATTGAAGTCGATTGATGACTGCTTTGTCAGTCGTAACGATTCCTCAGTCCCCGTGATCTTCACATATAGGCTGAACTGACGGCCGGCTCCTCCGTTCCAAGCGAAGGCTAAATGTTGGCCATCTGGCGAAAGACTTGGAGTATATTTTTCGCCAACGTTGGTCACAGCCGGGGTTATGGTCGGCTGACCTGCTTTGGCTCTGGGCGAATGGTTGTAGTACAGAAAAGACAGCGCAAGAAAGCACACCGTTAATCCGCCTAAAACAAGGTTCCTGGCAGTGAGCAGCCACTGCCAACATCGGGGCCGGGCTGATGGCGTGGTGCTGGGTATCTCAACATTGCCAATGAAGCGATAGCCACGTCGAGCGAGCGTCTCGACGAAGATGGGCCTTTCCGCAGATTCACCCAGCGCGTCGCGCAACCTCTTGATGGCGGCATTCAGGCTATGATCGAAGTCGACGAAGGTGTCCGCCGGCCAGAGCTTGCTGCGCAGTTCTTCTCGGGTGACGACTTGTCCCGGCTGCTCAAGCAACGCCACCAACAGTTGAAACGGCTGTTCCTGGAGCTTTACCTTTTGTCCCCGCTGGCGCAGTTCCCCTGTCTGAAGATTCACTTCGAAAGTACTGAAACGGATAATTCGGGATGAGGAATCAGTTGACACGGGAACGTCCACGTGGCCGAAGTCTAACATCTTTCGGGTACAGTTCCGACGTGAGATCGCTCCGTTCAGGTACTGAGAACAATGTGCTCTCGCCCCCCTACCGACTCGCTCCGCTAGCTCCCGGACGGTCGACAAACCGGAATAAGGGGCGAACCGGGTTTGCTGGGATTACTTCAGGATGACCCCTCACTCGCCCCAGAAAATGCCGAGAGCATAGGTTCGATCGACGAGCGCGGTCGGACCCAGCGGCGGATCAGTGCGTGCCGCCAGTGTGGGATCGTCCACACGGGAAACGACCGCTGGCTATTCACGTTGGAGCGACTGAGCAGTTATGCGTGCGCCGCGGCGGTGGCGGGCAGGGTGAACTGAAAAGTTGCACCGCCGCCCGGGACACTCGTGGCCCACAAGTGACCGCCATGCGACTCGATGATTGACCGGCTAATGGGAAGCCCCATGCCAGTCCCGTTGTCTTTGGTCGTAAAGAATGCTTTGAAGATTTTATCCGCCTGCTCCGGGCGCAATCCCACACCGTTGTCGCTGACCGAGACTAGCACCTGACCGTGTTCGACTTGCGACGTGATAGTGAGCTCACCTTGGCGAGTGGTTTCCTTCATGGCATCGATGCCATTGAGCATGAGGTTCATGAAAACTTGTTGGAGCTGCACACGGTCTGCCATGACTTCGGGAAGATCATCAGCCAGCTCGATTCGGATTGAAATTGAGTAGCGGTTTGCTTCGCTGCGGAGTAGCACAATCATTTCTCGTATGAGTTCATTTACATCAACCAACTCTCGCTGCAGAGCTTCCTTTTTGAATAGCGAGCTGATTCTGCTCATGACGTCAGCCGCGCGAGTAACATCTTTGACTATTCTTGCCGCCGCTTCGCGCCCCTCTGTGAGGTCGGGTTGGTCACGACCAAGCCAACGCAAACAAGTTTTGGCGTTTGTCATGGCTGCGGAAATTGGCTGCCTGATTTCGTGCGCCAATGACGCCGTCAACTCGCCCATGGTGGTCACCCGGCTTAAGTGCGCAAGATCAGCCTGAAGCTGGTGCAATCTCTCACGCTCTTCCTCGGCCCGCTTGCGCTCGGTGATGTCCATTACCGTACCGACAAATTCAACGAGATCGCCGGATGGGCTGAAAACGGGATGGCCTACTGTGTGGATGTCCCGGATCCCGCCGCCGGGATGAACGATTCGGTAATCGAACTCGAACTCCCTTTTTTCCTGTCTTGCGCTTTCGAGCTGTTCCAACGTCCTGGCTTGATCATCGGGATGAATGCGCTGAAAGAACGCTTCGAATCGGGGCTGTTCTTCGTGCGGGTCAAACCCCAGCACGCGGTGGCATTCCTCGGACCAGTACCTAATTTCTGCGGGAGCCCCTGCCCAACTGCCGGTGTGGCTGAGTCTTTGCGCTTCCGTCAGATAACTCTCGCTGCGGCGCAAGGCTTCTTCTGCCTGCTTGCGTTCGGTGACATCCATAGAGGTGCCGACAAATTCTGCGAGGTCGCCTGAGGCGTTCAAGATGGGGTGACCAGTGGTGTGGAGGTGTTTGATGGTTCCGTTCGGAAGAAGAATGCGGTAGTCCACCTGGAAGTCGGTTTTCTCGATTTCGGCTTTTTGAAAAAGTTCGACAACCCGCAGGCGATCTTCAGGATGGAACTTACTAAAGAAGAATTCCGTGTTGGATGGGTCCTCATCAGGCCCGATGTCGTGTATCCGATAAATTTCCGGAGAGACCGTGACCATCCCTGATGCGAGCTCATGTCGCCAACTGCCGGTGTGGCTCAGTTTCTGCGCTTCAAGCAAAGATTCTTCACTGCGGCGCAGTTTTTTCTCCACGTGCTTGCTCTCCGTGGTATCCATCACCGCTCCAACAAATTCGATGCCATTCGACGCATCGCCTAAAGCATGAGCCACAACATGGACATATTTGATGGAGCCATCGGGCATCACCAAACGATATTCATGGTCAAAATCGTTTGCGTCCTGCGACGCGCGCTCGATTGTCTGTTGCACGAAGGGTGCGTCTTCCGGATGAACTCGTTGAAGAACAAGTTCCACGGTCGGTTTCGTCGATCGCTCATATTGAAAGATTCGAAAAGTTTCCTCTGACCAACGGATTTCACCGGTTGTAACGCACCAGCCGAAGCTGCCGGTTTTGCTTAGTCGCTGCGCTTCGGCCAAGAAGGCCTCGCTCTGCTGCAGGTTCGCGTAGAGGTCTTGCAGGCGGCTGGCGGTGTCGTTGAAGACCTGCCCGAGGTGAGCGAGTTCATCTTTCCCGCTTACAGACACTTGATGCTGAAACTCCCCGCGCGCCAATGCCCTGGAGCCTTGCACCAATCGTGCCAGTGGCTGAGTGATGCTGCGGGTAATGGCCAGACCTAGGGTAGCGGCGATCAGCAACGTAAAGGCGGCGGTCAACGGCACAATCACAAAAACTAGGCGTTGCACTCGCCTAATGTTTCGCACGGTTTGGGCCTGCTGTTCGCCAGCCTCGTGGTCAACTTTCTCGACGAGGTCCGAGGTCAGCGATTCCAGTGGCCGGACCTGGTTCGCCAGACGCAGGTGCACAGCCCGCCAGTCGCCGGAAGTGGCCAGCGTAGTGATGTCCTCAAGCTGCCATGCCAATGCACTCTGAACGGCATGGAGGGTAGGCAGGATAGTGGGATCTCGCTGCAGGTCAAAAGGGAGGAGGCCAAGGGCGACCATTGCGCGACGAGTGTCCTCCAGGACGGCGGTGCGAAGCGGGCCGCCTTCGGTCACGAGTCGACTAACATCCTGGGAATCCGCGAGCTCTTCCAGCCGATCGTGAAAGGCCAACATACTGGTATGCACGCGGAGGACGGCAACGAGTTGCTGGTCGATACCATTCAAGCGCTCCGCCTGAGCTCGGACCAGTTGGAATTGCCAAAGAATAACGGCATCCGCGGCTAACATAGAAAGGATGATGAAGACGAAGCCGAGTATCAGACGGGGGCCGATGTTGAGGCGACTGGTATGAAGAGTTTTCGCTTCAGCGCTCTTGACCCAACGCTTCAGTCCAGTTGTGGTGTGAAGACCCATCGGTTGTTCCTATCGAGCTAATGCTGGCCTCGAATTCACGCCACGCCACGCCAATTAGCGCGCAGAGCTGAAGCCGGACCGGGAGTGGGCCGGTTCAGAATTCTATTCAGGATGTGCTGATTTCACCAGTGGCGGTCCCTTCTTGAAACCGGTGGTGCGAAGCAATTCATTCTCCAGGGCTGCGGCAGCTTCCGGGGCGTTCTTCTCGCCAGTCAGCACGGAGTGCACGGCCTGGATGTAAGCGTCGGTCACCTCCTGGTAGTTTTTGCCACTGACGTCGGAAGGACGCAAAACAATCCCGGTGCGGAACGCTTGACCCAAGAGGTCAAAACGGGGATTTGACTGACGTACCTCAGGCAGGTTGTAGAGTTCCGGTAGAGTGGCTGGCTGTGAAAGCAAGCGGAACCGCTTCTCCTGCAGGTCCCTGCGAGTGAGATACCGCACCAGCTCTAAGGCTTCCTGGGGATGAGCCGAGAATCGTGAAATTGCAAAGCCCCATCCTCCCAACGTCCCAACTCGGCCTGTCTTGCCACCGGGCAACAGAGCTATATCAAACTTATTTATGATTGGCGACCCTGGCGCCTGGCTGTCGACATAGGCTGACGGCCAATTCCGCATGAATGCCGCGTCGCCTGCGACCCAAACGTTTAGCGAATCCCATTCTCGATATCCGACTACTCCTGGGGGTGAGATGGTGCCAACCCAGCGCGCCGCCCTTTGCCACGTCCTAATGGCTTGGGGATTATTCACACTGATGGTCTTGTTTTCCTCAATGATCCGCCCGCCGCCTTCGGCTGCCTGCCATTCCAGCGCGTCGCAGGTCAACCCTTCATCGGCCGCCCCTTGCCACACAAAGCCCCAAAACTGTTTTTTACCTTTGGCGCGTTCGCCAGCCTGAATTCGAGCCGCCATAATTTCCAGCTCATCCCAGGTCTTGGGCGGCTCACGATATCCATACTGCCGAAGCAGGTCGGTGCGATAAAACAGAAGGCCGATGTCGGGACGATATGCAATGGCTACCAGCTTGTTATCCACGGTGTAGCTGGCGGTCATGGCCGGAAATTGGGCGGAGACCTCGTTGGCAAAATATGGCTTTAAATCTATAAAATTTTCGGCCAGCATCCCGGGCCAGATCACATCCAGGCCGTATACGTCCGGACCCGAGGCTCCTGTCCCGAGTAACTCTCGCCACAGAACCAGCTTTTGCCGCGCGGACTCCGGAGATGGTAGGAGACTGACTCGGATTCCTGTTTCCCGAGTGAATTGCTGCAACTCTAGCTGGCGCGCCTCGCTGAACCTCTTGTTGGTCCACTCCTCCAGAAGAGTTAACGTAACGGGTTCATGAACAGATGGCTTCGTACAACCCTGAAGAATCAGTGAGAGCAACACAGTGCAAATGGGGCGTGTCATCTTGCGATCTAGCGTAAAGAACACGAATTTCCTGTGCGAAATTCTCAGGGAAGACATCGACATACACTCTTTGCCTTCCCGGTGGAGCAAAGCCTAACATGGGATGGCGATATTTATCGTGAGAGCTCACATATCCAGTTAACTTCCCATGTCTTGCCGCCGTCTGACGAAAAAGACTGTTCCATTCGCGATGATGTAGGTGAAATGTTGAGCCAGACATAGCGCACAAGGATTGCGCGGCCTTCCCAAGTTTGCTGGTTGTAGAATTCACCGCGTCTTCCGTTAAACTGGCCCACAACAGGCGGAAGTTCGAGAGTACCTTTGTCGAGATCCACCAGGTAAATACTCCACTGGTGCGATTCGGGGTTATAGAGTCGGAGCGTTTGCGCCTTTATGCGGAGCTTTTTATCGGGACTGGAAACGTCGAACTCTTCAAAATTAGCGTTGCTGTCGAGAAGTTTTTTATGATTCGAGATGCCATCGTATTCGACCCAGACATTCGAACCCTTCAAGCGCTCGGGGAGTCGACGAACATGTGCTTTCCAGTCGCCGATGAGAAAATCGAAATCGTGAGATCCGTCTCTCTGCGTAGCCGCTGATCCGTTGGCCGAGATCTGCGAATTCGGGAATCCCGAAAGTGCATGAACTTCGCCGGTAAAGAGTGCCGTACTCATGACCGCCGGCAGGATGCATACAAGTCGAATCAATTTCATGTCTGCCATGCTCTCATGCGTTTGAGAACAAGCGCAAACGTCGCAGATGATAGGAACAGATTTTGTTACACGCCCTAAGAGCTAGGCGATTTTCTTCCAGAAGGTGGATTCGCGCGAAGCTAACAGGGTGTCCTTGCGGGCGTTCCAGCGCAGGAAATGCGGCGTTTGCTTGTGGGCAGCGTGAGCTTCGCGGCTGGCCCAAATCTCATAAAATAAAAAATCGCTGGGCACATCGGTGGAGCGATGAAGGTCGTACAGAAGGCAGCCTTCTTCATTTCTGGTGGGACGGACTAAGGCGGTGAGCTCGGCTTGCAGGAGCAACTCCTGGCCGGGTTTGGCGTGCATCATGACCACCAGCGCGACGGCGTCTTTGGGAAGTTTGGCGGATTTGATGGGACGAGAGGATTTACGTTTGATTGAAGTACGGGATTTCGTTTTGCGTTTCGCCATGGTGCGGGATTGTACTCCGAGTGCGTGGGGAATCGGAAATCGGAAGCTAATTTCAAGCGGCCTCGGTGACTAACGTCGCGGATTAGTTCGCTCAGGACGCTGGCACTGCGACGATCGGCGAAAGCGGAAGCAGAAGTTCAATTGGAAGACCCACCCTAAAAATCGACACTGGGGCACCCTCAGCGTAATTTTGTTGGGTAAATTAGGCGGGGGCTTTGGAGGATTTGTCTGCGGGGTGGATTACGACTTGGCGTTCTTCGCCCATGCCGATGCTTTCGGTGCGGACGCCGGGAATGTCTTTTAGGGCGAGATGGACGATGCGGCGTTCGCGTGAGGACATGGGATTGAGGCGGAACGGCTGGCGCGAAGCTTCCACGCGTTCGGCGGCAACTTTTGCGGTCATGCGTAATTCCTCGAAGCGCAGCGCGCGGTAGCCGGCGCAATCGACATGAATTTTTTCGTGGAAGGCCGGCTCTAGACGGAGCGCGCGGAAAGCCAGATGCTCAATGGCTTTCAAGACTTCGGCGTTTCGTTCCAGCAGGATTTCTTTGTCTCTTCCGTCGAGGTCGGCGATTACTTCGGCGTGGCCCTCTAAGCCGGTGGTTTCCGCGGGAACCGCACGGACGTTCACTTTTAAGTCGAGGCCGGAGGCGCGCACGCTGTCATCCAGAAATTTTTGCAGAGCTGTGGCGGTTGCGATGCGATCCAGCTTGCCGTCGTGGATGAAATTCGGAATCATCAGCCCCTGGAACGAAGTGGTGCGATTACGAGCGGTTCTTTTCGCCTATGATTTTTTGCCGCG
>Ga0210409_10002251_pt1 | contig 23205 bp, 20 predicted proteins | sample IncBWH17MmetaG_FD_161649 | JGI IMG/M metagenome (GOLD analysis project Ga0210409, IMG submission 161649) | Forest soil microbial communities from Barre Woods Harvard Forest LTER site, Petersham, Massachusetts, United States - Inc-BW-H-17-M | ecosystem: Environmental > Terrestrial > Soil >...
GCGCAGACGGTGGCGCAGCACGGCGAGGCGCAGGTGAAGCTCTGGCGCCGCAGCTACGACATCGCGCCGCCGCCGCTCGGGGTCGACGATCGTCGGCATCCGCGCTTCGACCCGCGTTACGCCGCGATCGACCCGAAGGAGCTGCCCGCAAGCGAGTCGCTCAAGGACACCCTGGTGCGCGTGCTGCCGTTCTGGCACGCGCGCATTGCGCCCGAGCTCCGCCTGGGCAGAAACGTACTCGTGGTGGCGCATGGCAACAGCCTGCGCGCGCTGGTGAAGATGCTCGACAATGTGGCCGACGGCGACATTACCGAGCTCAACATTCCCACCGGCGTGCCGTTGCTGTACGAGCTCGACGGCGAGCTTCGATCGTGCGGCAGCCGCTACCTCGGAGAGCCGGCGGCCATCGCCGCGGCGACCGAGGCGGTCAAGCGCCAGACCGAGAAGCGCTGAGCTTCGGTTACGCCGCCCAGCCGTCGTAGCGACCGTGAAGCTCCGTGGCGAGCGCGGTGAGGCGGCGGCTGATCTCCTGCATGTCCGGCACCACGAGCCGCATGGTTTTGGTTGCATGCAGGCTGTAGGCGAGCTCGGGATCGCTCTCGAGCGGCTTCACGTCGACGCTGAATTCGGGCTCGAGCCGCGCGCGCGCGCCCTGGCAGGCCGCCTCGTTCGGCAGCGCGAGAAAGAAGTCCACGCGGTAGTCGTTGAAGGGAACATAGCCCTGGGAGCGCAGGCGCCCGATGATCTGCTCGTCCCAGGATTCGGCACGCAGCGTGCGTGCGGTGCGCAGCTTGAGGTAGATGCGCAGCGCGATGAGCGCGAGCACCGCGGCAAGTAACAGTACGGTCCAGCTCATGAGCGCGACGCGCGGTCAGCGCGACTCTGTCTTTGGGAAGCGTGGCTTGCGCTTCTCGAGGAACGCGTCGATCCCTTCCCTGCCTTCCTCACCAACGGCATGGCGGGCAATGGTCTCGCTCTCGAGCACCATCTGCGACTCGAGCGCACCGATCGAGTGCGCGATGAGGCGCTTGGTGGCTCCGAAGGCGCCGCTTGCGCCGTGAGCGAGCTTCTCCGCGATCTCGAGCGCACGCGGCAGCAGCTGCTCATCCGCCACCACCTCGTTGACGAGTCCCCAAGAGAATGCCTCCTCGGCCGCCAGCGAGCGATTGAGCAGCAGCAGCTCCATGGTGCGCTTGAGGCCGAGCATGCGCGGCAGCAGGAAGGTGGTGCCGGCATCGGGCGTGAGACCCGCCTGGGTGTAGGCGAGCTTGAACTTCGAGCTCCGCCCGCACAGCGCCAGATCCGCCATCGCCACCAGGCCCACCCCGGCCCCCGCTGCGGTCCCATTCACCGCAGCGATCACCGGTGGGTCCATGCGCACGAACTGCGAGATCGCGGCGTGCAGGTAGGTGGTGAGCTCGCGGATGTAGTCATCACCGCCCGGCGTTTGCGTACCGAAGGCACGCAGGTCCCCGCCGAAGCAGAAATGGCTGCCGGCACCACTCAACACCACGGCGCGCACCGCGGCGTTGCGGGCACAGGTCATCGCCGCGGCGAGCAGATCCATCGCCACCTGCAGATTGAGCGCGTTGCCGCTGTCGGGACGGTTGAGTGTGACCAGCGCGACTGCGCCGCGGGTGTCGACCTGCACTACGGGGGCGGACATGGCCTACTCGTCGGGTGCGATGCGCACCCGCAGCCCGGTGAGCTCGGCCGTGAACTCCAACTGGCAGGACAGGCGCGAGTTGTCCTGGTAATGGGTGAGCTCGGAGAGCAGCTCGCGCTCATCGGACATGATCGCCGGTAACCGCGCCTGCCAGTCCGGGTCGACGTACACGTGACAGGTCGCACAGGAGCACATGCCGCCGCAGATCGCCGCCACGCCGTAATCGAGCTCGCGCAGGTTCTCCATCACCTTCAGTCCGGTCTTGGCCTCGACTTCGTGCTCGACTCCGTCGCGATCCACGACTCGCAAGAGCGCCATGCTGTCCCCTACTCCACTGAGCCTGAATTGCTTGCGGCGAGAGTGCCCGGGATCTGGTAGTTTGCCGCTTCGCCCTGCGGGCCGCCAGAGGCGCACGCCGCGAGCGTCACGCCGGCGGCAGCGGTCCGAGGATCTTCATCACAAACACGGCCTTGTCGTTCGCTGCCGAGAGAGCCTCGAACGTGGTGCGCAGCTCATCGCGCAGAACCTGCATGACGGCATCGTACGGGCCGAATATCTGCGTGCTCATGCTGTTCGTCACGACGCGCAGCTCGCGTGCGCGGTTCAGATGCTCGAGGAACTCGTGAACAGCGGGAACGAAGTCCGCTTTCAGGGGATACAGGCTGATCTCGACACCGATGTCCATGAGTGCCGCCTCCGCTCGACGTTGGCGTCAGTATTGCACGCGCACCCCATGCAGGCTGCGGCTATCATCGGAGCCTCCGGGGGTAGAATTGACCGGTCGGAGTGGAAACGGCGGATGAGCACATGACGCGGAAGGTTCAGGTCCATCAGGTCGATGCCTTCACCCGTGAGCCCTTCACCGGCAACCCGACCGGAGTCGTGCTCAACGCCGATACGCTCTCGGAGGCGCAGATGCTCGCCATCGCGCGCGAGCTCAACAATGCGGAGACGGCCTTCATGCTTGCTCCCGACGCCGACGATCACACCGTGCGTGCGCGCTTCTTCACTCCGCGGAGTGAGGCCGGGTTCGTCGGGCATGCGACGATTGCAGCGCAGTACGTGCTGTCACGCCGGCACGAGGCGCCGCGCTGGCAGCGGCAGAAATCCAAGGCCGGCATCGTCGATGTCGAGGTGCGCGGGAGCGACGAGGACCGCCACATCGCCATCCGCCGCAGTCCTCCGCCGATCGGCCGCGAGCTGAACGACCGCGAGCGCCTCGCGGTGCTCGATGCCCTGGCGCTCGCCTCCGAGAGTCTCGACACCCGCATCCCGCTGCGCATCGTCGGTGCCGCCGGCACGCGGCTGCTGATCGGGGTGCGCGGGCCCGAGCCACTCAAGCAGCTCAAGCCCGACCTCACCCGCCTGACAACGCTCTCGGCACAGATTGGCGCCGGGGGCTACTTTGTATTCACCCTCGTCGCCAACGCCACCGATCACCTCACCGAAGCGCGCATGTTCTGTCCGGCACTCGGCATCGCCGAGGACCCGGTGAGCGGCAACGCGCACGGGCTGCTCGGCGCCTATCTCGCGTGGCTCGGGCTGCTCGGCCGCACCGGCGAGCGCGCGCGCTTTTGCGGCGTGCAGGGGTACTCGCTCCATCGCCCTGGTCGCGTGGAGGTCGAGCTCGAATTCGCAGGCGCCGAGCTCGACGGTGTATGGATCAGCGGTCAGGCCATCTCGATCTTCCAGACCGAGATCGAGTTCTGACCCGTCGGCCGGGAGTTAGGTGAGCTTAGCCGCGCGGCGCACCAGGTAAGCCGCCGGCAGCGTGACGCAGGCGCCGACGAGGAAGGGCGCCGCAGGTCCGAGCGCCGCGTACAGGGCTCCGGAGCTGAGCGGGCCGAGCACACGAGCGAGACTGGCACTGGCCACGTAGGCGCCCATCACCGCGCCGCGATCGTGACCGCGCGATTGCTTGGAGGCGAGTGCCGAAGCGCTCGGGTTGTAGGCCCCGAGCCCGACTCCGCATAACAGCAGTCCGCTCACGGTCGCACCGAGTGCACCTGCATAGCCGAGGAACAGCAGGCCCGCCACGTAAGCCACCACCCCCGCGCTCGCGAGACGTCCTTCGCCGAGCCTTGGTACCAACAGCCGCACCAGGCCCCCCTGCATGAGCAACGCCGGCAATGCGACGGCAAACAGCAGGAAGCCGACCACCCGCGGTCCATAGCCGTAGCGATGCAGCGCCCAGATGGCGAAGATCGATTCGAGGATCGACTGCGAGTAGGTGACCATGAGCGTCGCCGCGGCGAGCAGTGCGAGTGCCTTGCGCGCAGCGAACAGCCGCCACGCGCTCCGCCGCGGCTCATGCTGATCTTGCCGGCGGTGCTCGGCGGTGTGGCTTTCCGGGAGCACGAATCTCACCAGCAGAATGGCCACCAGGCTCGTCCCGACCGAGACCGCCGCGGGCAGGCTGAAATTGGCCGTGTGCGGATCGCCGCCGGCGAGGAGGCCACCGATGGGCTGACCGAGTGTGAAGCCGATGCCGATCGCGGCGCCGACCACCCCGAGCGCGGCGGCGCGCTTCTCCGGCGCACTCACATCCGCTGCGTAGGCGAAGGCGGCGGCGATGTTGCCGGCCATGGCGCCCGCGAGCATGCGCGAGGCGAGCAGCCACCAGATGTTCTCTGCGAAGCCGAGCAGCACGTACGAGACGCATGCACCGCAGAGACTGCTCATGAGAACCGGACGGCGGCCGTAGCGGTCGCTGAGGCGTCCCCACCAGGGCGCGGCGAGCAGCTGGCACAGCGAGTAACTCCCCAGCACCGGCGTGATGAACTGCGTAGCGGTGCCGAAGCGATCCGCCATGTACGGAACGAGTGGGATCAGGATGCCGAACCCGAGCGTGTCGATGACGCAGAAGGAGAAGAGCGCTGCGAGTTGTCGCGGCAACCTGGAGCGATCCGCCGGAGTCTAGTGCCCGGGCACGAGCGCCGAGATCTCCGCACCGGGTTGCGCGGCCGGCGGCAGTGCATCGCGCGCGGCGTGAATGACGAGGTTCGGCAGACGGTTGTCGTCCCAGTCCGCATCGCGCCCGCCTGCAGCGCCGGTGCACAGTATGGCGATCTGGAGCGAGGGGACGAGCCATAGCCGATTGCCGCCCTCACCCTCGACCGCGAACACATCGCGCGTTGCGGGCGCCTCGCGACCGGGCAGCGGGGGCCAGCGCACACGCACATAGGCTCCGTACTGCGGATCCGACTGGGCGGGCTTGCGCATGAGGGCCACCCAGCCTGGCCGGATGACCTCATCGCCTCGATAGTTGCCATCCCCCAGCAGCAGCTCCCCGATGCGGATCCAGTCGCCCTGGTGCGCGAGCATGCAGCAGTCAGCCCGTGCAGTGCCCTCGCGGCGATCGAGGGTGAGCCAGGCATCGGCCGCCCCGATGCGTCGCCACAGCGCCTGCGACAGGTAGCTGGCGTAGCGCTGCCGGCTCGCCCGCTCGATGACCAGGGCGAGCAACTGCGGATCGCTCGCCTGCTCCACACGGGTGACACCGGGAGTGCGGGCGAGCGGGGTGCGCAGCAGCGCCGCGGTCAAATCGCCCGAGCTGCGACCATCGCTGCTGCCGGCGAGGCCGCTCGACATCTGCAACAGGTTGCGCACCGTGATCTCGCCGCGCGCGTCATGGCTCCACTCGCCAACCAACGCGCCGACCGGCTCATCGGGCCAGCCGATCAGCCGATGGGAAAACGCCGCACCCGCGGCAAGCGCCGCGAGCAGCCGGGTGAAGGACTGCGCATCGGTCGGTGTGTCGAAACCCGTGCCGCCCCAGTAGCGCTCGAACACGATGTGATCGTGGCGACTCACGATCAGAGCGAGCGAGCCGTGCGCAGCGGCGTAGCCGGCTGCCGCCTCGAGGGCCGCCGGATCGAGCTGCTCGGTCTCCGGCGCGACCCGCGGCGCCGGCGGGCTGTTCCCTCCTGCAACCAGCTCGCGCGCGAGCTCGACGTGCGCCCACAAGGCGTGGGGCGGCGGAAGGAACCGCTTCCAGAGCACTGCACCGAGGACTGTGGCGAGGAGCGTCAACGCCGCCACCACTAACGCGTTCCGTCTTTTCGGTAACGCCGTTTGCATGCGCCGCATTGGAACACAGTTGCTGCCCTGGAATCGGGTATTCTCGCTGCCAAATCGTCGGTCATGCTCCCGGGGTATCCATGCGACTGCGGCTGTTCGCCCCACGTTATTGGCTCACGTGGGCGGGCCTCGGGTTGCTGCGCCTGCTGGCGTTCCTGCCCTTTGGCGCGATCGTGCACGTCGGTCGCGGGCTCGGCGTCGTGCTGCGCTATTTGCCGCTCGGCTTCGTCGGCACCGCGCGGCGCAATCTCGAGCTCTGCATGCCGGAGCTTCCACCGCCGGCACGCGAGCGACTGCTGAAGGAGCATTTCGCAGGCCTGGGTGTGGCGCTGCTCGAGATCCCCTTCGTCTGGTGGTCACGGCCCGAGCGCTTCGCGAAGCTGCTGCGCATCGAGGGCGCCGAGCATCTGCACGCGGCGCTCGCACGCGGACGAGGCGCCATAGTGCTCACCGCGCATTTCACCTCCATGGAGATGGCCGCGCGCGCGCTCGTCACCGTGACGCCGGCCGGCTTCCTGTACCGACCGCCGAAAAACGAGGTAATCGCGTACGCCTTCGAGCGCTATCGCGCGGTCTACGGTGCGCGCGCCATCCCGCGGGACGACATCCGCGCGTTCATATCGGCGTTGAAGCACAACGAGTGCGTCTGGTATGCGCCCGACCAGAGCTACCGCAAGAAGGGCGCGGAGATGGTGCCGCTGTTCGGCATCCCGGCGGCGAGCAACACGCTCACCTCGCGCCTCGCACGCATGACCGGCGCACCGGTTCTGCCCTATTTCTTCCGCCGTCTGCCCGGCACGCAGGGATACGTCGGCGTGATCCACCCGCCGCTCGAGAATTTCCCGAGCGAGTGTGCGGTCGCCGACACCGCGCGCTTCTATCGGATGATCGAGGCGCAGGTGCGCCTGGTCCCCGAGCAGTACCTGTGGATTCACCGCCGCTTCAAGGGGCTCTCCGCCGACTATCCGGACTACTACGGACGGCCAGCGCCGCGCCACACTAGCCCATGATTGAGCCCGGTGGGCGTGAGCGGCGCTGAGGCGGCAAGCTGCGACCTTCTGGTCGTTGGCGGTGGGGTCAACGGCACCGGCATCGCCCGCGACGCGGCTGGCCGCGGACTATCGGTGATTCTATGCGAGCAGGACGATCTTGCGTCGCACACCTCTTCCGCCAGCACGGGGCTCATCCACGGCGGCCTGCGTTACCTGGAGGAGTACCACTTCGGGCTCGTGCGCAAGGCGCTGCGCGAGCGCGAACTGCTGCTCACCGCTGCGCCGCACATCATGCGCCCGCTGCGCTTCGTCATGCCGCATGCCGCACACCTGCGCCCGGCGTGGATGATCCGTGCGGGACTGTTCCTCTACGACCATCTCGCCTCGCGCGAGCGCCTGCCGGCATCGACAGTCATCGATCTGCGTACCCACATCGCCGGCGAGCCACTGCAGGCGCCCTACCGGCGCGGCTTCGTGTACTCGGACGGCCAGGTCGATGACGCGCGGCTCGTGGCGCTCAACGCGCTCGATGCGCAGATGCGTGGCGCCACGATCCTCACGCACACGCGCTGCGAGCGGCTCGCCCCGAGTGGCAGCGGCTGGCAGGCCACACTGCGCAATGGGATCGGCGAGCGAGCGCTGCGCGCCCGTGCAGTCGCCAATGCAACGGGCCCCTGGGCAGGTCGTTTCCTCGCCGCGGCCCTGCCGGGCCGTGCACAGCATCAGCTGCGCCTCGTGAAGGGCAGTCATATCGTGGTGCCGCGGCTCTTCGAGCACCGCTTCGCGTACGTGTTCCAGAATGAAGACCGGCGCATCGTCTTCGCCATCCCCTACCAGCAGGACTTCACGCTCATCGGGACGACCGACGTCGACTTTCACGGGGACCCCGCCGTGGTGCGCATCGAGACATCCGAAGTCACGTACCTCTGCACGCTCATCAACCGCTACTTCCGCCGGCAGATCCGCCCGGCCGATGTCATTTGGAGCTACTCCGGCGTGCGCCCGCTACTCGAAGATGAGTCGAGCGATCCAATGCGCGTGACTCGCGACTATGCACTCGAGCTCGAGCGGCAACCCGCGCCACTCCTCTCGGTGTTTGGAGGCAAGATCACCACCTACCGTCGCCTCGCCGAGGACGCCGTCAACCTGCTCGCGCAACCGCTCGGCTCGCGCGCCGCGGCCTGGACTGCCGCGGCGTTACTGCCCGGCGGTGAGCTGCCGCAGGGTAGCTTCGCCGTGTTTCTCCGCACGCTCGCGCGGCGCTACCCGTGGCTTCCCGCGCCTCTGCGGCGGCGCTACGCGCATGCCTACGGTGCGCGTATCGAGCGGCTGCTCGGCGCCGCCGCAGCCGTCACCGACCTCGGGGAAGAGCTGCTGCCGCAGCTGTACGAGCGCGAAGTCGAGTACCTGTGCCGCGAGGAGTTTGCGCACACCGCTGCCGACATACTTTGGCGGCGCTCGAAGCTCGGTCTTCATCTCCTGCAGGCGGACTTGGGTCCGCTCGAGCGCTGGCTCGCCGCGAACGCGATCGGTGAACGCCGGCCGATCGGCAGGTGCGGTCCTGTGTGATGCGCATCGCGTTTTTTGGATGAGGGGCGCACCCGCGCGGCTGCCGGGCGATCGGCCGTGCTAGCGTCGCGGGAGAGCTTGCCGCGGAAGCGCCCATGTCCATACCCGACTCAGTGCTCGCCGCCATCATCGCGGGAACCGCGACGCTGTCGGCGTCGTTCGTACAGCTGCGCTCCGCACTGCTGCGCGAGGCCGCCGCCGGCCGCTCCTCGGCCTCCGCGCGTCGCCGTAACCGCCTGCAGCTCATCATCCTGCTGGCCGTCATCGGCGCAGCCGGTGTGTGCGGGTTCGCGCTCTCGCAGTGGCTCACCGCGGGCGAGCGCGCCGCGCAGGCGGTGATGCAGCGGGAACTGCAGGCCCGGGTTTCCGAGATCAGCCGCACCGCGAGTGAGCTCGAGCTCACGCGCGGGAGCCAGCGCGCCGAAATCGAGAGCGGCGTGCTGCGCCGTCTCGGCAACGAGGGCATCGTGGTGCTGGCAAACGTCCCCGCCTGCCGTCCACCCCTCGCATTGCCGGCGGCAGCCGCCACGGCAGCAGGCTCGGCCACATCCTCGGGTACGGTCCCGGCAGCGGGCCCGGCTACTGCGCCGGCCACCGCTGTGCAGCCTTCCGCCGACGGGGCAGCATCGCCCGCCCGGCCCTGCACCGAAGCCGAGGCGAGCCCGGTAGCGCTCTGCGCGAGCATTCCTGCCAATGCGAGCGTCACCGAGGTCGCGCTCTTCAGCCGCCCCCCCGACTCCAATGCCCCGTGGAGCGCCAGCCGCTATCTTCCGGGGCAGGAGTCGGGCGAGGCACGCTTTGCCTCATCGTATTCCGAGAGCGCCTCCGAGGCCGGCACGCGCCTGGTGTGCCAGGGCTTTGCTCACTGGGCGAGCGATCATGCCCGCATCGTGCGCATGGTGGTGCGCTACTCCCTGCCGACCTGACCTGCGCAATAATCCCGTCACGATAACGTCGGGCCCTCGAGGGGAGCTGTTGGTCACATCGCCGGGTTCGTGGGCGCTAGCTCGCCGCGCAGGTCCGCTGGCCGTGCTGGCGCTCGCGCCGCTGTGGCTCGTCGGAATCTTCGGGCGGGGCCTGTGGACCCCCGATGAGCCGCGCGAGGCCGACATCGCCTGGCGCATGAGCCTGCAGAGTGACCGCACCCTGCCGCAACTCGCCGGTGTGCCATTTCTCGAGAAGCCACCGCTTTCGTACTGGATGTCGGCGGCAGCTTTGACTGCGTTCGGAGACTCCGCAGGCGGCGCACGTGTACCTAACCTGCTCTATGCCGCGATCGCTGCGCTCAGCGTGGTGGCCCTCGCGCTGGCGATGCAGGCCGGCTTGGGGGCGGCGGTGGTGGCTGCTCTCGTTGCGATGAGCGCGCTCATCGCGTTCCGCGTCACCGTGTGGCTTGCGCCCGATGCCTGTCTCTTCGCCGGCTGTGCTCTTGCGCTGCTCGGTGCGTGGCTGGGCTATCGCGCAGCGCCGGGGGGACCGAAGGCGGGCGGCTACGCGCTCATGCACCTCGGCTCCGCCATCGGCTTCATGGCCAAGAGCGCCCCCGGGTGGCTGGTGCCGGCGCTAGCGCTACTCGCACTCATCGCCTGGGAAAGGCGCTGGCAGGAACTGCGTCGCTGGGAGCTGTATGCGGGCTTGGCGATCCAGGCTCTCCTCATCGGTCCCTGGCTGATCGCTGTTCTGCACGCGGCCAACGCCGGCGAGACCCTGAGCGCGCTCTTCTGGCACAACATCGTCGGCCGCTTCACCAGGGTCGCCTCTCCCGCGGCGCTCGACTACACGAGCGGGCATCACAACTCGCCCGGCAAATATCTGCTGGAATTGCCGCTGTACCTGCTGCCGTGGACACTCGCGGTGGCCGCGGCACTATGGCGCGCGTGGCAACGCGTGCGTCACGGCGCGACTGATGTCGCTGCGTGGCGTTTCGCACTTTGCGCGAGCCTGCCGTTCCTCGCGCTATTGTCGGTCGCTGCGACCGCCCGCGATGTGTACGCGGCGCCCGCGCTCCTCGGCTTCGGTCTGCTCGCAGGTCTTTGGGCGCACGATGCGCAGCAGTCACCCAGCCGCCTCGACCGACTCGCCTTGCGCCTCAGCCGCTACTTGACGGCGCTCATCGCCTGGATGCTGGCCGGCGCCCTGGCGGTGTTTGCCGCCGCGGGTGAAGCGCGGTGGACGACATGCACCGCCATCGCGCTCGCACTGATTGCGGCGGTGCATCTCGCGCTGCTGTGTGCCGCGCGCGCCGAGCGCTCCGGCGAGTTCCAGCGGAGCCTCGGCTGCATTTACGGCGGCTATGCGGCGGCACTGTGCCTCGCGGCGCTGGTGGTGTTGCCGATCATCGACCGCTGGCAGGACCTGCCCGCTCTCGCGCGGCGCATCCATGCCGACACTGCGCACGAGCCCCTGGCGTTGCTCGACCCGGACGAGACCACGATCGCCATGCTCGATCACGGCCTCGAGACGCGGTTCACCGTTCTGTCGACAGCGGCGGATGCGCCAGGTGTACGCAACGTAGATGCCAGCCGCGCTACCGGCGCGGCCAGCGAGTCGAGGAGTGCGCAGCAGGTCGTCGCCAACTGGTTCCACACCGCAGGCCCCACGGCGCGCGTCCTGGTATTGCTCCCCGGCCACGCGCCAGGGGCCCTGTCGTACCGGCTCGAGCGATTTCGTCCGCGCGCTGCGGCGGGCGCTGGCCCGGCAGGCGCGCTCACTGCAGCGGGCGCCGCTATCCTCGTGCAGCGCTACGAGCTGCCCCAGGGACGGCGCTACGCGCTGCTCGGTCCGCCACCCCAGAACTGACGCATACGGAACCTAAGCTCATGTCGCAACCCGAAACCTCGCTCGCTCGCAACCTGCGCAACCGCCACATCCAGCTGATCGCGATCGGCGGGACGATCGGCGTCGGGCTGTTCCTGGGCTCCGCCAAGGCGATCCACGAGGCCGGCCCGGGACTGCTGCTCGCCTACGCGGTGGGTGGTGTGGCGATCTTCTTCATCATGCGGGCGCTCGGAGAGCTGCTGACCTATCGGCCGGTAGCCGGCTCTTTCGCGACCTACGCCGAGGAGTTCTGCGGACCGCTGCCGGGGTTCATCACCGGCTGGTCCTACTGGTTCGCGTGGGTAGTCACCGTGATGGCGGAGATCACGGCCATCGGCATCTACGTGGATTTCTGGCTGCCGCAGGTACCGCAATGGCTTCCACCGCTCGTGGCTCTGCTCGTGCTCTACGGGGTGAACCTGCTGGCGGTACGGGTATTCGGCGAGCTCGAGTTCTGGTTCGCGCTCATCAAGGTGGTTACCATCGTCGCGCTGATTCTCGCCGGTCTGCTGGTCATTCTCTTCCACGTTGGTTCCCTCGGTCCGACCGCCCGTTTCTCCAATCTCTGGTCGCACGGCGGCTTCCTGCCCGCCGGCCTGTTCGCCGTGCTGCTGTCGCTGCAGATCGTGATGTTCGCCTACGAGGGTGTGGAGCTGATCGGAGTGACCGCGGGCGAGGCCGAGAACCCAGCGGTGGTTCTCCCGCGCGCGACCAACGGCATCATTGCCCGCATTCTGATCTTCTACCTCGGGGCACTGCTCATCATCATGTCGCTCGTGCCGTGGACGGAGCTCGATCCCAAGGTGAGTCCTTTCGTGTTCGTCTTCGGCAGACTGGGAGTGCCCGGCGCCGCGAGCATCGTCAACCTGGTCGTCATCACCGCGGCCGCTTCATCGTGCAACAGCGGACTCTTCAGCACCGGTCGCATGCTGTGGACGCTGGCCCAGCGGGGGCAGGCGCCGCGCGCCTTCGCAGCGCTGAATCGGCGGCAGGTGCCTGCGGCGGGCATCCACGCCTCGGCCGCGGTCATGCTGATCGGTGTCGCGCTCAACTACCTGGTCCCTGAGCAGGTGTTCACCATCGTCACCAGCGTCGCGCTCGTCGGCACGCTCTGGACCTGGGGGATCATCCTGGTGTCTCACGCCAACTATCGGCGCGCGGTGGCTGCCGGACGGCTACCCGCGGCGCCTTTCCGCATGCCGGGCGCGCCGGTCGCCAATTGGCTGGTGCTGGCGTTCCTGCTGCTCGTCGCGGTGCTGCTGGCGAAACGGCCCGACACGCGTGTCGCGCTGTACGTCGCGCCGTTCTGGTTCGGCTTGCTTATCCTGAGTCATGCGCTGCTGCGAGGGCGTGCCGCGCCCGCCGAGGCTGCGTGATCACTCGCCGCCGCTGATCAGACCGCCACCGTCGACGACCACCGTCTGCCCGGTGATGAAGTTGCCGGAACGCGCGGCGAGCATCACTGCTATGCCGGCGACATCGTCCGGCTCGCCGAGGCGGCGCAGTGGATAGCGGCGCGCCAAGGCTGCCGCACGCTGAGGGTCCGCCCACAGAGCCTTGGCGAAGTGCGTGCGGATGACCCCCGGTGCGATGCAGTTGACGCGGATGTTGTGCGGTCCCCACTCGACCGCGAGATTGCGTGCCAGCTGCATGTCGGCTGCCTTGGAGATCGCGTAGGCGCCCAAGAGATTAGTGCCGGTGAACCCGGCCACCGACGAGATGATGATCACCGCGCCATCCTTGCGCTCGGCCATGCCCGGCAGGGTCAGGTTGCACAACCAGACGTTGCTGTAGAGGTTGGTCTGGATCACCTTGTCGAGCGCCGCGTCAGTGATCGAGATCGAGGGACCGAAGTGGGGATTGGTGGCGGCGTTGCACACCAGGACATCGATGCGGCCCCACCTGGTGGTAGTGCTATCGACGAGCGCCTTGAGCTCTTCCTTGTGGCCAACGTGAGCGGCGTGTGCCATCGCCGTGCCCCCGGCGGCGGTGATCTCCGCAACCACCGCCTCGCAGCTCTCTGGTTTGCGGCTCGAGATCACGACTCGCGCGCCATGCAGCGCCATCTGCACCGCGATCGCCTTGCCGATGCCGCGGCTCGAGCCGGTGACGATGGCTACCTTACCCGACAGGTCGAAAATGCTCATGCCAGTGCTCCGAAGTTGCGTGACCGTCAGCGCGCCGTTGCAGGGGTAGTCATCCTCATGGTCCGATACCTGCACGTCGTTTGTGGATTCCGCAGGTATAACTCAGCGCCGCTGCGCGTGGCCAGCAGCCGTGGGGCGTCAATCGGAGCGGGATGTAAGGTCGATCGATCTCAGGTGCGCACGAGCTCGAGCTCCGAGGCGAGATGCACACGCTCTTGCGCACTGATCGACCAGAACCCATTGCAGACCACACAATAGGCCTCGATCGGCCGACGCTGGCTGAGAAGTCTCAACAGGGCGCGGGGGCTGTACCCCAGTTGCGAGCGCGTGTCGTTGCAGGTCGGGCACCAGGCGCTGAAACGCGCCGAGTCAAAAAATAGGCTCCCGGGAGGCGTCCGGGTGCTCATGGCAGGCGGCGTAAGGTGCACTATTTTTGCTGTCATTCTTAGCCCCGACTCGTACCCTACTCCGGCAACCTGAATCGCCGCTGAATCCCAGGCTGCCCGACGGAGCTCCCGAGGCGCTCATGCAAAATGCGAGCCATGGTAGTGCTGTCCGCACCGGCAACTTTATTGTTGAGCCGGTATTCTGCGCGCGAAGAGAAGGGCTCCCGGTACGCGCTTTCAAGGCCTTGGTGTAGGGTTTGTCCTACCTGCCCGGGTGGGTCGCTGCACAGGCAGTACCAACGCAACACGAGCCCAGAAGCGTGTAAGTGTTGTGTTAGAGAAGGCCAGGCCACCTGCGCTGCCACGGGAGCACTTCTGCACGTCAATATCTTGGCCGACCGCTCTTTGCGGCCCTGCGTCAACGCTAACCAACTTACTGTCGAGCCGAACGCGCGAGAGCGGCGCTGGCATATGCCGCAATCTGGCGACATTTTTTCGCTGAGTCCGGAGTGGCATGCTCGAACTGCGCTGCGCTTACCGGTCCATCTGTGAAACGTAGCAAGTTCCACTCTTGTCAATGTTGCCATGATCAATATGTTGGACCATCCGGCCGCAGGGCTTGGTCTGTCCGGATTAACCACGAGGAAACTACATGAGCATCTGGGTATTGATAACGTACATGCTGAACCCACAGGCTGTGGTAGTCGTGCCCGGTCAAGATCCGCATATTATTTCCCAGCTCGAGTTTCAGACTCGCGAACTGTGTGACCACGCAAAGCAGCTGCAGGCACGTGAGGATGCAAAATACGGAATGGCAGACCAATTCGTGTACAAGTGTGTAGAACGGAAGACCTAGCAACTTGAACCCGCGAACCCGAAGCAACAATCGCACCAGGTCGCCAGCCAGCGTGGTCGCCCGACGAGCGCGGCAACCGGCGGAGAGATGGGTTGGTCGGATTTCCGTTCGTGAGTCCGTCGTGCGAGGCTTTCATAGTCAGCAGCCAGAGCGAAGAGCTGATCGCGAGCTTCCGCAGAAGGGACTAGGGGAATTTGCGCGCGGCTGAAACGATCCGCGGGCGGCTCAGGCGGCGCATGTTGTGGTCGAACACGACCCTGGTTGCGATTGCCTTTTTCGGTTTCGCGCTCCCGCCGCTGCTGCCACTCGAGCCCGACACACGTCGTTTGACGATAGCCGTAGGCGCCGTGTGCCTCGTGGCTTGGGCAGCATTCGCCAGGAGATTCCCATGTCCGAAGTGCGGAGGGGACATTGGTGGGATGTTCGGCAACCGTGCCAGCGGCTTCGCACCTTCGGGTCGGAACGACAAGCCTGCCGACCGCTGTCCGCACTGCGGCGTGAGCCTGGATGTACCGTGGCCCTGAGGTCCCACGGCTGAGACGATCAGACCGCCTCAGACGGCCTACGCGGCGCTCTCAGCGCCGCCCCCACTTGGGCGCGGGTCCAATCGGCTCCGAAGCCGCCAAGTGAGCACCATTCACGGGTGGGGTACTCACTCAAGCGGCTCGAGGACTGTTTCGGGTAGTTTCCGGTTGTGCGTGAGCTGGCAGGTGCGGCGCCTCGTACTTCACAAGTCCCTGACCCTGCTCGATCCAGGTGCCCTCGGACCCGTTGAGCTCGAGCGACGCTTCGCTGCAGTCATCCTCCGCGTGCCGATAGCCCGCGCGGTAACACGCAAGCAGCGCACGAAAAATGTTCTTCGTGGTCAGGCCGTCCATGTCCAGAGCTACTCGCTGGATCGTGTCAGATTCTCTGTTGTCGAACATCGTTCCTCCTTGAACGCAACTCGAGCTCCAAATTCTGGCGAGACTCCCTCGGCTGCGCCCCATTTTAACGCCAACGACGGTGAGCGCCTGTTCGCTACCGCACAGACTTGCTCGCGTTTGGCGGGGTAGCGTTAATAAGCTTGAATCCAGACCTCCCTGGAAACAACGTCGCCCGCCAAGGGCGGCTTGTTCGATCGGATTCAGCATTGGACCGCCGGCGCGGACATCCACGCCGGCGGCCTTGTTTGTTGGCTTCGCTGCTAGGACCTAAGAACGTCCGAACAACCTCTCAGCACGGCCGGATCGTGGCCTGCCTCAAACACATATTCCGGCTAATGCTGCTGCTCGGGCTTCTCGGGGGGCCTGCAGCGGCGGTGTAGGCGGTGCCCTCCGTCCCCGCCCGGCTGTAGAAGGATGGGCGACGATGGTGGTCGGCGCCGCCGTTCTCAAGACCGCTCATTGTCGCCGCCGCATCCCGCTCGCCAAGGAACTGCTGCGACAGTTAAGGCTGCATCGCCTGCGCACCAGGGAGAGTTCGTGTTCCCCGGACCCAAGGGAAAGCCAATCGACTATCACAACTCGCGTGCACGTGGGGGAGCCCCTGCTGAAGAAACCGGGCGTCAGCGGCACGTTTCACATACTGCGGCACTTCTTCGTCACCGCGCTGATTCAGTCAGGCGTCAATGCGAAGGTCGCGCAGACTGTCGCGGGCCATCACTCGGCGAGTTTCACGCTCGGTCAGTAGCGGACGCGGTCCCGGAACAACTCGAGGAGGCCGGCGAGAAGGTCACCGACGTGCTTCTGAAAGCGAGTGGTAGCATTTTGGTAGCGGCGCCGAAACAGGGTGATGCTAGAACTGCGCAAGTGCTTGAGATTGAAAGCGCGCCCGGAGAGATTCGAACTCCCGACCCTCAGGTTCGAAGCCTGATGCTCTATCCAACTGAGCTACGGGCGCGAAGCGCGAATTCTACTACGGCGGACCCTGAACCCCTGCGGAGACTGCCGGCCACATCCGCTGCATGAGTCGGTCGCGTCGCACGAACTGATGCCATAGGGCAGCAAGCACGTGCAGGCCGATCGGGCCAAACAGGACGTACTGCCAAATGAAAGTCACGATGCCGACGAGCGGTATCACGAATACCAGCAGCGGCAGCAGCAGGCGTACGGCTAGGCGAGCCGGCAGGTGAGTAACCCGGTCTGTGGCGATCGCGCCCGGCCGGAAGCGGCGACGCCGGTGGCGCTCGGGGCGCCGGAACCGAGGAATACCCGTAGTAGAATCCGCGTCAACACCGAGGGTCGGGAGTTGAATCTCTCCGGGCGTGCGAGTTCACGGCCTGATTCGGATTGAATTCAGAAACGCGTGTTACGGTCGTATCCCCATGCGGGGCCATTCTGTCATGTGTTGGCGGTGAGATTTCCTGCAGAGGGCAAAGGTGCGGCATGCGGCCGCTCACTGGCAGCAGCTGCGCTGGCTGCTGTGCTCGCGTGCGGCTGCGCTACCGAGAGCGCGCCGCAGCTGCCCCCCGTCACGCCCGTCGCATTTGAGCACAGCACTGCGGCTCAGAGCGCGTCGTGGCCCGCCCAGGACTGGTATCGCGGCTTCGGCAGCGATGAGCTGAATGCCCTGGTAGATCAGGCCGTGCGCGACAACACTGATCTGACGGGCGCCCGCGAGCGTGTCGCCCAGGCTGACGCGCGCGCACGCCAGGCAGGCGCCGCGATTCTGCCGAAAGTCAGCCTGGATGCGAACGGCAACTATCTGTCGGGACATTCGGAGCAGGGAAGCGGCCACGAGTTTGACTGGTTCGCGATGCTCTCCGCCAGCTATGAGGTGGACTTCTGGGGCAAGAACCGCGCCGCCGCCGACGCGGCACGACTCCAGGCGGGCGCATCGCACGCTGAGCGTGACACGGTAGCGCTCACCCTTCTCGGCGGCGTAGCCGGCGAGTATTTCCAGGTGCTGGCCTTGCGCGAGCGTCTGGCGATCGCTCGATCCAACCGCGATGCGACGCAGAAGATACTCGAAGCCGTTCAGGCGCGTTTCGACGCGGGAGTTGCCAGTCCCACCGAGCTCGCCTCGCAGAAAGCCGCCTGGTACACGGCGCAAATCGCCATATCCGACCTCGAGCAGCTGGAGATGGAGGCGCGTGCCGCGCTCGCGGTGCTCCTGGGTCGTCCTCCGGAGAACTTCGAGGTTCGGGCGGACAATCTCGATTCGCTGCGCGAGCCCGTGGTCGCGGCGGGGCTGCCGTCGGAGCTGCTGACTCGCCGCCCCGATGTAATGGTCGCCGAAGCGAATCTGCGGGCCGCGCACGCGAACCTCGCGGCGGCGCGCGCCGCGCTGTTTCCGAGTCTTACGCTCACCGCTGGCGCGGGTGTGCAGAATCCCGCGCTGCCGGCCACCGTCCTCACCATCCCCGGCGTCGGTCCCTCGTTCTCGGCGGTCGCCGGCCTGACGCAACCGATTTTCGATCATGGGCGTTTGCGGGCGCAGCGGGACGAAGCGGCGGCGAAGGAGCAGGAGCTGCTCGCAACCTATCGCGCAGCGATCATCGCATCGCTGGTCGATGTCGAGAAAGCGCTGGCAGCCGTGCAGCGTCTGGTCGCGGTGCGCGAATTCCAACAGGGGAGCGTGGCGGAGAGCGAGCGCGCCTTCGAGGGAGCGAGGTTGCGCTACCAGCGGGGCTCGGGCGATTTCCTCACGCTGCTGGAATCGCAGCGCACCCTGTACGCCGCCCGTGACCAGTTTGCGCAGTACCGCCTGGCACGCCTGCAGGCGCTGGTTGCGCTGTGCAAGGCTCTGGGTGGCGGCTGGAATGCATCCTCGGCCGCGGCACAGGGGCTGCAGGTCGCACCCGCTGCCACGAGCACCCCTGGGGTCGCCTCTCCCTAGAGTCAGCCGCCGCCCGCTACCCGCATGAAAGGCCTACCGATGAATCCCGCCCGACCTTCCTTCCGAACCCCGCGCACGCGAATTCGCCCGGGGGAGTCGGCGGTGATTCTGTTGATCGTGGCTGCGTGCATCACCGCCCTGTCGCTCGCGGGCTGCCGGCGGGCGCCCTCTGCGGCTGAAGCGCCGGCGGCCGAGGCGAAGGACAAGGCGGCTTCGGAAGCCGAAGGCGTGGTGCTCAAGTCCGAGGAGATCGAGAAGGCCGGCATCAAGACCACCACGCTGCCGGCCTCCAGCCACGCGCCCGAGAGCACCGGTTACGCGGTCGTGATCACGCGCGAAACCATCGCGCAGGCGGCTGCGGACCTCACCAGCGCAGCCGCGGTCGAGCGGCAGAGCCGCTCGACGCTCGCGCGCGACCGCAGCCTCGCCGGCACACCGGGCGCCATGCCGATCGAAGCGCAGGAGGCCGCCGAACGTCAGGCGACCGTCGATCATGCGGCCTTCGTGCTCGGCGAAAGGCGTCTCTCGGCGACCTTTGGGCAGAATGCCCCGTGGAAGGAGAACTACCAGAGCCCCTTGTTGACTTCGCTCGCGCGCGGTGAGACCAAGCTGGCGCGCGTGACTTTCCCGCTGGGGGCACTGGGATCCACGGTGCCCGCGAAGCTGCGGCTGACGCATCTCGGCGAGGCTCAGGGCTCGAAGAGCATCCAGACGCTGGCGGTGTGGGGCGCACCGGCCGACGCCACCATTCCCGGCAGAAGCTTCTTCGCGATTCTTAAGGGCGACGATGCCAGCGAGGGAGAGCGGCTGATCGCGCACGCGGCGGTCGGCGCCGCCGAAAATGGCGTCGTCGTGCCCTACTCGGCGGCCGTCATCAGCGGCGGCAAGTACTGGTGCTACGTCGAGGAGAAGCCAGGCGTCTTCGTGCGAACGGAGGTCGACCCTGGCATGCCGACGGATGAGGGCTACTTCGTCAAGGAGGGCATCGAGCCGGGTGCGCAAGTCGTCACGACCTCGGCCGGATTGCTGCTGGCGCGGGAAACCAACCCCAGCACTGCGGCGGATTGACCCGTCATGCACGCGCTGGTCGCACTCTGCGTGAGGCATTTCGGCACCGTGACCGCGCTGACGGTCGTGGCCCTGGTGCTGGGCTCATGGAGCGCGCTGCGCGCACCGCTCGACGTATTTCCTGAGTTTGTCCCATCCCAGGTCACGGTGCAGACCGAGGCGCCCGGCTTCGCCCCGCAACAGGTGGAGGAGCTGGTCACCCGGCCGATCGAAAACGCCGTGAATGGCGCCGCCGGACTCGCGACCCTGCGTTCAGAATCCATCCCGGGGCTGTCGGTGGTGACCATCACCTTCACCCGGGATGTCGATGTGCACGTCGCGCGTCAGGGAATTTCGGAGCGCCTGTCGGAGCTCGGCAGCACCCTGCCCGCCGGCGTCGGGACCCCGAAGCTCTCGCCGCTGGTGTCGAGCACCATGGACCTGCTCAAAATCGGCCTGCTGTCGGACAAGGTCGATGCCTACACGCTGCGCGACGCCGCGGACTGGGTGATCAAGCCCCGGCTGCTCGCGGTGCCCGGGGTCGCGCACGTCATCGTGTTTGGTGGCCAGGTACGGCAGATCCAGATTCTGCCGGATGCGCGCAAGCTCGCGAGCTACAACATCACGATGAGCGAGGTTTCGGATGCCGCGCGCACCGCACTGTCGTTGCGCGGCGCCGGCTTCATCGATCTCGCTGCGCAACGCGTCCTGATCAAATCGCCCACCCCCGCGCCTGACGTCGCCGCGCTCGGCGAGGCAGTGATCGCGGTGCGCAACGGCACGCCGGTGCTGCTGCGCGATGTCGCAACGGTGGAACAGGCTCCGGCGCTGCGCTTCGGCGACGCGCTCATCATGGGCAGGCCGGGGGTGATGATTTCACTCGCCAGCCAATACGGAGCCAACACACTCAGCGTGACGCTCGCGGTCGAGCGTGCGCTCGCCGCGCTCGAGCCGGCGCTCAAGGCCCAGGGCATCACGCTCTATCCGGAGCTGCACCGCCCGGCGAATTTCATCGAGCGCGCGCTCGGCAATCTGAAGGAGTCGCTGGCGCTCGCCGCGGTGCTCATTCTCGCCGTGCTGTACCTCTTTCTGCGTGATTGGCGCGCGGCGCTCATCGCCTTCACGGCGATACCGCTGTCGCTGCTCGCCGCGGTGGCTGTCCTCAACCGCATGGGTCTCACGCTCAACACGATGACCCTCGGCGGGTTCGCCGTCGCGCTCGGCGTGCTGGTCGATGACGCCATCATCGGCATCGAGAACATCATGCGGCGCCTGCGCGAGAACGCCCGCCTGGAAGCCCCAAGGCCGCGCCTCGAGATCATTCGCGACGCCTCGCTCGAAGTGCGCGGTCCGGTCATCTACGCCACCGCAGTGGTGATCGTGGTCTTCATGCCGGTCCTGTTCACCTCGAGCGTCCAGGGACGGTTCGTCGGCCCGCTCGCGCTGTCATTCATTTTCGCGGTCATCGCCTCGCTGGTCGTCGCACTCACCTCGACGCCGGCGCTGTGCGCTCTGCTCCTGCGCGATCACGAGCAGCGCCCGGAGGCAGGCTGGCTGCAAACCCTCAAGAGATGGCAGCGCCGCTCGGTGCAGCGCATGAGCGCGCACCTCAGGCTGACGATGCTGGTGCTCGTCGGCCTGGCGGTCGCCGCGGTGGCCGCATTGCCATTCCTCGGCGGCACCTTCATGCCGGACTTTCGCGAGGGACACTTCGTCATGCAGATGTCGAGCTCGATCCCCGGGACCTCGCTCGATGAGATGCTGGCGCTCGGCCGACGCATCAGCGCCGAGGTGCTGGCGCTTCCGTATGTGAAGACCATCGAGCAGCAGGTTGGCCGCGCGGAGCTGAGCGAGGACACCTGGGGGCCGCACCGCAGCGAGTTCCATGTCGAGCTCAAACCGGACGTAAAAGTCGATCAGGGCGCCGCCCAGGAGGCGCTGCGGGGGATCCTCGAGCGCTATCCGGGCACGCAGGGTGAGGTCGTCACCTTCCTCGGCGATCGCATCAGCGAGAGCCTGAGCGGCGAGACCGCGCAGGTCGCCATCAAGGTGTTCGGCAACGACTTGGACGCGCTCGATGCAACCGGCGGCAAGGTGGTCGCCGCCCTCGGCAAGGTCAAAGGCATCGTCGATCTGCAGTTCAAGCGGCAGGGCGGCACCCCCGCGCTCGCGATCCAGCTTTCGCCGCAGGCACTCGCCGCGACCGGACTGCGGGTCCAGGATGTCCTCGACACCATCGAAACCGCTTATGCGGGTGCACGCGTGGGACAGACCTTCCACGGAACGCGCACCGTCGATGTCGACGTGCTGCTGCCGGAGGTGGCGCGCCATCAGCCCGCGCAGCTCGCACGGCTGATGATCGCGAGCCCCCTGGGACCGGTGCCGCTGTCACAGGTCGCCCGCATCGATGTGAGCCAGGACCGCTACAGCATCGAGCACGACGGCGGTCAGCGCCGCATCAGCGTGACGTTCAACACGCGTGGAGCCCCGCTGCAGAGTGTGGTGCAGGAGGCACAACGCGTCATTGCCAGCTCCGTGGCGCTGCCTGCGGGCGTGTATCTGGAATTCACCGGGGCCGCGGCGGCGGAGCAGCAGACCCGTAACGAGCTCATGCTGTATTCGGCGCTGGCACTCGCGCTGATTCTCGTGATCCTGTTCGTCTCGTTCCACTGGCGGGCCAACGCCTGGCTGGTGCTGGCCAATCTGCCGTTCAGCCTGATCGGCAGTGTGATCGCGATCGCGGTCACGGGCCTCGGCATTTCGATCGGCACCGTCGTCGGCCTCGTGACGGTCTTCGGCGTGAGTGCCCGCAACTCCATACTGCAGCTCGCACACTATGAGCATCTGGTCGAGGTCGAGGGCGAGGCGTGGACTCCGGAGCTCGTTTTGCGCGGCGCCAACGAGCGGCTGATCCCGATCCTCATGACCGCCGCCGTGACCGCGCTCGGCCTCGCGCCGCTCGCCTTCGGCCTCAATCGCCCGGGCCAGGAGATCGAGGGACCGATGGCCGTGACCGTACTCGGAGGCCTCATCTCCTCGACGCTGTTGAACCTCCTGGTGCTGCCGGCGCTGGCGCAGCGCTACGTGCGCGTCACGACGCCAGCACGCGTCGCCTCGCCCGCCTGAGCGGCGCTCAGCAGCGTCGCCACCAGCGCAACTCCCGCGGCGATCGACAGCCAGGCACCGGGCATGGCGCGGTTGCCGGTCGCATGGATGAGGGAGGTGACAATCACCGGGGTCGAGCCGCCGATGGTCGTCGCCAGGCTGTAGGCGAGCGAAAATCCGGCGGTGCGCACCGCCGCCGGTACGATCTCGGTGAGATGCACGACCATCGCGCCGTTGTAGCCGGCGAAGAGGAAAGAGAGCCACAGCTCGACCATCAGTAGTCGCTCGAAGCTCGGCGCCACCGCCAGCCACGTCATTACCGGATACGCGGTGAGCACCGCGGCGCTCGCGAAGGCGATGAGCACCGAACGGCGTCCTATCCGGTCCGAGAGTGCGCCGCTCACGGGCAACCACAGGAGATTCGACAGCCCCACGCACAAGGTCACGAGCAATGCCTCGCGGTGCGAGAGATGGAGAACCTCGCGGCCGAAGGTCGGCGTGTAAGCGGTGATGGTGTAGAAGGAAACGGTGGTCATCAGCACCATCGCGACACCCGTCAGGATGGTCCGCGAATGGGCAAGCAGGCTCGCGTACGCTTCCGGTGCGGTCGGGTGATGCTTGCGGGCGGCGAATTCTTCCGTCTCCTCGAGCGTACGGCGGATCATGAAAATGAACGGAATGATCAGGCAGCCGATGCCGAGCGGGATGCGCCATCCCCAGG
>Ga0210409_10002252_pt1 | contig 23204 bp, 11 predicted proteins | sample IncBWH17MmetaG_FD_161649 | JGI IMG/M metagenome (GOLD analysis project Ga0210409, IMG submission 161649) | Forest soil microbial communities from Barre Woods Harvard Forest LTER site, Petersham, Massachusetts, United States - Inc-BW-H-17-M | ecosystem: Environmental > Terrestrial > Soil >...
TACGTTCTGCACCAGGCTGCGCTGGGTTCGGTGCCGCGTTCCATCGCCAGTCCACTGGACTCTCATGAAAGCAACGTCACCGGTTTCCTGAACATGTTGTCAGCGGCTCACAAAAACGGAGTGAAGAGGTTCGTTTACGCGTCGAGCAGCTCTGTTTATGGAGACCATCCGGGCCTGCCCAAGCGCGAGCCCGAAATCGGCTGCTGCCTTTCGCCGTACGCTGTTACCAAGCGGGCGAACGAGCTCTATGCAGACGTGTTTGCCCGCTGTTATGGGCTGGAGTCGATAGGATTGCGGTACTTCAATGTTTTCGGACCGCGTCAGGATCCCGACGGCCCTTATGCGGCGGTCGTCCCAAAATGGATTGCGGCCATGATTCAAAACCAACCGATCCACATCAATGGTGATGGGGAGACCAGCCGGGACTTTTGCTATGTGGCCAACGTTGTTCAGGCCAACCTCCTGGCGGCCACGGTGGACAAAGCTGAGGCGGTCAACGAAATCTATAATGTCGCCATCTCCGCTCGAACCACCCTCAATCAGCTTTATGGCGTGCTACGCGAGAAGCTCCTTCCCTGGTATCCTCACTTAAAGCGCAGTACTCCGGTCTATCGAGACTTTCGGCCCGGCGACGTGAGGCACTCAGAGGCGGACATATCGAAAGCGAAACGTCTCCTGGGTTACACACCTTCTTATTCGCTGGAGCAAGGTCTCTCAGAAGCTTTGGAATGGTATAGGAAACATTCAGGTCCTGTAACCGATCCGGGCGACCGGCCGCCCGGACGACGGCGGCCAAAGTCCCGCGAACCCCAGAGACGTTAGATCGTCAATTTTGTTAAGGCCTTCGCCAGTGTCAGACGCGCGAATCATTCTTCTCCATCACAGCACGGGAGAAAGCATATGGAATGGAGGCGAACGAACTTTAACTTCCAGGTTTGTCCGAAAGCTCAATTCCCTCTCGGGTTTGAAAATCCCCAGGAAATCTTTCGTGCAGACCTTGCTTGCCCGGCATAATCAACAATTTGGCACGAAACATCAAATCGAGGCGCAAGTATTCCCGAAACCCTCGCCGTACGGATGGCGCAATTATCCGTTTGATTACTACAACATCTGGGTAAAGAACGCGGGCCTCGAACCGTTTCACGAGGAACCAACGCTGGAGATCTTAACCAGGAAGTTTAATGTCATTGCTTTCAAACATTGCTTCCCGGTTAGCAATATCCAACCCGACCGGTCTCCCGATATCAACGCCGACTATCGGTCGCTCGCCAACTACAAGCTCCAGTACTTGGCTCTTCGCGAAAAATTCCACCAGTTCCCCTCGACCAAATTTATCATTTGGACTGGCGCCGCGCAGGTTGAAGCGAGAACCAACGCCGACGAGGCAAAAAGAGCCCGCGAATTCTTTGGTTGGGTTACCAACGAATGGGATTTGCCAAACGACAACGTCTTTGTGTGGGATTTCTTTCACCTGCAAACGGAGGGCGAGCTCTATTTTCAGCAAAAACTCGCGTTGTCACAGGAAAACTCACATCCCAACGGCACGTTCTCCAGATCCGCCGCCGCTTTGTTTCTTCGGCGCGTCCTCGATGTTGTTGAATCGAACGGACGTGCCACTAGCCTAACGGGCACTCCGGCCGCTGTTTGAACATACCATTCACTCAGAGCTGGTCCCATCCTTAATGCAAATCGTCAGAAACGTTTTTTCAAAGCTTAAGCAGCTGTTGATTACTTTCTCGTCCGGTGATTTTAAGATCAGGCTCTTGCGGAGCACTGGAATGAAAATCGGCAGTCATTGCTCCATTAACACAAACGCCTTCTCAACTGAGCCATTTTTGATCGAGATTGGGAACCACGTGGCGATTGCGAGCGGCACCCGTTTCGTGACCCACGACGGCTCAGCTTGGATCATGAGGCAGGAAATTCCCAAAATCGATGTTTTTGGCGCAATTAAGGTAGGCGACAATACCTTCATCGGATCGAATTCGCTAATCCTTCCTGGAACGCGGATTGGATGCAATTGTGTGATTGGCGCGGGTTCCGTTGTCCGGGGTGTCATTCCCGACAACAGCGTGGCAATCGGCAACCCGGCAAAGATCATTTTTAAAACGAGCATGCTCAAGACCTTGATGCTTAAAAACAAGGGCGCCCTCATGACCAAGGGGCTGGGGTTTCGGGAAAAAAAGAAAATTCTGCTGGAGCACTTTAAACTCGATGGCAAATAGCCCACCACCGGAGTCCGTTGCGAAACGGTTTGCCGCATCGATTCGCGAATCAAATGCTAACGGCGCACGCAGAGGTTTTATATCAGCAGAAGTAGACGAGTTCGTCCTCCCTGGCCCATGGGAAGCCTAAAACAATCGAGCCTGAGCACAGGGCCTGCCGATTCCCCCTCGGGTTGTCGCCCGGGTTTCGACCTATCCTTCGCTGGCATGTTTTCCCGTCCCCTCCAAGCCTTCGCGGCGCTGATGACACTGCTGGTCATCTGTTTTGGCAAGCCGCTTTTCGACTGGGCGCGCTACGCAGCCGGCAGTGACCTCTTTTCCTACGTCCTGCTGGTTCCATTCGTTAGCCTGTATCTGGTCTGGCCGAAGCGAGCGGGTTTGCGCTGGACCCGCGCTGCGGACCGCACCTGGGGTGTGGTTGCACTCTGCGCGGGCCTGGCCATCATGCTCGGGTATTGGTGCGCTCCCCATTTTGGCCTTGTTCCAGGCCCTTCCGACCGCGTGACCTGGACGATTTTTGGTTTCTACATTAGTTTCATAGGGGTTTGCCTTCTTTGTTTCGCGAGCGAGATACTTCGCGATCTCGCATTTCCAATTGGATTTTTGGTGTTCATCGTGCCCTTCCCTTACTGGTTTACCGACTGGATCACATCATTCTTGCAGCACGCTTCCGCTGTTGCGGCACATCTCTTTTTTGCTCTATCGGGCATGCCTGTTTTCAAGCAAGACCTGGTGTTCCAGTTGCCGGGCATGCGCCTGGAAGTGGCTCCGGAATGCAGCGGCATCCATTCCACTTTGGTGCTTTTTATAACCAGCGTTCTGGCAGCCCAATTTTTCCTGCGAAGCACTTGGAGCCGGGCCGCGCTGGCCCTGGCGGTGATTCCGCTGGGCATTCTGCGTAATGGCATTCGCATTTGGACCATTGGCGAGCTTTGCGTGCATATCGGCCCGGAAATGATTAACTCACCTATTCACCGCCGGGGCGGGCCGCTTTTCTTCGTTGCCGCTCTGATCCCTCTTTTTCTGCTGTTGTACTATTTGCGCAAGTTAGAGTCGAAGAAGGACGGTGTTCAAGCCGTCAAAGCTTGAGTCTTAACATGTCAAAGCAAGCGCGCTGGTTGTCTGCCCTGCTGGTTTCGGTCCTGGTTTGTTTTCTAAGCTCCGGGTGCACAAAGGAAGTGCGGAAAACCCGCCATCAGGAAAAGGGCGACCGCGCTTTTGCGGCGCAGCACTACGACGAAGCGGAGATTGAATACCTCAAGGTTCTCCAGATTGCGCCGCTCGATCCGGTGGCCCTTCGGCAACTGGGCACGATCTACCAGGAGCAGGGCAGGTGGCCTCGTGCCTACGCATTCTTAAAAAAGGCCGTCGAACTTAGCCCCGAGGACCAACAGGTCCACCTGCAATTGAGCCTGGCTTACTTTTCGCTTCAGAATCGCAAAATGGCTGCACAGGAAGCCAGCTGGATTCTGAACAAACAGCCTGGGCAGGAAGAAGCAGTGGCCGTTTTGGCCGATTGCGCCACGAGCCTCAAAGAAGTCCAGGACACTCAATCGCAATTCGAGAAATTACGCAATGCGGACAAGGATCGGGCCGCTTACCACGTAGCGCAGGGCTCGCTCTGGTTAAAGCAGTTGAATTTAACCAACGCCGAGACGGAGATTAAAAAGGCCTTGGATCTGGATACACAATCCGCCTCCGCGAATATGGCCCTGGGAAATCTGTACTGGATCACTAACAACCTGTCGGCCGCCGACAACGCATTCAAATCCGCCGCGGAACTTTCTCCGATCCGTTCCGCTCGGCGGCTGAAATATGCCGAGTTTAAGCTCAGCACCCGGGCTGTCGAGGCGGCCAAAAAGATCTTGCAGGAAATGACGGACAAGGCGCCCGATTACCTTCCCGCCTGGAATCTACTGGCGCAGGTTGCCTTGGGGGAGCGGCATTTCGACGAATGCAACAATTTCCTCCAGCGCGTTATGGCCAGAGATCCCCTTAACTACGATGGGCTTCTTCTTATGGGCAATCTCAAACTCGTCAAAGGCGACACCGCCCAGGCGGTCGCAGAGTTTGAACATATGGCGAGTCTTTACGACCGCTCTCCCCAGGTCCAGTTTCAGCTTGCCCGTGCTTATCTGCTGAACGGCGACACCAGCAAGGCCATAACCAAACTTAATCGTGCCATTGCTTCAGACCCGAATTTTGCCGATGCGATACTGCTGCTGGCCAGCATCAACCTGAGAAAGGGCGAAACCGGCGCGGCGGTGGCATCCCTGAAGGAATTTGTCAAACGACAGCCGCAGCTGCCTCAGCCCTACCTCTTGCTCGCCAACGCGTACCTGGCGCAGCAAGAACCCGACCAGGCTGTGAGCATTTGCCAACAAATGGAGACGCGCTTTCCCAAGAGCCCTGAGGTTTCCCTGGTGCTCGGGTCGGTCTACGCAAAAGAGAATCACCCTGACCAAGCCCGCCAGGCCTTTGAACGGGCCCTCGAATTGTCTTCCAACTACCTCCCGGCACTGGAGCAAATTGTGGATCTGGACGTGGCCGATAAGAAGTATGCCGCGGCGATTGACCGGGTAACTCACCAGATCGATCGCCAGGCCGGCGCCGCAGAACCGTGGCTGCTCCTTGCCAAGGTCCACATCGCCAAGGCTCAATCATACCTCGACACTGGGAATTCCCAGGTGCAATCGAAAACGAAACCCGAGCTGGGGGACGTTCCTGCGGCCCAACCAGATGTCACACAGGCCGAGAATGCCCTGCTGAAATCCATCCAACTCAATCCCGGTCTCAGGAATTCCTATTTCATGCTCGCCAGCCTTTATGTCTCGTGCAACAGGCAAAAACAAGCGCTGGACCGACTAAAGGATTTCCTTTCGAAAACCAACGATGTGGTTGCCTGGATGCAGGTCGGCATCATCCACGACAAGCTTAAGGAGTATTCCGCCGCCCGCGACGCTTATGCAAAGGTTCTGGCGATCAATCCAAACTTCAGCCTGGCGCTGAACAATCTCGCCTACCTTTACTCCGAGCATTTCGGAGATCTCGGCAAAGCGTACGAATTGGCAGAGAAAGCGCGGCAATTCTTACCCGATGATCCCTCTACGGCGGATACGTTGGGCTGGATCTTATTCAAGCGGGGGGAATATGAGCGCGCGCTTGGCATCATCGAAGAAGGCGCTGCCAAGCTTCCGAACGATCCTGAGATCCAGTTTCACGTAGGCATGGCTCATTACATGCTCGTCGAGGAAGAGCCTGCGCGCCTCGCGCTCCAACAGGCCACGCAAGATAGCAAGGATTTTGGCGGAAAGGACGAAGCCCGGCGGCGGCTGAAGGTGCTCTCAATCGATGTGAACACGGCCAACCCCTCCGCGGTTTCTGACCTGAAGGGATACCTGCGCGACAGTCCTGCCGACCCCGTTGCCCTCTGCCGGCTCGGGGCGATCCAACAGCGCGAAGGCGCTGTTGATAACGCTGCCCAAAGCTATGAGGCCGCGCTCAAATGCAGTCCTCAAAACCCAAAGATCCTGCTCAAGCTCGCCCAGCTCTACTCTTCAGGCCACTCACCTGACAGTAACAAAGCATTGGAATTGGCGAAACAGGCTCACAGTCTCGAACCGGACGATCCTCGAATTTCGGGAGTCTTAGGCCGGTTGGTCTTGGCGGCCGGCGACTCGAAATGGTCCGCAAGCCTATTGGAGGACAGTGCCCGCCAGCTTCCCGGCGACCCGGAAATCTCTTACGACCTTGCTTGGGCGTATTACAGCCTTGGGCGAATCTCCGACTCGCTCACGGCGATGGGGCGAGCGCAGAATGCCACCGCAACCGACCAAAGGGAAGAGGCGAAACGCTTCGTGAAATTGGTTTCAACAGCCCGCGATGGCACCACGGGTGAGGCGCTTTCTGCCGAGGCCGATAAGGCTTTGAGGGCCGATCCTGCTTATGTGCCTGCCTTGGCCATCTCAGCGCTCATCCAGGAGCGGCAAGGCAACTTCCAGCAAGCGGCCACACTCTACGATCGCATTCTGGCTGTTTACCCGCTCTTTGCTCCAGCTACCCGTGCGCTTGCTATCCTTTGTTCCCAGCACTTGGGCGACGACTCCAGGGCTTACAGCCTCGCTGTCACGGCAAGGGAGGCTTTCCCGCAAGATCCGGAAATCGCAAAAGTCCTTGGTATCCTGGAGTATCGGAAGGCTAACTATCGCCGGGCGGTGCAACTTCTTCGCGAAAGCGCCCCAAGCCGAAAAGACGATGCCGAACTTTTCTATTTCCTTGGCATGGTGCAGTACCAGCTCAAAGCCCGCCCCGAGAGCAAGGCTGCACTCGAGCAAGCATTGGCTCTGAATGTTCAACCAAAATTTGCCGACGATGCCAAACGCGTATTGCTTGAGCTCAAATAGCCACTGGTTCCAGTTGGGCCATCAAGACCAAAAAGCAAATGTCCTCGTCCAACGAAAGAATTCGAGCCACCTTTCTACCTTTCTACGAAATCATTTGTTTTTGTGCGCGTCTGTGACTATAATACTAGTCACAAAGACATGAATTCTTTCTCAAAGCGTGAAATCCTTCGACAAATCGCTGCCATCGCCGCTATGGAACGCGGCAAGCTTTCCACCTACTCTTTCAAAGGCCGTTCTGCCGAGGCCGGCCCATACCATAAACTCCAGCAGTGGCATAATGGCAAGAACGTCACCCGCTACATTCCTTTGGAAGAAGTGCCTGCCGTCGAAGAGGCTCTTGCCGGTTACACCCTTTACCGGCAGCTAACTCAAGAATATGCCGCGATGGTCATTGACGAAACGCGTCGGCGCATCAGGCGAATTGAGGATTGAAACCAAAACCGGCCCTCCGGGTGGTTAGGAATCAGATTGGCAGTCTCCGTCGATTGGCAATTGGTGAATTAAGGCGGGGACAGGACAGATCTTAACTCCGTTGCGGGGCTCATAGTTTCGCTGCCGGCATGAGCTTGCGTCGCAACGGTGAAGAGCTTCGCAAACCTGACCGCGTTCGGCTCTCGGAGCATGTTGTCGGCGTTGCAGCCTTCTGGCCCAAAGTGTTCCTGGCAGTTCTCCGCCAGGGACCGCCAGCGCAGCGCTTGATAGCCGCAGCTCACCCAGCCCTTGCACGGCAGGATTAGACTAACCCTGCCCATGTAACAGGCCGGCCGATACCGACTGGCCCCGGAAATGGTGGCGCGCTCAACCTTCTTCCGCAAATCCGAAATCCAATCTGAGCCTGATTGCCGTTCAGCAGTCCGCTGTACTTTGAAAGTTCTCAGCTTTTCAAAAATGTAAGAATGCCGTCGTCGAGCCGGCATTGCTGAAATCTTCCTGGTTTGCTCAAGCATGCGAGCAAGGTTCTGGCGGGTTCGCAGCCATGCTTGAGGGATTAGCCGGTAACTCGCGGGATAAGGGCAACCGAAAAGCGCAAGCAAGTGGATCGTCGCGCCGCCTCGCAGAAGCTGTTGTGCCAACTCGAAGGCGACCGCGCCGCCGGAACAGAAGCCGGCGATGATGTAAGGCTCGTCCGGCCGGAACGCCCGGATCTGGCCGGCGAAATATGCTGCGAGGTCCTCAACTCGAGAGATGGGTTCGCTGTGACCGTCCAGACCCGGAGGCTGGAGGCCGTAGAAGGGTTGGTCTTCGCCCAGCGACTGCGCCAGGGCGCGGTAGCAGAAGACGTCTCCGTTGTGCCCAGCCACCCCAAACACGGGAACACGTCCCCCGGAAGGCTGCAGCGGAACGATGGCGCGTTGCTGCCCGGTAAGCGCCTCTGCGCACCGGAGAAACTCCAGTATGTCCTTCTTGCGTGCCTGCAACTCAGCGCGAAGCTCGGCCGTTAGCGCGCCGGCCGGAGCGCTGCATCGCAAGTGCTCTCCGTCGCTCCAGACCTGGATATCCCGCTCGCGAAGCGCGGCGAGGAAGGCGGGGATCATCACAACTTGAGCTCCTCTCGAACGCCCATCGGCTGAGCGCCGCTCTTTGAGGTGGCCGACCATAACATTGCATCAATGATCTCAGACAAGCTGGCCACGGTAGGACGTTCGAACAGATTCTTCAGCGGCAGGGCAACCCCGAAACGTTCGCGCACACGACCGACGAACTGCATCGCGAGCAGCGAATGTCCGCCTGATTCGAAAAAGTTATCACGCCGGCCAATTCGTTGGACGCCCAATAACTCACTCCAAAGCCCGGCCACGGTTTCCTCAACTCCCGTTACCGGCGGCTCGAAGTCGCTCGCGTCTTCCGAAACCTCCGCTTTGGGAATGGGGAGGGCTTTGCGGTCGATTTTCTTGTTGGGCGTTTGCGGGAAGCTGGTCATGAACACATACTTCGCCGGCACCTGGTAGCTTGGCATTCTCTCTTGCGCATGTTTGCGCAACTGGTCTCGAGTGGGTGTTGCTCCCCGCGGGATGACATAGGCCACCAGTTGCTTGTCACTCAGGTTCACTTCCCTTGCCATGACCACACTCTCGCGAACCATGGGATGAGCGTTGAGAACAGCCTCGATCTCTTCAAGTTCAATTCTGTGCCCGCGAATCTTGACCTGCTGGTCCATCCGCCCCACGAGCTCAAGGTTGCCATCCGGAAGGTAGCGCGCAAGATCGCCGGTGCGATAGAGACGTTCGTTGTCCTGGCGGTTAAACGGCTTGGGAACGAACCGTTGCGAGGTCAGTTCGGGGCGTCCGAGATAACCGCGGGCGACGCCCGCACCGCCAATCATCAACTCGCCAACAATTCCTACCGGCACAGGGGAGAGGTTGTGGTCCAGGACGTAAAATTTGGTGTTCGCGATGGGCCGGCCAATCGGGACGCGAGTGGGCTCAGGCGGCACCTGGCACGTGCTTGACCAGACAGTCGTCTCGGTCGGTCCGTACATATTCAGGATGTCACCCTTCACGAATTTCCGCAGCTGCCTGGCAAGCGTCGCGGGCAACGCCTCTCCGCCGAGCATCAGGGTTTGCAATTGCCCGAAAGACTCCCGGGCCCGCTCGTCGAGCAACAACATGGCGGCCATCGACGGTGTGCACTGCAGGTGTGTCACGCCATGGCGCCGAATCAAAGCGGGGATGGAATAGTCCGTGGGTCCAGCTTGTTCATCTTCTGGAACATTGCTGACTGCGTTGCGCAGGGCCTCCAGGTGCTTCAGGTTGCTCAGCACGCGCTCGGGGTTGACTCCAAAATCAATGAGGCACGCGACTTCGTCGATGTCGTGGTCCCTCAATTTCTGAATGATCTTAAGGCAGCTCTCGGGAGTGCCGAATAAGCCGCTGGTCTCGAAATATCGATCAAAAGCGTGATCCAGGATGGCGCCCATTTCTTCGTTCGACAGGGCGGCAAAATCCACCTCCGTCTTGGATGCCGAACTGTGCTTGAAAGCCGAAAAGGCCCAGGCATAACCCTTGATCAGATCGGCCGACTGGCGAAGATATTCGATCAACGGCTTGCGAACCGTCGCTTTTACCAACTCCAGGCTTTCGCCCACAAAAGTGTGAAGCATCAAGGTGACCTGGCCGCGGCCGCTGTGGCCCGCCTCCTCCCAGGCCTGGCGATAAAGGGCTATTTTGTTGCTCACCTCTTCAATGCTCTGGCCAAGGAGGTGAGTAAGAAGGTTGGTTCCGAGACGGCCTGCCATCTGAAATGTTTCGGGATTGCCGGCAGCAGTCAACCACAACGGCAGTTCGGCCTGCACCGGGGCGGGAAAGATTTTGACCGGCACTTCCTTTCCCAGCGGCCCCGGCACCGGCACGCTTTCCCCGCGCCACAAACGGCGCACGGTATCAATATGCCGGAACATTGTTTCTTTGCGCGCGGCGTAATTGGCGGGGTTGAGCGTGAAGTCCTCCGGCATCCAGCCGGAAGCGAAGGAAATGGCCGCCCTCCCGTTCGAAAGATTGTCAACGACGGACCATTCTTCGGCGATGCGAATAGGGGAATGCAAAGGGGCCACCACGCTGCCGGCGCGGATTTGGACTCGCTTGGTGATCATCGAGAGCGCCGCACTGGTGACCGAGGGGTTCGGATATAAACCCCCGAATTGATGAAAATGCCTTTCTGGAGTCCATACCGCGACAAATCCATGTTCGTCAGCAAAACGGGCTCCCTCGGTGAGCAGCCTGTAGGCGCCGCCGCGGTTGTCGCTCTGATCGGATGAAAAGTAAAAAAGGCTGAAGTCCATTGGGCGCCTCGAAGTCTGACCGACGGGCCGAGGAGGAGAGCCTGGGGAGTCGTCATCCGTGAAGAGCACAATTTTAAAGCCTCGAGCCAGCGTCCAAAAGAGTTCCAGCACCGAAATATCAAACGAAGGGCTCGTCACCGCCAGCCACGTTGAACCTGGACCATGCGGGATGCGCTCGTCCATTCCCGCGAATAAGTTGACCACGTTTCCATGTTCGACCATTACACCCTTGGGCGTTCCTGTCGATCCGGAGGTGTAAATAACATACGCCAAATGATGCGAGGCACTGCCCCGGTTCACCGTCTTGGCTTCTTCGGCCGCTATTAAGGGCCAATCCGCGTCCAGCCGCAGAAGGCGCGCTCCGCTGGCAGGCAGCACCGCCGTGAGGTGATCCTGGGTCAGCACCACGCCAACTCCAGCGTCCTTCATCATGAAGGCGAGCCGCTCCTGCGGATAGGACGGGTCAAGGGGGAGATAAGCGCCGCCTGACTTCAATATCCCCAACAACCCAATCAGCATCTCCAACGAGCGCTCGGCGCAGATGCCCACCAATACCTCCGTCTTTACTCCAAGCTTACAGAGGTGCGCGGCGACCTGATTCGCCCGCTCGTTTATCTCCCTGTAGGTAAACCGCCGATTCCTGCAGACCACGGCGACCGCCTCCGGAGTCTTTTCTGCCTGAGCCTCAATGAAGTGATGAATGCAGGCCGTCTTCGGCAGTTCGACGGCAGTCGCGTTCCATTCTATTAATTGTCGCACCTCTGCCTCGCTAAGCAGGCTTACTCGGTCAAGGGCCAAGCCCGGCTCGCTGGCCATCCCCGCAAGCAACGTCCCGAAATGACCAGCCAGCCTCTCAACGGTCGCGCGTTCAAAAAGTTCCGCGTCGTAATTGCAGCTTAGAGCCAGGGAACCATTCGTTTCTGATGCGCGAAACACAAGGGCGCAACTCACCAGGTGGTCCGCATAACTCGATTCATCAGAGCCTGGGCAATTCGCCGGAACACCCACCGGCTCTAAGAAGATCATGGCCACGTTGAACAACGCTTCTCCGTGTGTTTTCCTGCCCAGTAACTCGAACACAGAGCCGAAAGGCAGATCCAGATGGTTGCGCGCCTCGTTGAGCGATGCGGCCACCTTATTTACCAAATCAAAAACGGAGCAATCGGGCGCCAACCGGGTTCGCAAGGGCACGAGCTCATGACGTCCGGGGCGCGATGCAGTGCCAAGAACCAAGCCGATGATAAGATCTGTCTGACCAGTATACCGGAACAGCAGGAGCTTGAGCGCCGCCAGCAGCGCAGCCTGGGGCGAGGTGCCTGCCCGGCCGACAAGGTTTTTGACGCCGCACCAGATTTCCGGGGGGATTTGCGTGGAGAAGGTCTCTCGCACGTAGGAGGAAACGGGCGGGATTTCTTTGTCCCAAGGCAACCTCGGTGGCGGGGGCGGCTCCGAGCACTCGCTAAGCCAGTAGGCTTTTTGCTCCTCGATTCCATTCATGGCGCGGATTTGCATTATTTGATTCTTTGTAACTGTTCAGGTCGCATCGGGGCGGGGACTGCTCGTCCCCGGTTTGCTCAACGGATCAGTAAAACGCGGGGACGAGCCGTCCCCGCCCCGTCAGGCTCGCATGGGCGCGCTGAATAGTTACGTTTCTTTGTTTAGCTCGATGACGAAACGGTGCCCGCGAGACGCCCGTTTTGAAATCCAGTTTGCACTGGGGTCGCAATGGATCCGGCAGGTTGCCTTACTCCATCGCCTGGATCCTGAGCATCCCCCACTGCTTCGACCAAATAGTCGCCCAGAACCAACGCGTCCAACCGGGCGTTCCTGAAGGTATTAATTGCCTCCGCGGGTGTGCAGACTATCGGCTCGCCCATCACGTTAAAAGAAGTGTTGAGGACAATGGGCAGGCCCGTGATTGCTTCGAATGCCTTCAATAATTTAAACAGGCGGGGATTGTCGTCCGGGGACACGGTTTGAACCCGGGCGGATCCATCAACATGAGTGATCGCCGGGAGCTTCGCTCGAAATTCGGCGAGGACCTGCGCGACGTACAGCATGTGGGCAAACGACTCTTCGTCACCGGGGTTGATCTCGAAAAATTGCCTGGCGCTTTCGCTCGTGACCACTGGGGCAAAGGGACGGAAACCTTCTCGCTTTTTGACCAGGCGATTAATTCGCTCTCTCATGTCGGGGTCACGCGGGTCCGCCAGAATGCTTCGGTTTCCCAGCGCGCGCGGGCCAAACTCCATGCGGCCTTGGAACCAGGCGATGATCTCTCCTGCGGCAAGGCGGGCGGCAACTTCGTGGCACAACTCCTCGAAGCAGCCCATTCTGGTCCCGACGCAATCCGGCCGTTGCTCGAGGGCTTGCCTGATTTCGGTTTCACCGAATTCAGGCCCCCACAACGGCATCTGCATCCTCCGCGGCCTGAAGCCCGGATCCTGCAGTTTTTGAGCGAACAGGGCTGCTCCCACCGCGCATCCATCATCTCCCGATGCCGGCTGAACAAACATGCGCTCGAACAGGCGGCTTCTTCGCAGAACCCCGTTAACGGAGCAATTTAAAGCAACGCCTCCGGCCATGCAAAGGCGGGTCTGGCCGGTTTCCCGTTTAAAATGCCGAAGGACATGCAGTTGGCAGGCCTGCAGAACAGCCTGCAGCGCCGCAGCGATATCCTGGTGGTCCAGGGTAATCTGGCTGTGCGGCTCGCGAGGCGGGCCGAATCGCTCGGCCAACAGGCTTAAGATTCCGTCATGGGTTTCCTTTTCGAGCGGCGTTTTGTCACTGGCAAACGCGGGAATGGTATAGGTCCCGTCACTTTTCAAACTTACCAAGTCCATTAGCTGGTCGAAATGACGCCGGGGATTGCCATACGGCGCCAGCCCCATGACCTTGTATTCGTCCATTCCCATGCAGAAGCCCAGGTGCAGTGTGAAAACCCCGTACAGAATCCCCAGGGAATGAAACGCCGGGATCTGCCTCAAGATCTTTATTTCCGTCCCTTTCCCCACGGCAACCGTCATACTATGTATCTCGCCCATGCCGTCACTCACCAGGATGAGCGATTCGTCAAAGCCGCTGGGGTAAAACGCGCTGGCGGCGTGGGCCAAATGGTGCGGCACCGCCACGAATTTCCGGTCCCAATCCTCATCCGGAAAGTGCTGTCGAAGGTGACGCTTCTGGACATCCGGGGAGAACAACTCCTCGTATTGTTTCCGTGAATGATCCTGTTCCTGGAAGGCGGATTGATACGGTTCATAAGCGAACCCATGCGCCAGGAACTCCACATCGCCGATTCTAATATTCCCCGCCTGCAAACAATACTCGATGGCGCGCACAGGAAAGTCGCCGGTGGCCTTTTCCCGAGTGAATCGCTCTTCGGCGGCTGCAGCCACAACTCCGTCGCAACCCACCAGCGCGGCCGCTGAGTCGAAGCCCTGGTTGATGCGGTATTGCCGCTTGGACAACCCCGGAAACTCCCGCACTTTAAAAGCGATATTTTGATGTACTCCGCTGATGCCGATAACATTCATGTGAACCTCTTAAGCCGATAATGTGAGACCGTGTTGTGAAACCGATGCTGCATCCAACTGCCTGGTGGGCGGGCCAGGATTAGCGCCCTTGTTTTCTAAACCTCGTGAAGCTTCGCCCGTTCGCGTATCAGTGCGGGTTGTTCATCCGCCCAAAGCCAGGAACCGCCCAGGGCCTCGCTGAACTCGACCAAACGAAGGAAATCCGCGGGCTTGATGATAAATGCGTCAGCTCCCAAGCTGAATGCCGAGTTCACGTCCCGCACGTCGGCCGAGGACGTCAACACGACGACCCGCAAGCATCGGAGTCCCGGCTCTCCTCGAAGCCAGCGCAAGACCTCAAAACCGTCTTTCTTTGGCATTCTAAGATCCAGGAGTAGCAGGTTCGGAACGGGGTACTCTGCTCGATTACTGTAGAGGCCTTCTCCCTTCAAGTAAGCGATTGCTTGTTCTCCATCGGAAACGACGTGAAGGGGGTTCAGAACGCCTGCACGTTCAAACGCCCGCCGCGTCAAGCTGACATCGTCATCGTTGTCCTCGGCAAGCAGAATTGGTACTAAACTGTTCATGGTACCTTTTTACGCGGGGAGGCCAGTAACCAAACCGAAGACTAAACAAAAACGAGGACTAGGTCTTTTCGCGCTGAGGCCCTGATTCCACGAGATTCTGATAACAATGGCTGAAGAGCTGTGCAAAGACAGGGACGTGCGGCTCTCGCAGCATGTTCGCGCTGGTGCAGCCGTCGGGGCCGAAAAACTCCTCTGAGTGTTGGGATATGGACCTCCAGAGTAGCGGTTCATAGCCCGAGCGCAGCCATTCTCTGCACGGCAGGAACTGGCTGACACAACCTGCAAACCGGCGAGGTGTGTAGCGACTTGCCGCGGCGAGCGTCGCGCGTTGAACCCTGGTGCGAAGAAGCAGTACCGGGTCAGGCTCCGGAGGACGTTCCTCGCGAGTTTGTGTTTTTTCTTCTCGACCTTGCTCGCTGCTCTGCGACCGCGACTTGAGAAACGAAAGTGATGCCAAGCGGCCGGCATGTTGGAGCGTCCGTTTCACCTGCACGCGCAATCGTTGTCGCATACGAGGCAACAGCCGGTATGTGGTAGGAAAAGGGCAGGCAAACAACGCAAGAAAGCCGATTTCCTCGCCAAGCTCCAAAAGTTGTTGCGCTAGCTCAAAGGCGATTGCGCCCCCGGCGCAAAACCCCGCGATAATGCAAGGCCTTCCTGGGCGAAAGGCGCGAATCTGGCCAGCGAAATATCCGGCTAGATCCTCGATCCGTCCAAGTGGTTCGCTTTGGCCATCAAGCCCGGGGGGCTGAAGCCCGTAGAACGGCTGATCGTTGCCCAAACACTGAGCCAGGGCGCGATAGCAGAACACGTCCCCGTTGTGCCCGGCTACCGCAAAAACGGGGATCCGGGCGCCGCATGGCTGGAGGGGAACTATGGAGCGAGGTGTTTGGACGAGCTTTTCCGCTGAGCGAAGGAACTGCAGGATTTCGCCCTTGCATGACAGCAAGCGAGCGTGCATCTCGGGGCTCAGCCCGCCGGCTGGTGTCCTGCACCGCAGGCGTTCGCCCTCTGCCCAGACGCGGATATTCCCGCTGCGCAACTCCGCAAGCAACTCGGGCACTTTCATAGCTCGATTTCCACCCCTTCGCCTACCGCGACGCAGGGTTGCTTGCAGCTCTCCAGGAACCCGAGGGCATCGATGGCTTCCGCCAGCGCCGAAACGGTTGGTCGTTCAAAAAGAAGCCGAAGCGGCAAATCGCAGGTCGAGCAGGCACGCAGGCGCAACATGATCCGCGCTGCCATCAGTGAATTGCCGTTGAGTTCGAAAAAACTGTCGAACACGCCGAAGTCCGTGCACCCGAGCACGGCGCGAAACACCTCCAGGACCGTTTCTTCAGTGGTTGTTCGAGGGCCAGCCGGAGGTGTGCGGGGAGCCACGTCTGCTGCCGAGGGGGACGGCAGAGCTTTGCGGTCCAGTTTACCGTTATGGGTCCGCGGCAGCGCCTCGAGCATGACGAAGTGGGCTGGGACCATGTATTCGGGCAGTGTGGGGCGCAGCAGCTTGCGCAGTTGGGCGGCCAGGTCCGAAGGCGGGTTCCCCGCTGCCACGTAGGCAACGAGCCGCTTGTCGCCAGGGATCTCCTCACGCGCCACGACAACGACCTCGCGGACGAGGGGATGGCGGGCGATACCGGCCTCGATCTCACCCAGTTCAATACGAAAGCCACGCAGCTTGACCTGGAAGTCGAGTCGACCAAGATGCTCAATGGTGCGGTCGCCGCACCAGCGGGCGAGGTCGCCGGTGCAATAGAGTCTCTCACCGGGGGAGGGGCTCAAAGTATCCGGGATGAACCGGGCGGCCGTCAGCTCGGGGCGATTCCAGTAACCCAAACTTACACCCGCGCCCCCGATGCACAGTTCGCCGGGCACGCCGATAGGGCATAAGCCTCCGTGGGGATCAAGGATCCGAACGATGGTGTTGGCAATCGGCTTGCCAATCGTGATGCGTTTGGAAGCGTCCGTAACGCGCGCGCAGGTGGACCATACTGTGGTTTCGGTCGGGCCGTACATATTCCACAACTCAACCCCCCTTTGGAGCAACGCATCGGCGAGGTCCTTAGCAAGTGTTTCGCCACCGACCAACGCTTTGAATGCTGTCCTGCGAGTCCAACCCGCCTCCAACAGCAGGCGCCACGTGACCGGAGTGGCCTGCATGATGGTAACATGATGAGCGTTGAGGAGGGACGCCAGAGCCTGACCATCGCTGACTTCATCGTGCGTCGCGATCACGACCGAGGCGCCAAGCGTCAGCGGCAGGTACAGTTCGAGCACGGCGATATCAAAGGAAAAAGTCGTGACGGCCAGCAACACGTCATCCGCAACGAGGCCGGGTTCGCGAGCCATGCTTGTGAGGAAATTGACCACCGCCCTATGTGGAATCACGACACCCTTGGGCTGGCCGGTGGAACCCGAGGTATAAATGACATATGCGGGGTCCCCTGGCTGCGCGGCGCAGGCATCGCTGGGCAAGGGGGTCGTTGGTGCGGAGTCAACGGCACTGGCATCCGCATCGAGCAGGAATTGACGTTCGCGAGGCAGGTTCAACGAGCCTGCCAATGCGGTGACGGAGACAAGCAGGGCGAGTTGTGCATCATCCACTACAAAACGCAAGCGTTCTTGCGGAAACGAAGGATCCAGTGGAACGTAAGCGGCGCCCGCTTTGAGGATCCCCAAAGCGGCGGCGACTAAGTCCGTCCCCCGTTCGAGGCACAGACCGACCCGTCCACCGCGCCAGATACCGCGGGAACGCAGCGCCCGCGCTATCCGGTTGGCGCGCCTGTCCAGCTCTTCATAGGAAAGCGTGCTTCCGCCGAACCTCAGCGCAGTGCGCTGGGGTGTGCGCCTAACCTGGGCCTCAAATAATTGGTGAAGCAGCAGGTCGCCTGGAAACTCGGCTTGCGTGTCGTTCCATTCAGTGAGAAGTCGGTCTATTTCTGACTCCTCGAGCATCGGGAGCTTCGCAATCTTTTGATGGGGATCGCTGGCTATGGAGCGTAACAACCGCTGGAAATTGGCTGAGAGCCTCTCAACTGTCTGTGGATGGAACAAATCTGTGCAATACTCAAACCGTCCCAGGCAATCGTTGCCCTCCTTCCAGAGATGCAAACTCAAGTCAAATTGGGCGATTTTCTGATCAAAATAAAATCTGGTGGTTCCCAATCCACCGATTGTCGGCGTTGTGGGGATGGACGATATCTCGAGCATGACCTGAAAAATAGGGTTCCGGCTCGGATCCCTATTAAAGGTCAGGTGCTTCATCATGGCTCCGAAGGGCAAATCGCTGTTGGAAAAGGCACTCAGTGCGATGTTCCGGCTCCGTTGCAGCAACTCTATGAAATCAGGATCGCCCGAAAGATCGCATCGCAACGCGACCATGTTGAGCAACATCCCAATCAGCGGCTCAAGCTTGGCGGGGCTTCGAGCATTGAGCGGAGTGCCGATAATGATATCCTCTGCACGGCAATATCGCTGAAGCAGCACTTGAAATGCCGCCAGTATGGTCATGAAAAACGTGCAGCCTTCAGGTGCGGCGATCGAGTTCAGGTCTTGCACCAGCGCGCCAGGAATGGTGAAAAAGATATTTGAACCTTTGAAGGACTGGAAGGCTGGCCGTGGTTTGTCAGCGGGAATCTCCAACACTGGAAGCGTGCCGCTCAACTGCTTCTGCCAGAAATTGATTTGGTTGGCGTAAGCTCCTTCGTTGGCAATGATTCTTCGTTGCCACAAGGCGAAGTCGGCATATTGAACCGCCAACTCAGCAGGACGGAGAGCTGTACCGCAGGTGAAGACGCGATAGAACATATCCAATTCCTCTAGCAATCGCCCCAGGGACAATCCATCCGCCACGATGTGATGGAGGTTGATAATTAAAACATGTTCGGCCTCACCCAACTTAAACAGGGAGACACGGAGCAACGGAAGGCAAGACAGGTCGAACGGTTTGAGGGATTCTTCCGTCGCCAGGACCTGCAATTGCTTTTCCCATTCCTCGCGGGTCCGGTGATCCAACGCCTTGAAAGCTATCGAGATTTTAAGCTCTGGATGAATGCGTTGGATGGGGTCATCGTCTTCGACAGCAAAGGTGGTTCTGAGTGCCTCGTGGCGCTTGATGATTTCGTTGAAGCTGGCTTCCAGAGCCGTGGCATCCAGCGCGCCACGGAGCCGAAATCCGTACGGCATGTTATACGCTGGATTGCCAGGCGTCATCTGATCGATCATCCAAATCTGGTACTGGGAAAACGACAGCGGAACGGAGTTGGCATTGGCTCGTCTGGGGATTTCCGGACCTCCCACCGACTTTTGGGAGCCTCTCTTCCAGCGCCGTTCCAGCAACGCCTGTTTCACGGCTGAAAGGGTGAATGTCGTTTCCATAGTCTAGATCGTCTCTCTTCCCTGGCTTACCTTCCTCGGAGCATCATATACTGGAAACGAGTTGCCGCGCTTGATCATCCGTGAGCGCTTCAATTTCAGTGATGATCTGCTCTTTGATGTAATCTGAGAGTTTGGAGATCGTGGGGGCGTCAAACAGCGCTCTTATCGGCAGGTCAATTTGAAAGGCCCCGCGCAATTCCGACACGATCTTAATCGCCAATAGAGAGTGGCCTCCTAACTCGGAAAAATTGTCGTTGATTCCTATTTCATCAACCCCAAGGGCATCCTGCCAGATTCGACAAATCTGCTGCTCGGTTTCATCACGCGGCCCCTCAGAGCTGGTTTGTAAACCCGACCGCGGCCGAGGCGATCGTGTCGCACGGGTCGCCGCCGTTAATCCCTTCAAGGTTAGTGATTCCAGTTTGATCCATTGTTTGATTCGAGCATCTAGATCGCCAGTCGAAACAACCAGTTGGCCGGCGCTCCTGCCTGCCAGGGCGCGTTCCATCATCTCCGTCGCTTCCTCGGCACTCATACCCATGTCTTTGAGGGTTGCCCCGAGACCCGAATCAGTGTGCGCTTCGCTGGGGATGCGCCAGACGTCCCAGTTCACACTGAGCCAGGGCACGGGCGACCTGCGGTTATGCCTGCGCGCAAAGGCGTCCATGTAGATGTTGGACGAAGCGTAGGCGGCTTGCCCGATCCCTCCGAGAACCGATGTCAGAGAGGACATTAGCAAGCAGAAATCCAGTGGTTTGCCAGCAAGCGCTTCTTCCAACACCAGCAGCCCATGCGCTTTGGCTTGAAAATGACGATCACAATTATCAGAGTCGCTGTTTTTAATTTCTCGATAGCCCTCATCCCCGACAATCCCAGCCCCATGGAGAACACCGTGCAGGGCACCGAAGCGTTGATGTGCTTGCACAATCACTCCTCGCATCGCGCTTGCATCGGCCACATTCGCATTCAAATACAGAACCTCACCGCCCAAATTCTCGATCCTTTGGATGGATCTGATTTTCGCGCGGACGCAGTCCTCGGCTGGCTGGTTTGCGCACCGGGTGTCCCAGGAATCCCCGCTCGGCAGGCTGCATCGGCCGACCAACACGAGCTTGGCTTTGTATTTCTCCGCCAGGTATTCTGAAATCGCAACGCCTACCCTGCCGAGTCCACCTGTAATCAGATACACCCCTCCTTGCCGGAATGGGGAGCGGGCCTGACCGGTGTTGCTCAACGAGACTGACTCATAGGTCTGAGCCCAGCGGTGCCCGTTCCTGTAGGCCACGAACAGGGCCGGATCAGAATAAACGAATTCCCCAAGAACCAAATCGGCGGCCGATTCAAGTTCGCTGTGGTTTCCTGACAACTCCAGGTCAATGCTTTTCACGTGGATATGTGGGTATTCCTGACGGATCACCATGCACGGTCCGAGCAGGGTCGACTTTTCCGGGCACAGTGTTTCTGAGCCGCAAACTTCGTGGACGTCATTGGAAAGCACAAACAACTGGATCTCGCCCGCTGCGTTGTGCGAGGCGAGTGCGCGGGCGAGAAAGAGCAGGCTGTAAAAACCCAAAGCTTGCGCCTTTGCAAAATCGTTGCCTGCCGGCTGAGTGGGGCTTGCGGTGATGCTCCATGCATGGACGATCCTCTCCGGCAGTGATTGGTTGTCCTGCAGAGCTCCAATTAACAAATCATAGTGGCGAGAGTTTTCCGGTTCGATGGTGAAAGCGCCAGGGTTCACTTGTTCAAAGCTTCCACCGGCCCGCACCGTCACCACGTCATGACCGGCGGACTTGAGCCGGGTAATTAATCTTGAGGCGAGACCACACTCATCCGCAAAGATGAGCCAGGTTCCGGGCTTTTCCATCTCCCAGGCCGCATCCTGGAGGCCGGCGGCTCGCGGCAGCAGACGTTTCCAGGAAGGCACGTAAAACCATTGTGAAATATCCGGATTCTTTCGCAGTGAAGCCGGTGCCGGCAGGACGGCATCCGGGGCGCCAAGCGGCTCCAGCCAGTGCCGCTGTCTCTCGAAGGGATAAGTCGGCAACGGCACTCGGTGACGTCGCTCGCCTGAGTGGTGGAGGCTCTCCCAGTTCGGCTCGGCTCCCGACAGCCAGAGCGTGCCGATATTGTGCAATAAGAATTCAACATCCGATTGGTTTTCATAATGGTGCCTGATCGAGGACACCGTCACGGGGTCACCCCCATTGCGCCGGCCGGGATGCTGCGAAGCCAGCACGCTCAGCGTGCGGCCCGGCCCTGCCTCCAGGAGGATGGGGTTCTTGAACTGCCACAGCTCATGCAACGCATCGCTGAACCTGGCCGTCCGAGTGGCGTGCCTGGCCCAATAGGCGGGATCGGTAGCCTCGCCTTTGGTTATCCAAGTGCCGCTAACGTTGGATATGTAAGGAAATGTGGGCACACTCAGCTGGATGTCTTTTGCCCGCTCCTCAAGCGCCGGTACGATTGGGTCGAGCATTCTCGAGTGAAAGGCGTGGCCATTTCGGACATGCCGGCAAATGACGCTCTTATCATTCAATACCTTCTCAAAACCAGCCACGGCGCTAATCGGACCAGCTACCACACACAAGCTTGGACCGTTGATCAACGAGATGCACAGGCCCCCGGGAAGCAAGGGAAGCAACTCATCTTCTGGCAGCGTTACGGCGAGCATGGCTCCCTCGGGCAACTCACTGACCAGCTTGGCGCGCGTCGCGAGCAGGCCCAACGCATCCTCCAGCGAGAACACCCCAGCCAGACACGCTGCCACGTATTCACCCATGCTGTGACCCACCATGGCGTCCGGTTGGACGCCCAGCGATTGCCAGAGACGAGCCGTGGCGTACGCGATCGTGAACAGCGCGGGTTGGGCAAACAGCGTCTGATTGAGGTTGATGGTATCCGGATCCTCGGGTGCTTCAGATTTTCGACCGAGCATTTTCTTTAGGTCGATCCCTTTGCTGGTGACCGGCTTGTCCCAGCTTTTGCTACTCGGATAAAGGATGTTGCGAATGTCAATGCCCAGATGACGCTCCAGGATAAGCGAGCAACGATCCACCTCTTGTTTGAAAACGGGCCACCTTTCGTAAAGTTCGTGGCCCATGCCCACGTAGTGATCGCCGATACCCGGCAATAGAAAGATCACCGGCCGCCTCGATTCTTTGCTCCGGCCGCGGAAAACTCGGTTCGACCTCTCCTGGCTCAGCGCGAGGATGGCGTCCTGCCGGTTGCCACAAACCAGACAGCATCTGTGACCAAACGCCTTGCGTCCCATTCGCAAGGTGTAAGCGACATCGCTCATGTTCAGCGAGTCGTTGCTTTTCAGGAACTCCAATAAACGAGAGGTAGCTTGGTCCAGAGCCGTGTCTGTCTTTGCCGACAGAATCAGCAGGTGAGGAGAAGAAGACTCAGTTGACGCCGTCAGCGGTGCTTCCTCGAGAACAACATGCGCGTTGGTTCCGCCCATGCCGGTTGACATCACTCCCGCCCGCCTGGGACCGTCACTGGTCCATTCCCGCAGGCGGTTGTTTACGTAGAATGGGGTGGCAGGAAAATCGATTTCGGGATTTGCTTCGGTAAAGTGGAGACTTGCCGGAAGCTGCCGGTGCTGGAGAGCAAGGATTGTTTTTATGAGGCCGGCGACCGGAGCCGCGGCGTCGAGGTGTCCCAAATTGGTTTTTACCGAACCTATGGCACAGTAGCCCGTACGCTGGGTAAAGGCACGGAAGGCTTTGGTCAAGGCCCGGATCTCGATGGGATCGCCGACCGGCGTGCCCGAACCATGGGCCTCGACGTAGCTGATGTTGTCAGCTTCGACGCCCGCATTGGCCAGGGCCTCTACCACGACATCGGCCTGGCTGTTGACGCTGGGGGCAGTGTAAGCGGCTTTTTCGGAGCCATCATTGTTGACGGCGGACCCCTTGATCACGGCATGAATCGTGTCGCCCTGTGAGAGGGCGTCGGCCAACCGCTTGAGCACCAGGATTCCGCCGCCGCTGCCGAAAACCGTGCCGTTGGCCCTTGCATCAAAAGCCCTCACGTGTCCGTCCGCGGAGACCACCCCGCCTTGGTCGCAAAGGTAGCCAGCCCGATGGGGAACTCGTATCGAAACGGCACCTGCCAGCGCCATGTCTGTTTCTCCGCTCAGTAGACTCTGGCGGGCCAAGTGGACGGCGACCATCGAAGTTGAGCACGCGGTCTGAATCGTGATGCTGGGTCCCTTCAGATTCAGCTTGTAAGAAATCCGAGTGCTCAGAAAGTCTTTGTCGTTTCCAATCAGCGTCGGGATGTACTCCTCGGCCAATCGACTGTTCAGCCCGCAG
>Ga0210409_10002253_pt1 | contig 23201 bp, 17 predicted proteins | sample IncBWH17MmetaG_FD_161649 | JGI IMG/M metagenome (GOLD analysis project Ga0210409, IMG submission 161649) | Forest soil microbial communities from Barre Woods Harvard Forest LTER site, Petersham, Massachusetts, United States - Inc-BW-H-17-M | ecosystem: Environmental > Terrestrial > Soil >...
TTGAGACCGTGGGGCCGTGTCAAACTCTGGCCTGGTTTTCCAGATGCACGACCCCCAGGGCGCGCATCGCTTTGACCACCAGAAAGTTAAACTCGTTGGTATCCGTGCAGCCGCCGATCCACGCAATGGACTCCGTGCGGTTGACCGTGTGGCCGTTCGCGTCCTTTTCGATGAAGCTTTCATCGCGGGTTTTCTTAACGCGCGCGGCAATCTCGTTCAACGCGTCGTCCCACGAAATATCTTCCCATTGCGTCCCACCCGGACGCCGCACCTGCGGCTTCAGCAGCCGCCGGTCGTTCAGAATGTCTTGCTCCAGCGAGGCGCCCTTGGGACAGAGCGTGCCGCGGTTGGTTGGATGATCGGGGTCGCCCTCGACGTGCACCACCTGCGCGGTCACGTTCTTGGCGCGGTCTCCAATCGTGTAGATGATCGTGCCGCAACCCACCGCACAGTACGGACAGGTCGAACGCGTCTCGTTCGCCCGCGCGATCTTCAGCACTCGAAGCTGTGCATACGCCGGCTTCATGTCGAAGCCAAAAACAGCGGCTGCAGCTCCGCCTACTGTCGTTAGCTTCAGGAAGTCACGGCGGGTAGGGTTCATGCTGGGTCCCCCATCGCGAGAGAAAAGGTAGGGAGCATCTCGCAGAATCTCCTTAATATGACTTACCGGTCTGGCTGTCAAGCGGTGATTTTTGCAAACACAATGAGCTTCTTTTCGCGCCAGATTCTTTGTACCCAACGACTTACAAAACGCATCTAACGCGAAATATCCCGGGCTGTCCCAAACAGACCACCCCGATTTATGGCCTGCCACGTTACAATGGTCTGAATGGGGGACCAGGCTGGGATGGCTGTAATTTCTGGCTTCACTCGACCGTAATAACCTTAGTGCTGAGTTTCTCGTTGTGTTCCAAGGAGCAGGGCCGCGAATGGCGACTCCACTCGATTCCGCAAAACCCGATCTCGGGTCGCTCCGCATCCATGATGGCCAGCGGGCCAAGTCCGGCCTGGGCCGGCGCATCATGTACGCCGCCATCCCGGTGCTGATCTTCGCTGGCATCGTGGCGGCCGCGTATGCCTTCCGCAGCCAAAAGCCCGTGGTGGACGTCGCTGCCGCAGTGAAGGCCGATCCCGGCGGGCGGCAAACGCTTCTTAACGCCAGCGGCTACGTCACGCCGCGCCGCCGCGCCACCATCGCGGCCAAAATTACCGGGCGTGTCACCGGCGTTTTTTTCGATGAAGGCACGCGCGTCGCCCAAGGCCAGCTTCTCGCCACTCTCGACGATTCTGACGTCAAGCGCGTCCTCGATTCCGCGAGAGCTGATCGCAACTCCGCCCAGGCGGCCATCGCCGACTACGAGGTCCAGCTCAAGAACGCTCAGATCGAACTCCGCCGCGCGGATGAACTCCAAAAAGCCGGTGTGCAATCGCAGCAAACCCTCGACCTTGCCACGATGTCCGCCGATAGCCTGCGGGCGAAAATTGCGCTGGCCAAGCAGCAAGTCATTGGTTCGGAGGCGCGCATCGGCGAAGCCCAGCAAGCCGTGGACAATTGCACCATTCGCGCGCCGTTCGCAGGCATCGTCGTTTCGAAAGATGCGCAAGTCGGCGAAATGGTCTCGCCCATCTCCGCCGGCGGAGGCTTCACGCGCACCGGCATCGCCACTATCGTGGACATGCATTCAAACGAATTCGAAGTGGACGTAAGCGAATCCTACATCGCGCGCGTCGAGCCAGGCCAGGACGTCATGGCCATTCTGGATGCCTATCCCGACAAAGAAATTCCCGCAAAAGTTCGCACCGTCATTCCCACGGCGGACCGCCAAAAGGCCACCGTCAAAGTGCGCATTACCATTCCCAATCTCGACAAATACAATTTCATCCTTCCGGACATGGGCGTGAAAGTCAGTTTCGAAGCACCAAAGCAAGCAACTCCTGAGAAAGGTCCGGAGGCCAAGGCCTACGTTCCGAAAGGCGCGATTCGAACGGACGCCGGCGCGTCGTTCGTCTTTCTCGTGCGCGACGGAAAAGTCGAGCGGCGCGCCGTTAGCCTCGGCACCGATCGCGGCACGGATGTGGCGATCCTGGCGGGCGTGGCCCCCGGCGATTCGTTAGTCGTCAAGGGCCCCGAAAATTTGCGTGATGGTGACAGAGTCGAAATCCGGCAGTAGGAGCCAAGCATGATCCGAGTCGATGGTCGCAGTGATTCTTCCAGTCTCATCAAAGTTCGCGGCATTAATAAAACGTACAGCCGCGGTGGCGAGAAAATCCAGGTGTTGCAGGGCCTGAATCTCGACGTGGACAAGGGCGACTTCGTCGCCTTCATGGGCCCCAGCGGTTCCGGCAAGACCACCCTGCTCAATCTTCTCGGTGGTCTTGACGTGCCTTCGGCCGGCAGCATTACCGTGGACGGCGACGAGATCACCCACATGTCCGCCAGCAAACTCACCCACTGGCGCGCGCGCCACGTCGGCTTCATTTTTCAGATGTACAACCTCATTCCCGTGCTCACCGCTTTCCAAAACGTTGAGCTCCCGCTGCTCCTTACCAAGCTCTCCAAGTCCGAGCGCCGCAAGCACGTCGAAACCGCGCTCAGTGTCGTCGGGCTTGCCGACCGCATGAATCACTATCCCCGCCAGCTCTCCGGCGGTCAGGAACAGCGCGTCACCATTGCCCGCGCCATCGTTTCCGATCCTACATTCCTCCTCTGCGACGAACCCACCGGCGACTTGGACCGCAAGAGCGCCGATGAAATCATGGCCCTCATTGACGAGCTCGTCGGCAAATACAACAAGACCATCTTGATGGTCACGCACGACGCGCTCGTCGCCGCTCGTGCACACACCACTCTTCACCTGGATAAAGGCGTCCTCATCGAAGCAGACAAGTCCGCTCAGCCGGTTCTTGCAGGAGGTGCCGCTTGAAATACAGCCGCTTGATATTCGCCAATCTTTTTCGCAAGAAGATTCGCTTGATACTCACGATCGGCTCCTTTGCGGTAGCTCTTTTCCTGTTTACCTTTCTCGCGGTGGTAAAAGGCGCCTTCAGCCGCGGCACGGAACTGGCCGGCGCGGATCGGCTGGTGGTCATCAACCGCGTCGGCCTCATCAATACCATGCCCCTTGCGTACGGAGATAAAATCCGCCAGATCCAGGGCGTCAAGTTCGCTACGCACAACAATTGGTTCGGCGGTGTTTATCAGGACGAAAAGAATTTCTTCCCACAGTTTGTGATCGACCCGGAGAACCAGCGCAAGGTCATGACCGAGATGCGTGTTCCCGACGATCAGTGGAAAAATTTCGTTAGCGATCGTCAGGGCGCGATTGCCGGGCGAAACCTCGCTAACAGGTTCAAGTGGAAGGTCGGTGACCGCATTCCGCTGCAAAACGCGCTTTACGGTCCGACCAAAACCTGGGAGTTCAACCTCGACGGAATCTATACGAACGACAAGGAAGGCGGCGACGAAAGCCAGTTCTGGCTCCAGTGGGATTATTTCTATGAAAATATTCCGCAACAAATCAAGGGCCAAGCCGGTTGGTGGGTCCTGAAACTGGACTCACCGGACGACGCGGTTCGCGTCGGGAAGGCCATTGATGAAGGCTTCGCGAACTCCTCGTATGAAACCAAGACGGAAACCGAATCCGCGTTCCAGGCCGGCTTCGCCAAGCAGCTCGGGAACATTCAGGCACTGATTACGACCATTGGCAGCGTGGTGTTCTTCACGTTGCTTCTCGTCACGGGAAACACCATGGCGATTTCCATCCGCGAACGCACCGGCGAACTGGCGGTGCTGAAGGCCATCGGATTCACAGACCGCTTCGTGCTGGTCTTTGTGCTCGCGGAATCGCTCGTGATTGCTTTAATTGGCGGACTGCTTGGACTCGGCCTCGCGATCCTTGCAATACCGGTAGTGGGCGCCAATTTGAATGGTTTGCTCCCGCCGTTGCTGCTGTCCGCCACGGCATTGGGGTCCGGAGTGGTTTTGGCTGTGCTGGTCGGAGTCGCCAGCGGACTTCTTCCGGGGCTTGGCGCGATGCGGTTGCGCGTTGTGGATGCTTTGAGGAGAGTCTGACGTGGCCATTCCTGTCATCTACAATTTGCGCAGCGTGAAGCAGCGATGGAGCTCGGCGATTGTCGCGGTCGTGGGAATCGCGGGCACGGTCGGCGTCTTCGTGGCGATGTTGTCTCTCGCTCGCGGGTTCAAGGCCACGCTGGTCTCTTCCGGCTCCGAAGACAACGCCATCATCATGCGCGCCGGCGCCACCTCGGAAATGACCGGCGGCGTCACCATCGACACCGTAAAGATCATTCAAGACGAGCCGGGAATTGCGCGTTCCGCCGACGGACCGCTGGTCACGCCCGAAGTTGTTCTGGTTGCGCCGATCCCTCTCATTTCGACGGGAACCGACGCCAACGTTGAAATTCGCGGCGTCTCCAAAAACGTTTTGGAAATCCGCAAAAACATCAAGATCGTTCAGGGCCGCATGTTTACGCCCGGGCTCAATGAGCTCGTGGTCGGAAAAAATGCCAACACTTCGTATGCGGGGCTGACCCTCGGCAACACCATCAGCCTCGGCAGCGTGCGCTGGAAAATCGTCGGCATCTTTGACGCGGGCGGGAGCGCCTTTGACTCGGATGTCTGGGGTGATGCGCACTTAATCGGCCCCGCCTACAATCGCCCAGACACATTCTTCCAATCCGTGACCGTGCATCTCACTTCGCCGTCTACCTTCCAGCAGTTGAAGGACGCGGCCACCAGCGATCCTCGGCTCAACGTGGACGTGACGCGTGAAATCGATTACTACTCGAAGCAATCCAACCGCCTGACGAAGCTGATTACCGTGCTTGGTGGCATGGTCGCCGCGGTCATGGCCATTGGCGCCGTTTTTGGCGCGCTCAACACCATGTACTCCGCTGTTTCCGAACGCGGCCGGGAAATCGCGACCATGCGAGCGCTCGGGTTCGGCGGGCCGGCCGTGGTTTTGTCCTTTGTGATTGAAGCCTTGCTGATTTCCTTTGTGGGTGGCTTGATCGGCTGCCTGGCTGTGCTTCCGCTGAACGGACTTACAACCGGCGCGATGAATTTGCAAACTTTTTCGCATCTGGCCTTTGCGTTCAAGATCACGCCCGAACTCCTCGTCAAGGGAGTGGTGTTCGCTCTGTTTATGGGCGTTCTCGGCGGATTGCTCCCGGCCATCCGGGCCGCGAGCCTACCGATCTCGCACGCGCTCCGCGAATTGTAGCCAGCCGCGCGCTTCGATCCGGCACTATCAGGCGTATCTGGGCAATGCTGGTGCCCGCTTTCGCCACCTCTCGCTTGGCAGGGGTGAGCCAATCCTTCGGCTTCTTGCAGGAATTCCGTGCCGCCGAGGAACGCGGGGGGCTAACGACTTGAGAAAACCTCTTACTCTTGGTCCGCACATCCCTTGACGATGCCAGGGCCTCGACCCTAGCCTAGTTAGGGGGCGCCCGGTGCCCGTATGAGTGCTTTCGGAAGACAACCGTCGCAGACGCGACAGTGCGCGTATTGCGGGAAGCGGATCGGCGTGCAATTGACGCAGTGTCCGTTTTGCCGCGAAGCGGTGCCGCAGGTACAGTTGTCTCGCCGCAGGGGCCCCGATGGACGCGAGCAGACGCGCCGCGGGCTGCTGTGCATGCTGCTGGCGGCGGTGGTTTATTACTTCGCGGGAGGATACGGCGCGCCGCTGCGGCTTCCCATTGAGATTGTGCCGGCGGTGACCAATTATCTTCTGCCGCTGCTTTTTCTGAGCGGGCTGGGGCTGACGCTGTACGGGTTTGTTCAAAAGATGCGATCCTGAACGCTGTTTTGTTTTTTGCATCGCCTTCTCGTAAAAATCATTCTGCGAATCGCTTCCTCTTTTCCGCCTACCTGTTCCAATGGCCAGCTTGACCGATTGTGGGAGTACCCTCCGCGCAGTTGTATTCGCAGCGGGAACGCTGTGGCCTACTGAGGTCAGGCCAGGTCCGGGCCAGGTCCGGCGGCCTAATCTCTCAATGCGAATCGGCTTAACAGGAGTCAACATGAAGAAACCGTGTTTGGTGGTTTTGTTTGTTGCCTTGGGTGTGTCCCTGGGCGTGACAATGGGGGCGGAGCGCGCGGCGGCGCAGGGTCCTGCGGGTGCGGGTGCGTCGAGTGCGGCAAAGGATACGTCGTCGTCGACGGGTGGGCATTCGCTCAATCCGATCAAGTGGGTCAAGAAAGACCCCAAGCCTTCGGCCGAATCCAGAAGCGACCTCGAGAAGAAGCTGACACCCAAGCTGCAAGCGAGCGGGCTGCTGCCCGCGAGCGTGACGGCGACGGATGCGTGCGCGCCGTTTGTGGCGCTGGATGAATGCCTGGCATCGCTGCACGCGAGCAAGAATCTGGGGATCGACTTCAATTGCGTGCGCGCGGACGTCACGGGCGTGCAAACCAACGTGGATCTGTCCGGCTGCAAGGGCACCGTTGGCGACAAGGCGCAGAACCTGACCAAGACGCTCCGCATGCTGAAACCGGATGCCGATGCCAAGGGGCAGGCCAAGAACGCGGAGAAGCAGGCCAAGGACGATCTGAAAGACCTCGGGTCGTAAGGCCGAAGTCCGAAAAAAGTTCGACGGAATCGAAACAGGGCGGGGCGAGCCGGTGGTTGCGGCCCCCGCCCTTTTTCTTTTTGGGGGCGAAGGACGGAGAGAAGGATAACGCTGAGGCGCAGGGGACGCAGAAGAGCGCAGAGAGAAGGGGGGGTACACCCCCCATTACATGGATGAATGTCAAAACAAAGGGGAAAGAAAATGGGCAATCGTAAGTGATTGAAAACAAAGTGGTGGCTGGAATTTGGTGGCTGGGAGAGAAAAGAAATATACACCCCCACCCCCATGTTTTTTGTAAGTGTTGCATCTAAAGGAGTTAGTTTTTCTGTAAGTCTTTTGTTTGCAACACTTGCGAAGAGGTCCATATGTGTTGCAGTTAAAGAACTTATGTGGACATTCCGTTTGTAAGAAGGTAAAGATCTGGGATGGGAAACGTTCGTGGGAATTAGAAGGACTACCTGACGGGCGAGGATGGGATTCGACGCTTTCCGGCCCGGTCGGAGCCTTCCTGAGCAGGGAGCAGAGGGCGGTCGAAGCTCACGGCTAGGATACACGGGAGAGGATAGCATGGGAGTGGCGAGGGGCTAAGTGTTTTGCAGGGAATGGGGAGGATTGAGGATTGGATGGTTGCGGAGGAGGGGTTAACGGTTCGTTTGTTTCGTTTGAAGTGAGGAAGGTCAAGCCGTCGGAAAACGCCCCGCCTGTCCCCCGTTTCCCCCCGTTTCCTGAATGTGTGCTAAGCCGTTTAATTGAGTCTCTTGCACATAGCGACGATTTGTCTTGACAACAACTAACAAAGGTGAAACCGTTCGTCAGCGCAAGGACACCCACCTAACCTGATGCCCGCACGCTGATCGGTCAAAAGGAGAAACAAAATGTCCCCCAAGAAACGGTCGCTGTCAGCGGCCTTGCTCCGTACTGTCGCTTCGTTCCTTATCTTGGCATCCCGATAGGTCCTTGCAAATGCAAATCAAAAAACGGAGGTCTCCAATGCTTCTATTCTCTGTTCAGGGTCGTCGTACCGCTCTAATGTTTTCCGCGCCGAGTCCGAGTATGTCACACCGTAAGACAATTTCCCGCAGTTTAGTCTTTTCGTTTTTGTTCTCGGTTTGCGCGTTTGCGCAGACACCGCCCGATTCCGATGCACGTCACCACCCAGCGCAACCAGCGCCCGCCCCGACCGATCACGAGCAAATCCTTGCCTACTGGACGACCGAGACGGGGTGGCACAGCGAACTCCAACTGCGAAATAACCAAATGAGCGGCGACCTGATAGTGACTCCGGCTCTGCGAACGACGAATGGAGTGGAGACGAAACTTTCGCCAGTCACCGTCAAACCACAGGAAGTCAAAGTTGTCGATCTCGACGCCGCCATAGGCACTTCCGCGCCACAACTTGTAGGAACGTATGGCTCCCTTGTTCTTCGATACCACTCCAGGGGGTATCGCAACCTATACGCGGCTCTGATGGTCCGAAACATTGGACATCCGTTCGCTTTTCACATAGATGCTTCGGGAGAATCTGAGGGCTATCAAGCTGGGAGCCGGGAGGGTGTGTGGTGGCTGCCGAAGGATACAACCAACGACTACTTGATTCTGACGAACCAGGGCAACGACACTGTTCCCGTTGACTTATCGCTGTACGACGCCAGCGGCAAGGAGGTCGAGCAGAAAGTCACTCTCGGACCGCGCGAAACCACCCGCTATTCCGTGCGCAAGCTCATCCTCGCTGGGGGACTTACTGGGACCTATGGAGGCATCAAGGTTTCAGCGGCGCACGCAGGCTCCCTCGACACTCTGCATTTCCTTTTCGATGAGACCGCAGGATTCTCCGCCACACTAAAGATGTTCGACCATGACCCGAATACCAAGGTGGCAGAGCGAGACTATGCGCGAACGGCAGTGTGGACCTTGCGCGCTCCCATGCTGGCGCTCACAAACCCTGACCCTGCGTTGGCATTTCCACCCACAACCACTCTCAGGCCACAACTTTTCATCCGGAATACAATGGGCACGGCGGTTAACACTGCCCTACGCTTCCGCTGGCGCAGCGGCAGCGCGACCGGCAAGGCAGATGGGCCCGCCCTGCGTTTGAATCCGTATGAGACACGCCGGATTGATGTTGCTGCGCTGCAAGACGGAAGCGTGCTTCCGAAGCAGGCGAATTGGGCTTCGGTGACGCTGACGACCAACGGGCAGCCGGACGAGGTCATGGCTGTCGCTGCCAGTTACGACGATACGCTACGGTTTGGCGCTCAAACTCCCTTCTCCGACCAGCTTACGTTTAAGTGGGAGGGTGGCATGTGGGAGTTCGACCCCCAGCACAATTCCATCATCACCGCAGGCAATGGCGGCACCAAGCCAACCCAAGCGGCTTTGACGATTTACTATAATCAAGGGACAGAGCGATACGATCTGGAGCAAACACTTCAGCCAGACGAACAGATGTGGATTGACGTGGGGAAGCTGATTCGTGAACATGTGCAAGATAAGAATGGGAAAACGCTGCCGGACAACCTTACCTCGGGCTCCTACGAATTTCGTGATCTCACAGACAAGGCTGTTGGCAGTCTGTTCGAAGGAAAAGTAATTTATGACAAGACGTATGGGCATGTTGCTTATGGATGCGCGACCTGTTGCTCCTACTCGCGCTGGACGGAGAACTATAACCCGATGTTGTTAACTGTTGGCAACAGTGCTCAAAATGGCGTGTCGGCATACGAGTTATGCTTCAATGGCTTCACAGATATAAGCGCCTGGTTTTACAAAGGCTGGAACACGTCTAATCACGCGATTGCGACGGTAAACAACGCTTTTGGTACCGGGGGAACCACCACCGCAGTCGGTGTTGGCACCACGGCTGAAAACACTTCGGGCCTGCTTATGACCGGACAACAACGAAACTGTCCCTCTTTCCTTGTGGGCGTCCCCGGCAGCACTATTGTCGTGCCGAATTTTAGCGTGGGATATAAGGCTTATATTGCGGTCGATCACATAACATCAGCAACCAGTTGTCTGTATGCAGGAACATTCAATACGCCGTACATCTACATTGGTGACGCAAATCGCACCACTTACCGGGCTACGGAGCAACTCCAGGTCATACCGGACCTGCAACAGAGTTCGAATTTCTTTAACGATATTGGCGAGAGCCGAAACTACGGAGCGGGTTCCCCGGCCAACGGCTCGACGCTATCCAGCCTCGACGAAGACGGCATTGCAAACGATTGCTACCTATGGAACAACGCCAAGAAAACGCCCCAGCCAACCACCTATGATGTAACTTATCCCTTCGCCCATCAAGGCCAGGTTCATTATGTGGGTTCGGTGTATAACTCCCTAGAAAGTTCAGCTGCAACAATTACGTGGGACATGCGCACCGTCCTTGATACAACGAATCCGCAATCGCCCACAGCCTATGTCAACTACAACCATACATGCTATCCGGCACATCAGATTACGGTAAACGGTGCGGTAGTTTACTCGTACACCCCACCGAGCGATGCTCCCCAGCAGTTATTGAACTGTTTGGTCTTCCACGACTTTAAGTTAGTTGGGCAGACACAGCCTATGGTGGTTCCAACGCACTGAGAGCGGAAAGAAGGGAAATTTATGACTTCTATTCGATTTGCGAAGTCGGGATGCTTTCTTTTCATTGCAGCAGTCCTCGCGTATTACGCGCACGCACAGACCGCGCAGACGCCGTCTGTTCAAGAGTTTTATCAAACACTGGTGGACCACTACGACCCTTCGTCACCACCACCCCTTGCGACCGTTGAAAGGGTCACAAACCAGATTGCTGGCGCACGCCCCGATGAGATCAATAAAATGCTGCCAGCAGTCTTCGCGGCTCTGGCACATCAAGACGAGACGGTTAAACATTATGCGCTCACCGCGCTGTATATGATCGCTTTGAGGCCCGATGGTGCTACGCTCCTCAGAAGTCATATAAAGGCCATAGGCAACATATTGACTTCACCCATTCCGGAGACGCGGGCGGGCGCAATACTCGTCATCGGCACGCTCAAACCTGTTCCCCCGCCCGAAGTTGTTCCCATTTTCCTGGCGTTTCTCAAGCGAACCGACACTGAAGCACAAGCACAGGGAAGCAGCGTCATTTTCGAGCTTCTCCATATTGCGCCTGAAAATCCTGAGGTAATCGCAGCTGTTCGGGAATTTCTATCCCGCCCACTCGACAATAAGAGTAGAAGAGAGGCATTGGTCGCCGTGGGAAAGCCAAGTGTTAAGGATAGTCAAATCATTGCGATGATGATTTCTTCCACGGATGATCCCGATGAGAGCGTCAAGATCACAGCCGTACAATCTTTGGCATCGATGGGACAGCAAGCATTGCAGCAGGCGGAACCCGCTTTACAACGATTGGCCAATGATTCGAAGCAAACCGCTGACGTGAGGGCTGCCGCGAAAGATGCACTGCAGAGGCTTCATCCTAAAGAGTCGTGATGTAACACACAGAACAATCCTGGAGAGGGCTTGCAGATGTTTTGCAGGCCCTTCTGCTTTCACTGCGGTCCGTTTCGGGAAAGTATAAGAGAGGCGGAGAGTGCCCCAGGTTCCAACGACGAATCTGGGGCGCTCTCCGCACTCTACTGGATCAATCCTTGTAGGGGTCGAACTCATTTGTGCCTGCCATTGCGACGCCTACGGGAGTTAGCGTGTGCAAGATTTTGATGCTGTCGCCGTGTTCGGCTAAGACTTCGGGGAGGCGTTTGTAGCAATCGGGGGATTCGTCGAGGCCTGCGCCGCGGAGCTCGACGTTGGCGCGTTTCAGCCAGCCGTCCATCATGTCTTGGGTGACTTTTCCGGCGCGCTTCACTTCGCCGGTTTTGCGGTCTACTTTTCCTTTGGCTTCCATGCGGCCCATCACACGACCCGCGCCGTGGACGGTGCTGTAGAGCGAGTATTTGGCGGAGTCGTTCTCAATGCCTTCGAGGATTACGGACGTTTCGCCCATGGTGCCGCCGACGAAGCCTTTCTGGCCGGGAAATGCGGGAGTCGCTCCTTTGCGGACGACCCAATACTCCTGCCCATCGTGCGGCTCGCGCCAGGCGAAATTGTGATGGTTGTGGACCTCCTCGACGATGGAAGCGCCGAGAATGCTGGCGACTTTTTCGCAGACCCAATCGCGGCCGGCGTAGGCGTATTCTCCGGCCAGGGTCATGCACGCCAAATACTGGGCGCCGAGGTCGGAATCCGCGGGGATCACGCACGGCTCCACGTCCATGCCGTCCTTCGCTCCCGCTTCCTTCAGGAACCACGTCGCGGTTTTGTGTCCCAATCCGCGGGAGCCGAAATGCACGCCAATCCACACGCGGTCCTGTTCATCGGTGAAGAGATCGACGTAATGATTTCCGCTGCCCACCGTGCCTAGCTGCTGGCGGGCCATTTCCTTCAGCGGCGCGACGGCTTCGCATTTCCAAGCACCACTGTCAAACAGGGAGTGGTCAACCCTTTCCGCGTTGCGGCGTCCAACGCCAAAGCTAATCGTGTTCCATACCTCGTCCATGATTTTCTTGATGTCCGCGCGAAGGGAGGTTGCCGGCATGTCGAGCAAAACGGCCTTGTTGCCACAGGCGATATCGTAGCCAACGCCGCTTGGACTGATGGAGTTTCGATAGGCCACGACTCCCCCAATGGGGACCGCGTAGCCCTTGTGGTGGTCCGCCATCAAGGCCACTTTGTCAGCCGTCCTTGCACAGGTTTTGATTTGGGATACCGCGCCCTCCTCCGGCGCGCCCCAGATGGGAATTCCGTCGACAATATTCACAGTGACTCCTCGGCTCGTTATCCTTCGCCGATAATGCTCACAAGCCACAAGCAGCTCCCGTCGGCGGACGGACGCGCGCTTGCAGAATCGCGCTTTTCGTCGGCGGGACACGGTGAAAGGGTACCACCTTTGTAGATCACTACGGCGTTAGGACGTGCGGGGTGTGGGCGCCCCTCGAATCATCATACTGCCCTACGATTTGCCACGCGCCCCGCTCCAGGTTTGCAGATGACTGACTTTTTGCGAGACAAGGGGTTTCCGTATCGCCAACTCAATTTCGAGAACTGCGTGCATTCGGGGGAAGAGCCGTTCCATAATTTCTTGCGATCCGCGGCGGATTCGCCTTCATGGCGCCAAACTTGAACTCCCCCGGTGTTGGAAACTCAGTTTCCCGGTAACTGATGGAGTTTTGGCGGAAGAGAAAACGGAGAACCGATTCGCTCTTTGGATTTTTCGCTTGAGCTGGCGTCCGGAGGCCATCGAACCAGGGTCCGGATACTTGATGAGAAGTCCCGAAAGGTATTTGCACCGAATGAATGAACGATGGCGTGTTGGGTTGCTATTGGCCGTGGCGGTGCTGGTCTATGGGAACACGTTGCCGAACAGCTTCACCCTGGACGATGACGTATATATCTTAAGCAACCCGGCGGTGACCGGTCTTTCCGTAAGAGGACTATTCGAGCCGACCAGAGCCAACAACATCTTTCGTCCTGTCACCTTCGCCACGTTTGCCGTGAATTGGGCAGTAAGTGGAGCCCAGCCGTTTGGTTATCACCTCGTCAGTGTGCTGCTGCACGCGGCGGTCCTCTTGCTGCTCTACCTGGTCTTCCGGACGCTCCTCGAACCCGTGCCGCGAGCAACGACAGTTGCCTTGGCCGCGGCCTGGTTATTCGCGGTCCACCCCATTCATACCGAAGCGGTTGCTTCCGTCGTGGGACGCTCCGAGTTGCTTGCCGCGGGATTCGTGCTGGCGGCGTGGCTCCTACACCTGCGGGACCGACCTGTTTTTGCGCTGGTCTGTTTTGTGCTGGCGCTGCTGTCGAAGGAATCGGCGGTGGCGTTCATCGCGCTGGTGCTCGCCGGCGACTATGCGCGCGGCAAGCTCAAGCCACTGCATCGCTATGGTTGGATCGCTGGCGTCACCGTGATGTACATTGCGGTACTTTGGAAAGTCCAGGGAGGCCGGTTTGGAGGAAAAGGCATCAGTTTTCTCGACAATCCGCTCGCCAGCCTTCCCGCCAGATGGAGAATTCTCAACGCGCTACGCGTGGCTTGGAAATATGCCGGCCTCCATGTCTATCCAGCCACACTTTCCTGCGATTATTCCTATGATGCAATTCCCCTCTATGCGAACTGGCGGCACACAGTGCCCGCGGCCGTGGCGGCGGCCTTGGTGCTGGCTATTTTGATCTGGGCCCTGCGGAATCGGCGAGGCGAATGGGTCTTGGCCGGAGCGATCTATCTTGCTGGCTTTGCAGTTACAGCAAACCTTCTTGTGCCGACGGGAACGATCATGGGTGAGCGGCTCGCGTATCTTCCTTCGGCCGGCTTTTGCCTGCTTGTCGCCCTGATCTGGATCCAGCTTGAGAACCACAAGCGGAGGCTGGCATGGGCGGTGTTCGCCATTCTTGTGGCAGCTCTGGCTGTGCGCACTGTGGCCCGCAACCGGGACTGGCGGGACAATCTCACTCTCTTTTCGGCCGCCGTACAGGCAGTCCCCGGAAGTGCAAAAATGCACGCCGATCTGGGAGGCGAGTTCATGAAGCGCGGCCAGCTGGATGCGGCCCGCATGGAATTCCAAACCGCCCTGCACACCTACCCGGACTTTCCCGAGGCGCTGGAGCCCTATGGGCTTGTCGAGTCGCGCATGGGCCATGATCAGGAGGCTCGCCGGTTATTGGAGACCGCACTGTCCCTAACCGGAAAGGACAACATGTACTACGACTTCAGGGCGGTCAACCTAGCGACGCAGCTAATGAAGCTGGGAGAAAATGACGGCGCCCTGAAGCTTTTGAACCAAGAGATCGCGACGTGCCCCGGGTGCGGGCGTGCCTGGTCGAACCGCGCGGTAATTCGCTATGGGCGTGGCGAGGTTGCATCAGCGCGAGCCGACGCGGAGATGGCTTTGCGCTTGGATGCCGCCAACACGCAGGCTCAAAACCTGCTTAGCTTGCTGGATGCACCTGCCGCCGTCGCGGCTCCGCGGTAGCCTGTTGGTCTGCCGCGGCGGCAGGCGTAATCTTACCGAGTTATGACGATTTTGCGTGCGCTTCGCTAACAGCGAAGGGCACCCTCGTTCGTTCACGTCGCGGACAGTTGCAGAAGTAGCGGTCTCGCATTGTGAATTGCGGTTAGGGAAAACTCTGGAAGATTTCAGTTGGCCGCCTGCCAAGAGGTGTATTCCGAAGGATGGGGACGCAGGGACGGAATGTATTATCCGGAGGCGGAGGAAGCGGGAGTAGAGGCAGAAGCGGAGGCGGCGGAGGAGGAGGGTGACGAAGACGAGGCAACACCGGGGACGTCGGTGTCTGCGGTGGCGGCGGAGGTGGCGGCGCGGTAGCGGACGACGAGGAGGGTGATGTCGTCGGCCTGGTGGGCGCCGCGGGTGAAGTTTTCGACGGATTCGAGGACGCACTTCTGGATTTGTTCGAGCGGGCATTCGGTGAGGCCGGTGAGGACTTGCTTGAGGCGGGGAACGCCGAAGAGCTGGTCGTCGGGGTCCATGGCTTCGGTGACGCCGTCGCTGAAGAGGACGAGAGTGTCGCCGGGTTCGAGCTTGAGGCAGACGGCGGTGTATTCGGCTTCGGGAACGAGGCCGACGGGGAAGGAGCCTTCGGTGAAGGCTTCCTCGGCGATGCCGTGGCGGATGAGGAACGGGGAAGGATGGCCGGCGTTGATGAATTCGAGGTGCCCTTCCTCGTCGAGAATTCCGAAGAACATGGTGGCGTAGCGGCCGACCTCGGCGTGGCTGCACAGGAAACGGTTGACGTGATTGATGACGCGGGCGGGATCGGTGCCGAGGGTCATGCCGGAAAGCGCGCCCTGGAGCATAGTGGTGAGAAGGGCGGCGCCGAGTCCTTTGCCGGAGACATCGGCGAGGAGGAAGGCGGTGCGCTTGTCGTTCAACGGGAAGACGTCGAAGTAGTCGCCGCCGACGGACAAGCAAGGCAGGTTGTAGCCGTTGACAGCGAGATGGGGGAATTCGCGGAAATCGCGGGGGAGGAGGGCCTGCTGAATGTCGCGGGCAATATTGATTTCCTGCTCGAGGCGCTGGCGTTCGCGCTCGCGCTCGACGAGGCGGGCATTATCGAGAATGCTGGCGGCGTCGGCGGCGAGGGCGTCGAGGATTTGGCGGTCGAGCTTGGAGAAGGCGGCGGGGCGGCGGGAATCCAGATAAAGGACGCCGAGAAAATCGCCGCGCTTGATGTTAACCATGGATTCCTGCGTATTGGCGCGGGACATGGCGTACAGAGGAATGACCACGACGGCGCGGAGACGCTGCGCGACGATACTCTGCGCGGCTTGCAAATCCATTTCGGCTTGCGCGAGATCTTCGGTGATGACCGGCGATTGCTGCTTGAGCGAAAGCTGAATGGCGGTCTGGCTGGGCGAGAGGCTTTCGGGCGGAAGACGCAGGCCGCCGCTGCGGCGCGCCAGTTTTACCCTCAAGGCGCCGGCAGCGTCGGGCTCCAGCAAGAGCCCGCGATCGGCATCGGTGACGGAGACGGCATGATCGAGCATGTGGCCAAGCACCACGTCGAGAGGGAGCTGGGAGTGGAGGAGCGAAGTGGCCTCGAGGAGGCGCTTGAGTTTGATCAGGCCGCCGCCGGTCTGCTCCGAGCTGGTGATGTGCTCCATGCGCGTGAGGAGGTTGGGAAGGGAATCGTCGGCGGAGCTGGCGGACGAGCGGAAGATGATTTCGTAGGAATCATCGAGGCCGAAGCTGACGACGTCGCCATCCTGGAGCTCGCGGCTTTCCACTTTTTCGCCGTTGATGAAAAGGCCGCGGCGCTGGCCGCGATCTTCGATGTAGAAGCGATTGGCTTCGACGACGATGGCGGCGCAATTACGGGAAATGCGGCGGTCGGAAAGCTGGAGATGGTTGCCGGTTTCGGCGCCGCGGCCGATCATGAAGGGAGTTTGCGTGATGCGGGCATAGCGCCGCTGGCTGTCTGGAGAGACAACCTCGAGAACCGCTTCGCCGCCTGGAGGAACGGTGTCAGGCATGAGTGAGCGCCAATGCGGGCATTGTAGCACGCGAAGGGGAGCTTGGAAGCAAACGGGGATGGCGAGAGGCGCCAGCAGGCTGATCCGCGGCTGTCTGCTTGATAAGCATTATTGGGTACTTGCCTAAATGCTTTTAGAGTGTGGCGGCGAGGCGGCGGGTGACGTAATCGTCGACGTAGGTATCGAAAAGTTCGTTGAGGCGATTGCAGACGGGGCCGGGGTTGGGGATGGGGCGCCCGGCGATTTCGCCAACGCTGATCAGGTTGCGATTTGTCGAGGAGATGAAGACTTCTTCGGCGGAGTAGAGATCTTCGGGGCGGAGCATTTGTTCGACGACGGCGACGCCGGCTTCGGGTGCGACTTCCATGAGGATGCCGCGGGTGACGCCTTCGAGGCAGCCGGAGTTGAGCGGCGGGGTGAGGACCTTGCCTTCTTTGACGGCGAAGATATTCGCGGAAGTGCATTCGGCAACTTCGCCGCGTTCGTTGAGCATGATGACTTCGTCGAAACCTTCTTTCGCGGCTTCAGCGACGGCCCAGACATTGTTCAGCCAGGAAATGCTTTTCACGCCGGAGAGCGGGGAGGCGGAATGGCGGCCTTGCTCGCGGACGGCGAGGCGGACGACTTCGCGATGTTCGGGGAGCGGGGCGCTGTAAATGATCAAGTCCACTTGGGGATGCTGCTCGGCGCTTTGCCAGAAGCCGACGGTGTTGTAGACGAGATAGATGCGCGCGCAGCCTTCCGTGACTTGATTGGCGCGGATGACTTCGTGGAGATGGACGCGGACTTTGGCGGCGGTGTAAGGCATGGGGAGGCGCGTGATGGAGGCGTCTTTTTCCAGGCGCCGCCAGTGGCGTTCGTAGGCAAAGGCCTCGCCGCGGCAGATGCGGAGAGTAGTGAAGATGCCCCAGCCGCAGATGAGGCCGGCCTGGCCGGGAGAAAGGCGGACTTTCTCGATGGGCAAGAGGCTTTCGTTGTGAAAGACGTTGGGGTGAATCACGTCGAATCCTTCGACCTCTCTACCCGACCCATTTTAGCTGAAAAATCCGCGAGATTGCCTTTAAGGCTGCCATCCCGACCACTAGTTTGCAACTGCCATGCGCGTTTTTGCCACGCCGAACACCAGTTGGGATTCGCGCAAAAGGTTGACTTACTTTGGGCGCAAGAAAAAGAGGGCGGCCGCTGCAGCGGCCGCCCTCGCAAGCGTGAACGCAAACCCGCCGGCTAGAACTGCAGCTTCAGCGAGATCTGTAACTGCCGCGCCGAGCCGAAGTCACCTACGGGGAAGCGCGTGCTGGTGATCTTTCCAAACGAGCTGCTTTGTGGGTTGAGGTTGGGGTTTCCGAAGTTTGGATGATTGAAGATGTCAAAGGCTTCGGTGCGGAATTGCAAGTTCAAGCGCTCGGTGAGCTTGGTGTTCTTCACCAGCGACAAATCCGTGTTCACAAAGCCCGGTCCTGTAAATGCGTTTCGTCCGAGATTGCCGAAGTGATCGCCCGCGGGAGTCGCACCGACGGGCAGCTCGAATGCGGCATTGGGCGTTGCCGAGCACAGGGGTATGGGCGGTTGCGGGAATGGAGTACACACCACGGGGTTGGTGAACCACTGGGCGGGATTTCCCGTCGTGCCCACGTGCGCCAGCAGGTCGGGCCTCAGGCCGCCCCCGGCGGTCAGCGCGGTGGTCCCCGTAAAGTTGCTAATGCCCGTCGTCACGTTCAACGGGTTTCCCGTCTGCACCTGAACGACGGTCCCGACCTCCCAGCCGGCAACTAGCCTGTTTCCGTGGAACGGCAGTTCATAGAAGCCGCTGATCACGAAACGATGGCGGGCATCGAAGTCCGAGAGGCCGCGGTTGCTTGCAAGATCCAGGCTGTTCTGCAGAATCACTCCCTGCGAGTTCAGCGAGTTTTCGTCTATCGACTTCGAGTAAGTGTAGGAAGAGATCACCTGCAACCCCTTTGACAGGCGGCGGTTGAGTTCCACGACCAGCGCGTTATAGTCCGAATTCGCGCCGCTGGTCACCTCCGAGATATTTCCCAGACCCACGCCCGGATCGATCGGACTGGTTGCCGATAGCGAGGGGAACGGCCTCACCAGCGCTCCTCCGACCAACTCCTGCTGATTGATATTGCGCGCAATTCTCAGGTGCGTGCCCTTCGAGCCGATGTAGCCGACCGTCAATCCGGTCGAGGGCGTCAATTGTTCCTCGATGTTCAGGTTGTACGACTGAACGTATGGATTGTCGAAATTCGGGTCAATCGCCGCAGGAGAGGTAGTGTTCGAGCCGGCGGAATTAGCGTTGGTCAGCTTGAGCCCGGCAGAGGTGGACGTGACCGGCTGGCTAAACGGTGGGTTGCTGTTCAGCCCAGTTATGATGCCGGTGACTGGCTCGTCCGTCAGAATAGCGTATCCCGCGCGAACGATCGTCTTTTGGTTCTTGAAGGGGTCCCACACGATCCCCAGCCTTGGCTGGAAATTCTTGTTGTTGGTATGGAATGGCTGGCCGATTCCGTTGGTCCCAACCTGAACCAGGGAATCCGTGGTGGCATTGAAAACCGTAAATCGATTGGCGGATTCCGAGGGCGTCGAATACCAGCTATAGCGCAGACCCAATTGCAACGTAAGGTTGGGCTTCACTTTGAAACTGTCCTCGACGAAGCCATCATACGCGGGTGAGAGAATGCGGTTGGCTGACGTTCCCGCGAAAACGAAGGAGGCTACCGTATCGCTTAGGAAGCTCGTGGGGTTTGTGAAGCGAAAGATCGTGGTATCCAGCGAGAAATTGTCGTTGTAAACGCGACGGATTTCGCCGCCGAACACGAAGGAATGCTTTCCCTTCAGCCAGCTCAACGTGTCGTTGAGAACCGCGCTGGTATCGCCGCGGCCCTGCGGAAAACCTGAGGGTCCTCCGAAGTCGAGAGCACCTCCGCCGATGTCAATCTGAGCGAGGCCGATGGGTGCGTTTATTCCATTGTTGATGCCAAAGTTGGCCGAATTCAGCAACTGATTCGGAGTAAAGGCGATGTGAATTCGGTTGTAGCCCACACGAATCGTGTTGGTCAGCGACGGCCCGAAAATATGGTCTTCGCTTACCGTTCCAATTTGGCGGCGCGAAGCGCGCGTGTCGCCCCACCCCGAGAGAGTGTTTCCCTGGAGCGTGGGCTCTTGCCGCAAGTCCTGCTGAATGGCGACGTAACCGTGGAGGCGATCGTTGGCGGTAAGTTCCACATCCACGTCAGCAGTCCCCTGGTCGATGTTGACAGGAGCAGTGGCGGAGCCCTGGAAGAACGGTTGTCCGTTTTCCGTGGTAGTCTGTGCCGGGATCAACGCCGCGAGCGCTTTCACTGCCGGATCGGTGCTCGCTTGCGCCTGCGCCGCTTGCGCTGGGGATAGCACGAGGCTGTTGATCGTCAACCCCTGGCGTTGGCGCAGCCCCTCGTAGCTGGCGAAGAAATGCGCCCGATTCTTAAGAATTGGCCCTCCCACTGCCGCGCCAAAATTGTTCCTCTTGAACGGCGATTGCAGCACCGTGGTGGGATTGAAAAAGTTCCTGGCGTCCATGGCGCTATTCCGGAGAAAATCGAAGAGTTCCCCGTGGAATTCGTTGGTGCCCGAGCGCGTCGCGATGTTGACGATGGACCCGGAGTTCCGTCCGTACTGCGCGCTGTAGGTCGAATTATCGAGTTTGAATTCCGCAACGGTATTGATGGAAGGCTGAAAGGTAATCTGGTTCTGGACCATGTCGCTGAGGTTCACGCCGTTCACCAAAAAGTTGATGGTGTCTTCCCGCTGTCCGGCGCTGACGAACGCAAACGATCCCTGGCCGCGCAGCGGCGCGGTCAAAAAACCGTTGGCAGGCGGCGTTACTGTTGTGGGCGTCAACAAGCTCAGATCCACGAAGTGCCGGCCGTTGAGCGGGATTTCTTGGGTGGTCTTCTGATCGATGACCTGGCCCATGGTGATGGTGCTGGAATCGATCACGGGAGTTTCCACCGTGACGGTCACTTTCTCGCTCACCTCCCCAACCTTCATCTCCACGTTTTGCGTGACCGTGGTTGCCGTTTCCAAAGTAATATTCTTGACAATCGAAGTTTCAAACCCCGTTGCCGTGACGGTGATTAGATAATTCCCGATCGGCAGTGAACTGACCTGATAGCTCCCCACGTTGTCGGATTCCGTGTTCCACTCCACTCCCGTCGCCTGGTTCTTCACTACTACCTTGGCGTGCGGCACCGCCGCGCCGGCGGCATCCGTGACCGTACCCTTTAGCACTGCAGTCGACTGTGCATGGGCCACACTGCCGAGACCTGTGAACAGCAAGGCAAGCAGCAAAAGGCGCAAGCGGATTTTTTTGAACATCGTGGAATCCCCCATTACAACTTCCATGATTCTGTTCCTCCTAGGTATGAAGACACTCCGTCAGACGAATGTGAAAACTGTTCAAACTGGCTCTGTGGTCATAAACATGAAAAAGCAGCGAGAAAACGGACAAACCTGTGGGCGCCCCGCAAGCAAGCCAGAATTGCTGTCCCCCAATCGGCGAGTCGCAATCGCGGTGCCAGACGGGTAAGGGACAGTCCCTCAAAGAAAGCCAGTCATATCAATAGCTTATGGCATCAGCAGAAAGTATAAGAATGCTGTGTATAGGCTCGAGTACCAAAAACTGAAGCCGGTTATTGAATCTAATAGACGCTTTAGAAGCGATTTAGAATTTAAAATGAGGTTGGTTACGAACGCGTCGGCAAGATCGCTATCTGGAGGTGTGCGTGAAAATGGTAACCCGGTGGAGCTCTGAACGGCATACAGAATGAGCAGCGGGAATGAGAACGTCAGCCTCCAGCGCAGTCAGGGGAAGGAGACATTCCTTCACGGCAGCTGGACAGGATTGGTCGAGGGGCAGAATGACTATCGAGAGCAGGTGGCGGGGAGGAGCAGGACTTGGCCGGCGTAGATGAGGTTTGCGTCACGGATGGCGGGATTCGCGTGCAATAGGCACGAGGAGTAGGAGGCGTGGCCAAGTTGGGTTTGCGCGATTTGGGAGAGTGTGTCGCCGGTCTGGACGGTGACCTTTTTTGTGGCGAGGCGAGACGAGCTCGTCGCGGGCAAAACAATTTGCGAGCCGGCTACGATGTGATTCGGATCGGTGATCGACGGATTGGCGGAGAGCAGTTCACGCCAGCGGAGACTCTTACCGAGATTTTGTTCGGCGAGTTTCCATAGGGAATCGCCGCGCTGCACAGTTACTACATTTCCTTTCGCGGAGTTGACGGGAGCGACCGGGGCGAGCGGTTGAGCGGGCGCGAGAGGAACGGCGGGCGGCCGTGACGGAGCGACAAGCGAGGGCGCGGCCGTGAAAACTCTTGGGCGGCCGAAAGGCGAGCGCTTCACGGGTGGCTGATACGGGGCGAAGCGCGGCGCGGAGGGTTTGGAAGAAGGCGCCAGTAGTTTCGAAGATGGTGCGAGCAAAGGTTGAACCGGCGGCTTTGGTGAAGCAAACGCCGGTGCGTCGACGAAAGGAAGATGGAACTCGGCGGAGCGCTGAAGTTTTTGAGATTGTTTTTGTCCACGCAAACGGCGAGCGACATCGCCGAGAGGCGCGTTGGGAGGAAGCGATTGAGCGTCGACGCCTTCCGCCGGTTTTTCCGCGGCGGGAGGCGCCTGTTGGTTTTTCCTGGCTTCGACTTGGGCGCGATCTTCCGGGGTGAGAATCTGAGCTCGCTTCAGATCTTCTTCTGTGTAGACGTGGTTGTTTTTTTTCTGCCGGCTTTCCTTGTGCGCGCGCTCCTGTTTGGCAGCGTCAGCGACATCCTGACTGTAGGATTGGGTAGCGCCAAAAAAGGTGCAGGACGCGAATAGAATTGCGGGAAGGCAGAGCGACACAGAACGGTGCGAACGACACACGGTGGTCGTGAGGTTCATCGGTGCTGGGGCTAGGCGATCGATTGTTGCCATGGCAAACCGACCACGGGGGGGACACCGCTTAGGTAAAACTATGCCCGATTTTGGGACAGTTGTAAACGGAATTTTTTTGCCGCTTGGCTCGCTGGAGCGCCGTTGCAGCGTCAAGAGTGCGTTGACAAGAGTTGGGGTGTACTTTAAGATTGGTGTTTGTCTCTACAGGGAAAGGTGTGACTGAGCGCAATGAGGACGTACGTAGCCAAGGGTGAAGAAGCCGAGGCGCTGAAAGTGGGCGCGAACTGGTTTGTGGTGGATGCGACGAATCAGGTGCTGGGGCGCCTGGCGACCAAGGTCGCGCGCATGCTGATCGGCAAGGACAAGCCGAGCTTTACGCCGTACCTGGATTCGGGCGATCACGTGGTGGTGATCAATGCGGACAAGATTCGCATGACCGGGAACAAGGTCGAACAAAAGATTTATTACTCGCACAGCGGGTATCCGGGCGGGTTGAAAGAAGTTCCGGCGAAGCGCATTCGCGAGACGAAGCCGGAGTGGATCGTGCGCGAAGCGGTTCTCGGGATGCTGCCGAAGAACAAGCTGCGTGCGCGGCGCGCGAAGAAATTGCGCGTGTACCGGGACGCCGCAAGCTTGACGCGGCACGCCGGACAGAAGCCGCAGGCCATTACGCTGTAAGCAA
>Ga0210409_10002254_pt1 | contig 23193 bp, 20 predicted proteins | sample IncBWH17MmetaG_FD_161649 | JGI IMG/M metagenome (GOLD analysis project Ga0210409, IMG submission 161649) | Forest soil microbial communities from Barre Woods Harvard Forest LTER site, Petersham, Massachusetts, United States - Inc-BW-H-17-M | ecosystem: Environmental > Terrestrial > Soil >...
CAGCTCCGGGGCGACTCCGTTGCTGGTAGCGGCCGATAATCGCGTCCTGGGCACTGTGCGGCTCAAGGACATCGTCAAGGGCGGAATGAAAGAACGGTTCGACCATTTGCGCGCGATGGGCATCCGCACCGTGATGATCACGGGAGACAACCGGCTGACCGCGGCGGCCATCGCGCAGGAGGCAGGCGTCGATGATTTTCTGGCCGAAGCAAAGCCGGAAGACAAGTTGGCCCTGATCCGCAAGGAGCAGGCCAAGGGCAAATTGGTGGCCATGACTGGCGACGGCACCAACGACGCGCCCGCACTGGCGCAGGCGGACGTAGGCCTGGCGATGAACGCAGGCACCCAGGCGGCCAAGGAAGCGGGCAACATGGTCGACCTCGATTCCAACCCGACCAAGCTCATCGAAGTAGTGGAAATCGGCAAGCAAATGCTGATCACGCGTGGCGCCCTGACTACGTTTTCCGTGGCCAACGACGTGGCCAAATATTTCGCCATCATTCCGGCGATGTTCGCTGGAGCATTCCCTGTGCTCGAGGCGCTGAACATCATGCAGCTGAAGACGCCGGAATCGGCGATCTTGTCTGCAGTCATTTTCAACGCCCTGATTATCGTTGCTTTGGTGCCGCTGGCACTGCGCGGCGTGCAGTATCGTCCCGTGGGCGCGTCGGCGCTGCTGCGATGGAATCTGCTGGTCTACGGCGTAGGCGGAATCATTGCGCCCTTCATCGGCATCAAGATAATCGACATGATCATCACCACCTTGCACTGGGCCTGAGAAAGAGAATTGGTATAGAGGACACTGCGATGAAAAAGCACTTCATGATTTCGATCTGGATGACCATCGTGACGACGCTCCTGCTCGGCATCGTCTATCCCTTCGTGGTGACCGGCCTCGCGCAAATTCTCTTCCCCCGGCAAGCCAATGGCGATCTCATCACGGTAAACGGAAAAATCGTGGGCTCGCACCTCATCGGCCAGCCATTCTCCTCCCCGGGATATTTTCGCTCGCGCCCATCCGCGGCAGGCAACGGCTACGATGCCGGCAATTCGGGCGGCTCCAATCTCGGGCCCACCAACAAGATGCTGGTCGACCGCATGACCGGTGATGTACAAAAAGCCCAGGCCGAAAATCCGAACGCGCTAGTCCCCATGGACCTGGTCACCACGTCCGGCTCGGGCCTGGACCCGCACATTTCCCCGGAAGCAGCGGCTTTCCAAATTCCGCGCGTCGCTCGCGAGCGCGGGATGAGCGAAGCCGAAATCACCGCCCTCGTCGCCAACCACACCGAAGGCCGCCAGCTGGGATTCCTCGGCGAGCCCCGCGTCAATGTGCTGGAATTGAATTTGGATTTAGATACGACGCATCCGATGAAAAAGTAGGACGGGCTTCAGCCTGTCTTCTTTTGACCACTGCCGGTGTTGCAAAAATCAAAACCAGACAGACTGAAGCCCGTCCTACTTGCTCTTTTTCGCTTTGCTGGCAGCGGGAACGGCAGGCTCAAACCGGTAGCCCACCCACGGATCCGTGTGGATGTACTTGGGATGAGCGGGGTCTGGCTCGATTTTTTTCCGCAGCTGGTTGATGAACACACGCAGGTATTCCGTCTCGTCGCCGTAGTCCGGCCCCCAGACGGCCTGCAAGAGGCGCCTGTGCTCCAGAGGCTTACCCTGGTTAGCCACCAGGTGGCGAAGAAGGTCAAATTCCTTCGGCGTCAACCGCACCGGGCGGCCCTGGACTAGTAATTTCCTGCGTTCGAAATCAATTTCCAGGTCGCTCGAAACGTACGTGGGGACAGGCTCGCCCGAAGACGTCCGCCGCAGCGCCGCGCGAATGCGCGCGAGTAGCTCCTCCATGCCGAAAGGCTTTACGACGTAGTCATCGGCCCCCGCGTCGAGAGCGAGCACTTTGTCGTGCTCCGTATTCCTTACGGTCAACATGATGATGGCGACGTCGGATTGATCGCGAATTTCCCGGCAGGTGTCCAAACCGCTTTTCCCCGGCATGTTGACGTCCAGCAGCACCAGTTCGGGCCGCTCCTTGCGCAAAGTTTCGAGCGCCTCTTCCCCGCTGCGCGCTTCCAACACGGTATAGCCGTTGCTCGACAGCGTCGTTCGCATCACGCGGCGAATCTGCGGTTCGTCATCCACTACCAGTATCGTGGGTGTGCTCATTTTTGTTCCATCGTCCCCCGTAGAATCGGCAAAGTAAAAGAAAATACAGACCCGTGTCCTACCTGACTGATGACTCCGATCGTTCCTCCATGCGCCTCGACGATTGCCTTTGCGATGGGCAGGCCCATGCCGGTGCCCTGCACGCGATAGCGCTGGTCCGTTCCGCGATAAAATTTGTCGAAAATGAGACCGAGTTCCGCCTCGCTGATCCCCGGTCCCTGGTCGGCCACGCTGAACTGAACGAATTCATCCTTTTCTTCCGCGCTAATTGTAATGGGATGATCCGGAGAAGAATACAAATTGGCATTCTGGATCAGATGAACGAGCACTTCTTTTGCGCGCGCCACGTCCGCGCGGACTCCCAGGTCCGGATTTCTCAATTCAATGCGCACCGGCCGCGTTCCCAGCACGCCCTTACATACATCCAGCGCGCCGGAAATCAGATCCCCCGCGCGAACCGGTTCAAGCTGAAGTTTGACCTCGCCGGCTTCCAGACGAGCCATCTCCGCGGCTTCCCCGACAAGACGGTTCAGCCGGTCGCATTCTTCATCGATAATGTGGAGCAGTTCGTCCCGCTGGCCCTCGTCGAGCTTGGCCGTCGAAAGCAGCGTGGTGACCGAAGCCTTCATAGATGTCAGCGGTGTTCGGAAATCGTGAGTAATCGCGTCCAGCAGCGCCGACTTCAGGCGTTCGCCCTCGCGGGCCGCCTCGGTCTTCCCCACCATTTCGATCGCATGGGCCCGCTCGATTGCGACTGCGATCAGCGTGCCCATGGCCTCCAGAGTCTCGCGCGACAGGACAGGACCCGATATGCCCATGCTTCCAAGAATCCGCGAGCCGAGCCGCAGCGGAGCAAAGCACACACTGTGTTCGGAGTCGATCTGCAGCTCTTCGCGCGCCACAACGGCTTTCAAAAAGGCCGCGTCGAGCTGCGGCAGGTTCATTCCTGACCGGTATACTTTTTGCTTGTCCGAAAGGAACAGCGCCGCCGCCCCCACCTCAAATGACTCTACAATCTGGCGGGGAATCGCGTTCAACAATTCGATGGGATTTCCGGCGCTCAAGAGGCGCTGACTGAATTTGTACAGACGCTCCACTTCATGTCGCCGGCGGTTCGCTTCCGCAGCCTGGTCGCGCGCTCGGGAGGAGAGATCGCTCGCAAGAATCGATGTGGCCAGAAAAGTGAAAAGCGCGACCCAGTTTTGAGGGTCCGCGATGGTAAACGTCCCAACGGGAGGCAGAAAAAAATAATTGTACGCCAGCGTTGCGGCCAGGGACATGAACACGGAAATCCAGAGTCCCCAAAGGGCGGAGACGCCGAGGATGGCGAGTAAATATGTGAACGCCACGGTGGTCGCATTAAATCGGTACGTATCCTTATAAAAATAGGTGATAGCCATGACCGCAGCCAGAGCGGCAGAATATCGAGCGATGGTCGTGGGCAGATTTTTAGTCACAGGCCGATTCTAGCCTAGCATTTCTGGGGCGGAATGAACGAGAATATCTAACGTGACAAAAACACCGGAACAATGGCTCGAAGAGGTCTCCCCTAAAGAGCGGACCGAAGGAATCCTGAAGCTCTTCCTGGGCTATGCCCCGGGTGTGGGCAAGACGTACAGCATGTTGAGCGAAGCCATCCGGCGGCAAAGCCGTGGGGAAGACGTGGTCATCGGTTTCGTTGAAACTCACGGAAGAAAGGGCATCGCCGACCTGGCCTCCAAGCTCGAACAGGTGCCCCGGCGTAAACTCGAATATAAGGGAACGATCTTCGAGGAGATGGACCCCGAGGCCATCAAGGTCAGAAAACCTCGGGTCGTACTCGTTGACGAACTGGCGCACACCAATATTCCGGGAAGTAAACACCGCAAGCGGTATGAAGACGTCCTGGATCTGGTCGAGACGAAAATGGAAGTGCTCTCGACGGTCAACGTGCAGCACCTCGAAAGCATCGCCCCCACCGTGGGCGCCATCACCGGCATCAAAATCCGCGAAACGGTGCCGGATTGGGTGATGGAACACGCCAACGAAATCGTCATGGTCGACTTGACGCCGGAAGCCCTGCAGAACCGCATGAGGCGCGGCGAAGTCTATCACACCGAAAAAGTGGACCAGGCCCTGAAAAATTTTTTCCGCAGAGGAAATCTTATCGCCCTTCGCGAACTGGCTCTGCGCCAGGTGGCCGAGCAGGTCGACCGCAGCCTGGAAACCTACATGGAGCAGAAAGATATCCATGACCCGTGGCCGGTGCGGGAACGAATTGCGGTTTGCTTCAGCTCAAATCCCCGGGCGCAATATTTGATCGCGCGCGCCTCCCGCATGGCGCGCCGCATGGACGCCGAGCTGTACGCCATCTACGTGGACATCGGCCACGATACGTCGGAGCAGGATAAAAATTCGCTCAACGCCAACATTCAATTTTCGGAAAGCCTGGGCGCCAAGGTCGTGAAATTGACAGGCAAGGATGTGTCCTCCGCCACGGCGGCATTCGTTCGGGAAAAACATGTGACCCAGGTGATCTTCGGCCGTTCCGCGGTCGAAGGTTGGCGCAAGTATTTGTACATGACCGCCATCCACCGCTTCTTGCGCGACGCCCCCGCCGCGGATGTGCACATCGTCACACAAGAAACCGATTGAAGCGCACCTGGTGGCACAGGCTTCAGCCTGTGGGATTTGGTCCTTGCAAGGACAAAACCCAAAGTCTGAAGCCCTCGACACTACTCGCCACGCATCTTTGCCTCGCGGGCCGTAACTTCGTGTCGATACGCAAAAAGCCTCAACAGCATTCGGCGCACATACCATCCTGCAATCCATCGCCCCAGAACACCGAACGGAAGGACATATTCCACGCGGTCTTCAAGAAAACAGGCGGACGGTCCATCCGGTTCAAATGTGTGCGTATGCTTCCAGTACGCAAACGGTCCAGACACCTGAACATCCGAAAAATAACGGCCTTCTTCGTAGTCCTGGTGTTCCGCAATCCAGCGGCGCCGGAATGGCCATCGCCCAAATTGCAGCGCAACGCGCCCTCCCCGTTCGATTCCACCGATTTTGTCAATTACTTTCACGTGTTCCCCGGGCGGCGTGAGCCGCTCGAGCGCCCCCGGCAAGGCGTGCCATGCATAGACCTCGGCGGCAGGAGCGCTAATTCGAGAACGGCGAATAAATGTTTCCGTTTTCACTATTTACCCAGCGCGTGAAATTCCGTGCCTTTGTAGCGCCGGCATCTTGCCGGCAGTCTTCGAGTTTTAAAAAAGCACACAGCCGGCGGGACGCCGGCGCTATCAAGACGCTCACCGCAGCAGGGCCTTTCAGAAAACAACCTTTGCCCAGGCCCCACGAATTTCAGGCAAGGAGCGCTGACAGACTGTACAATATCCCGCTGCACCGGACCGGACTTGAGAATCATCCAATATCGCGAGTTGCTATACCGGATGAACATACCCGAATGCCGAGCGATTCGTACAATATCGAAACTCTTAAGAGGAGAACATGGCCCATTTATTTGACCCCCTATCGATTCGCGGAATCACGCTGCAAAATCGCATTGTCGTTTCCCCGATGTGCCAGTATTCCAGCCAAGATGGTTTCGCGAACGATTGGCATCTTGTGCATTTGGGCGGCCGCGCCGTGGGCGGCGCCGGCATCGTCTTTACGGAAGCAACCGCCGTGACCCCGGAAGGCCGCATCAGCCCCGAGGACCTCGGACTTTGGAAAGACGCGCACATCGAGTATCTCTCGCGCATCGTTCGATTCCTGAAGAGTCAGGGAACTACGCCCGGCATGCAGATCGCCCATGCAGGCCGCAAAGGCAGCACGCAGAGGCCCTGGGAAGGCTCCAGCAAGATTCCGCTGGAGGATGGCGGTTGGGTGCCCATAGCGCCCAGCGCGGTCGCCTTCTCGGAAACTTACCCTATGCCCCGGGCCATGACGAAAGAAGAGATTCGGAGCGTAGTGGACGCTTTTGCGCAGGCCGCGCGCCGCGCCCTGGAAGCCGGTTTTCAAGTCCTGGAGATTCATTCCGCGCACGGCTATCTGGCCCACGAATTCTTTTCCCCGCTCAGCAATTTTCGGACGGATGAGTACGGCGGTTCGTTCGAAAACCGCACCCGGATCGGTCGGGAAATCGTTTCCGCTGTCCGCAAGGTATGGCCGGAAGATCTTCCGCTTTTCATTCGAATCTCAGCCACGGATTGGAAAGAAGGCGGCTGGGACCTGGACCAGGCCGTGGAACTGGCCAAGCAGCTCAAGCCCATGGGCGTGGACCTCGTGGATTGCTCCTCAGCGGGACTTGCCGTGGATCAGAAAATCATCGCCGGCCCCGGCTTTCAGGTTCCCTTCGCCGAGCGCATCCGCCGCGACGCCAACATTCTGACCGCCGCGGTCGGCTTGATCGAAACAAAGGAACAGGTCGCCGACATCATCGCCAAAAATCATGCCGACCTGGTTTGCATGGCCCGCGAATTCCTGCGCGATCCTTACTGGCCTCTGCGAGCCGCGCGCGAATTGAAACAAAAAATAAGCTGGCCCGCGCAATACCTGCGCGCAGCCCCGCCCGATTCACCCGCGCGAAAGCCGACGGAAGCGGCGGCAACTCAAGAAAAATCAGCCAGATAAATTCAGCAGCTGTCCGTCCTTGCGAATGCCTCGCCAGAATTTCAAGATGTTGGCGGACAAGAACCAAAAGATGTGGTGTTGTAGCTCCGGCGTCTCGCCGGCAATTTTCCTGGTCTCGGCACAGTGCAAAAATGCCTGCGAGACGCCGGAGCTACGAAAACCTCCGTGCGTTCGTGAAGTATATGAATTGCACTTCGCTGCTCCGCTCCATCGTGAGAAGTCCGTGTTACGACCGGCTGCGCATTCGGGAAAACATTCCAAGAATAGCGCGGACTTCGGGAACGCCGAGCGCCGCAGCTCCAGCGAAATACACCACGCCGTATGGGCCGAGGACCACGATAGCAACGAAAATCGGATTGCGATGACCGACTGCAATTAATATTGCGCGGCCGATCCCTGCGGCCACCAGTGCAGCAAACCAACCCTTCGCAAGATACGCCGGAGAAAGGCCCGTTGCGCCGATTCTCCGATTCAATGTGCGACGCAGCAGCGTAAACTCGATCCACGACGAAATTCCCGCCGAAATCGTGAGTCCGGCGACGCCCCATCGCGAATCAATTCCCAAAACGTGCGGCAGCGGGATCGCCGAGAGATATCCGAGAATCGTCGTTAAGACCACGCGGATGATGGCGAAGTTCAGCGGCGTGCGCGTATCTTTCAACGCGTAGTAGGTTGACGAATAGAGCCGCCCGAGAGTAGACGCCAGCAGTCCCACCGTCGATCCCGCCAATATTCCCCAGACATAGTTTGCGTCCGCATGAGTGAATCGGCCGGACTGGTAGATCGCAGCCACAATCACATCACCCAAAACGAGAAACGCCGCAACCGACGGAATCACGAAAAATGCGATTTGCCGCAATCCAGCATTGAGCCGCCCGCGCAAGACTTCGCCAACTTCGGACTCCGCGCCCACCGCGCCTGACATGGCCGGCAGTTCCGCCGCCGACACCGACATCCCGAACAGGCTCACCGGCAGCGTGTATAGCGTCTGCGCGTAAGCCAGCGCCGCGACGGCCCCCGTCGGAAGCAAGCTGGCAAGCAGCGCATCCACGTAGGCGCTGATCTGCACGACTCCCCTGCTGATAAACACGGGGAAAAAATTACGGATCACCGTCCGGACATTTTCAAGGTGAAATGCAAAGGATAGATGCAGTCCGCGCAACAGGCCCATTACTACAGGCAGCTGGATCACCACCATCAGCGCCGCGCCCACCACCGATCCCCACGACAATATAATGGCCAGCGGAAACTGCGCGTATCGCGCGCCAAATCCCCACAGCGTGGCGATCATCGCCGCGTTCCAAATCACCGGAGCCGTGTAGGAAAGAAAAAACCGCCGGTGGCTGTTCAAAATGCCCAGGCACCACGCGGAAAAAACGAAAAGTCCCGCGCCGGGAAAAAGGATACGCACAATCCGAATGGTCAGCTCCCGTTTTTCGCCGCTGAATCCCGGCGCAATCGCGTCAATCAGGTAGGGCGTCGCCAATACGCCAAACAAAACGAGTATGGAAGTGCTGAGCGCGAGCAAGGCCGCGACGGCGCCTGCGGTGCGGCGGGCTTCTTCATCCTCATCGCGCGCGAGCAGCGCGGCGTATACGGGAATAAACGAAGCGGAAAGAACTCCTTCGCCAAACAAATTTTGCAACGCGTTGGGAATCCGGAAGGCCGCCTTGAACGCGTCCGCGGCATCGGAATTCCCGAAGTAATGCGCGAACACACGATCGCGAATCAGTCCCGCGATGCGGCTCAGGAAAATTCCGGAGGCCACCAGAAACGACGAGCGCTTCGAGGCGAAGCGGCTGGCGACGGCTGACCCTGTGCCGCTCACGAAGATATTCTGCGAGGGGAATTCATGGTTTTGCGTTATCCATTACATGAGCAGCAAGGCAGGAAGTCAACCACGACTGTGGCGGGATGTGCGGTCCCCGAGGCGGGTTCGAGTGGCACAGGCTTTAGCCTGTGGATTTTGGCCCTCCCAAGGAGGAACCCTTAGAGGCTGAAGGCTGTGCCACAACCCCCAGAGCTTCGCGAACGCTCCGCGCAAGTGTCTCGTGCGTGAACGGCTTCTGCAACACTCGCACCGTTCTTCCGCGGATGCCGTGCTTTTCGATGGCGTCTTCCGGATATCTCTGTTTATTGAAGGGCGAGCCTCCAAATGCCCCGGCAATTCCGCTGCCGATTTTCGTCAGGATGTGGAGAGGGTTGGCCACCAGGACCGTTCCGATCGCGGCGCCCAGAATGATGATCAATTCCGCGGGCTGCATCAGAACCTTCAGATTGCCGTGTTCCATCAAATAGCCCGCGAGCACGGCGCCAAACACCACCAAGATTCCTATGATAGAAAACATCGCTGTCCGAACCTCCGGAGTACTCCTGGCTGATCAGGCGAGAACTGTGACGCAATTGCCGCCCTTCTCAATGCTTTCCTTCAGAGACGCTTCTGCTCGAGCCACGAGATGCTCAACCTTGTCACCGGCGCGGCAGCCAGCGCCGCCCACCGGGCTGGTAACAGAAAACTTGTCGCCCCACCACTCAATTTCCGACCGGCTAATCATCCTCCTGACACGCTCGCCAACGAGGACCACTTCGGATTCCCTGCACTCCAATAGAATGGCGATGAATTGATTTTCGCCCCAGCACCCCACCAGATCGGTCGGCCGCAAACAGTTCTCCACCGACTGCGCAATAACGCGCAGAATCGTGGGTACCACACCCGGACCTCGACTCGCCCGGAGCCGATCCATATGATCGATTTGGACCAGGAGTAGGCCGAAGGGAATATTGTGTTCGGCGAAGGTAATGAGGTTTTCGCGAAGCTGTGTTTCCATGAAGCTCTGCGCCGCGACCCCGGTCACCGTGTCCAGGCAGCCAAAATCGGCAAATCCGGCCTGGCGGCGAGTCCAATCCGAGGCGGAGCGGTTCCTCTCAAAACTTTCCGCCGCCCCAACGACCGCGCCGTGGCTATTGCGTATGGGCATGGTCCGAAGAACGATGGGAACGCGGTACCCATCCTTGTGAAGGATGGAGACTTCCAAATTCGAGGGTTTGCCGTCACGAAAAGCGAGGTTGATGGGATCGTCCGGATCCGAGTCGAGGTCCCCCGCACCGTCAGCCGTGGTCAGCAAGTGGTCGCGCAGAAAGCGGCCGACTACATCCTGCCGCAGATACCCGGTAATCTGTTCCGCGCCCTCGTTCCAAAAGCGGATACGCCGGTTGCGGTCCACAATGTAGACGCCGGTGTCCAGGCCATCAAGGACGGTTTGATAGATTTCCGGATCGTTTAATTCGGGCATACGATGACTCCGACGGGTGCGGGTTCTACGCGCCGTCGCCAAAGCGCTGGCTTTGACGCGTCGGCGACCGGAAGCCCGCCGGAACAAAGGAATCATCGGTCAAAACGGGAACAAGTTTAGGCGGTCATTGGGGCCGGTTCCGGCCCGCGCGTTCGATTCCATTTAGCTTTTTCTTCCGGCTCGTCCCAAAGCCGGAATCCTCCGGTGAATGCTGTCGAGTTGTCGCCCAGCAGGCAGCCCGGCGGCAAGGTTTTCAGCAGCTTCGAATTTCCGCCGCCGAGGACCACATAATCGGCTTCGAGCGCATTCTTGAGTTGTTCCGCAATGCGCGCTACGTGGCGCCGCCACTTTTTTTTACCTAGTCGTTTCAATCCACGGATACCGGCAAAGTCTTCATAAGTCCGCCCTTTTTTGTAGGGAAGATGGGCGACCTCCATCGGCTCGAGGATGCCGTCCACGATCATGGCGGAACCCAGGCCGGTGCCCAAACCCAAGAAGAGCATCCTGCCCCCTCGATAGATGCCAAGAGCCTGCATGGCGGCGTCATTCACGATCTTCACGGGACGCCCGAACGCCTTTCGGAAATCGAATCCGACCCAGCCCCCTGCAAGATTGTGCGGCTCACTCAAGGGGTGGCCATGAACCACCGGCGCGGGATATCCGATGGAGACGGCGGAGTAGTTCCAATCCTTGGTCGCCTCTCGAACTTCCTTCACCATTTTTTTCGCCGTCATCTTCGGACCGGAAGGAATTTTGACCGGCTCTTTTTGCCCGGTGGCCAGCACTTTTACGTTCGTCCCGCCCACGTCAATGACCAGAATATTTTTTTTCGGTTTCTGCATGGCTGCTCCTTGACATCAGATTACGATGAATTGATCTTATTTGCTCCGGAACAAGGAAAGAATCTCAGGCGCCGCCCTTCTTTTTTTCCAGTTCCGCCCAGCGTCCGTACAGCCGGTCCAGGGCATTCTGCGCCTCATCCATTTCGATACAGGCCGCCTTCAGGTGCGGGGGATCGCCCGTGACCGCGGGATCTTCCAGGGCTGCGCGCCTGGCCTCAAGATTTTTGTCCGCCTCGGCGATACGCTCTTCGATCGTTTCCAGCTCGCGCACTTCAAGATAGGAAAGCTTCTTCTTTGCAATTGCGGGCTGCGCTTCTCCGGCCCCCGGCGAACGCTTGTTGCCGCTCGATAAATTCGTAGTTCCCTTTTGTCGCGCGCGTTGCCAGACATCCCACTGCGAATAATCGGCAAAGCGTTCCGCTTGGCCAAAGCCGTCGAGACCCAGCACGACGGTCGAAACGCGGTCAAGCATAAAGCGATCGTGGGTGACCAGCACCAGAGCGCCGCTGTATTCCAGAAGGCTCTCTTCCAGAATTTCCAGCGTGGGAATGTCCAGATCGTTGGTCGGCTCGTCCAGCAGCAACACGTCCGCCGGTTGCAGCATGAGCTGCGCGATCAGGACTCGCGCGCGCTCGCCGCCGGAGAGTTTCCCGACAGGTTGGCTCAGATGTTCGGGATCGAAGAGAAATTTTGCGGCCCAGGCGGCGACATGAATTACCCTGTCCTGGAAAATCACCGAATCGCTGTCCGGCGCGAGCGCGCGACGCAGGCTGATGTCCGGATCCAGTTCGCGATTCTGATCGAAATACACGATGCGCAAGGAATCGGCCCTGCGAATTTCTCCGCGCGCGGGCTGAAGGTCTCCACGCAGCAAGCGCAGCAGAGTAGTCTTGCCGCTGCCGTTCGGCCCCACCAGCCCCACTCGCATTTTTGAAGTGACGCTGAAATGAATTCCGGCGAATAACGTGCGGCCGTCAATCCCATAGGTCACGTCGTCCAGTGTGACCAACCGCTTGGTCTTGCGGTCCGTCCCAAAAAAATCGATTTTGGCGGAGGGAGCGCGCGTTCTGGCGTTGAGGTCCGCCAATTCGCTGATTAATTCCTGAGCGGTATCGATGCGCGCTTTCGATTTTGTGGTTCTGGCCTTGGGCCCGCGGCGCAGCCATTCGATTTCCGTGTGCACCAGGTTTTCCAGCGCTTCCTGCCGCTTGCGCTGCGCGTGAAGATAGATTTCTTTGGCTTCCAGAAACGTGCTGTAGTTTCCGCTGACGCGCAGAAAACCGTTCTCGTAAGAGCGGGCCAGCTCGACCACCGCGGTGGCCACGTTTTCCAGAAAATAGCGGTCGTGGCTGACCACCACGCAGGCAAACGGAGCGTTTTGCAGCAGCGTTTCGAGCCACTGGATTCCGGCGAGGTCCAGGTGATTGGTCGGCTCGTCGAGCAGCAGAATATCGGGCGCTTGCACCAGGCCTTCGACGATCGCCAGCCTCTTGCGCCAGCCTCCGGACAGCGCCGCCGTGGGCGTATCCAGGTCCGTGAATCCGGCGCGGCCCAGAGGCTCGGCTACGCGCGAAGCGCGCTCTTTTTCCGGCACGTCCGCGCGATCGAGGGCTCCTTTGATCACCGAACGGATCGTCGCTTCCGGTGGAAATTCCGAATTCTGCGCCACGCTGCTGAGGCGCGTGCGCTTGCGAATCGCCACTTCCCCGGTATCGGGCAGCACGCGGCCATACAGGATTTCGAGCAGCGTCGATTTGCCCGAACCGTTCGGCCCAATCAAGCCAATCCGCTCGCCTTCGGAAACCGTGAACGAAATATTCTGGAAGAGCGGTTCGGCGCCGTATCTCTTGGAAAGCCCTTGTGCAGCGATGATCGGAGGCAAATGACTCGGTTTTCTCCCCCCAGCAGTTTAGCGTGAAGTTGTGGCAGGCGCAAAACTCGGTGGCACAGGCTTCAGCCTGTGGGCTTTGATCCTGGCAGGGACGACCCACCACAGGCTGAAACCTGTGCCACTAGAACCAGCCACTGCGATAGGCGACCCACCAACTCACCCAGGCCAGAGGAATGGTCGCTCCGAGCGCCCACCAAAAGGGCAAGGCCAAATCGGCAATAAGCCCCAACACCCCAAACGTGGTCCAGAAGATCTTGCGCTGCATGTGATTATTGTAAACTGAATGCGGATGTTAGAAATAACTCTGCGCCACAAAAGCAACATCCTCGGATGCGGCGAGGCACGGCGCTAAATTGCTTGCCACTACTTCTGCTGGATGGTCACTAAATATTTGATCAAGTTCTGCAAACGGATGTTGCCGAAATCCTGGTCCTCTTCGATCTGGTGAAAAATCGGGCCCCAGACGGGCATCTCGCGCGAGCCGTGCGACGACAAGGAGGGGTCATCACCGGAAATAAACTTTCGCACTTTCTCGGTGGGAAATGTTCCGCCGTTATTCTTGGCCAGGATGGTCAGATCGGCAGGCTTCGTTTTCAGGGCCGCCGCGGCAGGGCCATTGCCTTTCCCCTCCGAGCCGTGACAGGGCGCGCAGTGCGCATGGAATAAGTCCGGACCCCTCACGGAATAAATCAAATCTTCATACTTTTTCTGAGACGCGGCCTTTGTCTGGGCTGCACCGGCCCTCGCCAGGAAGCAGAACGCCCCAAGCATACCTATGATCGCAAGCCCCGAAGTAGTCTGCCTTATCATCCCGCCCCCTGACGCCGACCGTGCCACGCAGTTCCAACAATAACACGGCTGTTCCCGATGCGGCCAATCGAGGCACGGGATGCTACCGCTGAAAGTTTGCGTTCAGGTCCCCCGATCTTGCACCATTCGTTCGCCGCTTCTCAATGCCGGAGATGGTGGGTTCCTCCCCAGTGCGTAAAGAATATGAGGCACATCATGAGAATCAACATGAAGAGATAATCTTGCCTGACCATGACGCCCTCCTTTTGCTGTTCCCTCTTACCAACCGCAGCATGCTCCTTTGCGTTGGTGAATGATGTGACGTGGGGAACCTTTGAGTGTGACTGGCGTCACAAACCGGAGAAAATAGGCGGGTGCTTCCTGTTTTGGTAGCACAGGCACTCAGATCCATCCGCGACAGCGAAGCCACAATCTACGATCTGTCCGACACTGCCCGGCAAGCCCTATTTGCCCGGCGGGGTTTGCGTTTTATCCACGACTTTTTCCTGGAATTCCTTCATTTCGGAATAAGCGCAAAGGGTTTCACCCATGGGCGCGCTGGTCAGCTTGAACACTTTGGTATTAGAGAAAATTTTCGTATACGCCTTTGGATCGTCGATCGTGACGGAAAGTTCCAGGCGATCGTGGTCCAGCCTGCGGAAGCGTTCGATGACGTGAAGCGCGTCGCTGTGCGGATGCCCCGTTTGATCCAGCCAGGTCTTATCGTTGAATCCGATGGTGTCAATGACAAAAGTGTCGCCCTCGTACTTTCCAATGGAATCGCCCATCCAGCTACTTTCCGGGTCTTTGGGATGGTCGCGATCCATGTAAATGGCCCGCCACACTTTCGTGTATTCGTACAGGATGTAAACGATTTTTGGCGTTGGAATGAATGTCAGTTCCCAGGGATACATATAAATCCGTGGCACCCCGGGCGGATCGCAAAACCTCTGCACGGGGTCGTTGGTATTGTCAAATGTTTGCAGGGCGCCGAACGGAGGTCTGACATCCTTGAATTTCTGCGCCGCCCAAGGCGTCATGGGCGCTTGTTCGGGATGCTTGGCGAAGGGGTCCGAAGAATCCCAGGTATTCATTCTTACGCCTTCGGGACCGTGAAAGTCCGCATCCCAAATGCCGGATAGGTCCGGAATGCCGCCGGACATCAGGCCCGGCTGCTGAGCCTTTGCGCCGGCAGAGCCAGGAACGGATTGAGCCTGTAAGAGAGAAGAGCCTGCCAGCTCTGCGGCTATCGCAGCAATCAGAATCGCCAAACGAATTCGCATCTGCAGAATCCTCCGCGTGGAAAGGCTAACTCACTCGGATCGTCCGGGAAGCGCCTGGCCGTTGACGACCGTTTTGAGAATGAATGTGATCGTGCTGGTAATTCCGACAGGCGCGCCGTTTCGCGAGGGGTGAGTTTCAATGATGATGTCGTCTCCGGCCTTCATCGAATTCTTGCTCCATCCGGCGCGCACCATGTGAACCGGGGCTGCAAATTCGATCGTCCAATGCTGCATCTCCCCGCTATCATTCTTGGCGTCCACGTAAACCACTACGTGCGGATTGCTCCAATCGAATTTAGCCACCGTACCATGCAGGGTGATTGTTTTGGTCATGTCATATCCGGCCACGCCGTGGTGCGCCAGGAGGGAGCCCGAAAACATCGCGATGCTCCCCACCGCAGCCAGGACCACGAGCAGTTTCCTTTTCACGATGCGCCTCCCATTGATTGCCTGCTTAAACATTTGAAAGTCGAATGATGACCGCCATCATATCAGGAGAGGCCCTTTTTAGAAATATTCCGGCTCAGGGAAAAATACCTAGCGTCCCCATCGATGGGATTCCTGATGACAGATTTTTTCAGATTTGGGCAGGTGAGAGGAGATCCTTGCTTGCGGGCTTCACGAATCACTGAGGACGAATCTTTAAAGAATTCGGCGCGGAACTCGCCGGCGGCGCAGGGTCTCCCGGCATGGTTTGCGAATAAGATCCGCTCCACATTTTTTCTCCCCAATCAAACAGCCACTCGCCCGCCCGGCTCGTGGTCAAGTAAGAAAAAATCCCAACTGAGACCACAAAAGCCAAAGCGATGGTCAACCCGATTGCGGCGATGGGGTGTCTCATGGCAACCGTTGCCGGGACGGCGCCGTCAGTTGCTTCTTTTTCTGAATCTGACTCTAGCGGAAACATCGAGAGTCCATAAGAAGGCGCACTGTAGACCGGAGGTTTCATAGTGTAGGGAAATGGATGCCCGGTCGCGACTACGCGCGCTCTATCAGAGTCGCTGCGGGGCGCGGGTACGGCCTTCATTTTTGATTCAACGGCCTCAACATCATGATGAATGCGCGTTTCGCTCCTCATCCCCACATTTACTTTCAAACGCGGTCCCACCCGCCCTTTCACTTTCGGCCTCGTTTGGCCCGGCCAGACACGGGGCAGGTCGCGAAACCTGTCAAGCGATTGAACCATTTGCGGCGCGGCCACGGCACTTGCTTCGGCTTCGAAATTCAGTCCCAGAGGAAACATGGAGAGTTCATTAAATGGCGCACTGTAGATAGGGGGTTTCAAATTGTAAAGAAGTGGATGCCCGGCCTTAGAACCCGCCGCCAAATTGATTTTACTGCCGGGCGCGGCTTCGACTCGCGCTTGGATCGCCGGTTCAGCGTTCGGAATATCGCAGACACGCGCTTTCGGATTCGCCCTCGCCCTGAAACCCGACTGAGTGGCCCAGACGCGAATCTGTTCACGGACCTCATCAGGCAAATCAGTGAATCGCAAGCCGCCGACTTTTCCCGCCTCATCAATCCATGCCAACTCGCCAACCGCCCTTATCCGGGCGGCCGAATCGATCGCAAAGCGGAAATGGATCGGCCCATCCGCCTGCACCGGAGCGATGGCGCGAAATCCCAAACCTCCCTCGGAGACATCCACTACTATCCCGCCGTTATTGGGCGGCAGGCTGAGGTAAGCGAGATAATCAGGCGTCTTTCGTATGGTGAGTCGGCGTTCGTGCGGCATCGTCGGATCGTGGCGCCGGATTTTTGAAGTGCCGGCGAGGGGCCGAATGCCGGCGAAATCGTGCAGTCCTGGCGCTCTTGCGCGAATAGAACAAGATGCAATTTTAGGGCCGTGCTAAAAGTGGGGGTAGCCTAAAGCCCAGTGAAATATCCTTACTGTTTCGCGGAGGTTCAGCCGGGGTCGGGACGAAGAGTTTTTTCCCTCATCCATTCCGGGAATTTCGCGTCCCGGAATGAGGCTTTTTTGCCCGTGGTTGGAATTATTTACCAGCTTGCTTTAGGAACCCAATATCAAAACCAACAGGCTGAAGCCTGTTCTATTTGTATCAACCTGCGGATCGCATATCGCTGGAGGCCCCGCCTGCGGCCGGGATGTAACACTTCCTGGTGTAATCCATCACCATGCGGGCGGCGTTGAATCTCCAACCAAGTGTCCGAATCGTTCGCTTCATGCGTTTGATCCATCCGCGCGGCAAGCCATCGCGATCGCGCTGATAGAAAAGAGGTATGACTTCTTCGCGAAGGACGCGGTAGAGATTTTCTCCATCGCGTTGATCGTGTACGTCCATGTTCGTGTGCGTCCGCCCAGTTCCGATGGCAAAACCGTTCAGCCCGTCGTACGCTTCCGCCCACCAGCCGTCCAGAACGGAAAGATTGAGGCCGCCATTCAAGACGACTTTCTGCCCGCTGGTGCCCGAGGCTTCGAGTGGCCTGCGGGGATTGTTCAGCCACACGTCGACGCCCTGCACGAGAAAGCGGCCTACGTTGATGTCATAGTCTTCGATGAACACGAATTTGTTGGCAAAGCGTTTGTTGCGCATCAACTCCGCGATTTGCTGCAAGACCTGTTTGCCGGGGGTATCGAGGGGGTGCGCTTTCCCCGCGAAAACGAACTGCACGGGGCGTTTGGGGTCATTCACCATGGAGGCCAGCATTTCGATGTCCGCCAGGATCAAATTCGCTCTCTTTTACGTGGCGAAGCGGCGGGCAAACCCGATGGTCAGCGCGTCGGGACTCAAAACTTTGCCCAGGCTTTGCAATGTTTTCGGGGATTCCCCGCGGCGTTCGGCTTGTTCCACGGCGCGCAGGCGGGAAAATTCAATCAGGCGGGTCTTCAAGCTGAGATGCGTTTCCCACAGTTCCGCGTCATCGACGCTCTCAATACCTTCCCAGATCTGCGGCTCGCCGCTCTGTTCGGCCCAGCCGGGCCCGAGGTGGCGGTCGTAGAGGCGGAACATCTGCGGGGCCAGCCAAGTGGGAACATGTACTCCATTCGTTATATGACATATAGGGACCTCTTCTTCCGGACTTCCCGGATACAGCGACGTCCACATCGCGCGCGACACTTCCCCGTGCAGCGCCGAAACCGCGTTGGCGCGCCGCGACAGCTTCAGCCCCAACACGGTCATGCAGAACTTTTCATAAGAGTTGTTTGGATTCTCGCGCCCCAGCGACATCAGCCACTCGCTGGAAAGACCCAGCGAATCCCGCAGAGGTCCCAAATGTTCCTCGATCAGACCCGCGTCGAAGCGGTCATGACCGGCGGGAACAGGCGTATGGGTCGTGAAGATCAATTCGCGGGAAACGCGTGGAACCGCGCGGTTAAAATCCAGGCCTTCTTCCTCCATGCGGTTTCGAATCGCTTCCAGGACGGCAAACCCGCTATGCCCTTCGTTCAGGTGCAGAACACTCGGCGTGATGCCCATCGCTTTCAATGCGCGGAAGCCGCCCACGCCCAGCAGCAATTCCTGGCGGATTCGTGAGCGGTCATCGCCTCCATAGAGCCGCGAGGTGAGTTCCCGATCCTCGGGCGCGTTTCCTTCGACATTCGAATCGAGCAGAAGCAAGGCGCAGCGTCCAACCTTCAGGCGCCAAACCTTGGCGCGGATCGAACCGCTGCGCGTCTCAATTTGCACGGTAACAGGCTCGCCTTTTGTCCCAATGGCCGGCTCCATGGGCATTTGGCTGACGTCCGTCTGGAGATACTCTTCTTGCTGCCAGCCATTCTTGTCCAATCGTTGCCGGAAATAACCCTGCCCGTAAAACAATCCGATGCCCACGAGCGGAAGCCCCAGGTCGGATGCACTCTTGATGTGGTCTCCGGCCAGCACACCGAGGCCGCCGGAATAGACAGGAAGAGACTCGTGCAGGCCGAATTCGGCGGAGAAATAGGCCACCGGACGCGGCCGCAGGATGCCGGCGTGGCGCGCGCCCCAGGTGTGATCCGCATCGAGGTACTCGCGCTTGCGGCGAAAGGCGTAATTGACCCGGCTATGCAGGACAAGTTCCTGGGCGCGGCGCTCCACCGCCGCCAGCGGGATTTCGGAGAGCAGGGCGATCGGATTGTGATTGAGCTCCCTCCAACGGTGCGGGTCCAGATCGTGGAATAAACTCGTGGAATCGTTGTCCCAGCTCCACCACAGGTTGCGCGCCAGGGACCACAAGCGCTCTTGCAAGGGAGCCACAAAGCGGTCCAGCGTGCGCGCCTCACTGACCACCGGAGCAAGTTGCGCGGCTGCCTCGGACAACATCTTGATTTCCCGATCATTAAAGGCGCGCGCTTCTATCGTTTGCACGACCAGAACGCCTTGCAGCACTCCGCCATCAATGAGCGGCACGCCGAGAAAAGACTGGTAAGCGTCTTCGCCCGCCTCGCTGAAATATTTGAAGCGGGGATGATTCTTGACCTGCTCAACGGCAACCGGTTGGACGTGTTCGGCAACTAGGCCCGCGAGCCCTTCGTGCAACGCCATGCGCAATGTGCCGACGCATTGCGGGCGCAGGCCGACCGTCGCCGCCAGGATGAGATTGGTGCGGTCCGGCTCGAGCAAGTAGGCGGAGCAAACTTCCGTCTTGAAGCGATCGGCGATCAGGGCCACGACGTTCATGAGGGTTTCCGCAGGTTTGCCGCCCTCCGCCGCTAAATTGCCGATTTCTTCCAGTGTCAAAACATAGCTGGAGCGCATTAATTCTGCGGTTTGCATCGCCGCCGGAATTTCTTCTTCGTTGCGTTGCTGCCCCATACTCGGTTGCGCCATCAGGGTCCCTTGAATCCCCCGCAAACTTCCCGTTCACAAATATTTAGGGTCTACTGTCGCTCCCGCCTCAGGGAAAGTCCAATCGACAATATCTATCCGCGATATAGCAAATGGTTGGAATACCAGAACTGGCTAGAGGATTGCGATCCCGGCCCAAAGGCGGCCACGGAATGCCATAATCGTTCGCGGCATGCTTGGCCGCACTAGCCTTCCTATCATGGTCAACAAATTTGACGCGGTCATTTTAGGCGCGGGAGCCGCCGGATTGATGTGCGCGATCGAGGCGGGCAAACGCGGCCGGCGCGTGGCCGTCCTGGAACGCGCCAATCGCGCAGGCAAAAAGATCCTGATCTCCGGCGGAGGCCGCTGCAATTTCACGAACCTGTATTGCCGGCCGGAACACTTCCATTCCGCGAATCCTCACTTCGCGAAATCCGCTTTGGCCCGCTACGAGCCTTCCGACTTCATCGCACTGGTTGAAAAACACCGCATTCCGTATCACGAGAAGACTCTCGGCCAGCTTTTCTGCGACCGTTCCGCGCAAGATATCGTGGAAATGCTGGAAGACGAGTGCCGGGCTGCAGGAGCACAAATTATTTTGAACAGCGATATTCAGGAGATTCGACGCACGGACAAATTTTTAGTTTGCACGAAGTCCGACGAATTTCATGCGCCGGTCATGGTCGTTGCAACAGGCGGCCTTTCAATACCAAAACTGGGCGCGACCTCGCAGGGTTATGAAATTGCGCGCCAATTCGGATTGAAGATCCGCGAAACCAGGCCCGCGCTCGTTCCGCTGGTGCTGGGAAAAAAAGACCGCGCGGAATATTGCGACTTGGCGGGAGTCTCCGCGGAAGTCGAGGTTTCCACCGACCACTCGGCCTTTCGGGAGAAAATGTTGATCACGCACCGTGGACTAAGCGGGCCGGCCATCTTGCAGATTTCCACGATCTGGCGGGAGCATTCTTCGATCCGAATCGACCTGGCGCCCGGCCGCGACGTCACCCTTGCCATTCGCGATGCCAAGGAAAGAAATCTGGCCGCGGCGCGGTCCGCTCTCCAGGGAATTCTTCCCAAGCGCTTGGCCGCACGCTGGCTGGATTTGCATGCGCCGCCTGCTTGGACGAACCTGGCGCTCGATGACCTGGAACGGCAATTACATGAATGGGTTGTCGAACCCGCAGGCACGGAGGGTTTCGAAAAAGCCGAAGTCACCGTGGGCGGCGTGGACACGGAAGAATTATCGAGCAAGACGATGGAGAGCCGGCGTGTACCAGGTTTATTTTTCATCGGGGAAGTCGTCGATGTCACGGGGCACCTGGGCGGATTCAATTTCCAATGGGCCTGGGCCTCAGGTGCGGCCGCGGGGCGCGCAATTTGAGGGCGCCGCAACGCCGATTCCGGAACGCTAACCCACCGCATTGCCATCCGTCTTATAGAGGGAGCCTAAAACTGGCCTCGATATGCCAGGAAGATGAAATTTTGGATTGCGGATAAGGAGAAGCCATGAATTTGCAGAGGTATACGGGGAAATCAAAAATTCTTACCGGCGCCCTGGTTCTATTGCTGGGGATGGCCGGTTGGGGCGTGGCCCGCGCCAGCCAGAAATTTTTTACGCCCGGCGTGCATATTTCCATGAATCTGGCCGACCCGGCCGAAGGGCCCAGCCGGACCGGCTTTGCGCCCGTGGTGAAAGCGGTATTGCCGGACGTCGTGAATATTTCCACGTCCAAAGTGGTCAAAGCATCCGAGCAGAAACAATTTGATATGCCGGATGATATGCCTCCGTTTTTTCAGCAGTTCTTCGGACGAAATTTCGGCCCCAATCAACAGTTCGGCCCCAATTCTGACAATCGCTCGATGAGGCCGCGCGACCAGCGCGAAGACAGCCTCGGGTCCGGCGTAATCATCAGCCCTGACGGCTACATTTTGACCAACAATCACGTCGTGGAAGGCGCCACGGATGTTCGCGTCACTTTTTCCGACAAGCGCCAGTTAAAGGCCAAGGTGATTGGCACCGATCCAAAGACGGACATCGCCGTGTTGAAGGTCGAAGGAAGCGGTTTCCCCGCCATTACCATCGGCGATTCCTCGAAAGTGCAAGTCGGCGACTACGCCCTGGCCGTCGGAGATCCCTTTGGCGTCGGCCAGACCGTCACCATGGGAATCATCAGCGCCTTGAACCGCGGAAACCTGGGCATCGAAGATTACGAAGATTTTATCCAGACCGATGCGCCGATCAATCCGGGTAATTCCGGCGGCGCTCTGGTGAATGATCGCGGCGAACTCGTTGGAATCAACACGGCCATTCTTTCGCACGGATCGGGCGGCAATGAAGGCATCGGATTTGCCATTCCCATCAATATGGCGCGCAACGTGATGAGCCAAATCCTCGATCACGGCAAAGTCAATCGCGCTTACCTCGGCATCATGGTGCAGGACATTACGCCGGGAATTTCCAAGGCCATGAACTTGAAAGACATGAAGGGCGTTCTGGTGGGCGACGTCACTCCCACCGGCCCCGCTTCCAGAAGCGGCGTACAGAGAGGCGACGTGGTTCTGGAAGTCAATGGAAAGCCCATGGAAGACAGCCGCGAATTGCGGAATACCATCTCCATGATGAATCCCGACTCCACCGTGAAGCTGAAACTTCTGCGCAACGGCAATCCGACCGACGTATCCGTCAAGCTGGGCGATCTGCCCTCGGATAAGGAACAGGCCAAAACCGAAGAAGGATCATCCGACAAGGCGCTGAACGGAGTGACCGTGGAAAATCTCGACGCGCAAACGGCAAGACAACTTGGGTTGCCCGCGGCCACCGCGGGAGTCGTCGTCACGGACATTGACCCGGCCAGTTCGCTCGCTTCCGCTGGTCTGCGGCGCGGCGACGTCATCCAGGAAGTCAATCATCAACCGGTTAGGAACGTCATGCAATTCGAGGAAGCGATGCGCAAGGCCGGCGACCATCCGCTGCTCCTGGTGAATCGGCAAGGTTCGACACTCTTCCTCGCCGAGTAATCAGAGCAATTGCTCACTCCATCGGTATCCTCCCGATGGCAATTCAAGAGCCCCGCGACGATTCGTCACGGGGCTCTTGCTACTTGTCCCACAATCCAGTGGCACAGACTCCAGAGTCCATGTGGCAACTTCTAATTCTTTGTAGGGCACGGCTTCAGCCGTGCCAAGCGTACGCAAAATCAATGCGGCTTCAGCCGCTGGTCTGTTCAAAATCAAATTGCCACACAGGCTCTGACACTTGTGCTACCAAGAACTGCTCCGCCGCAAATTTGTGCGACTATACTGGGTGAGCCGATCCCATGCGCACACACATGATCCGGGGCCTCTACGCACTCCTTACGCTGCTCGCTGTAACCTACGGTTATGACTTTGCCTCAGTGCGCCACCGGATGACCGCGCAGAAACCCGGCGATCCCTTCGACGTGGTGACCTATCCCCACCTTCTCGCGATTCCGCAAAAGGGCAACAAAGTGGAATACGCGCTGGACGCACAATCCCCTATGGAATCGGATCCCT
>Ga0210409_10002255_pt1 | contig 23186 bp, 21 predicted proteins | sample IncBWH17MmetaG_FD_161649 | JGI IMG/M metagenome (GOLD analysis project Ga0210409, IMG submission 161649) | Forest soil microbial communities from Barre Woods Harvard Forest LTER site, Petersham, Massachusetts, United States - Inc-BW-H-17-M | ecosystem: Environmental > Terrestrial > Soil >...
CTCTGCCGTGGAAGACCTTGCGCGACAACTACACCCAGATGCATTCACCGAGAAACCGGAGAGTAACGAGAGATCAAATCCGCAAGCGTCTGTGCTATATCCTCGCGCTATTTCGTCAGATGACCATTGCGCCGTGAAGGGACAAAGATGCGCCCGCTGACCTTGCGACGCCTCTTCCTTCAGTGCAGCTTGCTGGCCGCTATCCTTTTCGTCGTCGTGGTGGTCGCGCTCAAGCTCGGCGCCGTCCCGGTTTCCCTCTATGGCCTCGGCCGCGACCTGATCAGTGTTTTGCTTCATCAAACGAAAGCTCTAACCAGCGACTACGGCATGATCGTCATCGAAATCCGCCTGCCGCGCATCCTCCTGGCGATCATGGTCGGTGCATCCCTTTCCGTTGCCGGCACCAGTTTCCAGGCACTGCTTCGCAATCCGCTCGCCGATCCATACATATTGGGTGTTTCCAGTGGCGCCGCTGTGGGCGCGATTCTGGCTACGATCGCGCAGACTCATCTTGCGCTTCCCATCTGGCTCGCGGCCTTGACCATTCCCCTGGGCGCTTTTCTAGGGGCTTTGGCGACCATCGCTGCAGTCTACTTACTTGGGCGCCGAGAAGGGCACATTGATAACGGAACTTTGCTTCTTGCCGGCGTAATCAGCACATCCTTTCTCTCTGCAATTATAATTTTCTTGATGACCACGCTCAGCCGCGATGTACGTGGCATGTCTTTTTGGCTTATGGGCGACCTTTCTGCTTCCTTACAGCCGAGTCTGCGCTGGATTCTTGGCGCCGGCTTCGTCGTCGCGGCTGGCGCAATCTATACCACTGCGGCGGATCTGAATCTTCTCCTTGCGGGAGAAAAAGAAGCCATGCACCTCGGCGTTGACGTCCGCCGCGTAAGCCTTCTCGTCTACGTTGCCGCCTCGATTCTCACCGGACTGGCTGTTTCCGTCAGCGGCGCTATCGGATACGTAGGTATTCTCATACCTCACGTTATGCGTTTGCTTTTCGGCTCCGACCATCGCACCTTATTGCCAACCGCGGCTTTCGGCGGCGCTATCGCGGTCGTTATCGCCGACACCTTGGCGCGCACTCTTGTAGCTCCTTCGGAGCTTCCCGTCGGGGCTATTTTCGCGGCTGTTGGTGCTCCCCTCTTTATCTATCTCTTGCGTCGAGGCTCTATCGCATGAGCAGCCCCGCGCACTCCTCTTCGACGTGGCTAAACACCAGCGACGCGACGCGCGCCGTCAACCCTGTTCGCCTCAGCGTCGAACAGGTCAGCTACGCTTATTCCGCCAACCCTTCGCAAGCTCCGCTCTTCACGCTCGAAGCCAACAGCTTCCAGGCCCGGCCCGGCGAAATCGTCGCCATCCTAGGCCCCAACGCCAGTGGCAAGTCCACTCTGCTAAAGCTAATCGCCGGCGCCCTCGCGCCTCTTTCCGGCCGCGTTTTGCTCGACGGTTTCATCACTCACACGCTTGCTCCCCGCGCCCGTGCGCAACGCATTGCCATGGTTCAGCAAGAGACTCCGCTGCTGTTTCCCGCCCACGCTTGGGAGTTCGTGCTGCAAGGCCGCCACCCCTATGGCCGCACGCTGCGTTTCGAGAATGAAGACGACGTGCTCATCGCCCGCAACGCTCTCGCGCAAGTCGGCGCGGAGCATCTCAGCGATCGCTGGATGAACGAAATCTCCGGCGGCGAAAGGCAGCGCGTTATTCTCGCTCGCGCTCTGTGCCAACAGCCCCTGCTTCTACTGCTAGATGAACCCACTCTGCACCTCGACATCGGCGCGCAGGTCGATCTCCTCGTCACGCTACGCCGATTGGCCGCGGAGAATCGCTACACCGTTGTTGTCGTGACTCACGAGCTCAACCTCGCCGCGGAATACGCCGATCAGGTTGTCCTGCTGCAGAAAGGCAAGAGCCTGCGCGTAGGTTCACCCGCAAGCGTCTATCAGCGCGATTTGCTGGAACAAGTTTTTCAAACGCCGCTAACGGTCGAGAAAAGCCCGAACGGTCGTCCGCATGTGAATTTGCTGCCGACGTCGTAGATGTTTTCTCGTTAACCCCGGCGCCGCGTTTCTGCAACGTGGCATACCATCACCCACAGTGGGCTTTGGCCCCTCACAATCATCGCGAACTTCGTGCTCGGGAAGACGGGCAACCTCCATCGGGTTGCACTTGTTCAGCCCTCGACCTAAATCGAGACACAGGAACAAGGATGCCGTCGCCGACGCGCGACTGTAAGGCGGAATCGAGACTGCGCAAGTCACTGCGGCGAAGCGCTTGGCTGACCCATAAGGTCACATGACAAAGCCAGGCGGCGTCGCGGGAAGGCCGCGCACAGGCCCGCAATCCGGGGCCGAATTCACCCGCCAAGCCAGGAGACCGGCGAAGTTCGCAGCCCGCGCGATGCATGCCATCGCCAGGCCAACCTTCAAACTCCCACGCGTGCGGGAGTGGAGGACAAAAATGAAACCAACGATTCGCCGTCTTGCCTTTTTTGCTTTCCTTCTTTTCAGTCCAAATGTTTATTTGCAAGCTCAGTCCAAGACTCAACTATCCGGCCAGGTCACCGATGCTTCCGGCTACGGCATCGCATCTGTTCGCATAATTGCGCAGCCACAGGGAACTCGTTTGCCGCAAACATATGAGACCAACTCCACATCCGATGGAACCTACTCTTTCTCGCTCCCACCGGGCAGTTATCACGTTCGTGTTGAGCATTCTGACTTTGTGCCGCGCGAGTTGACGCTACAACTCGCGCCAGCCGAGTCTCGCAAACTCGATTTGCGTCTGGAAATCGCGCAGCTCTCCGAAAACGTCGTTGTCACGGCGAACGGGCAGCCTCTCGAAGTGAGCCAAACTCCGGCTCCCGTCGATCTCATCGGGCGCGAGGAAATCGATCAGCGCCAAACGGTGCTTCTGCCGGATTTGTTGGCGACGCAGCCTGGTATTGCCATTACTCGCACCGGTACGGTCGGCGGTTTGACCACCGTTTTTCTCGATGGCGGAAATTCCAGCTTTGCGAAGGTGCTTGTCGATGGAACACCGATTAATCTCCCCGGCGGCGACGTGGACTTTTCCAACCTCACGCTGGACAACGTCGATAAGGTCGAGATTGTGCATGGCGCCGAAAGCGCCTTGTACGGAACAGATGCGATGTCTGGCGTCATTCAAATTTTCACGCATCGCGGAACGACGCGGGTTCCCGAAGCGAATCTCTTCGCGGAGGGCGGAAGCTTTTCCTCGGCACGGGGTGGCGCACAAGTTAGCGGCGCGCTCGCCGGCTTCGACTATTCCGCATCCGGCTCTTATTTCCATACAGACGGACAGGGCGTGAACGACGCGGATTTGGTTCGCTCTTACACCGGGAACATCGGCTACAGCTTCTCGGACAGCAATCAAATTCGCCTGAGCGTGCGGAGCAACTCGAGTTTCGCCGGGACGCCAGGACAAACCCTGCTCTTGCCCCCCGATCCGTCTGCTTTTTATGATCTGCAACAATTGTCCGCCAATTTCTCCTGGAGCTTCCGAACCAGCGCGCATTGGACTCATCGCGTTTCAGCCACGGAAGCTCGGTATTTTAGTAACAGCGGCTTTCCCCCTTTCGGCAACGCCCTCAACCAGGCGAATCGTGCCGGAGGCTGGGCGCAATCCACGTACAGCTTCCAGCAAGGTGCGTTCACCGCCGGATACCAGTATGAAGTCGAGAACGCCACTTCGTCCGGCTTCGGTTTCATCCATGGCCACAGAAATAATCAGGGTGGATTCCTGGATGGTCGCTGGTCTCCGATTTCGCGCCTGACCCTCAGCGCTGGGGCTCGCGCGGAAGCCAACACCAGCTTCGGTACTCGCGTGGTGCCCCGTGCTGGCGCGGTATTCGGCGTGCGTTACGCGAAAGGCTTTTGGGGCGATACGCGGGCCCGCGTCAGCTACGGGCAAGGCATCGAGGAGCCCACGATCCTGGAATCCTTCAACACCGATCCCTGCAGCCTCGGCAATCCCAACTTACGCCCGCAGCGCAGCCGCACTCTCAATGTTGGCGTCGACCAATATTTAGCCGATGATCGCTTCCGTGTCTCCGCGACGTACTTCGCAAACCAATTCCGCGACCTAATCACGTTCGTCGTGGTGCCGCAAACCGGATGCCCTTTTGGCGACACCCAAGTCCTCAACACGGATCTCTCTCGAGCCCGAGGCGTGAATTTCAGCGCCGCCATGCGCCTGCTGCACTGGCTTTCACTGAACGGGAACTATTCTCACGATGACACCCGAGTGCTGCAAAGTTCAGCCGCCTCCGCGGGCGTTCAGGTTCCCGGCGACCATCTGCTGCGTCGCCCTGTGAATTCAGGCAACGTCTGGCTCAACGCGAATTACCGTGGGTTCAACTTCAACGTGAACGCATATTTCACGGGAGCCCGCACCGACAGCGATTTCGATGGCTTCGGGCTGACGCGCAATCCCGGTTACGCGCGCTTCGATGTTGCCAGTAGCTACAATCTCGGCCGTGGCGTTTCGTTGTACGCGCGCGCCACCAACCTCTTTGACAAGCAATATCAGGACGCCATCGGCTTTCCGGCACTCGGCCGCGACGTTCGCGTCGGCATGAATTATCGCTTCAGCGGCAAAAACTAATGTGCTTATTCCTCCTCGTACCCGTAGGGGCGCAGCACTGCTGCACGCCTTTTCAGCAACGCAAAATGTGCTTATCGCTGATTCTCTCCCCTGTAGCAGCGCAGCATGCTGCGCCAGTCTTCCCCGCGCAATGGGGTCAAAGGTGCGGATGACCATGCCGACACCCATCCTGTTCTGCTGGTCCGGCGGCAAAGACAGCGCCATGGCGCTACACACGCTTCAGCAGCGTAAGGATGTTCGCATCGCCGCGCTGCTGACCACCGTCACCGAAATCTACGACCGCATCAGCATGCACGGCGTCCGCCGCGAACTTCTCTTGCAGCAAGCCGAATCGATCGGGCTTCCTCTGCACGAAGTTCGCATTCCGCCGCAATGCGTGAACCCCATCTACGAGGCGCGCATGGAAGAAGCTCTGCGCGTTCACTACGCCGAAGCCGTCCGCACGGTCGCCTTCGGCGACATCTTCCTTGAGGATCTCCGCTCGTACCGTGAGAAAAATCTCGCACGAATCGGCATGAGCGCGCTTTTCCCCATCTGGAAGCGCGACACGCGCGAGCTCATCCGCGAATTTCAAGAAAATGGCTTTCGCGCCATCGCCGCGTGCGTCGACCCGAAAGTTCTAGACCGCAGCTTCGCTGGCCGCGAGCTAGATGATGCGTTCTTCCGTGAATTGCCTGCCGGAGTTGACCCGTGCGGCGAAAATGGCGAATTCCACACTTTTGTTTTCGAGGGTCCCATCTTTCGCAAACCGATTCCCGTTCGCGTCGGCGAAATCGTCGAGCGCGATTCCTTCATCTATGCCGACCTCATGCCCAGCCTAGCCGCTGTAGGGGCGCGCTTTAGCGCGCCCCAGCGAGCAAAGCGAGCGGCCCAGTAGCACGGACATCAATCTGTGCAGCAATGCCGTTAGCGAAAAAAGGAGCCATGAATGAACCTCAAAGAGTTCGCAAGCGAAAACAAACCCACCCTTTTACGTAGTCTTCTTATCTTTGCCATGGTCGTCCTCGCCGCGGCTCTGCGTCTTGCGCCGCACCCGTGGAATTTCACCCCGGTCGGAGCGATCGCGCTATTTTCCGGCGCCATGGTGCGTGACCGCCGCGTGGCCTTTCTCTTCCCGGTTCTGGTGATGTTCGCCACCGACGCCATCATCGGTTTCAACCGACTTAGCCCGTTGGTGTATGCCAGCTTCTTAATCAGCGTTCTCATTGGCCGGTTCCTGAATCAAAAACGCAATCTTCTGCGCGTCGGCGGAGCTACGTTCCTCGGCGCTCTGCAATTTTTCATTATCACTAACTTCGGCGTATGGGCTTTTCTGAGCAGCTACCCGCGCACCGGGGCAGGTCTGCTGGCCTGCTACCTTGCCGGCGTGCCGCTATTCTGGAACACACTCGCGGGCGACGCCGTCTACGCGACTCTGCTTTTCGGCGGTTTCTTCCTGGCGGAGCGGCTCGCCGAGCGACTGCGCCCATCCGCAGCGGCGAATCTATAGAGGCATCACGGGTGCGTTGCCATGGAAAATAGCCAACCATTGCGGCGAATCAAACAACTCTGCGTCTTCTGCGGCTCGAGTTCCGGTGCTCGCCCGGTGTACGCCGAAGCCGCTGCGGAACTTGGTCGCGAGCTTGCGAAATCCGGAGTGACGCTGGTATTCGGCGGCGGCCGCGTCGGCTTGATGGGCGTAGTGGCAGACTCTGTCCTGGCCGCTGGCGGCCAAGCCATCGGCGTGATGCCGCGCGCGCTGGTGGAAAAGGAAATCGCGCATACATCGCTCACCAAGCTGCACGTGGTGGAATCCATGCACCAGCGCAAAGCGCTGATGGCCGACCTCGCGGACGCTTTCGTCCTGCTGCCGGGCGGCTATGGAAGCTGGGAAGAATTCCTTGAGGTCGTCACATGGCTGCAATTGGGCATTCATCGCAAGCCTTGCGCGCTGCTGAATGTTGCCGGCTACTACGACGCGCTCCTTTCCCAGGCGTCTCGCGCGGTCGCGGAGGGTTTCCTGCGTCCTGCGCACAAAGAGATGCTAATCGTGGAGGAAAATCCAGCGCGCGTGCTCGCCCGGCTGGAGGTCGCGCACGTGCCCTCGGAAACGAAATGGGTGGATCCAAACGAGCGATGATGGGAAGCGCTACCGACGGCGGGGCGTTTCCGCGAGCGGGAGTCGGAGTGCTTCTGGTCGATGCGTTGGGCCGGGTGCTGCTGACGCTGCGCAAGCTGCCGCCGGAGGCGGATTGCTGGAGCATAGTCGGCGGCAAGCTCGATTTTTTGGAGCCGCTGGAAGAATGCGCGATCCGCGAAGCGCGCGAAGAACTTGGGGTGGAGATTCGGATCGAGCGTCTCCTGTGCGTCACGGATCATCGTCTACCTGATGAACGGCAGCACTGGGTTTCGCCGGCATTTCTGGGGCGCATCGTGAGCGGCGAAGCCAGGAATTGCGAGCCGCACAAAACCCGCGAGGTCCGCTGGTCTCTGCTAAGCGAATTGCCGCCGAATCTGACCATGACCGCTCGGAATGCGATCCAGGCACATCGCGGAGCCGCGTTCGCGGTAGTGAAGTGAAAGAAGCGAGGACGATGCTATTTTTCGGCGGGGGCCCCCCCTCCCCCCGGTTTTCTGTAAGTGCGCATTCTAAAGGACTTGTGGTTGCGCCTTATGGTAAGTGCAGAAAGCAAAGGACTTACGCTAAAGCGATTTCGGCCAAAAACAGGCAAAACGCGGTGTGTGTCTGCAAGTGCGGATTCTAAAGGAATTAGGGGTGCGAGGCTGTATCTATGTGGAAATACCCAAGGGAAGTATAGCAGATGGTAATAAAATGTCAAGAACTAATTCGCGCCAAAGACGCGCACCTTAACCATTCAGGGGCCCTCCGCGATCTTGCTTCGCGTAATTTCCTTCGTAAATGTCGTGGACAATGACGAGGGCGGTTGTTTACCGTAGCAGGGTGGCTGGGCGACGGCCGGGTCTATCCGTCGAACCTGCGTCGAAGGGGAAAACATGCATAGACTAGTGGCGGTTGCGGTGCTGACGCTTGTGACTGTCAGCGTCGCGCAGGCGCAACAGGATCACGCGTTCTCTGGACAGCCGGGTGGCAATGTCGCCACGGATTTTGCGAATACCTCCGCGGCTGCGCTGAAATTCCCGGACGGGCTTTTCTTAGGAAAGGCCGAGGGGCGGTCTGAGAGCGCGCCTTCCTTTGCGGAGCCGGCGTCACCTGCTGCCCCGGCCGAACCATTGCCCGCAGCTCCTGATCCGAAATTTGTATACGGCGGCCGCGACGATTTCCGCTGGCAACTAGCCCTGGGAATTTCTCTGGTACGATTTCGCTCTTCACAATTTTACGCGACGGGCGTGGGTACGAATACTTCGGTGACCTATTTCACCAATGCGTGGCTGGGAGTCGAGGGCAGCCTCAATACCGCGTTTGCCCCGACGATTTACCAGAACGAGCACGTGAAATACTTCAGTTACGGGGGCGGACCTAAGATCGCGTGGCGCGCGCGCCAATTGGAACCATGGGCGCATGTCATTCTTGGTGGCGCGCACGTGTTACCGAAGACCACGTTTGGCAAAAACGGGTTTGAGGTCGAGGTAGGCGGAGGAGTGGACTATCGCATCTTCCCACACCTTTCCGCGCGACTGGAGGCCGATTGGGTGAAGACCCATCTCTTCGCGCAATGGCAGAACAGCGGGCAAGCGAACCTAGACATCGTTCTTCACTTCTAAAGAGAGCGGTTAGCGATCCCTACCAAATTTTGCAGGCTTTTTCGCGGACCATGGCGTCACCTTTGTTGCAGCCGAAAGCGCGAGCGAATTCCGCCATGTTCGATAACGGACCGTTCCCACGAAAACGCGGGAGGGGATGGGGATTGGTATTGGCCAGCAAGCGGGCATATTCCAAACGCACGTTGGCGCCCCATACTTGCGCCCACCCAAGGAAGAAGCGCTGCTCGGGAGTGAAGCCGTCCTTATCCGCAGGGCGCGGTTTGCCTTGCAGCGATTTCTCATAGGCGGCGTAAGAGACGGTGAGCCCGCCAAGATCGGCGATGCTCTCGCCAAGAACCAGCTTGCCGTTTTCGTGTAAATCGCCGTCAACGATGTAGGCGTCGAACTGATCGGAGACGCATTGTGCGCGTTCCTTGAAATTCTTCAGGTCGTCGGGGGACCACCAATTCTTCAAGTTCCCTTTGGCGTCAAACTGGCTTCCCTCATCGTCGAAGCCGTGGGTGATTTCGTGGCCGATGACCGCGCCCATGCCGCCGTAATTCACGGCATCGTCGGCCTTGGGATCGTAGAAGGGCGGCTGCATGATGCCCGCGGGGAACACGATTTCGTTCATGCTGCTGTTGTTGTAGGCGTTGACCGTCGGCGGGCTCATGCCCCACTCGGTGCGGTCCACGGGCTTGCCGATTTTGTTGAGGCGGCGCTGGAGCTCGAATTCGGCGGCGCGCTCGAAATTCTGCAAGTAACCCGCGCGGTCAATCTTCAGTGCGGAGTAATCGCGCCATTTGTCGGGATAGCCGATCTTGACGGCAAAAGCTTCGAGCTTAGCGGCGGCCTGCGCGCGCGTTTCCGGACCCATCCACGGGAGCATCTGTAAATCGTCACGCAGGGCGGCAATTAAGTTGCGCACCATCTCCAAAGCGCGGGCCTTGGCTTCCGGCGGAAAATATTTTTGCACGTAGAGCTGGCCGAGCGCTTCGCCGAGGTTTCTATCCGTGGACTGAACGCAGCGCTTCCAACGCGGCAGAATTTGTTTCGCGCCGGTCAGGATGTGGCCGCGGAAGTCAAAGTCTTCTTCCACGAATTTGTCGGGCAGTCCCGGAGCGGCGGAGTCCACGACGTGCCAGCGAAAGTACGTTTTCCAGTCGTCGAGCGAGGTGGATTTGAGTTGGCTGTTCAGCGCGGCAAAAAAATCGGGTTGTCCTACGTTGACTTCCTGCAAATCCGCATGACCCAGGTCGCGAAGGTAAGTGGCCCACGAAAAATCGGGAGTGAGCGCCTGCACCTCCGCAATTTTCATCTTGTGATAAATCTTATTGGGATCGCGAATGTCCACATTGGACATGGAGGCCTTGGCGAGCGAAGTCTCGATCGTCATTACCGTGGCCGCTTCCGCAGCCGCCTTCTCGGGAGAGTCACCCAGTAGCTCGAGCATTTTCGCAACGTGCTTGACATAGTCATCGCGCAACTTTTTGGACTTTTCGTCGGCGCGAAGGTAGTAGTCGCGCTCCGGCAAGCCCAGCCCGCCCTGGAAGACCCAGGCAATCACCCGTGTGCTGTCTTTAGCATCCTGATTGGAGAAAAAACGGAACAGTACATTGAAACCTTGCTGCTGGAGCCGTGCGGCGGTTGCTTGTAAGTCCGCAGTGTTCTTCATTTGCGAGATGCGCAGCAGCAACGGATCAATGGGCTTGGTGCCTGCGGCGTCGATGGCCGAGGTGTCCATACAACTGGCGTAATAATCGCCAATCTTTCGCTCGTTGGAGCCGGCGGGGGCATCCGTTTTCTCCGAAGCTTCCAGAATCTGACGGAGGTTTTGCTGATTCTTGTCATTCAGTACGGTGAAAGAGCCCCAGGTTGAATATTCGGGCGGGATGGGATTGCTCGTCATCCAGCCGCCCATCGCGAAGCGAAAAAAGTCATCGCAGGGCTTGCACGTCTTGTCGAGATTTGAAGTATCGAAGCCCCAGTAACCTGGCGAATCCGCAGCCCGCGAAGAAGCACGCAGGTCCAAGAGCGCAAGGTCAGCGCAAGAAATGATAAGGGCAAGCAATAGGCATTGGGCAAAAACTCGTCTCAACATGCTTTCTCCTAGGGGCGAAAAACCGAGCGTCAATACTACTGAGTTTCGGTCGCGGCCGTAAAGAGAGCTCAGCGCACGACAGTGCCGTAGAAAATATTGCGGCTGCCGCGGAGGTCGCGGCCGTAGATCAGCACGACGGTGATGCTTCCGAGTACGCGCAGCTTGCATTGCGCGCCGGTGTCCCACAACCATTTTTGCGAGCCGAACAAACCGGACGAATCAGCAATGCCGCCGTTATCGAGGAAAGGGCCGAGCTTCACGGTGAAGAGCCCGTTACTGTAAACGTTTTTATCCATTTCCCAGTTCGCGAGGAAATACCGGCGACCGAGCGGCGCAGCGCCTTTGCGGCCGCCGGATGTCCCAGCGTGGCCGCGCAGCCAGAGGTCGTTGTCGCGTTCGACGCCCAGCTGGAACAGTTCATCGAATGGCACGCGGCCGAGCGTAGCGCCCGTCCGAATGCGCGCGCGCATCTCATAATCATCGCCAGTTGCGCGGGGGAGCCAACGCGCGTCCAGCAAGCCGCGCAGCGTGCCGGACGCTCCGAGATTCTCCGCGAATGTGCGTCCGATGCGCCCTTCCGCCGAGGAGTCCAACGTGAACCTGCGCTCAGGCACGCGCAGGAGTGCGCGGTCCGCGCGAAGCCAATAGCTGAAGGAATTGGCGTCGGCAAAAAAGGCTTTTTCCGCAGTGGTGCTGGGCAATGGCAGATTACGGAATGAGCGATTCGCCATTTCTGCGCCGGTGCTCCAGTTCCAGCGACTGTTCACGACGGAATGCAACTCGACGCCTCCTGCGATGCGGCGCATATTCAGGTCGCTTAAGGGAAAGCCGCCGAAGAATGTGTTGGTGAGATTCCAGTTTTCATTTCGGGCGTCGAAGTACATTTGTAAGCGTCGGGAGGGATTGTCAAAAACGGCCGCCGAGAACGCGCCCAAGGCGCGGCGCTTTTCCGAATCCCATCGCAGCAGGGAAGTGAAGTTCATCGCACGGCGCCCGATATTGTAAATTTCGGGATAGAGCGTCGCGTAAGGAACTCCGCTCAGAAGCGCGACGGCGCCTTCCAGCTTGGAATCGCCCCAGCCGTTGCGCTCCGCGACATGCAGCGTGGCGTCGAACGTCTCGCCTGCGGGTTTTAGTTCCAGTCGCTGGTGCGAGAAGACTCCCAGATTTTCGAGCCGGGCCTGCGCGGAGAGCCAGGCTTGGCCGCTCAAAACCTGAGGCGCGTTGAAGGTCATGGCGCGGGTGAGCAGTGTGGCGTCCAGGTACGGCGGCGGCTGCACGGCAACACTTCGCAAGCGCGGTTTGTCGATGGCGTTCCAGTATTTCAGCGCAGCTTCGAGATTACCTTGCAAAAAATAGATCGTCCCAATGAAATCGAATGTGTAGGTGTCGCGCGACCCCAGACGCAGTGCGGCGCGCAGATTGCGCTTGGCGGAGGAGAAATTATTCTGCTTGTAGTCGACCCCAGCCAGTTCCACGAGGAATCGCGGCTCGCTTGGTTTCTTCAGGTGACCGGCGGCGAAAGCCTCGCGCGATTCGTTCCATCGTTGTTGCCTTGCGAGCGCCAAGCCTCGCAGAAAATCCAGATCCGCAGACTGGCTTTCGGGACCTTGCGACAACCTAGCCGCTTCTTCCCACTGCCCGGAATCAAAAGCCTTCTGCGCGCCGGCGAGACGTGCCGCATCCGAGGCGAGTTGCTGCGGAACGGAGGGCGAGCAGACCGCAAGAGACAAGAGGAAAATGACAATCAGTTGACCGCGGCGGGCACCGCGAGCAGCATCCAGTTGCGCGTGGCTTCCCATTCTTTTTCGAATTGTGGCCGCTCGATGCGCAGAAGCTTCCCGCGCGCCGGGTCGTTCACGAAAATTGCCTCCCGCTGCCAATCCATGCCGGTAACAACCACGTAATGCAGCGGCGCTTTCACGCGGCCAGGTTGAATGCTGATGATTAGCGGCCTGCCCTGCTCGAGATGCTGCCGCAAATCGCTCCACTCGCCGCGTACGGCAAACTCGCGAAAGCCGGAGTCGCGAAGGTAGCGTTCCATATCCGAAGCAAAAATGCCGCGAGCCTTTCGCGAATAGAGTTGTTTCTGAATGGCCGCGGCATCCGAACGCTCGGAGGCCACGGGTGAGCCGTGCGCGCTCCAATATTGCAGGAGCATGGCAATGGCGGCGGACCCGCAACCGTCTTCGCTTTGCTTGACATACGGAACCTCGAGCCAGACGCCCGAACTTTTCTCCGGCGCCGCCTGGGCAGACGGCACCGGGAAAAAGCCCACTAAGAAACCTACAAAAACCAGGAGCATCGAGGTTCTTGGAAGCGCGTAGATGAACCTTCAGCGCAGAACCGCTATCAGCGCAATAAGCAAAATCGCAATGATCAGTATGATCAGCAAGTCGCGGTCTGACAGGCTTCCCGCTCGTCCGGCTGCGAAATTGTCTTGCACTTGCCGGGAGCGCGCCGCCAGTTTCGCTAAGTCTTCATCGCCGAGCTGGCCGACGGCCTTATCCACTTTGCTGTAATCGATATTCGCGGACTTGAGCGCTTGCTGCGCTTGCTCAGAAGTAAAGAGCTGTCTCAGCGCCGCTTCGTTTGCCTGGCGCGTCTCGGCCGGCCGGGCCGAGTCCCTGCTCAGGTCTTGGACAGAGACCACGTGTTTGTCCTGCGCTTGTAAAGGCGTAACGGTTGCTGCAAAGCACGGCAAAAGGATTACTGCCAGGGCCCGACCACACCACTTCCTGCAAACCTTCATCCATCCTCCTGTAATCCGTTCATCGGCTAGGCTACTAAAGTCTACGGAATTACGGCCTGTGCTGACAAGAAAGTTTGGTCGATACCGGAACGAACGTTGGCCGAATCAAACAAGAACAACAATCACCACAATGACCACAGTCGCTAGGATGATATATGCCAGGGTCTTGGGCGAAATAAAACCGGCAGCGAAGTCGCTCTCCGCCTGGCGCGACCTGTCCGCGAGCTTGGCCACTTCTTCATCACTCAGGTGCCCGATGGCCTTGTCAACTCTCTGGAAGTCGACGTTGGCGGATTTCAGTGCCTTCTGGCCCTCATCAGAGGACAGCAAGTGACGGATGGCGCCTTCGTTCGCTTGGCGATTCTCCGCGGGTTGTGCTGCTTGTTTGTTCAGTTCTTCGAGCGTAACCACATGCTGCTTTTCCTGCGCTTGCGCGCAGCTGGGGGAAGCCGCGGACCCCACGCACAGGGCCACCCCCAGCATCGAGGCAAACAATCTGACGCAAACGTTCATAAGTCCTCCTGTTTGATGGGCTGAGGGCTCACCGATTGCCAGGAATCGGCCGAGTCCGGCTAGCAATTAGACTGCGAACTCGCAAAAAAAGGTTAACCACCCGTGTGATGCCGAAAACGCGTCAGCTTGACCAACCCTGTTAACGCCCAAAAGTTTCAGCGCGAACATCACAAAATCAAATTTGAGCGACCGCCAGGCCAAATGCCTCCTTTTCGCCGCTTTAAACCCTAGCCACCCGCCCCGGATTTCACCACCGCCCCATTCCCCGTTATCCTTTCCGCTACCAGAGTACTCCGCTCCTATTGCACCCAACGCCCTGCCTCGCCACCATTGTCAGGACGCACCGAATCGCTCTTCGGGCGCAGCCCTTCTCTCTTGGCCAGGTGGAAACAGCGATGGCAACCATCAATCGGCAGGAACTCGATCATCTCGAGCGCCGCGAGCTTCAGCTCACTATCATGGCGGCGGTTTTTGTCTTCGTCCTCGCCAGCGGTTTGGCCGTTTTCATGTATCCGCTCGTCTTCGTGCACGCCGACGCCTCCAACAAATGGACGCTCCGCGTCGCCTTTTTCGGTTTCTGCGCGCTGACCCTGCTCTTCATCGGCTATTTGCTGGACCACCAAAGCACCATCCGCAAACTTAAGCAGCAAATCCTCGAAGAGCTCGAGCGCAACATCGAGCTGCGCCTGCAAGCCAGCGCCGACCTGCTGCACACCATGCCGGACGTCAACCATTTCTGGGATCGCCTCACCATGGAATATCGCCGCGCCATGACCATGCAGAAAAATCTCACGCTGCTACTGGTTCGCGCCAAGCTGGGTCCCGCTTCTTCCGACTCCGACGGCTCTTCCGCCCTCGGCGACGCCGCCAAAGCCATGTCCCGCAAACTTCGCCCCACCGATTCCATCTATCGCCTTGCGCCGGAAATTTTTGGCCTCGTGCTTCCCGAAACCGATACGCTCAACGCCAAGCGCATCGCCGTCCGCCTGCAGGAAGAATTGCAGAGTGTCCGGGCCAAGCATGGCGGCACCTTCGAGACCAGCGTCCACAATTATCCCGAGCACGCGCAAAGCTCTCATGAGCTGGAAGACATCGTGAAGTCGGTTCTCCCCGCTAAAGAGGAATACGCCGCCCCCGCTCCAGTGCCCGTGAAAGCGTAATTGGAGAGACGTAGACGGGGATTCGCTTTTGGACCTGGGTTTTTGAACTTCATTTTGTAGCGCCCGCTTTCCGAAGCGGGCGTTTTTGATTTTGGCGGTGTTGAGAAAAACTACGCCAGCGCCTGCTGCAAATCGGCGATAAGATCCTCGGCATCCTCGATGCCAATCGAAACGCGCACCATTCCCGGTGTCACCCCGCCGCGCTTCAATTCTTCCGCGCTCATGTCGTAGTGCGAAGTATAGGCTGGCAAAACCACCAGCGATTCCACGCCGCCCAGGCTCGCCGCCAGCAGAAACAATCGCACGCGGTCGCAGACGCGCCGTGCCGCCGGCAAGCCGCCTTTCATGTCAAACGCCAGCATCGAGCCGAACCCGCGCATCTGCCGCTTCGCCAGTTTGTGGTCTGGATGCGACGGCAGCCCGGGGTAGAACACGCGCCCGACTTTCGCATGCTTCTCCAAAAATTTCGCCACGGCCATCGCGTTTTCACCCTGTTTCCGGACGCGTAATCCCAGCGTCTTGATTCCGCGATTCAGCAAGTACGCCGCTTCCGGATCCATGGAGCCGCCCAGATAAATCACCATGTGCTGCACGCGCTCCATCCATTTTTTATTTCCCACCGCCACGCCGGCGATCACGTCGGAGTGGCCGGCCAGCGCTTTCGTCGCGCTGTGCACCACCATGTCGTAGCCGAGTTTGATGGGCTGCTGAAGCATCGGCGTCGCGAAAGTATTGTCGATAATCGAAATCAGGTTGTGCTTCTTCGCAAACTGCGCCGCTTTCTCCACGTCCACCAAGCGCACGGTGGGGTTCGTGGGGCTCTCCACGTACAAAACCCGCGTCCGCGAATTCACCAGCTCTTCGATTCCCGCCAGGTCCGTTCCGACGTGATGCACCTTGATTCCCAAATCGCCGAACACATCGCGCATCAGCCGGTACGTTCCGCCATAGAGCTGCGCGGTCGATATCAATTCGTCGCCGCACTTCAACGCGCCAAGCAGCGCGCTGGAAATCGCCGCCATCCCCGACGACGTGACCACCGCGGCCTCCGCGCCTTCCAGCGCCGCGATCTTTTGCTCTGCGATCGCCAGCGTGGGATTTCCGTAGCGCGTGTAAATGTACGCTTTGCTTTTCCCTTCCGCCCATAACTTCATCTCCGCAGTCGAAGAAAATGTGAACGCGCTCGTGCGTGCAATCGGAGTGCCCACTCCCACCCCGACCCCGTGCTTATTTCCCTCACCAGCATGAACCGCGTTGGTTTGCGCGCCACGCGGCCGCGATTTTGTGTTTTTCATGGCCCTGCCATTCTGGAGCCACGATTTGCCGCGGCAAGCACCAATTTGGGCTGACACCTTCCCCCGCGCGACGCGCCGCGCAATCTCTCCCCAACACAAGGCCGACGTCCAGTTCCTGCGCGCATGTATAGTGTTAAGGGATTCGCCCTGTGCTGCGCCAACTGGCCTCCAACGAACACCTCGATTACGTCGCCGCGCTCCTCGATGACATGTTCCGCATTCCCGGAACAAAGATTCGGTTTGGCCTCGACGCGTTGATCGGCTGGGTACCGGGCGTTGGCGACGCCATGACCGGCATCGCATCGTTCTTGATTGTATTCGCGTCCTGGCGGCGCGGCGCAAAAGTGGTCACGCTGGTTCGCATGATCGCCAACGTGCTGCTCGAAACCGCAATCGGCGCCGTACCGGTTGCGGGCGACGTCTTCCACATAGTTTGGAAGGCCAATCGCCGCAATTACCGGTTGCTGCTTCGAGAGAGGGAGCAGCCCGGCGTCAGCACCGGCCGCGATTGGATGTTCCTCGCCGTTCTTTTATTCGCCGTGCTTGCCGCCGCAGCGATCCCCATTGCCCTTTTGATTTGGCTGCTGCGCTCGAATATCACACTCCCCATCCCCGGCTAGCGGTGGATCTTTTTGTGCGACGTTGATTTTGCCCGTTGCGGCTTGTGTGCTAGGTTTCTTTGTTTATGGCTAAGCGCATTGGCGTGCTGTTGAGCGGGCGCGGGTCGAACTTTGAGGCGCTGGCGGACAGCGTGGCGGCGGGCCGCATACCCGGCGCGGAGATTGCCGTCGTGGTCAGCAACCGCGAGGGCGCGCCGGGGATCGACAAAGCCAAGGAGCGCAAGATTGCGACTCGGGTGATCCCTTCCAAGGGCCTCGAGCGCGAAGTCTACGATAAACAAGTTGTTGCCGTCTTAAACGAGCACAAGGTGGATCTGGTCTGCCTTGCGGGCTACATGCGGCTGCTTTCACCCTTTTTCGTCGCCGCGTTTCCCAATCGCATCCTGAATATTCATCCTTCCCTCCTTCCATCGTTCCCAGGTCTGGAGTCGCAGCGGCAGGCGCTCGAGTACGGCGTAAAATACGCCGGCTGCACGGTGCACTTTGTCGACGAAAATCTCGACGCCGGCCCGATCGTCCTGCAAGCCACCGTGCCCGTGCGCGACGACGATACGGAAGAAACTCTTTCCTCGCGCATTCTCGCCGAGGAGCACCGCATTTACACCGAGGCCGTCCGCATCGTACTGGTAGGCAAATACAAAATCGTCGGCAGACGCGTCAGGGCAAACTGAAAGGCTCATGAGCGACACGAAATTCAAACCGGTGGAAGAGCAGCTCGCCTACCTGAAAAAAGGCGTCGCGGAAATTATTCGCGAGAACGAGCTGAAAGCGAAACTGGAAGAATCCCTGAAGACCGGCAAGCCCCTGCGCGCAAAGCTCGGCGTCGATCCCACCGCGCCTGATTTGCATCTGGGCCACACCGTGGTAATTCGCAAGCTGAAGCATTTTCAGGATATGGGGCACATCCCCGTATTCCTGATTGGCGATTTCACCGCGCTAGTCGGCGATCCCACTGGCCAATCGGAAACGCGTCCGCCACTCTCCCGCGAGCAAGTGGACACCAACTCGAAAACATACTTGGAGCAGGTCTTCAAGATTTTGGACCCGAAAAAGACAGAAGTTCGCCGCAACAGCGAATGGCTCGACAAGCTCTCCAGCTACGACATTGTGCGACTGTGCGCCAAATATCGTGTCGCCCGCATGCTGGAGCGCGAAGATTTTCGCACCCGTCTGGAAAACGAACAGCCCATCTCCATGCACGAGCTGCTATACCCGCTAATCGTGGCCTATGACTCCGTGATGCTGAAAGCCGACGTCGAGCTCGGCGCCACCGAGCAAAAATTTAATCTCCTGATGGGCCGCGAAATTCAGCGCGAGTACGGCCAGGAATCGCAGGTCTGCATGACCATGCCCATCCTGGTCGGCACCGACGGCCAGCGCAAAATGTCCAAGAGCTTGGGCAATTATGTCGGCATCACCGAAGCGCCCGACGAAATGTTTGGCAAGCTCATGTCCATTTCCGACGAGCTGATGTGGACCTATTGGGAACTAGTGACCGACCGCACCGAGTCATGGATCGCGGAGATACGCAAGACGGTCGAAGAGGGAACGACGCATCCCATGGATGTGAAAATGCGCCTCGCGCAGGAAATCATCGGCCAGTTTCACGGAAAGGATGCGGCCAAGCAGGCCGAACAGAATTTCCAGCGCGTATTTCGCAATCGCGAAGCTCCCGAAGAAATGCCGGAAATTCGACTGAAGCGCGTTCCGGGCGGAGTGCATGCCACCATTCCAACTGCCGACGGCCCGGAAGAAATGACCCTGCAACTTTCCAGCGGTTCAGAAAAGTGGTCGAGAATTCTCGCCCTATTAGATCAGGTCCCCTCTGCCTCGGAAGCGGAGCGCGTCATGAAGCAAGGCGGCTTCGAAATCGATGGTCTGCCAGTCAACGATCCGACCATCAAACTGAATCTAGAAAAGCCCGGCTCCTACCGCGTGCGCTTCGGCAAGAAGAAGTTTCTGCGAATCGTCGTCGAGTAGCCGGTCGAGCGAATCACAAGACGCGCATCCGCGCCGGTCGCTTCGTCAGTTGACCTTCAGCGTGACGTTGGCGGAATGGCTGACGCTGGCAGAGGTGGCAGTCACCACGATCGTGAAGGCTCCTTGCGGTGTGCCCACGACCGGCGTAGGAGGAGGCGGGTCCGTCATGCTTGAACTCGAACTGCCACCCCCGCAGGAAGTGCACAGCAACGCAATCGGCAAGGCAACTGCTGCAGCCATCAGAAGACGTTTGCGTGGAATGCGAGCCAGTCTCCAAAGCACGGCACAAACCAGTAGGTAGGTGAACAACGTCGCCGGCATTTTCCCCTGAGGCGGCGGACCAAATCGCCGCGGCCCGCCGCGCGGCAACAAGGCACGTACGGCCGTAGTAAGCGTGACGCTCGCAGTCGCCGGATCGTTGCCGTCAAGAGTTACCTGCGCGGGAGAAATCGAGCAGGTGCTCGCGGCAGGCGCACCGCCGCAGCTTAGCGTCACCATCCCCTTGAATCCGCCTACAGGAGCAATCGACGTGGTATAGCTGGCCGACTCGCCCGCCGCCAGAGAAATGTTCGCTGGCGCAGCCGAAATATCGAAATCCGACGATGTCGCCGCAGTAAGCGAGCCAAGCGCAAGCACCAGATTCAACCGGCCGTGGCCCAAGTCCGGCCCAACGGCGTCCGCGTTGCCAATCGCAACGGCCGCCGCTGCATGATTGATGCTCGGCTGCCTGTTCACCAACAAAGAAGCTCCGCCGGAAACGAATGGCGCGCTAAATGAAGTCCCCCATCCGGCCGCATAACTCGCAAACGGATAAGTCGTGATGATGGCTTCGCCCGGCGCCGCCACAAAAACGATCGCATTCCCATAGTTTGTGAACGACGAACGGACGTCCAGGTCCGACACGGATGCGACGCCCATCACCGCCGCCGTGAAGCCCGCCGGATACACGCTAGGATTCAGCTGCGCGTCGTTCCCCACAGATGCCGAACAGATGACCCCAAGCTGATTGGCGTAGTTGATTGCGCTTTGCAGCTCGGGGTCCGGGGAGCTCACTTTGAACTCAAAACTCATATTCACGATTTTGGCGTTGTTCTGCACCGCATAGTAGATGGCCCGCAGGATATCGGAGAGGTAGCCAGTGCCGTCCGCATGGAATGCCTTCAGCGGCAGGAGTTTCGCTTGCGGTGCAACCAGGTGGATCACACCCATGACCATCGTGCCGTGGCCAAACGCCGCGTACTTCACGTTTTGGTCGAGGATTGCCGCGGACTGCTGGTCCAGGATCGCGGCACTTTGCTGGTTCACGATCGCCGGTTGCGGGCAAGTCGCGCCAGAGCATGCCGTAGGCGGAAAAGCAGGGAAATCCGTTGGCGTTAAATCGTTGATCTCCGATGCGCCCTGCTGGTTGCGCGTGAAGTCATAGCCCTGCAGAAGAACGCCCGCGAACGCCGGATGATTCGGATCGACGCCAGTATCGATGTCGGCCACGATCCCCGCGCCGGTAACGCTGTACGTGTTTTGTGCCGTTCCGACTTGAACCTTGAACGCCGCCGGTTGGTTAACATACCCTTGCGCCACCGAAGCGTTGAAATACGTGACGAGGTTAGTGCCCGTGCCCGAAAGACCGGATGGCGCCGTCGTCACTTTGTTCAGCCCGCCTACCATGGTGAGCACTTGATCAAGCTCAGCGTCGACGATTCCCGCCGTAGCCCGCAATGTGGTCAAGAAAATCGTGGGATCCACGATCGAAGGCGTTGTAAGGAGGAAGAGTTCATTCAGGCTCCCGTCCAGCCCGCCGACTACCGTGCACCCCAACGTTGGCAGTGCGCAAAGTTCTGTTAGCGCCTGCAAACCGAGAGTCGAGCGAACTATGAACCGGTTTTGACCCCCTGCGGGCGCAAGCCGTGGAAGAGCCAATACCAAACTGAGCAGGAATATTCGCCACTTCATAACTCTTCCTCCCATCCTCCACTTCCTCCGGTGACGAGTTCATTCCGGCCGGACAGGAGAATCGAATGGGCATGGTGGGTAGTGCCGCGCCGGTTCACCTCAGCTAATAAGGGACTCAAAGCCATGAAAAGATAGCTACATCGATTTACCTACGGACTAAATAAGGTAAAGCCCGGATACTGCGGTCAGGCGATTCCCGGAGCCGGAGAGTGTGCTTTTTGGGATCGCGCATTGCGGTATCCGGGCCTCTGCTGAGAGTTTGCGCTCCCGCCTAAATTTTTGGCCCGGACTTGCCCCTAATCGTTTATTTGACTCCCCTCAGTTCAGCCTCTCTGAAATTCGCTAGTCACCTTCGCGACGACGCGGCCAGTGTTTCGAACGAACACGACATAATCTCCAGGCCAGGACTCCGTCAACTCCTCTATACGAGCCTTCGCCGCGCGCAGTCCGCGCGCAGCTCCGATCGTCAGTAGTCCGAATTTAGTCACCATTCGACCGATACAGAATTCATTTGTCGCAGGGCTTATTGCACCGACGCAGCTAGGTTCCATCGAGCGTTACCTCCTGTGAGGGCCAGGTCAGATATGCGCTCCATCCAACGCAAAAGGGTCGGCGGGCTCCACGAAAATATATACACGCTTTGCTGTATGCCCGGGCTGCGAGCTAACTAAGTCCGCCGCGCTGTCTGCTGCAAAGCGCGAGCCACCAACTCGTCCAATCTCGAAAGCAATAGCTTCAGGATGGGTGACTCATTCGATTTTTTGTAGCCGAGGACCAGTTCGATAGTCGGCACATCCCCCTTCAGAGGGCGACTCGTTACAGACGAAGGTAGAAAGTTCTGCGCGTAAGCAGGTAACAGCCCAACGCCCCCCGTCGACGCTATTAAAGACATCCCCATCGCAAGGTGGTCCGCTTCGTGAGCTGGCTTGATATTGATTCCGGACCGCTTCAGGTATTCGTCGATGACCACGCGCAGCACAGGAGCCGTGTTAGATACAATCACGAATGTTTCGCCCACCAGATCCTTCGGACTGATGGCTTTGAGCGCTGCGAGACGGTGGTCACTGGGCAAAACCACCATTAGGGGCTCCTTGACAAGAACACGGTACGCCAGCTCTGGCGTACCTCTCTCCCGCCGGAGAAACGCCGCATCGATTTTTCCTTTTGATAGGCCGTCCGCAAGCAACGGGGAGTATTGGCTCGAGATCATCACGTCGATGTTAGGCAGCTCGTCGCGCAAGATTCGCAAGGCTTCGGGCATCCACCTCAATTCGTGTCCGGTCAAAAAGCCCATCGTGAAGCATGGCCTGGCGGGATGAGCGGCCCGGCGTGCCGCTTCCCCTGCCGCTTCCACCTGCGATAGCACCGAGCGCGCATGATCAAGAAAGGCCCGGCCCGCTGGTGTCAGTTCGATACCGCGAGCGCGGCGCGTCAGGAGTTGCGCGCCTACTTCGCCCTCAAGCTCTCGAATCTGCCGACTCAACGAAGGCTGCGACGTGTGCAGCCTTTGCTCTGCCGCCACCGTCAGACTTCCCGCCTCGACCACCGCTACGAAATAGCGCAGATGTCGTAATTCCATTTCAGCTCCCATGCTTCTGAAGCATGGCTCTCAGCTTAACAAAGTATGCTCCATGGTGCGACTACTCCCTAGTTTCCTAATCCAATTAACTGACTGGAATCCGATAAGGCGAGCGCGATGAGATTTCAACTCATGCCTGATGGGCATATGTCTACTTGAAGGAGAAACCACAATGGCAAAGAAATTGGAAGGAAAGATTGCACTCATTACCGGCGGTTCGCGCGGCATTGGTGCTGCAATCGCGAAGCGTCTGGCCGCGGACGGAGCGAACGTGGCCATCACTTACACGAAAGGTGCGGACGCAGCCGCGTCCGTCGTCAAGGAGATTGAACGCGCTGGCGGAAAAGCGATCGCGATTCAGGCGGATGCCGCCGATGCCAACGCCGTTAAAGCCGCGGTCGAAAAGACGTTTGCAACCTTCGGTCGACTGGATGTGCTGGTGAACAACGCCGGCACGGCCATTCCGAAACCGTTCGAGGAGGCGACGCTGGAAGAGATGGATCGCGTGCTCGACATCAACGTTCGCGGAGTATTCGTCGCGACTCAGGCGGCGCTGAAGCATATGAAGAGCGGCGGTCGCGTCATCATGATCGGTTCGGCCGTGGGTGAGCGTGTCGCGGCGCCCGGGCTTGTGCCATACGCGGGCACCAAGGGAGCCGTCAAGATGTTCACTCAGGCGCTGGCCAGAGAGATCGGGGGCCGAGGCATCACGGTCAACAACGTGCAGCCCGGTCCGATCGACACGGAATTGAATCCCGCCTCGGGTGATTGGGCGGTGCCGCAGAAGGCCGCCACAGCGCTTGATCGTTACGGGCGTGTGGACGAGATCGCCGCGATGGTGGCGTTTGTCGCCGGACCGGAGTCCTCCTACATTACCGGCGCGAATCTTACCGTGGACG
>Ga0210409_10002256_pt1 | contig 23182 bp, 18 predicted proteins | sample IncBWH17MmetaG_FD_161649 | JGI IMG/M metagenome (GOLD analysis project Ga0210409, IMG submission 161649) | Forest soil microbial communities from Barre Woods Harvard Forest LTER site, Petersham, Massachusetts, United States - Inc-BW-H-17-M | ecosystem: Environmental > Terrestrial > Soil >...
AAAACGTTTCTGGCGCTGCGGATTGCGGTGAATCGAGAGATGGAGGAACTCGGGCAGTTTCTTTCTAGGGTTCCTGCCACACTATCTCAGGGCGGCCGGTGGGTGATGCTCAGCTATCACTCGCTGGAGGACCGCCCGGTCAAGCAATGCTTTCAGCGGCTCGCGCGCGAGGGGACGCTGAAAATTCTCACCAAGAAAGTGATTCAAGCTTCGGACGCGGAGATCGCGGCCAATCCGCGAGCGCGCAGCGTGAAGATGCGCGCAGCCGAAAAGACGGGCCTGGACTCTACTTGGAGCTCAGAGGAATAAACTGTCCCGACCAGCACGGGATGCCGCGAGAGGAAGCGTGGCTGAGATGACCGAGTTCTTTACCGTCAAACACATTGATAATTCGCGTTTGGTGCGTTTCGTGGCGCCCAACCACATGCGCGAATGCGCGCGCGTTGTCTCGCTCGGGGGATTGATCGCGCTTGGCGCTTTCCTCTACGCCTGGCAGCACTTCGAGACGATCCAGCTGCGCTACCAACTCGAATCGCTGCGCAGCGAGCGCTCCCAGACCACGGAACTCAACCAGGAACTTAAACTGGAAATAGCGGGACTGCGCGCGCCGGAACGCATCGACATGATCGCGCGGCGGCAACTGGGCCTGACCGCTCCCGTGCCTAGACAGGTGGCCCCGATGGACCTGCCGCCGAATGCGGTTATGGCGGAAGCGCGCCCGGCAAACGCTGCGGCAGCGCAGCAATAGACTACTTAGTGGCGCGGGCTTCAGCCTGCGAGGTTTGCGCCTTCCTGATCCCAAAACCCGCAGGCTGAAGCCCGCGCTACTTGTCGCGAAAATATGGATCTTCGCAGTTCCCGGACCCGGATCATTATTGTAGCTGCCCTCGCGGCATTGTGGACCGGGGCGGTGTTCGGACGGCTGGCCTACCTGCAACTTTTCCGTTACAGTGAATATTATTCCCGCGCGCAGCACCAGCAGCGGCTCATTGTGGATGTGGGCGCGAGCCGCGCCGAAATTTTTGACCGCAACATGCATCCGCTGGCGATGAGCGTGCCTGTGGATTCGGCCTTCGCGGTGCCGTCGGAAATTGCCGACCCCGATATGGTGGCGCGCCTGATCGGCAAGGTGCTGGACACTCCGGCCGACGAAATCGCCACGCGGATTGCCAGCTCGCATTCCTTTGCATGGATTGCGCGCAAATTGCCTCCCGAAAAAGCGAACCGCATCGCCGCAATGAATCTGCGCGGGATTTATTTCCAGCGGGAAGGCGGGAGATTCTATCCGAAACGCGAGCTCGCCGCGCACGTGCTCGGTTATGTGGACATCGACGAGAAAGGGCTGGGAGGCATCGAGTACTCGCTTGACGACAGCATTCGCAGCAAGCCCGGCAAAATGCTGATCCTCGCCGATGCGCATCGCCGCTGGTACGACTCAACCGATAAGGCGCCGGACACCGGCACGAGCGTCGTACTCACGCTCGACGAAAAAATCCAGTACATCGCGGAAAAAGAACTGGCGCAGGCGATTCAAGACACTCATGCGAAGTCCGGAACCGTCATCGTGGAAAATCCGAATTCCGGCGAGCTGCTGGCCGTCGCGAACTGGCCGACGTTCAATCCCAATGCGGCGAAGGAAAGCCCTCCTGAATCGCGCGTGGATCGCGCGGCAAGCGCGCTATACGAGCCGGGCTCCGTCTTCAAAATTGTGACTCTTTCCGCGGCCATCGATCAGGGGGTCACGAATCCGGACGAAGTCGTCGATTGCCAGAATGGCGCGATCTATATTGCCGGGCACCGCATTCGCGACCACAAGGCGTACGGACTGCTCACCGTCTCGCAGATTCTCCAATACTCGAGCGATGTCGGAGCGATCAAAGTCGGTCTGCGCCTCGGAGCGCCAAAATTTTATGAATACATTCGCGCTTTCGGATTCGGGCAGCCCACCGGCGTGGATTTGCCGGGCGAGAGCCGCGGGAAGCTGCGCCGCATCGAAAATTGGACGCCGGTTTCGGTTGGTTCGATTTCCATGGGGCAAGAAGTCGGTGTGACGCCGCTGCAAATGATCTCTGCGGTGTCGGCCATGGCCAATGGCGGCTTGATCGTCAGGCCGCACGTCGTGCGTGATCTGCGCCACGGCAACCAGGTCACCGAGCCGCCGGATTCGCAATTCCTGCCGCGCCGCGTCATCAAGGAGACGACGGCAGCGTCTATGCGGCGCATGATGGAAGGCGTCGTACTGGGCGGCACCGGGAAAAAGGCCAAGCTGGAGGGGTACACCTCGGCTGGAAAGACCGGCACCGCACAGAAGTACGATCCTGAGACAGGACGTTACTCCACGCACGACTTGATCGCGTCCTTCGTGGGCTTCGCGCCGCTCAACACGCCCGCTGTCGCCATCTACGTGCAACTCGATTCGCCGGCTGGCGCGCACGAAGGCGGCCAGGTTGCCGCGCCAGTCTTCAAGCAAGTTGCGCAGCAGGTGCTGGCGTACCTGGAGGTGCCGCGCGACGTCCCTGTTGCTGCGGAAACACTTCGCGCAAGCCGCGCGCGAGCCGCGCAGGAAAAGGATGATAATTTGGCGGATGCGAGCGATTTCGATCCTGTGCAGACGTCGGCGGCCGCCGCGGTGGAGGAACCTGCGTCTGCAATTTCGCATTTCGCTCCCGCTGCCACGGCGCCAACGGTGGAGTTTGCAGAAGGCGACGGAATTCCGGCGCCTCAACTCCTGGGAAAAACCGTGCGCGATGTAACCCAGGAATGCCTGAAGATGGGGCTGACTCCTGTTTTGGTCGGGACGGGGATCGCGACGGAGCAATCTCCGGAGCCCGGAGCCGCGGTCCGCCGCGGAAGCCGGATCACCGTGCAATTCGCTCGTGACGCCTCACTGGTATCGGCGGCGGCCCGAGGAAAAGTCAAGTGAGGGCGAAGGCGGGGTTTGTGGCGGACAAGGACGAAAGCGAAGCGCATATGACACAGGCAGGAACAGCGCGTGCAGCCGTGCGTCTGGCGAAGCTGTTGCGGGGCGTCGATACACGCGCGGCGATTGCGCAGAACGACCTGGAAATCGTGGAGATTGCCTACGACAGCCGCCTGGTGAAATCCGGGACATTGTTCGTGGCGATTCGTGGAGAAAAAACCGACGGCAACAAATTCGTGACGGATGCTGTCGCGCGTGGAGCCGTGGCCATCCTCAGCGAACAGGCGAATCCCGGCACGCTTCCGGCGGGATTTCCATGGATACAAGTTGCGGATGCACGCAAGGCGCTGGCGGTCTCTGCGGCAAATTATTATGTGCGTCCCGCGGAAGTGCTGAAGCTCGTTGGGGTGACCGGGACCAACGGCAAGACCACGACTTCCTACCTGGTGGATTCGATTTTGCGAGCGGCGGGCTGCGAGGTTGGCCTCTTGGGCACGATCGCCTACCGGCTGGTGCGTGAATCCATCGCAGCGCCAAACACTACGCCTGAATCGCTGGATCTTCAGAAGTACCTGGCCGAAATCGTTCGCGGGGGAGGCACGCACGCAGTGCTGGAGGCCAGCTCGCACGCGCTGGCGATGGACCGTTTGTGGGGCTGCCCGTTCGCTGTGGCAATTTTCACGAATCTGACACGCGACCATCTCGATTTCCATAAAACTTTTGAGGAGTACTTCGCGGCCAAGCGCCGCTTGTTTGAAGGCACGGGCGCCGCGGCCCCGGCCACCGGCGTGATTAACCACGATGACGAATACGCGCAAAAACTTGCCGGCCTGGCTTCGCGGACGGTGACGTATGGTCTCGAACCCGGCGCGGAGGTAACGACTCGCAAACCCGCGATTTCCCTTTCCGGCATCGAGTTCACAGCCGAAACTCCCGCAGGGAAGATCGAGATTCGCTCCAGACTTGTCGGGCGACCCAACGTTTACAATATTCTGGCAGCAGTCGGTGCCGGAGTGGCACTCGCTCTTCCCAAAGAAGTCATCGCCGCAGGCGTTGCGCAACTTTCGGCCGTGCCTGGCCGCTTCGAGCGCATCGAAGCAGGACAGCCCTTCCTTGTCGTTGTGGATTACGCGCATACCGATGACGCGCTGCGCAATCTGCTCGCCACTGCAAAGGATCTGCATACTGAGGGCCGCATCATCACCCTGTTTGGCTGCGGCGGGGACCGCGACCGCACCAAGCGGCCGCTCATGGGAGAGGCGGCAGGCCGCGCGAGTGATATCGTTGTGCTGACGTCGGACAATCCGCGGAGCGAAGACCCTCTGCTGATTATTAATGACGTGATTGTCGGCGTGCAGCGCACAAAAGCAAAACTATTCGTGGAGCCGGACCGGCAGAAGGCGATCGAGGTGGCGCTGGACGAGGCGCGGTCTGGGGACATCGTGCTCCTCGCAGGCAAGGGGCATGAAACGTACCAAGTGCTGCGCGACCGCACGATTGAGTTTGATGATCGCGAGGTTGCGCGAGTCGTTCTACGCCGTCGCGGCTTCGGCGGCGATTAATAAACGAGGATTGATAGATTTGGCCGTAGGGGCGCGGCATGCCGTGCCCCTACAGGTGAAAGATGCAGAGCTAGGCTGCGGTATTGAAAGTGCTCACTATTCGTAAGGGACGCTGATCCAAGGGTGAACCCAGACCAGTGAAGCCCAGCCCCTTGAGGACGCTATGCGGTGGACGGTTGAAGAAGTGGCTCGCGCTCTGGGTGTTAGGCCGCCCGGAGGCGTCGACCCCCTGGCCCGGTTGGCCGGTGTCTCGATTAATTCTCGCACCCTGGCTCGCGGCGAGCTATTCGTCGCGATACACGGACCGCGTCACGATGGACACAACTACGTCGTGGCCGCCCTGGAAGCTGGTGGGCTGGCCGGGGTCGTGGCAGCGGACCGCCTTTCTGGTTATGCCGAGCCATACCGGTCGAAGCTGCTTGCGGTTCCGGACACCCTCGCCGCGCTCCAGAACCTCGCGCAAGCCGTACGAACGCGATGGGGGCGGCGCCTGGCAGCGGTTACCGGGTCGGCTGGAAAAACCACAACGAAGGAAATTCTGGCGGCGCTGCTGGCCGCGAGGTTCCGCGTACTGAAGTCGGAAGGCAATCTGAACAACGAGTACGGCCTGCCGCTGCAATTGCTGCGACTGGACGAAGCGGACGAGGCTGCGGTCGTGGAATTGGGGATGTCCCACGCGGGCGAACTGAAGCGTTTGGCGGAAATTGCGCGGCCGGACGTAGGCGTCGTGACGCGCGTGGCGCCGGTGCACCTGGAATTTTTTGCGTCGGTGGACGAAATTGCGCTGGCCAAGCGCGAGTTGATCGAAGGGCTGATTGGGCGCGAGAGCGTCGCCGTCCTGAATGCGGATGACCCGCGTGTGGCGCGATTCGCTCAAGTGGCGCATGGGCGCGTGGTGACGTTTGGCGTCGCCGAACGCGCCGATTTCCGCGCCGAAAATATTCAGGACCGCGGCTTGAGTGGCAGCGAATTTGATTTTCTGTGGCCGGAGGGCCGCGCGCGGCTGCGCCTGCCACTTGCAGGGCGGCACAATATTTCCAACGCGCTGGCAGCGCTCGCCGCGGCGAGCGTCTGGAGCTTGGGCGCGGCGGAGGCCAAGGAAATTTTTCCGAAATTGGAGGCCACCGGGATGCGCGGGCGCGTCCTGCAGTACGACGCGGGATTTACGGTGATAAACGATTGCTACAACTCGAATCCTGTGGCTCTTGCCGCGATGGTCGAACTACTTACAAATACGCCCGCAGAGGGGCGTCACATTCTTGCGGCGGGCGAAATGTTGGAGCTGGGCCCCGCTTCCGCTGAACTGCATCGCGAGGCCGGGCGCGCGGCTGCTGCGACCGGAAAGCTCAGCTGGATCGTCGGCGTGCAAGGTGACGCGGAACAATTTGTTCGCGGGGCAGTCGAAGCCGGCCATCCGGCGGCGCGAGCGAAATTTTGCGTATCGTCCGCGGAGGCCGGCGCCTTCCTGGAAAATTTGATGGCGCGCGGAGACGTTCTGCTGGTGAAAGGTTCACGCGGCGTGAAGATGGAACGAATTGTCGAGGCGCTCGATTCACGCTTCGCGCGCGCCAGCGCCGAGCCGGCTGCTTCCGTTGCGAGCGGCGCGCCCAAGGAGCACGCCTGAGATGCTGCTCTACCTCTTCTACCATGTGCTCCAGCCCTATTTTCACGCGCTCAACGTGTTTCGGTACATCACCGTCCGGACCGCGCTCGCTAGCATAACGGCGCTGCTGATCACTCTGGTGCTCGGCCCATGGGTGATCCGCCGCTTGAGTGACCTTCAAATTGGCCAGTTCATCCGGGAAGAAGGGCCGAAGAGCCACCAGTCCAAGGCCGGAACGCCGACGATGGGCGGCGTGCTGATCGTGGGCTCAACCGTCGTTCCCACGCTGCTTTGGGGAGACCTCGAAAACGATTACGTGTGGCTCGCAGTTCTTACCATGCTGGTGTTCGGGCTCATCGGGTTCATCGACGATTACAGCAAGGTGATGAAAAAGAGGAATCTCGGGCTGACCGGCACACACAAATTTTCCCTGCAGATTATCGCGAGTTGCGGCATCGCGATCGCTCTGATCACCCTGACGGCGAGCGGCACGTACTCGACGCAACTGAGCGTTCCATTTTTCAAAAATTTTCATCCCGATCTGGTCATCCATTCGCTGCTTTCAACGCAATATTTGTGGTGGCTCGCCTACTTCCCATTTTTGATTTTTGTGGCGCTGGTGATTGTGGGGTCTTCCAACGCTGTGAATCTGACGGACGGCCTGGATGGCCTCGCGATCGGTTGCGTGGTCGTCGCCGCCAGCGCGCTTACTGTATTGACCTACGTGACGAGCTTCGCGCGATTTTCGGAGTATCTGGATATTCCGCATCTGCCGCAGGTGGGCGAGCTTACGGTTTTTTGCGGGGCACTTGTCGGGTCCTCCCTGGGATTTCTCTGGTACAACGCGCATCCCGCGGAAATATTCATGGGTGATGTAGGCTCGCTGGCGCTGGGGGGCTCGATCGGGATGGTGGCGGTGGCCATCAAGCAGGAGATCCTGCTGTTTTTTGTGGGCGGCGTGTTCGTTCTGGAAGCGCTGTCTGTTATATTGCAGGTATTGTCGTTTCGCTTAACAGGGAAACGCATTTTTCGGATGTCCCCGCTCCACCATCATTTCGAGCTTGGAGGATGGAGCGAATCGAAAACCATTGTGCGGTTCTGGATCGTGGCACTGGTCTTTGCGTTGTTTTCGCTGACGACGCTCAAATTGAGGTAGCCGTTGAAACCGGTCATCGAACTTTCGGGCAAGCAGGTGCTGGTGGTGGGGCTCGCGCGCACGGGCATCGCCACGGCGCTGTTCTGCGCGGAGCGTGGAGCGCGCGTCACAGCTTCCGAGGAGCGGCCCGAGGCGGAAATTGCGGAAGCCGCGGCGAAGTTGCGCGCCGCGGGCGTCACCTTGGAACTCGGCGGCCACCGCCCGGAAACTTTCGCCCGGCAGGACTTGATCGTTCCAAGCCCCGGCGTGCCGCCCACGATGCCGGCGCTGGCCGCCGCGCGCGCGATCGGGGTCCCCGTGTGGAGCGAAATCGAATTGGCCTGGCGGTTTTTGCGCGGGCGGCTCATTTGCATTACGGGCTCGAACGGCAAGACCACGACGACTTCGCTCATTGGCCACATTCTGGAGACCGCGCGGCTGCCGGTGCAGGTCGCGGGGAATATCGGCACGCCGCTGATTTCGCGAGTAGACCTTTCAAGCGATGCGAGTTTTACGGTGGTGGAGGCCAGCAGCTTCCAGCTCGAATCGATTTCCGCGTTTCGTCCGGACATCGCCGTCCTGCTCAACATTACCCCGGATCATCTGGACCGCCACGGATCGATCGAAGCCTATGGCGCGGCAAAAGCCCGCATGTTTAAAAATCAGACGGAGGAAGACGCCGCCGTGATCAACGCGGACGATGCCGTTGCGCATCAATACGCGCCCACCGGGCCGCGCGTGTTTTGGTTCAGCCGCGGGAAACGCGTCGCGAACGGGTGCTACCTTCGCGGCGATGAAGTTGTTTTCCGTTGCGAGGGGACTGAATCGATACTGCTGGAGCGCAAAATGATCGGTCTTCGCGGGGACCACAATGTTGAAAATGTTCTGGCAGCGGCGGCTGCCGCAAAAATCGCGGGGGTCGAGCCGGCCGCGATTGCGGAAGGGGTTCGCACCTTCGCGGGGGTAGAGCACCGGATCGAATACGTCGCCACGATTTCCGGGGTGGAATATTTCAACGACTCGAAGGCCACGAACGTCGATGCCACGCTGAAGGCGCTCGATGCTTTTTCGGGAAATGTAGTGCTGATTCTGGGCGGCAAGGACAAAGGCAGCGACTACAGGATTCTTCGCAAGTCGCTGCGCAGCCACGCGCGGCTGGCGCTGCTGATCGGCAGCGCGGCGGACAAGATCGAAGCGGAACTTTCCGGCGTCATCCCCGTGGAGCGGGCGGAGACGCTTGCGCGCGCCGTGGAGATGGCCTCGCGGCACGCGCAGCCCGGCGACACGGTCTTGCTGGCGCCCGCGTGCGCGAGCTTCGATCAATTTGAAAATTATGAGCACCGCGGACGCGTCTTCAAGCAGCTCGTCCGAGAATTAGAGAAAAAACACGCGGCGTAACGGACCGCGCGAAAGGTTTTCCTAAAACCACATGCCACGGCAACTCCAGACCGACCGATGGATGTTTGGCTCGACGCTGGCCTTATGCCTCGTCGGCGCGCTTATGGTGTTCAGCGCGTCAGCCGTCACGGCGCGCGACCAGTACGGAAACGGGTCGCACTTCCTGCTGCGCCAGCTATTATGGCTCGCTTTGGGACTCGGCGGAATGATGGCCATAATGAATCTGGACTACCGCAAGCTGCGAAAGCCGGAAGTGATTTTCACCGCCCTGTTTGGCGTGCTGGCGATGCTGGCCGGCGTTTTCTTTCTCGATAAGTCGCACGGCACGCATCGCTGGATTCAACTGGGCCCGGCAAACCTGCAGCCTTCCGAACTCGCCAAGCTCGCCGTGATTTTTTACCTGGCGTGGTTTCTGGAGAGGCGCCGGCGCCCGGAAGGATTCGGGATGAACGACTGGAAGCGCACGATCCTCCCGGCGATTGGGCCGGTGCTTCTGTTTGTCGGATTGGTGGTTCTCGAGCCTGATCTAGGAACAGCAGTGGAAATATTCATCATCGCGGTGGCGATGCTGTATGTCGCGGGCCTGAATGTGAAATACATTGCCGGAGCCGGCCTCGCTGCGATTCCAGTTATCTACTTGCTGATCGTGCGCGTGCCGTATCGGTTGGAACGCGTGATTGCGTTCCTCGATCCCACAGCAGACCCGCAGGGGCGCGGCTTTCAGCTGTTGCAATCCCTGATTGCGGTCGGGTCAGGCGGCTTCACCGGCGTCGGGTTGATGGAGAGCAAGCAAAAATTGTTTTATTTGCCAGAGGCGCACACCGATTTCATTTTTGCGGTTTTGTGCGAGGAGCTGGGATTCATTGGCGGCGCGATCGTGCTGTCTTTGTTTGCGATTTACGGCTGGCGCGGAATTCGCTCGGCATTCAAGACCACGGACGAATTTGGCCGTTTCGCGGCGCTGGGCATCACGGTGATGATTTTGAGCCAGACGATGATTAACCTCGGCGTGGTGCTGGGGATGATGCCGACGAAAGGAATTCCGCTGCCGTTCATCAGCTATGGCGGATCGAGCCTGCTGGTAATGCTGCTGGCCACCGGCGTACTCCTGAATATCAGCCGGCAGGCGGATTAGGTCGTGTTGTGGCGCCGGCGTCCCGCCGGCGGTTTTGCGATGGAGCGAGGGCGTGAAAATCGCCGGCGGGACGCCGGCGCCACGTAAGGCCTGCGATTCCGATGAACCGGATCGATCGCGTTTTGTTGATCGGATTCGTCGTGAGAAATGAGGCAGCGAAGATTGAAACTGTTGATTGCTGGCGGCGGCACGGGCGGCCATGTGTTTCCGGCTCTCGCTGTCGCCCGGGAATGGATTTCGCGAGATGGAGAAAGGGAAGTGGTGCTCGTAGGAACGCAACGCGGGATTGAGGCGCGGCTGGTGCCCGAGGCTGGGTTCCCTCTGGAGACGATTCGCTCGGCGGGGCTCAAGGGCATTGGCGGGATGAAACTCGCGATCAACACTGCGAAGCTGCCGCTCTCCATGTGGGATTCATTTTCCATTCTTCGCCGGCATAAAGTTTGCGCCGCGCTCGGTGTTGGGGGATACGCCGCAGGACCGATGATGCTCGCCGCCGTGCTGCGCGGGCTGCCCACCGTCGTATTTGAGCCGAACGCGGAGCCCGGATTCACCAATCGCGTGCTCGCCCGCATGGCGACGCGCATCGCCACCGCCTACGAAACGCCGACCAGGCTCTGGGGAAGCAAAGCTACTCTGACGGGAATTCCCGTGCGCCCGGAATTTTTCGCGATCCCTCCGCGCGCGCCGGCCGAGCCATTTCGTCTGCTGATCACGGGAGGCAGCCAGGGCGCGCTCATCATCAACCGCACTCTGGTGGATGCCGCCGATTTGCTGGCCGCGCAACAGGATCGCATCTCAATCGTTCACCAAACCGGTGAACGCGACTATAATGCCGTACGCGTGGCTTATGCACGGCGCGGAATCAACGCGGAGGTTTTGCCCTTCATCGGGAACATGGCGGAGAGATTTGCCCAGGCCGATTTGATTGTCTGCCGCGCGGGCGCCATCACGGCCGCCGAAGTCGCCGCCGCCGGACGTGCCGCCATCTTTATCCCCTTCGGCGCGTCCACGGACAGCCACCAGTTGCGCAACGCCCAGGAAATGCAACAGGCCGGCGCGGCCCGGCTTATCCCGGAGCCCCAGCTCACCGCGGAACGTCTTACGCAGGAAATTTTTGGATTGTTTGACCGGCCCGCCGAGTTGCAGGCGATGGCGGCCAGCGCGCGGCGTCTCGCGAAACCGCATGCCGTGCAGGAAATCGTCAACCTGATCGAAGGAGTGGCGATACGGGATGCGCGCTCTATGGGGAGCGCGCGCGCATAAAATTCATGGTGACCTTTCACAATTTCAAGCGCATTCACCTCGTCGGCATCGGTGGGATCGGAATGAGCGGCATCGCCGAGGTGTTGCTCACGCTCGGCTATTCGGTTTCCGGCTCGGATGCGAAAACCTCCGCGATCACCGAACGGCTGCGCAACATGGGCGCGGAGATTTTTGAGGGCCACCGGGCGGAGCAGATTCACGGGGCGCATGTGGTGGTGGTTTCCTCGGCGATCCGCGGCGAGAACCCTGAAATTTCCGAGGCGCATCGCCTGAAAATCCCCGTCATACCGCGCGCGGAAATGCTCGCTGAGTTGATGCGCCTGAAATACGGAATCGCCATCGCCGGGGCGCACGGCAAAACGACTACCACGTCGATGACGGCAAGCGTTCTGGCCGCGGCCGGGCTCGACCCCACGTTCGTCGTCGGCGGCCGCGTGAACCACATCGGCTCAACCGCCCGCCTGGGGCGCGGCGAATACATGGTCGTCGAAGCCGACGAGAGCGACCGCACTTTCCTGCTGCTTGCGCCGGTCGTCGCCGTGGTAACAACAATCGACCGGGAGCACCTGGACACCTACAAGACTCTCGATGAAATCCAGGAAATTTTCATTCAATTCGTCAATCGCGTGCCGTTTTATGGCGCCGCCGTTCTGTGCCTCGATGAACCGAACGTGCAGGCCATCATTCCGAATGTGAAGCGCCCGGTCATCACGTATGGCACTTCGAGCCAGGCCGACCTGGTTATCAGCGACATTGAGCTTCCGGGACTTGAAAGTCAGTTTCGCCTGAATTATCGCGGGGACGATCTCGGGAAATTCCACTTGAACGGCCCTCCGGGGATCCACAATGTTCGCAATGCCGCGGCCGCGGCGGCCGTCGCGCTCTACCTGAATGTTCCTCACGAATTGATCCGCGTGGGACTCGAGGAATTTGCGGGCGTGGGCCGCCGGTTTGACGTCAAAGGAGTTATCAACAATATTACGTTGATTGACGATTACGGCCACCATCCCGTCGAGATTCGCGCCACGCTCGAAGCCGCGCGCCTCTGCCATTTCGAGCGCATCCTGGTTCTTTTCCAGCCGCACCGGTACACCCGCACGAAGCACCTGTGGGATGAATTTTGCCGCGCCTTCAACCAGGCCGACATGGTGGTGCTGATGGACATTTATACCGCGGGCGAGCAACCCATCCCGGGTGTCACAGGTGAGTCTCTCGCGAACGCAATCCGCGCCGCCGGCCATAAAAATGTGGTGTTTCACAATTCCATGCAGGAAGGAATTGAAGAATTGCTCCGCGCCGCGAGGCCTGGAGACGCAATCCTCACGATCGGTGCGGGCAACGTGAGCCGCGCGCCGGGAGAGCTGGCGATTTTATTGGGAGCGAGGGTGTCGTTGCATCATGCGCATTAGCGGAGCATTTATCAGAAGCTTCAGTAGCACAGGCACTCTTGCCTGTGCGAATTTGACGACCGTACATTGCGCAATGAATGCGCGAAGGCTGAGAAACCCGCACAGGCAAGAGTGCCTGTGCTACTAAGACGCGCGGTGAATCATGCGGATTAGCGATCCCAAATTGATTGCGACGATTGGCGCCCTGGGCGTCGAATACAGAGCCGGTGTGTCGCTGGCGGCGAAGACTTCTCTCGAAATCGGCGGGACCTCCGACCTCCTGATTATCAAGAAGCACGAAACCCTGCCGGAACTGATCGCACTGCTGAAGCAGGCTGGTGTACCCCATCGCTTTCTCGGCGGCGGCAGCAACGTTCTCCTGCCGGATGGAGAACTTCCCTGGGTGATCCTGCAACTTGCGCGGCAGGATCCGGACGTGCGATTTGAAGGCAACAGCGTCTTCGTGGACTGCGCCGCCGACCTCGGGCGCACGGTCACCACCTGCGCCAAGCACGATCTGGGCGGCATGGAGGGCTTGATCGGCGTTCCCGGTTCTATCGGAGGCGCGCTGCGCATGAATGCGGGAGCCTATGGCACGCAGATCGGGACGTTCGTCCGGGAAGTGCAAGTCTACCGGGCCGCCACCGGCCGGATTGAGACCCTGCGGGGGGCTGAAATAAATTTTGAATACCGGCATACATCGTTTGCACTCGATGATATTATGCTGTCGGTGCGACTGGAACTTCCGTCCAAACCGTACAGCGAGATACTTCAAGGAATTCGCATCTGCAATGAGAAGCGGCGCGCCAGCCAGCCGCTCAATCAAAAAAGCGCAGGCTGTATTTTCAAGAATCCGCCGGGCGGGTCCGCCGGGCGCATGATCGACGAGCTGGGCCTGAAGGGCCACTCCGTCGGCGATGCCCGCGTCAGCGACCGCCACGCCAATTTTTTTATCAATGCCGGACACGCCTCCGCGGCCGACATGCTCGCGCTGATCGCGGATGTTCGCCGGCGCGTGCGCGACCGCTACGGCGTGGAACTCGAAGAAGAAGTAATCGTATGGAAGGCCCAGTGAAAAAACGATGAGCGCAGAACCAGACTATCTCCCCGCGGATGTCCTGGCTGAGGACGAGCCGAAGTATCTGCGCCGTCAGAAGCCGGTGGAGATCCGCAAGCGCAAATTCAGCCGCAAGGCGTGGCCGTTGTACCGCCGAATATTGGTGGGAGGGCTCGCCGCGCTCAGTGTGGGATTCGCGCTGTACGAAACCGTAACCTACTTGCTATATTCCCCGGGCGTGGTGCTTGTGAGCGCCGCACAGATTGAGATTCAGGGCAACCGGTTTGTGCCGCCGGAAGCGGTGGCGGAAAAATTTTCGGCGGACAAAGGCAAGAGTGTGGTGCTCGTCCCGCTGACGGAGCGGCGCGAGGCGCTTGAGACTCTTCCGTGGGTGGAGCAAGCGCACGTCCAGCGCGTGCTGCCGAACATGATTCGCGTGGAGATCACGGAGCGCACGCCCGTCGCGTTTCTTCGCACGGGCACGGAGCTTTCCCTGGTGGACGCGCAAGGCGTGATCTTGGACCGGCCAGCCGACGGGGAATTCAAGTTCCCGGTCGTGAGCGGCATTGGCGAAGCCACGCCGCGAGCCACGCGCGAGCAGCACATGAATTTGTACATGCGGTTCATGAAGGAGATTGAACGTGCGCAGCCCGGCGCGGCCGATCACGTCAGCGAGGTGGATATTTCCGAGGCCTCCGATTTGCGAGCGACGCTCACAGGAATGGGAGCGTCGTCCGGCAGCGCTCCGCCGATTCTGGTGCACTTCGGCGATTCGGATTTTGGCAACCGGTACCATTTGCTCGCGGAAAATATCGACCAGTGGCGGGCCAGCGCGGGAAGCGTCGATTCGGTGGACTTGCGGTTCGCGCGGCAGGTGGTGGTCAATCCGGAATCGAAGACCATCGCAGTCAACTTGAAACAGAGCGCGGCCCAGCCGACGGCGCGGCATATCGGAGTTGCGAAGAAGAAGCATTAAGGGATGTAGCGTCCGCCTTCAGGCGGGCGTGTGGTGGATCCAGGCTGGCCAACCTGAAGGTTGGCCACTACATAGGGGCGCGGCAGAAGCCGCTAGCCAAAAAGTCTTTTATGAGCAAGGACGAGTCAGGAGCGGCGGGTTGACGAAAAAGGAAAAATATCTGGTCGCGCTGGATGTTGGCAGCACGAAGACGTGCGCCATCATCAGCGAGTTGACCGACGCGGGCGCGAAGTTTGTAGCTATGGGCGCGGCGGAATCCAAAGGACTGCGCAAAGGATTGATTGTGAACATTGGCGCGGCGGCGACTTCGGTGCGGCGCGCGATTGAAGAGGCCGAAGGCATTGCCGGAGTGCCCGTCGAGCGGGTCATCGCCGGAGTGGCCGGCAGCCACGTTCGCGGCGTCAACAGCCGCGGGGGCATCACGCTGGGGCACCGGCCGCGGGACATCAACCGCGAAGACGTTCGCCACGCCGTGGATGCCGCGCGGAATATTTCTCTTCCCGAGGACCGCGTGGTTTTGCACGTCCTTCCCCAGGAATTTCTACTCGACACGCATGATAATATCCGCGATCCGCTGGGCATGATCGGCGAGCGGCTGGAAGTGAACGTGCACCTCGTGACTTCCTCTAATTCGGCCATGCAGAACCTGGTGATCGCGATCAACCAGGCGGGCGTGGAAGTCGCGGACACGGTACTGGAGCCGCTGGCTTCGGCGGAATCCTGCCTCACGCAGGATGAGCGCGAACTGGGCTGCTGCCTGCTCGATATCGGCGGCGGGACGACGGAAGTGGTTGTCCTGGGCAACGGCATGCTGCGCCACGCGGCGGCCATCCCCGTAGGCGGCGATCATTTCACGAACGACCTTGCGGTGGGGCTGCGCACTCCGATTCCCGGCGCGGAGAAAATCAAGCGCGAGCATGCCTGCGTGTTCAAGGATTTGATTGTGGAGGACCAGGCTCTCGAGATCGCCAGCGTCGGTGACCGCCCTCCGCGCACGGTATTCACGCGGATGCTCAATGAAATTGTGGAACCGCGAGCTCAGGAATTGCTTTCGCTCGTTCGCGACGAATTGCAGCGCGGAGGTTTTGCATCACTGATTCCCGCCGGACTTGTTTTGACCGGCGGCGGGGCGCATCTCCGTGGACTCGTGGAACTGGCTGAGAACATGTTCCATTTGCCTGTGCGCGTGGCGATTCCCCGGGGTCTCGAACGGATGCCCGAGCAGCTTTCCCAGCCCGAATACGCAACGGTGGTCGGCCTGCTTCTGTACGGCGCGCGAGCCCGGCGCCAGGCGCCTGAGAAGCCGGCGACGTTTGTAGGAAAAATCAAAAGCATGTTCGCCGGCGCTTGATGCGTAAAACACCGGCGGGGCAGGGCCAATTTTTCGTTGGAGGGACCGAAATGGCGAAAGACGCGGGAATCCGGATTTCGTTCAGCGAGGAAGTTCATCAGGGCGCGAAGATCAAGGTGATCGGCGTCGGCGGCGGCGGATGCAACGCCGTCAACCGCATGATCCGCGCCAAGGTGGAAGGCGTGGAGTTCATCGCGGCGAACACCGATTTGCAGGCGCTCAAGCTGTCGCAGGCGCCCGTCAAATTGCAGTTGGGCGGCAAGCTCACCAAAGGGCTCGGCGCGGGCGCGAATCCTGAAATCGGCCGCAAGGCGGCGCTCGAGGACACCGAAAAAATCATCGAAGCGCTGGAAGGCGCGGACATGATTTTTCTCACTACAGGTCTGGGCGGGGGCACTGGCAGCGGCGCGGCACCGGTGGTCGCTTCGCTCGCGAGCGAACTGGGCGCGCTGACCGTCGCGGTCGTCACCAAGCCGTTTCTGTTTGAAGGCAAGCGACGGCAGCAGCAGGCCGAGCAGGCGCTCTCCGAGCTGATTGGCAGCGTCGATACCGTCATCGTTATTCCCAACGAGCGGCTGCTGGAAACCGTGGAAGCGGGCACCAGCTTCTTCGAGGCGTTCCGCATCGCCGATGACGTTCTGCGCCAGGCCGTGCAGGGCATCAGCGACATCATCACCATTCCCGGCATCATCAACCGCGACTTCGCCGACGTTCGCACCATCATGCAGGGACAGGGCTACGCCGTGATGGGCACGGCGGTAGCTTCCGGGGCGAACCGCTCCGTGGACGCCGCCACGCGCGCGATCAACAGCCCGCTGCTCGAGGACAATTCGATTCAGGGCGCGCAGGGTATCCTGATCAACGTTTGCGGATCGTCCAGCCTCACGCTCAATGAAGTTCACGAAGCTTCTTCCGTCATCGAGAAGGCCGCGCATGAGAACGCCAACATTATTTTCGGCGCTGTCCTGGATGAGAACATGAAGGAGCAGGTGAAGATTACCGTCATCGCAGCGGGATTCCGCGAGGCGGCCCGCCGGCAGCCGCACCAGAGGCCCTCGTATCTGCCGAAGACGTGGAAGGCTGGGCGCGAGGAAGAACCAGTCGTGGCGCCGCAGGAGATTCCGCAGGAAGCGCCGCGCCCCGCAGTCAACGAAGTGATTCACCAGGAGAATACGGCGGGCGCGGATGACCTGGACGTTCCCACGTTCCTGCGCCGCGCCGCGCAAAAAGCGTAGCCCGATCCTCATGATTTCTAAGTAGCGGGGGCTTCAGCCTGTGGGTTTTCGTTGCGGCAAGGGCCACCGTGCTCCGACCGAACCCCACAGAATAAAGAGTGCGCCACGAAAGATCATCCTCTTCCGCGCTATCCAAATTGCTGCATCCAACCAGATCCGGCCATGCGGCCTGAGGTACACTCGAGCGCATGCCCGATTCCGTCCGAGTTCGCCCGGAAATCCTGAAAGAAATCCTGGCGCACGCGCGCCGCGAGCCGTACATAGAATGCTGCGGCCTGCTTGCGGGGCGCGACGGCGTGATTACCGCGATATTTCCTGCGACGAATGCTCTTGCGAGCCCCACCGCCTACGAAATCGCCCCGCGGGATCTCTTCGAGCAGTTCCGGACTTTGCGAGCCGAAGGCTTGACGCACTTGGGGCAGTATCATTCGCATCTAACCAGTGACAACTTTCCATCGCCGATGGACATCGAACAAGCCGGCTATCCCGACCATGCGTACTTCATTATTTCGCCGCGAGCGGACGCGTCGAACCCTATCCGCGCATTTTCGATTCGCGATGGCCTGGTGCGAGAACTCGAGATCGTCGCGACGATTTCCTAGCCGGCGCGGAAAAGCACGGGGTTCAACACAGAGAACACTGAGAAAACAAGAGAGAGAACCCGGACCGCATCCCCGATAAGTTACCCGACGATTGGAGCTCTTACTCCTCTTTTCTCTGTGTTCTCTGTGTTGAGTCTTTCGGTTTTTAAGCCGTGGATTTCACCGGCTCGCCGGCGACTACGGAGCGGTACACTTCCCGGACCTGCAACGCCGATCGTTCCCACGAATACTTCTGAACGAGTTCGTAGCCGCGCCGCACCAGCGTTTCGCGCAATACGTCTTCGGTGAGAATTTGCCGGATGCCGCGCGCAATTTCAAAAACATTTTCCGGGTTCGCGAGCAGGGCAGCCTGCGAGAACACTTCCGGCAACGAGGACACGCTGGAAGTCAGCACCGGAACGCCATGCGCCATGGCCTCGAGCGGTGGCAGGCCGAACCCTTCGTACAGCGAAGGAAATAGGAACGCGCTCGCGCGAGAATAAAAAACGCGCAACACGGGATGCGGCACGAATCCCAGAAAGCGGACGTCTCCTTGCACGCGCGAGCGCAGCACGGCCCGCCGCAGGTCCGAGTGTTCTTCCGCCGAATCGCCGATGAGCAGCAGCTTCAATTTGGAATAAACCGGGTGATCGCGCAAGTCCGCCTTGGCCACCGCGAACGCTTCAATCAGCCGCGGCAGATTTTTCTGCGGCTTGATGTTTCCCGCGTAGAGCACGAAGGGATCCGTCACCGCATGGCGTTCCAGGATGCGGTCGGCGCCCTCAGGCATTGGCTCGCGCAGAAAACGTTCATCGAGCGCGTTGTAAACCACCTCAATTTTATCTTCCGGAACATCGAAGGCGCGGGAAAGGTCCCGCTTGGACGAATAGGACACAGCCATGATGCGGTCGGCTCGGGCCAGAGCGCGCCGCGCGAAAAACAATCGTCCGGCCTGGAATGTAGCCGAAATGCCGGGCGGCGGAGTGAGAATATCGGTCAAATCGTGAATGGTGAGCACCAGACGCGAGGGCACGAGGGCCGGCGCATAGAACCAAGGCATGTGCAAAAGATCGACGCCCCGCTTGTGCAACAGGAAAGGCAGATGCAGGTGCGTGTGGAAGGAGCCCGGCTCGGACGGATAGTCGAGCAACGTAAAATTTTCGGGCAGGGGGTCGAATTCCTTGAGGTGCGACTGTTGCCCGATCAGTAAATATTCCGTGTCGTCGCCGGCGCGCGCAAATTGATTGACGATGTTGCGGATGTAAGTGCCGATTCCGAAATCACCGGCGCGCCGGATATCGATCGCAACACGCATCGGCGCCGGCGCTCAGCGCGCGCCGCGGCTCCCGGCCTGCCACGGCGCGATGTCCCAGCGCCGCGTGTACAACGGGAACTGCACGGCAAACTCCGCGACCTCGGCGCGAATGCGCCGCTCGCGCTCAGCGTCGCCCACGTGCGTGAGCACTTCGGTGATCCAAGCTGCGATGCACGCCATGTCCGGCTCGAGCATCCCGCGCGTCGTCACCGCGGGAGTGCCCATGCGGATGCCGCCGCCCGTCATCGGCGGAGTGGGGTCAAAGGGAATCGAATTCTTGTTCACTGTGATGCCCGCGCGATCGAGCGCAGGCTGCGCGTCCTTGCCTGTAATTCCGCGCGAATACAGATCGATCAGAAAGAGATGATTGTCCGTGCCGCCGCTGACGATGCGGAAGCCCGCTTTCGTGATTTCGGCGGCGAGCCTTTGCGCGTTCGCGACAATTTGCTTTGCGTACTCGCGGAATCCCGGCTCGGCTGCTTCCTTCAGGCAAACGGCTTTCGCGGCGATAATGTGCATGAGCGGCCCGCCCTGCGTCCCCGGAAACGTGATTCGGTCAAGCTCTTTCGCGTATTGCGCCTTGCACATCACCAGGCCGCCGCGCGGTCCTCGCAGCGTCTTGTGCGTCGTGGTCGAAACGTAATCGGCATGCGGCACCGGGCTCGGATGCATTCCTCCGGCAACGAGGCCGGCGATGTGCGCCATGTCCACGAAAAACAGCGCGCCCGCATCCCGCGCAATTTTTGCCATGCGCGGGAAATCGATGATGCGCGAATACGCGCTCGCCCCCGCAACGATCATTTTGGGCTTGTGTTCTTGCGCCAGGCGGTCCAATTCGTCGTAATCGATCGTCTCGGTTTCCTTGCTCACTCCGTAGGGAATAAATTTGTACATCTTCCCGGAAAAATTGAGCGGATGCCCGTGCGTCAGATGCCCGCCGTGCGAGAGATTCATGCCCAGGACCGTGTCGCCCGGCTGCAGCGCAGCCATGTAAACGGAGACGTTGGCCTGCGTGCCCGAGTGGCTTTGCACATTGGCGTGCTCGGCGCCGAATAACGCTTTCGCGCGGTCGATGGCCAACTGCTCGGCGCGGTCGGCAAATTCGCAGCCGCCGTAATAGCGTTTGCCGGGGTAACCCTCGGCGTACTTGTTGGTGAGCACCGAGCCCATCGCTTCGAGCACTGCTTCGGAAACAAAATTTTCCGATGGGATCAGCTCGAGCCCCGTACCCTGACGGCGTCCTTCCTCGCGCAATACCTCTGCGATATCAGGATCGACTTCCCGGAGTGGGCGGTTCATGTGCTGTGAAATTTTGGTGTCGGTTGTCATTTTTGGCGGACTGTCCAAAGCGATTCTATAGGAATCCACCCGGGAATTCCAATTTCCGGGTCCTGGTGGAAGTGAGAAAGTTAGTGGCACGGAAGCTTTCGAGGCGTCGCGCGTCGCGCACCCGGCCGGGCTGACGCCGAACGTGCGCCCGGTTTGCCAGAAGGAAAGCCGCGACAGATAGGCCGGGAAAATACTGGCGGAAGAGGCGTCTGTCCGGATGCGGGTCTAGCAACGAATCTACGTATCATAGCCGCTCGTTCATTTCGAGGCATTTCCATGTATCTACCAGCGATGGCTTCGGTTATTGGAAACCCAAATGGAATCGGGCAAAACCCGCGACACATGAACACCTTCCGCCTAGTGGACCAATAAAGAATTCCTCTAGCGATTCGCGCGGGTTTCTGGGGCTTTTTAAAGGCTCCCCACCCCCATTTTTCCGCGCGGTGGGATTTTGCCGGATTCGCGGATTCGCTCCGGCATTCTCTTGCCCATATATATCTTTCAGACCGACGGATACGTGCGTATGGTAATCTTTGGCAAGTTACGCGCAACGCTCCAAAAAGAATCTGAGGAGCCAGTAATGAAAACATTATTTAAGGCATTCGCTGTCACGATCCTGTTCGCATCGTTCACTTACGCTGCTCCCGGCGGAGTGATTTCCGGCACCGTAAAAGGGCCGGATGGGTCAGTCTATAAAGGCGCTTTTGTGCGCGCACAGAGCGCGAAAACTAAAATCACAGTGAATGTGTTATCTGACCGGAACGGCGGCTACCGGATTCAAAATCTCGAGCCCGGCGAGTATCAGGTAACGGCAGTTGCGGTGGGCTATAAGAGCGATCCTCGCAGCGGCGTGAAGGTCGACCCGGAACAATCCGTCTCTTTGGATTTCGCTCTACAGAAGGGAACGGTGCGATGGGCCGATCTTTCCATTCACGAGGGACAAGTTCTTCTGCCCGAAGGCTCAGGCAAACAGTTGTTGTTTTACAGATGCATGAGTTGCCATGGACTACAGACCAAGATTGCGGCCGTGCGTCGCGATGAAGAAGGCTGGCAAAACTGCGTCACCTTCATGCGCGACCGCGCGAATGGCGTGGGCGACTTGCGGATTACGGAAGAAGATGGCGCTGCCGTCGCCTCCTATCTCGGGAGAACCTTTAGTCCTGATTCGGATCTTCCTCGCTCTCCCGCAGATCTTCCCGAGTATCCGAAAGCCAAGCACGCGGAGTTCAGCGATGAAGCAATGAAAATTGTTTACGTCCTTTACGATTTGCCGAAGGCGGGCCGCATCCCCTGGGTCGCCTATCCGCAAAAGGATGGCAGCGTGTGGATGCCGCATTCCTGGACCGCCGATCAAATCGCCAAACTGGATCAGCGCACAGGCGAAGTGCAGGAGTTCGATGCTCCCCAGGGCACGAGGAAAGCGTTGCACCTTCATTCTGTAACCGAAGCGCCCGACGGCATGGTCTGGTTCTCCGAGGATGCGGCGTGCAAGCTCGGGAAATTCGATCCTGAGACGCGGAAGTTCACTGAGTATCAGCCCAATTTCTGCAAGCCCAAAGATGACGATGCCAAGACCGGGCGCGGGATGAACTCGATCGGCCTTGGAAGCATGAACTCGATTCGCCTGGATCGCTTCGGAAACATCTGGGCGGGCGGATCGATCCTGTTGCGCTTCGATCCCAAGAAGGAAGAATTTATGGAGTTTCCCGAAGCGCGCACGCCCTACGGCATCGAGTTGGATCAACAGGGCAACATCTGGTTCGCGGAATTTCCTCGCGAGGGCATGATCGGGAAGATGGATACGAAGACTCTGAAGATCACTAAATGGACTCCGCCCACGACCGAGAAGCTCGCGGCGCTCAATAAGAATCAACCCGATGAAAATTACGGGAATAGCGCGACTCATCCGAAAACGTCGGGGCCTCGGCGAATCACGGTTGACTCGCAAGGCATCATTTGGTTTGGCGAATGGTGGGGCAATCAGATTGGTCGCTTCGATCCCAAGACGGAAACGTTTAAGGAATTTGCGTTGCCTGATCCGGATCCCACGCCTTATGCGATCGCGGTCGATCGCAACGATTATGTGTGGTACAGCTCCTACGACGATGACATCCTCGGCCGCCTGGACCCGAAGACTGGTTCGGTCGTCGAGTTTCCTCTCCCTTTTTCCGGCAATGGGATGCGGGAACTCATCCCGGACTCACAAGGACGGATTTGGTTTGGCACTCCGTTCAACAATAAAGTGGGTTATTTCATTCCGCCCGAGCAGCCGAAAACAGCGCAGCGATAATTTAGCTCTTGAAGCGCGCGGATCATGCCAGGACTGAGGAGTGTTAACCCAAGGGGCTTGAACTCAGGCGAGCATCAAGAGACTGAGAACGCTGAAACCTCGAATCACCAGGCGACGCGCCGCAGTCCCGGGATAACATCGAAATGCCGGTCTCGGCTCAACAGAGGCAGGGAATGCTGGCGGCAGAGCGCGGCGATCCACAGATCGTTTGCGGGGATGGGCTTGCCTTTCTTCTTCAATTCCAGGCCGATAGCACTGTAGGAATGAGTCGTCTCCTCGTCGATGTTCAACACAATCACCACGGCGATCCATTCCTGGAGCCAACTTTCGTAGGTCGCCCGATGGCGGGATTGGGCGATTCCAAACCGGTACTCGCCCAGGACGACCACTGGAACAACGACACGTTCGGCTTTGCCGAGGTGCGCAACGGCTGAAGCTTCGCCGTCGGCAACTGCGGACAAAGCATTCGTGTCCAAAATCAACGCCACATCTCCGGATCGATTTTCTCGGTTTCCTCTTCAATCAGGCGGTCGATGCGAAGCGTCTCCTTGTGCAAATGTTTCAGCCGGCCCACGAGTTTCAGCCAGGGCTTCTCGCCAGCGCGGGCTTCAGTTGCAAGTTTGTCCTTCACAGCTTCGGTCACA